>Ga0209041_1000001_pt1 | contig 377752 bp, 312 predicted proteins | sample SaaInlV_100m_DNA_4_FD_184647 | JGI IMG/M metagenome (GOLD analysis project Ga0209041, IMG submission 184647) | Marine microbial communities from expanding oxygen minimum zones in the Saanich Inlet - SI037_S2LV_100m_DNA (SPAdes) (version 2) | ecosystem: Environmental > Aquatic > Marine >... | reverse complement strand
GAGAGCTTTTGGGGGTACGCGAAAACCAGGCTTTCTAAATATCGTGGAATCCATAAAAATGCGTTCTATTTTCATTTGAAAGAAAGTGAGTTTAGGTTCAATTACAGGCATGAAAATATCTACCAAATATTACTCGAAAACTTTCGAAATAAAACGCTAAACTAGTCATGACCCTTAATTATTTTCTTTTAAACCCTTAATTTTTATACCAAGGACTAAAACGAGAAACGTAATAATGAATGAAAAAAGAAAAAGTCCTTTTTGGCGAAAACCAAATTCGTTCAAACTGGCGTTTGCCCCCATCATTGCCGCCTGGGCAGCTTTAAATCCCGCTACAGCATTTGAGTCAACATAATCAATATTAAAACTATGTATATTGGTTCTAGTGTGTATTAGCGTTTTCCTCGTTTCATCTAAATCAAAAAGCAAATCACTTACCACCATTCCTTTTTGTTCGGCAGCCTTTACCAGATTTTGAGCCTGATCTAAACTAGTTTTCAAACTATCAATTAAGTTATAAAAGTGGTCAGCCATCAATTTAGCTTCGCCGCCTTCCGGGTGGCATTGGCGACACAACGAATTGTCAGACCAATCTAATAATGTGTCATCGGGTTTGATGATTTCATGATTATTATGACAAGCGCTACATTGTGCAAATCCCCCCTCAGCCAACGCTGAAAAGAGATGGCTATTTTGAAATAGGTCTCTATTGTTTATATGACACGTTCCGCAAATATCTTTTACGTGAGAAATATCAGGCGGTGTAGCACCGTGATTTCCATGACAATCATTACAGGCTGGAGATCCAATATCACCATGTTCTAAAAGTGCTTTTCCATGAACTGAATTTTGATATTTTTCAAATTGATCAGTTGGTAGATCCGTGCCTTCCATATAAGAAGCATTTGAATGACATTCTCCACATGTAGTTGGCAGGTTTGTTGGATAAACAGTCGATCGCGGATCATCAACTGACAGCACTCCGTGCACACTGTGGCAGTCAGTACAAATAGCGCCTTTTTCATTTCCGGAAATCAGAGACTCACCATGCTTACTAGTTTTATATTGGCTTACTTGGTCCGTCTTTATCGATGCTGAGAACTGCATCATATATTTGGGCGAACTATGGCACTTACCACACATTTCGAGCTGATCATGCTTCGTTATATCAGAAAGAAAATCATCCACATCCCACATTGCTTCATCTTCATCATCAAACGCTTCTGGGTCTCCACCATGGCAACCCGCACAGCCAATGTTTTTGTTTGCATGAATTCCTGACAAAAACCCTTCAACAAGTATTTCTCCCTCATCTTGATCTAAATGGCAAGAAATGCAACTATCTTCTTCCGCTATAATCGTTGCGGTAAAACCGAAGGTTATAAAGAATAGCCACTTCTTCAAACCAAGTACCCCCAAATTGTCAATATTATCATATAAATAATTAATAGAATACCAAACCAAGTCCAAAATTTTGATCGGATTCCTTTATGTGCTTTTTTATCTAAAAAGGGCACGAAAAACCAGATGAGCCCACCGATAGAAAATAATAAAATTCCGAACAACTCGCCCTCCAAAAAGAACACATGAGCAGGAATTAATTTTAATGTTTGAAACATAAACATAAAATACCATTCAGGGCGAATCCCGGCCGGCGCCGGAGCCAGGGGATCTGCTTTATTCCCTAATTCCCATGGAAAGAAAACGGCGAGCAATGCCACAACGTTTAACACAATTAACCAAACCATAAAGTCTCGTAAAACAAAGTCTGGGAAAAATGGAATGGTTTGTCTTTTTTCTTCCGGAAGTTTTTCGATTTCAGGCGGTACGCTCATTCCTTGAATCTGAACTAACATTAAGTGAAAAGCGAGAATGATAGTAAATATACCAGGCAGAACTGCAATGTGTATCCCATAAAACCGAGTGAGGGTTGCGCCGGTTACTTCGTCCCCAGCTCGTAAAACTTGTAATAAGAATTCACCCACCCAAGGAACGGCGCCGGCAATATCAGAACCAACTTTAGTGGCAAAATATGCTAACTCATTCCAAGGTAACAAATATCCTGAAAACCCGAAAGCAAGCCCCAAAACAAGAAGAATCATTCCCGAAATCCAAGTCATCTCTCGCGGTTTTCGGTACGCTTTTGCAAAAAAGACCGTAAACATATGAGCAAATACAAATAGGATGAATAAATTCGCAGACCAACTGTGTAGTTCTCGAATAAGCCATCCAAATTCGACTTTACTAACAATAAATTTTACACTCTCGAAGGCTGTTGTAGAACCCGGCTGGTAATATAAAATAAGAAGAATGCCGGTAACAAGTTGAGTAGCAAAAAGAAAAAGTGAAATACCTCCTAGATAGTACCAAACGGTTCCATAAAATACAGGAACTCTTTTTTTAGTCGCAAAAGCAATAGCTTCGCTCAAATTTAAGCGATCATTAATCCATTGAAAGATTTTATTCAAATTAAATCCGGCTTTGTAATGATAACTTTATCATCTTTAAGAACTACGTTAAATCTTCCAAGAGGACGAGGAGGCGGTCCTGAAACATTGCGACCCTCAACATCATAAAAACCGTTATGGCAAGCACACCATACTTGTTCCGTTTCTCTTTTAAATTGGACGGTACAGTCTAAATGTGTACAGGTTGCTTCCAAGGCTTTAAAATTGCCGTCTTTCTTCCGAAGAATTAAAACAGGTTTTCTACCCATTCGTATAATTTTTGATGAACCGAGGGGAAAATCAGCCAAGGTTCCCACTTCAATTCTGTTAATATTTAGTTCGGGCGCATCGGGTGGAATCATATATTTGAAAACAGGATATGCCATGCTTCCAAACCAAGCAGTTAGCCCACCTCTCAATGCCCAATCGAGAAAAGTCCGCCGACTTTGTGTTTTCTTTGATTTATCCTTTCCCATTATTTTTTTCTTTTTTTCATTTTCATTTTCCTAAATCCATCTGGATATGGGTGTGCTATTGCTGCGTAGCTTTTTTCATAATCAAATGCTTTGAAATTAGGGCTTTCCTCATTGTGACACTGTTTGCATACTTTTTCAGATGGTGTAATAAGCCCAAACTTTTCTTGGTCTATTTTGCCGTAAAAAATATGGTCCATTTTCTTTTTAGATTTATATTTACTTCCCGGGCCATGACACGCTTCGCAACCAACATTCTGCAAGCCCGCCATACGTTTGACATCTTTGGTTGGTTTGTCTTTTTTCGTTACTTGATTCCAAAAGGCCTCATCTTTGAGCTCATATCCCCCTTTTCCAAAGGCTGTAGTATGGCAACGGACACATTCGGGAGTTTCCCAAGGGTTTGTTGTAATTCCAAGATTAATTGCCGTCTCTTTAGCGGCGGGTGTTTTTAAAGTTTCGTAGGAATGGGCGTGAGGAGACTTGTTCCAAACGACATATTGTGCACCGGATTTTTCTTTATTGTGACAAGATTTGCATTTTTTGCTTCCAACATATTCTTGACCAAATGAGAGTGATGTTGCCATGAGTAGAATAAAAATTTTCATCGATTGCCTTTTTGATTACATGATTAAAAAAAGAATGCCCTGCCTAAGCGGGGCATTCAATTTACAAAATAAATGTTATGTAGTAAATCTACTTAAACATTTTTGATAAATATCATCCACCACTATCTTCACGAATTTCTGCCGCCATATGTTTTATCTCGGTGAGGTCCATCACCATTTCATTCCATCCATACCAGAGTGTATAATCTGGGTTATTATGAAACGCGCCTTGGAACAACCGCATGCGATGCTTCAAATGCATCACAAATAAAGTTTGTTCAATAGGAGTGGGCGCGTCATGAAATGCAAGCAAATCCGGGAAATCGTAAGCATAATGATCAGGCTTTTCTAACAGTTTGTCTTTATATAGATCTGCGATAATTCGGATGGCTTCTGCCAGCAATTCATCACCTCTGCGGATTATTTCATCTCCTTTTTCAAGTTCACCCCGAGCAAAATTTTCCGAATGGCATTCGCCGCAAATGGCAATCATTTTATCACGTTCTTTATCAAAGCCTTCTGCCGTTAATCGCGCCACTTGGGCCTTATCTACAACCTCAAGTCTTGCTGTGGGTTTTCCTTCTGGATCCAACACGCCCAACGCCTGTAAAATAGTTACTCGGTCAGCCCACCACTCATCGCTTTCGCCCGGATATGGTGCAAGACCATTGGTTCGAACCGCAAGAAACCCCCAAGCGGTTCTTACTTCGTGATTACCATCCTGCATGTGGCAAGTTTGACATGTTGGCGCTGACGTTTCTTTTGGAAGGATGCCGTTTTGTTTTAATAAATATCTAACACCATGTTTTGAAGATGAATACATTTCCCACTGGGGATGGTCAAAACCCATATGGCAGGTTTGACATGCTTGTGGCTGACGGGCCTCTTCTAACGAGAAAACATGGCGCGTATGGCATGCGTCACAGGATGAATACCCAAATATATGACCATCAGCTTTAAGTTGTTTTATATCATCATCGCTTTTTATTCCAATTTTATGACACCCACCGCATCCTTTTCCTCCATCGATTAATTCCATAGGCTTAAAGTGAGTTGTGGGCATAGCCTTTAAAGCAGCCCACGCAAATGAATGTTTGCCCTTTTTATATTGCCCAACCTGATCTTCATGGCAGGAAGCACAAGTTTCTGCTGTCGGAATTTCCGTCAACGCGAAATCGTCCATCGTATTGTGTCCTTCACCATGACATGATTCACACCCAACTTCTTCATCAAAATGTCTGCTGATTTCCCAGTCAGTGACGACGCCTGGTGTGATTTTTGTATGGCACTCCACACAGGTATCAGCAAAAGCACTGCTGGTCAAAATGAATACCACGGGGATTAATAAGATTTTTTTCATGTTTTGCTCCTGATTTTAATTTGTAGACGAAATTTCCATTAAAAAACCAAGTTAAATAAATTACACCTGTTATATATGATAAGGCAATCTTAATATAGGACTATTATTGAATTATTGCTTCCGGGAACGCTTGGTGAATAGAATAAAAATCTTCATCGGTCTGGATTAAATATTTTTCTAAAAAACCACGTACAAATTGATTCACAAGGTCTAAAACCCGTTTATTATCAATAGACCCCGTACCTAATACATAGTCGCTAAACGGATTTAAAACCGGCGTATCGGTATAGTCCAAATGCTCTGTTCCCATGATTACAAAATTATATTGATCTAAATTCCCGGACGAAATTATAGTATCAAGCAAGATTGATCTATTGGGATTGTTATCCCAACGTGGACGACTTAAACTCAAAAACGGTTTATCAATTCCTTTGTCAATAATTTGATATGGAACCGGGTTTGTCCAAGCGTCCAACACAATACAAACCTTAAATCGGCTATCTTCAAATGTAGTTTGAATTGCTGTGGCGCCTCCGTACGAATACCCAACAATAGCCACCTTATCCATATTTAAAACATTGTAGAATTCACCATCGATTTGATTCATTTGCTCCATTTTATTTGCAATGAATTTTATATCAGCAACCCTTGTATTTAGTTGTTTACGGCGGATGGCTAAGCTATCGGGGTTTCCGGTTATATTTGATCGATAATCTGCACTTGTGCCATCCGGGAAAATTGTCAAATTTGAATCGTATGGATGATCGAGCGCAACAACGCAATACCCAAAACTTGCAAGGTGTTCGAATAAAATAGTATGCAAAGAGCGTTGCCCTGTAATTCCATGTGAGAACAAAATAAGGGGGATATCTGCGCTTGAGGAAACAGGTTTTGCATTTAACAAACTATGTGTATTAACCAACCCCAATTGTTCAATTAAAAATCCGGGTACGCCACCCGCGTTCCCAAGCATTTCTGCTCGTTGGTTCATATGATCCATATACGGAGCATTTTTTTCTCCATCGTCGATTGCCGGATACCAAACCTGTGCCACCAATTTTCTTAAGTCGTTAGGGTTTTTATCAGTAAACCATTCCAAGCGTGTTGAGTCTGTCCATTGGAAAACGCGGGTGCCAATCGAAAATGGACCGCTGGGTTTGGGCAATATTGGAACTGATACGACCAACGGAAAAAGGATTGCAATTACAATCCAGAGCACCAGCAAAGATTTTCCGCTTGTTCCAATCGAAATTTTATTTTTCAACTTGATCCGTAAAAATAAATATCCCAACAACCCATACGCAGGAACCATCTGTATGCGGTATCCCTCAGTGGAAAGGTGAAAAAGGCAGAGCAGAACGGTTAAAAACAAAATACGTATTAAATGATCAGCTCGAGCGTTCGCTCTGATTATGATCCAAGTAGATCCACTAAGTAATATGCAAATTAAAATTTCAATCGGGCGCATGTTAAATATCCTTTTCCAAATAGGTTTTCCAAGGGCTTTGAGAAAACAATTTAAGAACCAATCCTCCAAACAATATTCCCACCAGAGCTCCTACAATAATATCTGCAGGATAATGTACTCCAACATATATTCTACTGAAGGCAATCACGGTTGCCAATACAAAAAGAGGAACGCGAATTTTTTTATAAAATGATCCGAGAACAAATGCTGCTGCAAATGAATTTGCCGCATGGTTTGAAACAAAACCGAATTGTCCACCCGCTCCGACTAAAAGTCTCAACCCCTCTAAATTATCATGGGAAGGCCTAAGTCTTCCGACCAATGGTTTAATGATCTGTGCACATACAACATCTGTAAAAATAAATGTTGCGAACAAAATTCCAATTGCGAATAATCCTCTTTTACCATCTTTCCACCCGAGATAAGCAAATCCAAAGAGTATTGGCAGAATCCAATTATTTTGATTTGTTATGAATGGCATTACAAAATCAAAAACCGGGTTTGCGACACCTTGATTTAGCAATGAAAACATTTTATGATCCAGTTGGATTAATAGGTCTAACATATGAGTGAGTTTTTACGAAAGGAGTTCTATGATGCAAGGATTAAATTCAATTAAACTGTTGATAACAGAAGGAAGAATAATCATGTCATTTAAGCCCTTAAATTTTGAGTCGTCTCCCGAATCGGAAATGATAAAGCACTCGGAAGAATTTCTAAAATTAATGAAAACCCGACGAACAGTCCGCGAATTTTCAAATAAGTCCTTTCCAAAAGAAATAATAGAAAATGCTATTAAAACAGCGGGATCAGCTCCATCCGGCGCAAATAAGCAGCCATGGTTTTTTTCAATAGTAAATGACCCAGCCATAAAAAAGGATATTCGCATCTACGCGGAAAAAGAAGAAAAAGAGTTTTATTCTTCACGTGCGCCAGATGAATGGCTTAAAGATTTGAACCAATTTGGTACAGATTGGCACAAGCCGTTTTTAGAAACAGCACCATACCTCATTGTGGTATTTAAGCAGATTTATGATTTTAACAATGAGGACCAAAGTAAGAATTATTATGTAAACGAATCTGTTGGGATTGCGGTTGGGTTTCTGTTAACAGCTCTGCATAACGCCGGTTTGGCGACCTTGACTCACACTCCAAGCCCGATGGGATTTCTACAGAAAATCCTCAACCGTCCTGATAATGAGCGGGCATATGTTCTTATCCCCGTTGGATACCCGGCGGAAGACTCGCAAGTCCCGGTTATCACCAAGAAATCGTTTAAAGAAATTTGTGAAGAAACTTAAACTAAATAAGGAGGAAAAAATGGACGTAATTACGATATACCACAACCCGAGGTGAAGTAAAAGCAGAGAAGCCGTGCAGCTTCTCAAAGACAAAGACATTGAGCTGGATATTGTAGAATACCTGAAACATCCGCTATCTGTAAATGAGTTGAAAACGCTGGCAGATATGATGGATTTACGTCCCAAGGATTTCATTCGAAGAGGTGAACAGGATTTCAAGGAATTGGACTTAAAGGATAAGCTGGAAAATGATAATGTATTGTTTAAAGCTATGGCAGATTATCCCAAGCTGATGGAGCGGCCAATTATGGTCAAGGGAGAAAAAGCGGTGTTGGGGCGGCCACCGGGAAATGTTCTGAAGTTGGTCTAACTTTTCTTTTGACCAACAATCACAAAACTATCCCGTCTATCTGGAACACAGTCTTCTGAGTAAACAGTTTCTAATCCAACATAGTTTAATAGTTCTACAAGATCCTCAGGGACCCAGACATGGTGGTGCATGTTGCCTGATCGAGCAAGTTCTTCCTTTTTCAAATGTTCGTAGTGAGGCGTTAATCCCTTCAAAACGACATTTTCATAAAAATCATCCACATGTGTTTGATCGTCGTCCTGAATATTCTTTTTGTAATCATCCACAATGTGCGCCATAGGAGTGCGCTTGCGGTAAATATCGCAACAGCGTTTCTGATGCGGGATAAAGAGGATCAAGAATCCCCCAACCGTCAGTTTTTCTTTCCAATGGAAAAGAGCCTTTAGAGGATTGGAGAGGTGCTCCAACGCGTGTTCGCTGAAAACGAAACCAAACGAATCATCCTCATAAGGAATTTTATCCGCCTTGAAAAAAACTTTTGCAAGACTCGTTTTATCCGCCCCATGACTTTTAAACGCGTCGCTCAAAATGGTTCTTGATACCGGCGCAATGGTCCGCTCGCCCACTCCAATTTCGAGACCAATCCCCGTTTTCGAATATTGATGAACCACATTTCTGGACCATGGCCTTCCGATGTTTGGTCTGAACTGTTTGTAAGCCCCCTTAATCCCATATTCCTTGAAATAAGCTTTTTGGGCAAACAGCAGTTCGTTTTTAATAAACGGATATTGATCTATGGATGGGATTTTATTCATGCAAAGCTAAGATTAATTTAATCAATTGAAGTTTCGTGAATCATGTAAAAACACTCCTGCGAATTATTTGCTTAAAGAAAGTGTTTTATTTCATCTGGATTTGTGTCAATTTTATCCCTAGGCAGACTTGACTCATACAGCATAAATGTTATTCAATAGAAATACGAACCCCCCAAAGTATCTATTTATCATTGTTTCGTTATTTTTCTTAGCAACCGGTTGTGAAAACGATATTATTAACAACGATACATCCATCACAAAATCGATTGAAGATGATTATTTCAGTCTGAGTCTCACTATATCTGAGGATATTGTTTCTAAATATGAGGACATTAAAATAGATGTACAGATTGTTCGCAAGATGGAGCACACGGATTTGGGATCGCAAGTGCTTGGCACGTGGAAAGTTTCACAGGAAATATCCGGAACCGACACCCTCAAATTCACCTACTCAGATTCCACGATTGGTTCCGCGACCGAAATAAACAATTGGGCCACCGGAGATTCGACATATTCTGTGACGCAGCAGGTTAGCGTTTATACCGATTCATCACGCTCTATTTTCTACACCTTCAGCAACGATTACACATTTTCGTACAGACAAAGCGTTGTGTATTTGGACACCACTGTTACCACAACTGACACAACCATTACGTGGAGCACTTCTTCTGAAAATAAGGAAGACAATATTGATACAACATCCACAACCGACAGCGTAGTAACCACCCGATCCGGGGAATGGACGTATTCGCCGGAATCCGCCAAACTGAAAATGAATTTTCTGGATGTGGTAGGAGGCGAGGCAGATTCTGGCGCAGTTTCATTTGATACCGACTTGGCCACAATTCCCCTTGGTGCTTTCATGGTTTTTTCTGGATCATCCAAATCCATCACCTTTGAAAAGACAGCTACTGAAACTGAATTTGAACTCCCCGATGAAGAAAGTACAACTTATCTTTATGTATCCGCCCATGCGGGGTACATCTATGTGCAGAACTCTTCCAGCGGTGCTTCTTATAAATCGTTCTCAATAAATCTAGATGCCGCAAAAAACAGTATCGAAAATGTGACATGTTTTTTCCAAACTACGTCTTCTTCAGAAACGGAGGGGTATATAAGCGCCTCCTATTCTGATCTTGATGTCAGCATACCTATTTATATTCAGTGACGGTGCGTTTTAAAATTTCAGCATTTTTTGTTACAGCAATTCTGTTATGCGCGTCTGTATCTATGGGCCAAACGCCCCGCCCGGCTGCAGCAGGGATGAAGCTCAAGGATCTTGATTTTGAAACGATAAAGCTCAGCTACATTCAAACAGATAGGGCAATTGCCATCCTGAAATCTATAGGATACTCTGTCATTGAGTTTGATGCCAACAGTGCAAAAGAAGTCGCCGGCGATTACAAGTTTACTCCAAAAGAGACACCCAATTTAAATCCCTTAGCTATAACACGTGCCCAGCTTCCGGTGATTATCAAGCTTCCGGATACGGAATCCACTTCTTTGGTCTTTAAAGAAAAATCAGTCAAGTCCAGAAAAGGATCTTCTTTAGGCGCCGACTTGGGTGGGCTTCCGATGGAGAAAATGACTACCGGCGAACCCATGCAGCGCCTGTTGATCGGATACCACCCTGGAAATTTTAAACCCGTAGCTGAACTCATGGAATTTCTTCAAAATGAGATTGATGTTCCCGCTTCACAGATTTTATTGGAAGCGCTTGTTATTGAATTGGATTCGGATAAAATTGATGAGCTTGGAATTGATTTCAGCAAACAAGGCTCTGGCTATACAGCGGCTTTTCCGCCGCCAGACTCGGAAACGGGCGCCATTAATCCTTTTAATATTGTGATGGATAGAACCTTATTTGGCAGCGCAGAAACTTTTAAGGCATCGGTTGATGCGCTAGTGAGTTCTCAGGCAGGGGAAATTTTATCAAAACCTTCGGTGTTGGTATTGGATGGACGGCAGGCGCGAATTCAGATCGGTCAGCAAATTCCCATCGTGCGCACCACGTCCACAGATTTCGCTTCAGAAAAATCGGTGGATTACATTCCGGTCGGAATTGTGCTGAATCTCAGACCGCGTATCAATCAAGCCGGTACGAGAATAACGATTCAGGTAGAGACCATTATCAGTGAAACGGCAGAGCGGATTGGAACATCGGCCGCCGCGGGCGTTCTAGAAGCGCCTGTTATTAATAATCGGAGGGTACAGTCAATAGTTAGAGCGGCGAATAACACTCCTTTTATTATAGGCGGACTCATTTCAAAGAAGATGTCTGATAATGAAGGCGGAATCCCCATTTTAATGGATATCCCGTTTTTAGGGCGGCTGTTTACATTTTCCACCCAGCAAGAGACACGCAAAGAGGTGATTGTGGTGATCACACCGCATATTATAACGGAGAAGGAAAATAATTTCAGCCGAGTTATACCTCAAGATTCGGAGTTGTTCAATGCATTTGGGAATCAATCATTTCCGAACAGCTACCGTCTTCAACATAACGATGTTTTTGATCTTAGTTTTATTCATGAAAGTCCTATTTTTAATCAATTGCTTGCATCCATTAAGAAGGAAGTAAAAAAGGATCCTACGATTGCTGTTACCGAACCGTACAAAAGTTTTTTGGATGGACGGATCCCAGGTGAAGATATTTTGGTTCGCCGGATGATTTGGGAGATTATTCGCAAAATGGAATATTATAAATTTGTAGAACAGGAAAAAGTTTTATTCTTTTTAGATGCTCCGGATGATCCCGCTGGATTTACCATTCGTCCGCTTAACCCATATATCAAAAGTGCGACGAAAAATAAACCTCTCAAATTAAGCTATACGGTCCGCGGAAAATCCACAATTGAGAAACCATTCGTCCGGCCGACTGCCCAAACGGACTATGTGCCGATTGAAACAGAATTCAAGCAAACACTAAAGAAATATAATGTGCGGGGCGATAAACCGCAGGATGATGTTTTTACCATTCTGATAGGCGAACCGTTGCATCAGCGTCAATTATACGAAGTGCTGATCCTTAAAAAAATTCTCGAGCTGAATCCGGATTTGTCACTCAACTTGGAATACTTTCAGCCTGGAATTGAAATTCTATTTCCTTCCCCGGATGTTTTGGAGAAGAATTATCATATTGTCGATCGCAATGCAGCCAAGTACTTTTACGAGATCAATGATTACTATGGCGCCTTCGAAGAGGTGTTTAACCGAAATACTTCAGAATTATCTCATTTGTTGAAATAACATCGGAAGTGTGAGTTGCATCACCAAAAGATTTCTGTGTGATTTGTACCACATACCGATAATTAAAATAGTTGTTAGTTTTGCTTTACTATAAGTAAAAAAGTCACTATTATCCCTCTACCTCGGGAAAGACAATAGAAACCAAAAAAACAAAGGAGTGAACACATGATGCTGAAACTCAATCGTATATGTCTATCAACCTTTTTTCTTTTAACATTAAATCTATCAGCCCAAGATGACGGAATGCCGGCAGACATGGGTGACACAGGTGACCCGTGCGGAGATGTTGAATATCCTGTAGCCGATCCTGGCCCGGATGGAGGCTGTGCCGATTATGCGGACTGTAACGGGAATGGCGTTTTTGATTTGGGCGAGCCATGTTTTGAAGGCACCGCTAATTGGTATTGCCAAATCTGTGATATGCATTTTGCCACAGGTGAAGAAATGGATCAACACGCAGCTGACATGGGGCACCTTGATACAGATATGGACCCCGGTGAAGGCGGCGGCGATTATACCGGAGAAGATCCTGACGATGACAGTGATTATGCCGAAGAAGGCCCTGCTGATGACGGCCCTCCGTTTGAAGATGTAGATACCAATGGTGATGGTTCAATTGACCGCGAAGAGGCCCGAGCTTTTTTTGGTGATGACCCAAACTTCGATGAAGAATATGATAGAATTGCAGGCGATGATGGTACGGTTGATCATGCTGAATATATGGCAGCTGATGATGGCGGTGAATATGAGGAATACGGAGACCATACCGTAGAAAATTGTATTGCGATGGCGGAAGGACACGACACCTATTGGATTGGTGAAGATGAATTTGCAGTGTGGGACGACCCCAACGTTGACTGCGGATACCTTTTAGATGAGATTGGTTTTATGGCTCATCCGGGGCCGCCGCCGTTTGATGAAATAGATGCAGACGCTAACGGAGAAGTTGACATGGAAGAGGCAAGAGCTTGGTTCCAGGAACATGATCCGGAATACGATGATGCCGAATTTGAGGAAGGCTACAACGAAGTAGATACCAACAATGACGGCGTGGTTGATCCATCCGAACACGAAGCTGCTGGATCAGAAATGACGGAAGAGATGGATTCTGGCGACGAAGGTGCCGGTGAACCCCAAGATGGCTACTATTGTGCCATCTGCGATATGGATTTTGGGACTGCAGAAGAAATGGACCAGCACGCAGCGGACATGGGACATACTATGGGTGGACAAGAGTGTGACCCAAATGCTGAATATCCAAACAATCCTCCGGGACCTGACGAAGGCTGTATGGCCTATGACGACTGCAACGGTAACGGTGCATTCGATATTGGTGAACCATGCCACGACGGCGGAGATAATTAATCCCGCTTAAATCATATTTATCGAACTATAAAAAGCCCTCCGCATGCGGAGGGCTTTTTATTTAACAGTCAATCGTTTTAGAGCGATCTGGTTAAAGTTTGTCATCATATGAAGTAAAACTTCGGCGGAACATAAAGTAAGTCTTTGTTTTCTGTGATTTCATTCCATGATTTATTTGAAGTGCCTATTTTAGTTGAAATACCTTCGGACTCCTCGGGGGAGATTTCCGAAGGGTGACTTTTTGTTGTTTCAGTCGTTTTACGTTCTCTCTCACATCTATTCTCATAGAGTGATCAAATTTTCATTTTCAATTGAAACAGGTAATAGCCGAAGCCCCGGATTTTAATCCATTATAAAACGCAGACCAAAAGACAGGTAAGATAATTTCCTTCTGGATAAGATGGATGTGTGGGATAATCCGGCCCGGTGCCCGATGATTTTAATATGGAAATCCTACGCTCAGCCTCATTCGCAGCCTGCCTTAGGACTTCTGTAAACCTATCCATTCCAAGCGCGGCAGAACATGAGGCGGTAAATAATAATCCATCAGTTGGGAGCGCTTTAATTGCCTCACGGTTCAAATGTTTATAATGGGAAATGGCAGCATCCAGCTCTTTAACGCTGGGTGCGAGTTTTGGAGGGTCAAGAATAATGAGATCAAATCCATGCGCTCCATTGAGCGCAGTAAGCGCCTCCATTCGGTTAAAGCTGACATCATTTATTTGATTGAGCCTTGCGTTTTCCTGAGCAAGTTCAATTGCAGATTCTGACGAGTCAATACCAACCACCTTTTGAGCGCCGCCTATGGAAGCATTTAAAGCAAAACCACCTGTGTAGCAGAAGGCGTCCATCACTCGCCGTCCCCTGGCCAACTCACGTATCAGCGCCCTGTTTTCTCGGTGATCGCAGTAATATCCTGTTTTTTGTCCCGAACCAAGCGCAACTTTATAATTGAGCCCAAGCTCTTTAATAATGACACCTTCAAAATGACCATTTTCATTTTGGTTAAACGATTCCCAACCATCCTGAATAAGTTCTCCAGCCATTGGTCGCCAAATGATCATTTCAGGTTTTAGGTGTTTTTGAATGGCATTTTCAATGGTTTTTCTGTGGATTTCCGTCCAACTTGCTTCCGAAAAAATGACAACTACATTTCCATATACATCAACGATTAATCCCGAAAGGCGATCGCCCTCGCTATTGATAAGCCGATAAGCATTTGTGTTTTGCGATGGAAGTCTCATTATTTGTCGTAAGGAGGCTGCTTCCGAAATTCGGATATCCAGCAAATGCTCTAAATCAAACCCGTCCAAATTTTCCGATTCCATTGCAAGCAGTCTAACGGGAGTAAAGCCTTCAGCGTTGTATGGCCCCCAGCCAATAGATTTTCCGTTGCTATCAGATACAACAACAATATCTCCCGAATTTGGATTTCCTTCAATTTTATGAATATCGGAACCGGAAATTTTTGGCATCCCAGCGCGATACAGTTCTGATGAACCTTTTTTCAACTGAATGAGACTTATCTCTGCAATAGATTTGAACACGAGTCGAAAGTAGGATTGTTAAGAAGATAGTTCCAATCGGATTTCCCGATTTTGTTGAATATTCGGAAGATTAGGTTCAAATTCGACGCACCAATGACGATCAAAATAATTAAGGAGGTATCCATGAAGAACAATTTAACTTGGTTTTTACTGATTGTCCTGACAGTCGTATCATATGGGCAGGGTAGTTTACATCGTCCCATTTCGACCTATTCCATCGTAGCTTTAGATCCAGAAACAAAGGAATTGGGCGTAGCCGTTCAAAGCCATTGGTTTTCTGTGGGGTCTGTGGTCCCTTGGGCGAAGGCAGGTGTTGGAGCTGTTGCCACTCAATCTCTTGCGAAAATTGAGTATGGACCGGAAGGCCTTCTGCTTATGGAAGAAGGGAAAACAGCTCAGGAGTCCTTGGACATTTTGTTGGCTCAGGATGAGGGTGCAAAGTACCGGCAAGTTGGTATGGTAGATTTTCAAGGCAACGTTGCTTCGCATACCGGGTCAAACTGTATGGATTTTGCCGGGTTTCAAAAAGGGAAAAATTACACAGTTCAAGCGAATATCATGGCTAAACCAACCGTTTGGTCTGCAATGGCAGAAGCATTTGAGTCAGCGGAAGGGGATTTGGCTGAGAGAATGATGCAATCTCTAGAAGCCGCCGAGCGAGAAGGTGGGGATTTGCGCGGCAGACAATCAGCAGCCATGTTAATTGTAACCGGTGAACCAACCGGGGTTTTGTGGAAAGATATTTCACTTGAATTGCGGATAGAAGATCACCCAGAGCCACTCATTCAACTCCGCCGGTTAATTCAAATTCATCGCGCCTATGAGCATGCCAATAAGGGAGATCTTTTTCTATCAGAAAAAAACATGGAAGCTGCGCTTAAAGAATACAACGCAGCAGCAGCTGCTTATCCGGAAAATCCGGAGTTGCCTTATTGGACAGCGGTAACATTGGCCAGCACAGGTGAAATGGAAAAAGCACTTCCATTATTTAAGGACGTCTTTGAGCGGAATCCTAATCTGAAAACAATGACACCTGCTGTAGCGAAGTCAGGATTTCTTCCGCTTGACGACCAAACTTTAAAATTGATCATGAGTCAATAGTTCATCAATGGATTATATTTGCACTAATTGTAAATCTCAGGTTCAGCTATCTGATCATCCGATAAACCTTTGTACATGTGGAAAACCATTAAAGGTAATTTTTGACTGGCCACCGATGAATCAGCAGAATGTCATTGAAGAAACCGACTTTTCTCTATGGAGGTACGGAGCTGTTTTGCCCGAAATCAAAGAAAAAAATACCATGACTCTTGGAGAGGGATTTACTTCATTAGTTTCAATCGAAAATGAATGGAATGTGTCCTTATATATAAAGGACGAAACTAAAAACCCTACTGGATCCTTCAAAGACCGCGGCATGGCTTTGGCGATATCGATGGCAAAAGAACAAGGCGTAAAAGCTATTTGCCTGCCATCAGCTGGTAATGCAGGAATAGCTGCAGCAGCGTATTGTGAAAAGGCCGGCATTGAATGTCATGTATTCCTTCCGGAATCCATCCCGAGCAGTTTTGTTAAAGAGACAGAAAAGTATCACGCATCCGTTTATTTAAAAGGGGGAACCATTGCGGAAGCGGGAAAAGAAATGTTAATTAATAAACAGAAACATTGGTTTGACATTTCAACCCTTAAAGAACCGTTCCGAGTGGAAGGCAAAAAAACCATGGGGTACGAAATTGTTGAACAACTTGGGTGGAAATACCCGGGTGTGGTGATTTACCCGACCGGAGGCGGCACGGGGCTAATTGGTATGTGGAAAGCATTCAATGAAATGAAATGGCTGGGTTGGGTAGAAGGCAATTTACCAAGAATGGCATCAATTCAATCCTCAGCATGCGCGCCGGTAGTTACTGCATTTGAAAACGAAAAAATGGATACAAAATTTTGGGATTCAGATTCTACGCAGGCTCTGGGATTAAATGTTCCGGGACCAATCGGTGGCGCATGGATGCTGAATATATTGAACGAAAGCGGAGGGACTGCCGTTTCAGTTGACGAGGCAGATATTGAAGATGCGACATCAGAAATTAATGCAAGAACAGGAATCAATGCCTCACTAGAAGCAGGCGTTGTATGGCTTGGGCTGAAAAAGCTTTTGCAATCTGGTTGGATTCAAGAGAGATCAACCGTTGTGGTGCCGATAACAGGTGTAGAACGCTAAGTGTAGTAGCCTTTGCCGACGCGTTAATAAAGATGTAATTTATTTCATGATATTTATTAAAGATCGTTTAAGGTATTTCAACCTCTTAGCGGTGGCAATATTATTTTCCTGCGAACCATTGGTGACAACCTTTGGTGATTCGGAAGATGCGCTTTATTATGAAGCTGCCAATATTCAAAACGTAGATTATACAACGGATCCTTTTGAAATAAATGTTATGACTTGGAATATCCGATTCGGCGCAGGGCGCCTTCCATTTTTCGGAGATGCCTGCGGGGACAGAGTCGTTTTTACATCAGGAGAAATAGAAGCTAATTTAGAAGGTGTCGCCGCAAAAATAAATTTATCTGATCCGGACATAGTTTTATTACAGGAAGTGGATCGCCAATCCAAACGATCAGCTTACATTGATCAGGTTCAGTGGATTCTGGATAACACAAATTTGAATTACGGCGCTTATGCTTCGGTATGGAAAGCCCAAGTTATTCCAAGTGACGGAATTGGGCGAATGGATTTCGGAAATGTGATTTTATCCAAATGGGAATTGTCAGACGCAGAACGAATCAAGCTTCCGCTGAGAGAAGATCAAGATGCGCTGACACAGTATTTTTATTTGCGGAGGAATATATTAAAGGCAAAAGTAGCCGTTCCCAATCAGACCGAATTCTATGCTGTGAATATTCATGCTACAGCGTTTGCCACCGATGACACCAAACAGAAACATGTGGACACCTACATACAAACTTTAAAAGACTTGGATGATGCGGGTGCAAAATTTGTGACGGGCGGAGATTTGAACGCCCTACCACCGGGCGCAACTTCCATAGACTTTTGCATGGCCGACATTTGTTCCGGTGAATCCTTTCACTCCGATGCAGATGGAGGCCCGCACAAGGATGGGAGCTATTTTAACAATTTTATAAATGAGCCAACACTACTTCAGGCACTGTATGATTCTTATACTCCGGCGGTATCTTTGACAAATTATTCGGCTAACGAATCCAATTATTTTACTCATGCACCAAGTACGGGCGATGTAACCGCTGACCGTAAACTTGATTATATATTCACCAATCTAACGTGGAATACAAATTCAGATTCCACCCACCAAGATGCAAGCAATTGGTCGGACCATATGCCAGTTTCCGCAACGTTGAATTTTTCTCAATGAAACACATCATTATCCGTTTCGTTTTTGTTGTAGTAGGATTACAACTTTGTGCAATGGAATCTGCAGTCCCTCTTGAAAAAGGCAAGTGGGAAATTGGAATAGTAAAACCAATACGTTACGGGCTTGGAAGCGGGAGAGAGGTTTCCACCTATAAATTATTAAACATAAAAATGCCAAATATTTCTTATAAAAAACTGCGATGGCGCAAATCTAATTGGGACATTTCCACACGTCACAGCATGTATTATCCGACGCCGTTGTTTAAATGGTTGCAAAGCCCGCTTGGAATGGAACTCGGCGGACCGGACATGTTTGCCCTCATTTCACCGGAATTTGAGATTCACCATATGGTTTCAATTTGGAATTCGGTAATCGCCACCCGCAAAATAATGGAGGACGTACACTTTACTGGAAGCGCGGAGTTGGGTATTGCTATTGGCGCAAATGAATTGGCAAAGGAATCCACTATCGATTTGCCGTTTATTTTTCCACGCCTTGCCGTGTATTATACCGATGTTGTTATCAAAATGGGATCATCCATCCATTCCAGAATAAACAAACATTGGGGATATATTGTAAGCGGTGAAGCGTTTTTAATGCCAGGCGCACTAGGGGAATTTGCATTTGAAAACACATCGCAAATTGAATGGGTTCGTCACTCGGGATTTCGGATTTTATGCGGTTATAAATTGATTTATGGCGAATATCCGTTTGGCGGAGAAGTTCATATCTTCCCGGCTTTTGATCTCATTTGGAGCAAATGATTGTGGAAATTAATCGAAGTAAACGATGCCTATCCATTTATTTTTTGTACATTACGATTTGTGTGATTTCAAATTTTTTATATGGGAATCCTTTTTCAACAAAAGGTCAATTTTGGGCGAGCGGTCTTACAGGAAATGATGTGCCCGCCGAGCAATCTGCTTATGAATCAACATTTGGTTACATTCCCACACTTTCCTTATATCAGGATTTATCTGATTTCTCTTTTGTTGATTTTGAATGGGCTTACCGATTAGACCGTTTTTATTCCGGCTATTCTCTTGTTTCTAATCGAGAAAAAATTCACCGTCTTTGGGCTCGGTATTCATCTGAAAAATTGGAAGCTAGACTTGGGTTGCAAAAAATTGTATTTGGTCCATCACAAATTTTGCGAACACTTTCCTGGTTCGATACCATTGACTTAAAAGACCCGACCAATCAAACCGATGGTGTCGAAGCGTTTCGTCTCAAATGGTTTCCGTCCAACGCGATTTCCATTTGGTCATGGGCCATTCAAAATGAGCAGGACACGGTGTCTTTTGGCGGTCGAGTAGAACTCTCATCTTTTTTAGGAGAATTGGGATTTACATTTCATTCCGATCCGTCCGAAACGGTGCAACAAGTTGGACAATTGGGATTTATGATTTCCGAACGACACCAACGATTTGCCTTCGATATTCGTCATGATGGATTTGTTGGTTCATGGTTAGAAACCGCCTTTATTACGTCTGAAAATACAGATATTAAAATGGCCACTATTGGTGCCGATTACACCGTGCCCATTTCCAACGGACTGTTGATAATGACTGAATCCATGTTTGTCAAAAACGCTGAATCTGATGACCAAACATTCACAGCTTTTATGGCCATGCTGCCTTTGGGGATGATTCACTCAATTATGTTCATTTCTCAAATTGACTGGAAGGAAGATAGAGCGTATAATTATTTGCGTTGGAGTGCGACCTTTGATCAATTCAGCTTAAATTTGATTTTATCGCAGAGCCCTCAAAGATCAGATTACAGTATTGCGGAAGAATATTTACCAAAAACAGTTGCAGGATTTGGATCAGGAATTCAATTCATGTTCATTTACAATCATTAAAAATGGAGATAGCCACGAAGGCTCAAAGGCACAAAGATTCATTAATTATTTTCTGCGAGCCTTTGAGCCTTCGTGGCTAAAAAAATATGTCAAATAACAATGTAGTCGAAATCAAAAACCTTCTCAAGCAATTTCCTGTTGGCGGGGGCTTTTTCACAGCATTGAGTGATATAAATCTCGGATTGGAAAAAGCTGAATTTATGGGCTTGGTGGGCCCATCCGGTTCGGGAAAAACGACCCTTTTAAATATCATCGGCGGTCTTGATTCACCTACAAAAGGCGATGTGAATGTGCTTGGGATGGAGTTGGGCTCTGCATCTCATAACGGACGGGCTTCCATGCGAAAAACTCAAATGGGATTTATTTTTCAGAGCTATAATTTGCTGCCCGTTTACACCGTTTTTGAAAATGTGGAATTGCCGCTCATTTTGAATAAGGTGGACTCAAAGGAACGGGAACGATTGGTAAAACAAGCAGTGGAATGGGTAGGGCTCACTGAAAAAATTGATTCTCGCCCGGCCCAATTGAGCGGTGGCGAATGTCAACGGACAGCCATTGCTCGAGCAATTGTTCATGAGCCGGAGTTAATATTAGCGGACGAACCTACAGCAAATTTGGATGTGGAAAATTCTCATCAGATTATGAAAATAATGGTTCGCTTAAACAAAGAACTAAGCACATCGTTTATTTTCGCAACACACGATGAAAAAATTATGGCCTACCTTCGCCGGATTATTCATTTGGAAGACGGAAAAATTGTAAAAGATGAAGAAATTGAAGTTGACGGGATAACAAGATGATAATTCTTTGCGAAAGTTTCAAACTTCCGCAAAGATGGGTAACCTTTGAAAATTAAATAATTATGAAAAAAATTAGCAAGAATAAAAGTTATGAAAGCAAATGGATACTTCGGCAAAAACGTAACTTTGCGGAAGTAAAAACAACTTTCGCAAAGAATCATCTTGTCAATCCTGTAATCCTGTCTAATAAGGAAAATAATGCTTTTTAATCTTGCCATAAAAAATCTCGTCGGTGCCGGTATGAGGACTTGGCTGAATGTATTTGTAACCGCCGTCTCTTTCTTTATGATTATTTTTGTTTCCGGGATGTATGACGGCATGCGTTCCCACGCCAAGCAAGTTACCATTGATACGGAAGTGGCCGGCGGTGCGTATTGGCACCCGGAATATGATCCGTTGGATGCTTTTTCTTACGAAGATTCTCACGGTGTTCCTCCGGTGGAAATACGTGAATTAATTGAAAACGAAAAGGCATTTTCTATTTTGGTGAGCCAGGCGTCTATTTATCCTAACGGCCGCATGATGCCTGTTATGATGAAAGGCATTGAACCGGAACAGTCCATTGTAAATATCCCTACAAAATCGCTCTTGAAAGAAGCTGACGGTTTGATTCCGGTGCTCATGGGAAGCGGTATGGCAAAATATACAAAATTGAAAGTAGGCGATTCATTCGCCATCCGATGGTTAGATGCAAATAAAACTTACGACGCAGATGAAGGTGTCGTCATTCACATCATGGAAACGGAAAATTTTAAAGTGGATGTGGGCACCATTTGGATTCCGCTGGAACGTGCGCAAACAATGCTGGACATGGAAAACGAAGCCACCTTTGTTACATTTGACAAAAATATTTCCACAGTTAAAGATAAAGGAAAATGGATTTATAGAGATGTGAATTATTTAATGCGAGACATGGAAGCCATGATTGAAGCCGATGAACCGGGGGCGCAAATTATGTATTTAATTTTATTGGCATTGGCGGGGATGGGCATTTTCAATTCACAAATATTATCTATTTTCCGACGACGTAAAGAAATTGGCACACTTATGGCAGTGGGAATGACACGGTTTCGTGTGGTCGGTTTATTTACATTAGAAGGCGGAATGAATGCCTTTTTTGCCTTAATTATGACATTGATTTTAGGCGGTCCTGTTTTTATTTATTTTGCACTTTATGGTATTCCATTACCCATTGATTATTCAGAAATGGGACTTATTGTTGCAAAAAGGTTAATCCCCGTTTATTCCATGGGGCTCTTTGTAACGACCACGATATTTATTTCATTCGTCGTCTTAATTTTGAGCTATTTGCCGTCGCGTCGCATCGCAAAAATGAAGCCCACAGACGCTCTTCGCGGAAAGGTTAATTGATGCTAAAATTTGTATTAAAAGGAATTATCCGAGATCGGTCTCGCAGTTTATTCCCGATCATTGTTGTATCGCTCATAGTGGCATTGGTGATTTTCAACCGAGGATTTCTTGTGGGAACCATGAATGGAATGTTCCGGGATACAGCCGTGATTTCATCGGGGCATGTAAAGATCATGACCCGCGCATATCAGGAAGAAAGTCAACTCATGCCCAACGATCTTGCTCTGATGAATGTAGGCGAAATATCCGAAGTTTTGAGCTCAGTGTATTCAGATTATTTTTGGTCACCTCGCATTACATTTGCAGGATTATTAGACCTTCCCGATGAACAGGGCGAAACAAAATCCCAAGGCCCAATCATGTCATACGGAATTGATTTTTTATCATCAGAATCCCGCCAATATGAATTATGGGAATTGGAAAAACGCATTGTTTTGGGACGCATGATTCAGGACCCTAGGGAAGCTTTAGTGGGACATAAATTAGCTGATAAACTTGGATTATCACTTGGAGACCACGTAACCTATATCGGAACAACAATGAATAATGCATTTACCACGTTCAATTTTACGGTGGTTGGCACATTTAATCTCGGCATGGGACCTCTGGATAAACAGATGGTACTGGTGGACATTGAAGGCGCCCGCTTGGCGTTGGATATGGAAAATGCTGCGTCAGAGCTTCTTGGTTTTACACATGATTTATATTACGACGATGATGCATCGCTTAACATTCGGGACGAATTCAACGCCGCCAATTCAGATACATCTGACATTTTTCGCTCAAGTATGATTGCCCTTCGAGATACAAATCAAATGGGAACCATGATTGACTTAGTAGATTGGTCTGTTTTCATCATTCTTGGGATTTTTCTTCTCATTGCAATGATTGTGTTATGGAACATGGGCATTATGAGCGGACTCCGTAGATACGGTGAAATTGGTGTTCGCCTTGCCATGGGAGAAACAAAAGGGCAAGTGTATCGCTCGCTCATTTTGGAATCGGTTATTATCGGTACCATAGGCACCATAATTGGCACCATAATCGGTTTACCCTTAACATATTATGTGCAGGAAGTTGGTATGGATTATTCAGCAGCGTTTGAAAACTTGAATACCACAACAATGATCATGTCATCTGTTTTTTACACGAAAGTGACACCCGACTTATATTATATCGGGATTATTCCCGGAGTGTTGGCAACGGTATTGGGCACTATGCTGGCAGGACGAGCGATTTATAAACGGGAAATGGCGCAACTTTTTAAGGAATTGGAAACGTAATTGGAAAAAATTGACGGGATAACAGGATGAACTGGATGAATGAAAAAAACACCTTTGCTGAAGTATGGTTCGACAAACTTACCATAGGAACTTTTTTAAAGTTACTCATCCATCAATCCATATTTTTTATCTTGTCAATCCTGTTAATCCTGTCAAAAGAAGAAATAGGGAATTAAGATTATGAAACAAATTATTTTACTAATATTATTTTCATGTTTGTTTGGGCAAGAGCAAATGACCGTTGAAGAAATCATTCAGGCAATGGATGATAATCTGAATGCAAAGAGTCGAATTTTAACCAGCAAAATGGTGGTTCATGGACGGCGAGCGAGTCGAACCATTGAATCGAAAAATTGGGTAGTTGGAACAGATTTAGCCTTTACGGAATATCTTTCTCCCCCACGAGAAGCGGGAACTAAAATGTTAAAAGTGGGAGATAAACTCTGGACATACTCTCCCCAAACCGATCGGTTAATACAAATCTCTGGTCATATGTTACGGCAATCAGTCATGGGTTCGGATATGTCATACAAAGACATGATGGAAGACGAATCCTTGACCAATCTTTATACATCAACGCTGGAAGGGTCGGTCACAATCAACGGACGCGACCATTGGATTATGGTTTTGGATGCCAAGATAAAAGGATTGTCCTACCCAAAACGACGTGCATGGATTGATAAAGAATATCTTCTCCCCACGAAGGAAGAACTATACGCTAAAAGCGGGAAACTTTTGAAAACTGCAACGATGGACGGCATTAAAAAAGTGCAAGGACGATGGTTTCCATCTAAATATATTTTTAAAGATGAGCTAAAAAGAAACAGCAGAGGAACGGAATGGATTATTGATGAAATTGAATTTGATTCAGATATTCCTGAAAGACGATTTTCGAAGGCGTTGCTGAGAAAATAGAATAGATGAGCAAATCTATAATTGGTTGATTTTAATAAAGGCTGAAATACCCAATGTGATGTAAATCACATCATTCGCCGACAGGCAGGTCTTGTTATTTAATAGAACCAAATTTGTCTTGACAAACGTTTTTAATAATGTCTATCTTTTATTAATCAGCGCTAGCACAGTTGGCGCAACTTGTGGATTAATGTCTATTAAATAAAAATAAAAATTGCAACGAAACACAGAAACAACAATTCAAGTCACCATTTATGGAGGTATAATATGAAAAAGCTTACTCTTTTTCTTGCGATAGCTGTTCTTCCGGCCATTGTTTTGGCTCAGACGTCTGGTAAATTGGCAGGTTCAGTACAATCTGCTGATGGCGAAGCTCTTGCAGGCGCAAATGTCCTAGTAGTCGGCACATCTTTGGGTGCAGCCACCGATGAAGGTGGACGGTTTTACATTCTGGACGCTCCTGTCGGGAATTACTCCGTTCAAGCACAGCACATCGGGTATAAAACGCTAACGGTTAATAACATTCGCGTTAATCCCGATTTAACAACAGTTCAAGATTTCAGTCTTGATGTGGCCTCGGTTGAAGGTGAAAGCGTAACCGTTGTTGCTGAGAGACCTCTTATTAATAAAAACGCAACCAACACTACACAAATTGTAGACGCTGAAGTCATTCAAGCTTTACCATTGAGAGACGTTAGCAGTGTAGTGAATCTTCAAACGGGTGTTGTGGATGGGCATTTCCGTGGTGGTCGTAGTGGCGACAACGCTTATTATGTTGATGGTGTTTTGGTTAAAAACCGCTGGAGTGGTGGCAATTTAACCACATCTTTAAGCCAAAGTGGTACCGAACAAATTTCAGTTCAGGCTGGTGGCTTTTCAGCTGAATATGGCGGCGCAAATGGCGGAGTTATTAATGTGGCTACCAAAAGCGGTGGAGACCGGATTTCGGGCGGTGTAGAAATGGTCCAAGATTTGGGAAGTACAACCCCAGGATTAGATAAAGATGCGCTGTACAGTTATGGAAACCAAATTTTTAATTTTAATGTTGGCGGTCCATTATCAAATAATATTCGTTGGTATTTGAATGCTGAAATTGAATCTTCTTTAGATAATAGCCCTTCTTTTGCTCCGGCGCCTTTTGCAGACGTAGCTGTTTATTCCCAAGATCAATGGGAAGCGATGGGTTATGACACAACCTATACGCCCACATCAGGAAATTACGCGACGGATCTGCCTACAGGAATGATTTATGCAGAACAATTTGTTAAAGACAACACGACGATGGACAGCTTAAAGGTTGGCGGTGGAAGCGTGTATGACACGACCTATGTTACCGCTTCTAATTATGCCAGAAAATATGGTCCCAAAAGAAATTCCGGTGATAAAACCACGAAATTTTTTGGGAACTTACTTTTTGATATGAGTCCTTTAAGAATTAAAGTTGGTGGTGGGTACTATGGATATGATGAAAACACCTATTCGCATAGCTATCAGCTACTGAACTGGGAAAACAACGCCAATTATAAATCAAACCACACCTATGGATATTTAAATGCAACGTTTGCTTTGTCTCCTAAGTCTTATGTAAAAGCAATTGCCAGTTTGAATATGTACCATCAGGAAGATGGGAATCCCAATCTTTATGGAAGGGATAATATAGAAAATCTCGGGAAGCGTTCAACGTCTGTTGATGCTGCCACCTATTATTATAGAGATCATGGTCAAAACACCCTTGCTGTACCGGGCCTTGTAAATTTTTCAGGGTATGGATCTCAAATTGGCGATTGGGTAGATCGCGATCAAAATACGACAGGGTTGAGAACGGATTTTGTTAGCCAAACGGGTGTTCACGAGCTCAAGGCGGGATTAGAATATTATTCAACCACGATCCGTGAATATCGCATGTCGCAAGGTCGAGAGATTTATCAAAACATAGCTATGATTGATACAAATTATGATGGTTCTGTTTCGATAGAGGAGGCCGGTGATTATAATGGCGACGGAGTCAACGATGCCGCCGATTTGGCTGATTGGAATTTTGCTGTGTACCGAAATGCTTATGTCCATAATATTGGTTACAATATTTTCGGGGATGAGACAGACAGCTATGCAGAAACAGACCACGGTCAGGAACCCGGCAAACCGGTTGAAATGCGCTTATATGTCCAAGATAAGATTGAACTCAAAGACGTGGTTGTCCAATTCGGCTTGGCATTTGAATCTTTCAACCCCAATGCTCAGGCACCAGATGGAACAAGCGAAGGCTTTGACTATGTTTACACAACGAACGGACGCATTGATAGAAATGGCGCCCCGGGGGACGGTCCCCTTGGCTTAGCGGCCGGCACCCATGCCTGGAAAGCAGTAGAAACACACACTGCGATTCATCCAAGGCTTGGTTTTGCTTTCCCGGTAACGGATAAGACAGTGTTCCATGCTCAGTATGGGACCTATTGGCAGGCGCCTCCGATGAATCTTTTATATCTTTCTGACACACATCTTGATGCAAATCTGACACAGGGCAACATGACCGTTTCTCCAAACCCGGGTTTAAAGCCGGAGAGAACAACGTCATACGAAGTTGGGTTTGATCAGCAAATAGGTCAAAATGCTGCCGTACATGTAACGGGGTATTACAAGGAAATCCGGGATTATATTTTTATGAAAAATCGCGGGTATCCTTCTGCTGAAACGCGAGCATATGTGGACGGTTCAGAATTTAGCTGGGCCCAATACCAAAACGGTGATTATGGTGTAACAACAGGGTTCTCAGTGAACTTGAGTCTTCGCCGGGTTAAGGGTTTTATGGCCGATTTTAACTACACCTACATGGACGCTCGCGGAACAGGTTCTGCGGCGGCTAATAATTTTAATATTGCATGGACGGGTGATACATATCCAACCACATTAAACCGATTGTCGTATGATCAAAATCATACAGGATCGCTTATGGTGGATTACCGCAATAGCCGATATGACTTTGGTGTGAATAGTGTGGTTACATTTGGAAGCGGACAGGCTTACACTCCATCTACCATACAAAGCGAAGTGTTTGGGCGCGGTTGGAATATTCCGACTGCAGCTGTTAATTCAGGCAGAAAGCCTTGGACATCCCGATTGGACATTCGCGCCGACAAAGGTTTTAACGTGGGCGGCGTTCGTTTGAATGCTTATGTACTGGTTTTGAATATGCTGAACCAGGAAAATGTATATGATGTCTATACGGCTAGTGGTCAAGCAGACGACGATGCTTGGTTGGAAACTCCGGAAGGCAGAGCTTGGGTTTCATCTCAAAAAGCTAATTATCCCGGAACAGATGGGAATGCTCTGTATTTGGATCGCCTAAGTTCTCCAGGGAATTGGGGAATTCCAAGAATGGTGCGTTTTGGTTTACAGGTCAATATTTAATTCAAACATAAAAGGGTAAAGAGGTAATTATGAAAATTTCCAAATATAATATTGTTGGATCGCTCGCAATAACCGTTCTGTTTTGGAATGGTTCTTTGCTGGCCAAAAAATCAAACGCAACAGTTGTTGGCAATATGTCGCCTTCCTACAAGACGTCGGTAGCGTCAACTGGAGACTTTGATGGAAACCGTGTTCGTGATGATCTGGAAAACAACGGTATGATTGTTAGTCACCGTGTTACAGGTCACTCCGGCATGGAATGGCCAAAAGATAATCACACATATACAGTATATGCTTCCGGAGTATGGATGGCGGGTAAGGTAGATGGAGGAATTAGAACAGCTTGCGCCGAATATGGTCCTGAGAATGTTTCCGGTCCGTATGGTGGTGATGCGTCCTCTTCTACTCATAAATTGTATAAGGTTAGTAAATCAGATCTTGCGGATCCTCTTGCCAATAGCGATTTTCAAAACTGGCCGGTAGCATATGGCGCACCCTGGGTTGATGTGGACAGCGATGGAACTTACGATCCACTTCCCAATGGAAATGATTATCCCGAATTTATAGGAGATCAAGTCGTCTGGTATGTCAGCAATGATGGAGACGCCACGGCTCACACAATTTTTGGGACCCTTCCTTTGGGCGTGGAGGTGCAAACAACAATTTTTGGTTTTGATAGACCGGATGCATTTGGTGATATGATGTTTGTAAAGGAATTGATCATTAACAAGGGCGGAAATACGATTGATGATCTATATATAGGATTATGGTCTGACCCCGACCTTGGCAACGCAGGTGATGACTGGGTAGGTTGTGATACTACTCTCGGTCTCGGTTTTTGTTATAACGATGGAGTGGATTCAGATTATGCAGGTTATTCCGGTGGAACGCCGGCCGTAGGGTATGACTTTTTTCAAGGACCAATGGTTGCCTCAGCCGGTGATACAGCTTTTATGTTTGGACAGTCTCAACCGGGTTTTAAAAACCTCAGTATGAGTTCTTTTGTCAAATATATTAATACTGATGATCCCCTTTGGAGTGATCCTAATTATGCTGAAGAAACTTATAACCTGATGCAAGGTTTGATGAAGACTGGTGAACCCTTCCCCGATTGGGTAACCGGTGGCTCTAACTTCGTTCACCCTGGAGATCCATCTCTGGATACAGGCGATTCAGATACTGAATACATAGATGCCGATGGAGCCTTTCCTTCAGGCGATAGACGTTTTCTAATGAACACCGGCCCATTTACGATGGCTCCTGGAGATTCGCAGGAAGTTGTTTTTGCGATTTTCATGGCAGCTGCCGGCGGACCGTTACAATCTTTAAATTATTTAAAAGAAGTAGATGCATTGGCGCAGCTTGCTTATGATATTCAATTTGCGTTGCCTGAGTCGCCACCGGCACCTGAAGTGTCTGTGACAACTTTGGAAGATCAAATTATTATGACATGGGATAATGCGGCTGAATCGTATTCGGTTACAGATGTTATTGATAAACTACCAATTCCTGTGGCCTACGACACTACTTGGGATACAAGTTGGGTTTCAACTATAACCTCAGAACATGTGGAGGTAATAGATACAGCATTTACGGTTGATGTTACTACCGGACCAACAGGGTTTGAATATGATACAATTTGGGTGTATAACGTGATGCTGGTCGGGTCAATTGATACCACATTCCAAGGTCAAAATACCACCTTTAAATTTGAAGGATATAATGTGTATCAATATGAGACAGCTTCGGGAACGGGAAATATAAAACGCATTGCAACCTATGACCTGATCAATAATATTACAGAAATTTTTGATGATGTGTTTGATCCCAATTATGGTGAAACCATTAATCGTAGAGTGCAGTTTGGGAATGATTCGGGTATAAAGCGATATATCCAAATTGATGTAGATGCACTCAATAATAATTCACCCTTAATAACCAACCGTGTCTATTATTTTGCGGTGGTTGCATATGGATACAACCAATATGGTATTCCAAAAACCTTGGAAAGCCCTTTGCAAATAATGACCATTCGTCCGCAGGTGCTAAATAATTGGGCAGCAACAGATAGTACTGCTACTGTTGGTTCAGCGTTTGCCGCGACTCATTCAGCGGGTGCATCTGACGGTTCTGTTACATTAACGGTGGTTGATCCTACTGGACTTACGGGTGATAGTTATTCCGTATCCTTCGCAGATACATTAAGCGATGGTTCCAGTGTAACAAACTGGACCTTAACCAATTCGACAGACGGCGCAGCAATTGCATCGGAGGTAACTATTCAAGGTGGTGTAGATTTCATCGATGCCACCACTGTTGGCGCCAGCTCAAACCCCGTAGTTGAAGGATTTTTAATTGAAGTTGATGGTCCTCCACTAGAGTTTAAGGATTTTTATGCAACAGCAAATGCGGGTGGGGATATTTCCGGCTATGCAGGTGCAGCGGCAGATTATAATGGGTATCCTGGAATGGGTAGAACGAATATTGGAAATCAACAGACAAATGGTTCTACTTGGTTTATCACAACCTCTAACAGTTCTAATAAGAACTACGAGGATTTTTACCCGTATATCACTCGTTACACAGCAGGTTATGGAAATCCAAATGGTGGTATTAAACACCTAATTCCAGATGACTTTGAATTTCGCTTTACCGCAACCGGTGGAAAAATGTGGGATGATGCTAACGGTGTATTCATTGATATACCGATGGAAGTTTGGAATGTTGGCGTTGTTGCAGACCCAGCAGATGATTTCCAATTGTTACCAATGTACTGGGATCCAGATGGCAATGGCGTTTGGGACTTAGCTGCCGGCGACCATGCTGTTTCAGGCGGTACAAATGATCCATACATGGAAAGTTTTTATGTATTGGAACATTATCTACAAGAACCCGGGACAACTGGCTATGACGCTATTATTGCTGCTCTTACAGCTGATCCAACTTCAAATGGTGCAATGACCGGTTACATCTGGGCCTCAAGTCCTAATTATTTAGGAGTGTCTGGGCAGATCACATCTGTTGTTCTATTGAACATGACCTTCGCGAATTGGAATGGTGGCGATGTAAATGATCCTACCTTCCCAGCTAATGTTGATGCTGTGATACCTGAAACGGGGACAATTTTTAGAATGGTTACCACCAAGCCTAATAATAGCTCCGATGTATTCACCTTTTCAACCAGTTCAAATAAAGGTGAAGTGGCTACCTATTCATCTGACAACATCAATGTATGGCCAAATCCTTATTTCGGATTTAATCCGGAAGAACGGAATACAGTTGACCAGCAGATACAGTTTACCCATCTGCCGGAAACAGGTGATTATTCAATCCGAATCTTTGACTTAGCTGGAACAATCGTTAAGGTGATTGATGGTAGTGATGTAGGATCGCAATATGCTGTATGGGACGTGAAGAATAATTTCGGAATTCCCGTAGCCAGCGGAATGTATCTTGCCCATGTAACTACAGCATCAGGTGAGAAAGTGTTAAAGTTGGGCGTTGTTCAGCCAGAACAAAGAATTGACCGATATTAAACCGTAAGGAAGGAATTAATTATGAAAACTCAATCAAAAATCTTCGTAAGCAGTGTATTTCTGTTTGCGTCTATGGCGATAGCAGGGACTATAAAATCCTCAGGAACAGCTGGAGCGTCACAGCTCTTAATTCCTGTGGGTGCTCAGAATATAGCCTTAGGAGCGGCTAATACTGCCACAGCTAGCGGCGTAGAAGCTTTATTCTCAAACCCAGCAGGAATTGGTGCTGCCAAAGGCGGTTTTCAAGGTACTGTCTCACAGATGGATTACATTGCCGATGTAAATGTATTTTTCTCAGGCTTTGTAGCCAACCTTGGAAATGGCGGATCCTTTGGTCTCTCTATAAAGACCTTGGATTTTGGCGATATTCCGGTTACTACAGCTGATAATACAGAAGGCACCGGTGAAAATTATTCACCCAGTTTTTCAACCATTACAGCTGCCTATTCGAAATCATTTTTCGATCGCGTTCGGTTTGGCACCAGCCTGAAGCTTGTTTCAGAGCAGATAATTAATACCGGTGCGAATGGCGTTGCAGTTGATATGGGCGTACAATATCAATTCGCAGATCAGCCGATTGCAATTGGAGTGGTTCTCAGAAATCTTGGATCTCGTTTAGAATATCAGGGATCAGATTTAGAACAAACGCTCACACCGGAGGGATCCCAATCGGGTTCTTCTTCGGAGAGGTTCAGAGTGAAGGCAGAGGCTTTTGATCTTCCGGCAACATTAAGCATTGGTGTTAATTATAAACCCATGCCCGGTTTGAGTCTCATGGGTGCGTTTGATAACAATTCTTTTTCTGTGAATACAGTTTCCTTTGCAGGTAAATATACCATGGGCCCGGCTTGGGTCGCGGGTGGAATGTCAACGCAGAATATGACCGATGACCAACCCGGCACAGCTACCGATAGTCAGTGGACCAACTGGACAGAATCCATTTGGGGTCCCACTTTTGGCGCAGGCCTCAATGTCCCCCTAGGTGACATGAATATGGGTATTGCTTATTCTATGCGGACTGTGAATAGCTATTTTAGCAATTCTAGCGTTTTACAAGTAACGATTGGATTCTGATTTAACTCTCAATTAGTTAGGTATAAAAAGGGACTGGAAACAGTCCCTTTTTTATTTTTGATTGAATTGATATAATTATACTGATATCCTGTTCAAAAAAAAACTTCAAAATATTGTGCTTTTTTATTAATCTAATCTGACATTAAAATCTTTGTAATAATTCAAACCAAACCGAAAGGATGATACATTATGGAAAACTATTCATTTATCGAACAGGTTGACTCGATTATTCAAGATAATCATTTATTAAAACACTCTTTTTATGAAGCTTGGAGTAAGGGCGAATTAGAGAAAAACGCCATTCAAAAATACGCTTCACAATATTTTAAACATGTATCGGTTTTTCCGCGCTATCTTTCTGCAATTCATGCTAATTGTGATGATATTCGAATCAGACAAATTATTTTAGAAAATCTCATGGATGAAGAATTGGGAGATGAAAATCATCCGGAATTATGGATGCGGTTTGCTGAGGGAATGGGAAACGGTCGGAATGATGTTAATCATGCAATTGCATTAGAAGAAACGGAAAAACTAGTTACCACGTTCATGAATCTTGCAAAATCTGACCAATATCATATTGGTTTAGCCGCGCTTTACAGCTATGAATCCATGCAGCCTGAAATTTCTGAAACCAAAAAGGAGGGGCTTCAAAAGTTTTATGGAATTACCGATGAAAACACACTCAAATTTTTCACGGTACACATGCATGCGGATATTTGGCATAGAGAGGTGATTCGAAAATTGATTGTGGAACTAAATGATTCAAAAGAAAAACAAGACCAAACAATGTCAGCCATAAAAGAGGCCCTGCTTGCCTTGAATAATTTCTTAACGGGAGTTGAAAAAGCGTATTGTTAGTATTCATTTCATAAGCGCTACGCTCCTTAAGTTGAGCCAATTGTTTCAATAATGCCACTACTGACTAAATGAATTACCTAAGGCTAAATATATTATTATTACTTATAAATAGTTTCAAATGAGGTCCAGCTGGGAAGGCTAATTCAAACGTTTCTGCGCCGGCAAATCAATCTGCCCGGAATGATAATGACCCAAATGGTTGTAGTTAATCTGATTTAAACAGATAAATAAAAAAGCCTCCCGTTTTTGGGGGGCTTTTTTATTGTTACTATTCTATGGGATTAAAGATATTGTTAAGTAAGGGAAATAATTCATTATAATTCAATCCTTGCCCAAGATAATATTCCCCACCTTCATTTTGTAAAATCAATTCCCAGTGCAGATGGGCACCCGTTCTTTCGCCCAATGTTGCATCCTTTATTCCACTATTCCCGGAATGTCCGATTAATTGATTTTTATCAACGGTAACACCGGGATAAAGCGGTTTACTGATACCGGATAAATGAGCGTAAATCGAAATAACTCTATAGCCCGGAACAAGGTCAAACCCATGATCAATAAAAACTGCTCGACCAAGTAGAATGTGATTAAAAATATCTGATGGTGTATGCCCTGTTTTATGGGCGATTTTCAGCAGTTTTACCCTGAAATCAGGCGTTACCTCAGTAAAACCATGATCCGCTCGAATTACGGTGCCATTAGCTACAGCTCGTACTGGGGTTCCCCAATCCGCCCAAAAGTCAATCCCCCGATGGATACCGTTCCTGTAAGTTCGTGGTGCATTCGGCAAAAGATTTGCTTGTTTCGGAACCGGATAACCTTGGCACGGAAGCGATAGTGAAATTGACTCCACTTCTCTTAGCGTTGGAGGGTTGCCATTATGAGAAAATAGAGGTTCAATTGGTATTGATTGATGTTGGCGATAGCGCGTAAATAATCCATTTATTGACTCTATAATAATCGCTGAATCAATAGCAAATGTAATAATTGTATTCCCATTTTCGATGCTAAAGTCAGACAGTTTATATTGAAATGCTCCGCTTGGAATTTTTTTAATTACGGTTGAAACGATTAGCGCTGCAAGAGAATCTTCTATTCCCGAAGGAACCCAGCGATTCATTATAGATTTTGGCGCTCCGGCAGAAAGAAATTTTATAGGCTTATGGGGAATAATACCACCATACGGAATAGTGAGGACAGCCTTCGTTCCTTGGTTTAGTATTGTTAATGATGTTTCGGCTGGTGGAATCGATTCTGGATCCGGTGTCGGCGCAGAACAACTGATAAATAATGCACCAAAAATAAAAATGATCAGTTTTCGATCAGAATCTGGTTTCATTGATTTTATTGGTTTAACAAAGATTGTAAGGCAGATAAGTAAGCACTAACCGGTTCTTTTGTTATTGTTTTTAGACAAACGGCATCAAAGATAGATTCAGACGTTTCTGATAGAGCGAACGGTGGTTTTAAAATAATCTGAATAGAAGGTATTGCAAGCAATGCAAGTGCCTCTTGTATAGAATATTCATAATGTGCCCATGCCATCGGCGCTAAGATAATGCCCTCAGCCCAATTCCGATTTCGGTGTAGAAAAGTTAAAGCCCGATCAACTTTTGCAGTCTGAAGAATTTTCAACTCAGCTTTTAATTCTCTGGCTTCTTTTCTGAGAGCGCTATTTATTTTATTTAAAGTGATATGTTCTCCGATTTGAGCCGAACGAACACCAATCAAATTAAAATTTGGACCTTGCAAAACCAGTACCTTCATAGATGAAAATTAACGGGTATTTTATCCCCGAAAAACACCTTATTTTATTGGAATGATTAATTCAATTCATTCTCTAAATGCAAAAAATATTGTTTTTCAGGCTCTAATTGGATTTTTTCTGATAACAGGAATAGCATTTCCTCAGGATATTAAATTGTTAAATGGGTATGTAGTTGATGATGAAACCGACAGGCCATTGGTTGGTGCAAATATCATCATTCAAGAAACTACATTCGGTACAATATCGGGGGAAGATGGCTCATTTACCCTTGAATGGGAGGGATCGTTTCCCATTACATTAAATGTATCCTATATTGGGTATCGCCATGAAAATCGGATAATTTCAGATCAGTCTCCTGTTTCTATTCGCTTAAAATCCACAGTGCTTAAAGGCGAAATGATTACCATTATGGGAACACGCAAACCTTCTGACAGAGATGTATCCAGTAGTGTGGAAGTAGTATCAATACGCCGTATTGAAGAGCGAGGAATACGTGATGTAGCGGAAGTATTACAAGAAATGGAAGCGGTTAATGTAACGACTACATCTTGGGGTAAACAGCATATCAGCATTCGAGGTAGCAATGCGAATGAAGTTTCTGTTTATATGGACGGTGTGAAAATGAATAGGGCTGTTGATGGCACAGCAAACTTGGCATTTGTTGATCTTTCCGAAATAGCGCAAGTAGAAGTTATCCGCGGAGGCGCGAGCACTTTATTCGGGCCGGGGAATTTTGGTGGAGTTGTATTGCTTCATTCAAAAAAACCAGATAAAAACGATTTTCAAATTAGTCGCTCGTTTGGTATCACCGATAAAAGCGATCAAGATTTAGGAGGCGCTATTTTGTTACGCGCAGGTCCCTTATCTGCATCCGGGAGATTTTCAGGAAAATCTCGTCTTTACGATGGTAGAACGCTACACACTGCTTTTTATAATAATGTGGGTGCGGACTTGGATTTTTCTTTGATTCAAACAACAGCCAAAAGAATGAAAATAAAAAATACGATTGAATATCCTTCTGGTGCCATTTTATCTGCTGATGAAATGGTAGTGGATCGAGCATCCATTTATGGAGAAATTCCTTTTGTGGGAGAATGGTATGCCCAAGGCGGGATCAAAACTTGGACGTGGGAAGATAATTTCTTTTCTAATTTGAGTAGAAATCTTGAAGATATTACTGAATCAATTAAAGTTGGGAAGGGATTTTCATGGAAAAATTTTGACGGGACAATTCAGTGGGAGCGGGAATCAAAGACATATAAGGCCGACCAGACAATAAACGATTTGTATTCAGAACTGAAATGGGCAGACAGTGGAATTCTGACACAAGAGGATAATGGTTTGGCAAGCGTGTTTCGATACTCTGTTCATCAACCGGTCCAAGGAGTAGAAACAATTCGTTGGGAACTTGGGTTAAGGAACAGCTCCAGCCATTACACCCACAATCAAGTAATTGACGAATACAATGATACTCTTTATATCGAACAAACCAATTATAATAATGATTCCGATTTTTCCCTTTCTACATTTCGGGTTGGTGCCTATTTGTCAGGAAGGCTCGGTGGATTAGATTATGAAATCTTTTTCAACCAAGGGACCAACCATCGCCCTCCCACATTAAACGATCAGCTCCTGTGGGTAACAACTCAACAATGGATAGAAAATCCAGCGGAAGAAATCGGCGATACGAAGTTGCTTAAAGAATATGTCACGACTTCAGAATTAAATGTTGATTTAATTTGGGACAATCTAAAAACGAAACCCATTAGTAGATGGAAGTTGGGAGTTGGTCTGTTTAGAAATTATTATCTTGATAAAATTGTGTATAGACCTTTGACGAAAAATGTTGTAGCCCCATCCAATATAACCAGAGCGTGGATTAATGGGATGGAGTTTCGCTGGCAGGGAAGAACTTGGGACCGGTTATTTGAGTTGACAACAAGCATGACAACATTATTCCCAAGCGATGAAGAAGTTTTTCCCAATAAACCATCGCTCCAAGGGAATGTTATGATGGATGTAAGATGGAGGAAATTTCGATTGAATATGAGTTATATGTATCAGGGCCGGCAGAGTTATTTAATACGAGGGATTGACCTCCAGAAGATTGATAGTCACCGCAATACAAATATAACCCTATCTTATCAGCGCCATGTTTGGCCGGTGGATTTAACAGTAAGTTATACTGTTCGCAATCTTTTTTCTGATAAAGTTTCTTTGGTTAATACAGCGCATCCGGATTATGTAAATTTCAATTATTACGATGCGCATAGAGCTATACTTTCATTCAAAGTTTCATTGAGCGCAAAACCTGAGAAATAATGATGAAGAAACCATTATTCTTGATTGTTTCACTTATGTTTTTATCCTGCGAATGGCCTTTTAATACGACCATATCAGACGGAGAAGTATTTACATTAGCAATTACCCATAACATTTCTCGTATTGCAGATAGCGCTGAAGTTCAATTGTCCTGGGACCCTATGTCTGTTGAAAATTTTTCTCATTTCAGAGTTGAAAGGCAAAGTGTGATAGATAGCGATTGGGTTTTCGTCGTAGATATTGAAAATCCGCTAACAGTTGGGTACAAAGACTTTATCCATGATGATGCAGATTTGACCTATAGAATGGGAGTCATGGATAGTGATGGAAATGTGCTTTGGGGTGACGGATCAACCTTAATTCCAAAAACAACAAGCCTTTCGGTACCAAGTGAATGGCTAACGCCCGGAATGGCTTTTAAATCTTTATTGATTGATGATGGTGATTCAATCTTAGTGAGCGCGGGTACGTATTCTGATACTCTTTCTATGGTTGGGAAAACGGTTTATGTAACATCGATTTCTGAAACAGATACAGCAATTCTTCTTTCAAGAGTGTGGATCAATACCGGAGTTTTAAAAGGATTTACATTAATAAATATATCCGCAACCCGACAGGATGGTGGCGGTATATATATCGCAGGAAATGGACAAGTACGAAATTGTATTATTAGGGATAATTATGCAGGGCAATTTGGGGGAGGTGTTTTTTTGCAAGAAGAAGGGTCGATGTACAATAATATATTGTATAACAATATGTCTGGGTACGGATATATGAATCTGTATATAGTGGGTTCAAGCGGTAAAGTGGTTAATAATACATTTGTGTTAGATGGCGTAAGCGGCGGTAGTAACGTAGCCGTATCTGCATTGAAGGATGGGTTTACATTTTTAAATAATATTATTTATGGTTCCAGGAACTTTAAGGTTCTTTCGGTTGACACCTCTTCAGTTATGATTGATTATTCACGAATGAATCCGGTATCTATTTCTGGAGACAGTATTATTACAGCAGATCCCCAATTTATAAGTCTTGAATCAGAATTTCCCGATGTTCATCTGCAATCTACCTCACCTTGCATTAACGCGGGGCATCCGGATTTACAGTATAATAATGTAGATGGAACAAGGAATACGATGGGCGCTTATGGAGGCCCTGGCGCCAGATAATTTTATCGTAGTGGAATTGCGTGCCCCAATATATATCCAATGATAATTCCAATCAGTAAAGCGAGTGTTAAAACGCGTGTTTTGGTGAATTCAGATGTATAACCCTTTTTAATGGCAACAGCCCCCACAAAATAACCGATAGCATTTACAATCCAAAAGAAAGGAATGGTAAGGACTTTAATGATGATGGGGCCAATCAACGGCACGGCAGCAATGAGTCCGCCCAGACCTACAAAAACTTGCGTAAAAACACCTAAAATAACAGTTACAAAAACGATTATTTTTTTATCAATCCCTAGTTTTAGGGATACAAAAATGATAATACCAATCAATGCCCAAACAACGAAATGTCGCCGATAGGCCTTGAAAAATAACAACCAATCTGTTTTAGGATTTTGTTTTGCTTGCTGTTCCATACGATTATTATTTCAAAATATCCTGATTCAAAAGGCAACCATAAACTACTCTATAGCGGGTTCGGGTTTCCACTTAAATTTACCCCATAAGCCGAGTACTCCCATGAGCGGAATATAAATAGGTTGCAATACGCTCCAGCATAGAAATACTACTACGGGAACTTTCATCCCAAAACGGTATGCACCACACAAAATAACCAATCCGTCGAATATAATTTTTATCCCTAAGACCATAAGAACCCATTGAAAATAATTTGTAAAAAACGACCCCGCCACTATTGAAGAATTCGTAATAAAAGCTGATAGCAAAAATAAAAAGAAAGTTGGTCGTGATGTAAAAGATGTTCTGGAATTAGAGGCCCAGCGAATATGTTGATGAATGAAAGATTTGATTGTTGCAGACGGTTTCGTTTTTGTAAAACTCATTTTATCGATATTAAAGGTTATAGGCGCAATATTTGAAATGGATTGAACCAAATACATATCGTCCCCAGATATCAAATCTGCTACGGGATTAAATCCCCCTATTTTATTAAAGAGTTTGCGTTTATATCCTAAATTTTGACCCGATCCCGACCACCCGGCCCCCCAACCCAATACACCGGCGTTGGCACACATAATTCCCATGAAATCAACCCATTGATATTGGCTGAAAAATGTACCATCCGAAGTATCTATGGTTGATAATCCAACCGTAATTCCCTCTTCATACGAAAGGGGATTAACCATGGTGGTCACCCATCCTTCCGGTAAACGGCAATCTGCATCTGTTGCAAGAATAATTTCATTTTTAGACTGCAGAATTGCTTGTGTCAGCGCATGTTTTTTGGGAGTCATTTCGGCTGACAATTCGGTGATACGTACTCCTGTATATCTATCGTCCTGAATGCTCTGTTTTTGGATGATGTCCCATGTTGCATCATTAGATCTATCGTCCGCAATAATGAACTGAATTTTATCATTCGGATAATCTTGAAGAGAAAGGTCATTTAATAGCGCCGGAAGTGATTCTTCCTCATTTCGGGCTGCAACAATTACCGATACTGAGGGTAATCTCTCAGTTGTTATGGAATATTTTTTTAACCTAATTATTCCCGTAATAAAATAAAGTGTAAATAATATATATAGTGCCATTCCCCCAACAAGCACCAAATGTAAAGCAAGCATTAGAGAACCAAAAAATAAGATGCAATCAAGAAATAAAGAGACACTCCAAGAATATCAATACTTGTTGTTACAAATGGTCCCGTTGCAACAGCCGGGTCAATGTCAAGCTTGTGAAGTAATAATGGTACAAATGCGCCGATGGTTGTGGCTATGAGCATAGAAACACAAATACTAGTCCCAACAACAATCCCCAACGTGGGAGATACATCCATAAATCGAATGATAGCAAACAACCCAAGCATTAGTCCGTATAAAATGCCCAACATAAGACCCACTCGAATTTCTTTGAAAAGCAATTTCGCCATATTTTCAATATCAACGCGACCGGTAGCAAGCCCGCGAACAATAATAGTAGACGATTGTGTTCCAATGTTTCCACCCATACCAATGATAACCGGGATAAATGCCGCTAGAGCAATTGCAGACTCTAAAACGTTTTCAAATGCAACTATAATAGAAGCTGCTAGAATTCCGCCAATCCAACTTGCCAAGAGCCACGGTAATCGCGCACGCGCGTTTTCCCAGGATGATTTAAGTAGTATTTCCCTATCTTTACCTGCCCCCGCCATTTGGAGAAAGTCTTCAGTTGCTTCTTCTCGGATAACATCCACAATATTATCAACGGTTACAATTCCAAGCAAAATGCCATCGCCATCAACCACAGGGACAGCTAAATAATTATATTGTGATACAATTCTGGCCACTTCTTCCTGGTCAGTATCGGGGCTCACCATATGTACATTTTTAGACATGATGTTTTTTAACGAAGTAATTCCCGGCGTTGTCACCAAATCTCTCAGTGAAACAACGCCCACAAGGCGATTGTCATCATCAGAAACATATAGGTAAAATACCATTTCTGCAGCTTCTTGCTCTTGAATGGTAGAAATTGCATCTTTTGCTGTAACATCCATGTGAAGGATAAAAACATCCGTAGCCATCAAACTCCCGGCACTATCATCCGGGTAGGCCATTATTTCTACCAGTTCTTCCTTTTCATCAACCTGAAGCAAATTGAGAGTGGCTTCTGATAAATCTTGTTCCAAAACTTCCAATAGATCTACCTGCTCATTTGGACTTATTTCCCGCAAAAATTCGGCAATGCGTTGAGGTGTTTCGTTTGATAGAATTCGGGATACAATGGACTGATCCAACTCTGACAAAAAATCACCGGTATGTTCGGATGGGCTCATTAACTCAAAAAATATGTTTTGTTCAGTCTCATTGAATTGTCGAAACACAAGCGCAAGATCTGCGGGGTGAGTTTTTTCGAGTAGTTTAATGAGGTTGGCTTTGGCATGCCTTCTTAACAACCTCCTAAAAGTATTTTTCAAAAGCTTTATTTCGTGTTCGAATATTTCTTTTCTCATGCCAACTGTCCCGGTGTTTTAGTTAATTGTTTAAAACCAATCACAAGAATGATTATCGCCAATAATAAGAATAAGGGCGATACATGTTTTCCCCAAAGATAAATCGAATCTACAGAATCTTTAGCAACGAAAAAGATGAGAGCTATTCCATTATTTAAGGCGTGAAGAAAAATCCCTGGAAGAATTGATCTCGTTTTCCACGCAAGATATCCAAGTACAATTCCCAACAAGTAAATTTGAATTGCCCAAAACGGATTCATATGGACCAAGGTGAAAAACAGGCTCGTTACCATAATAGCTCGCGTGGGGTCTCCCCATTTTTCCTCAAGGAATTTTTGTAAAAATCCACGAAAAATCATTTCTTCTAATACCGGAGCTACCGCTACAATAGTAAAAACGCTAATGATCGCAAAACCCATAGAATCAAAATTTAAAAGCGCATCCATATCGGCAAAAATTTCGGGCATGGGTAATAATGAATTTACTATCCTATCAAGTTCGTCGATTAGAACAATAATCCCCACTGATAATAAAATTATTGCCACTCCCGTATTAAAAGAAATGGATCGTATTCTAAATCGTTCTACTAGAGAATCTTTACGGAAGACTAAAAAAAGCGCAATGGGAACAATCATAAACCCCTGCCCTACGAGTAGAGAAAGGGATGTAAAGAGGTTTTGATTAACCTCTTTTGCGTAGACGGTGCCTACTGCGGCTATCGCGATGCTGATCAACATGGATAGCAGAATGGAAATGATTATGACGCTGAAAACGCGCCTGACTGTAAGGGTCTGATTCATGGGTTTCTGGTTCTTTTTTTGTCATAAGCATGGAAGTTAAGGGTTTCATTCTGAATTAGGAAATAGTTACATTTTTTCTCTATTGAGAGAAGATAAAATAATTCCTGCAGCCATTGCAACATTTAGAGATTCACCATACCCAACTTTTGGGATTGAAAGTGCTTGATAATTTTCAATGAGGATTTCTTCTGAAACACCTTTTGGCTCACTCCCCATTACTAAAACCCAAGGTTTTGCGATGGATTTGAATTTATTTATGGATTTTCCGCCTATTTCTGCGACCAAAATCTTTCTTGTATTTTGGTGTAGCCAGGATGTAGAAATTTTAGAATAAAAATTGGAATAGAAATGTGCACCCATTCCTGAACGAACCACTTTTGAATTGTACGGATCGGCACAGGTTTCTGATAACACAATGTGCTTTACCCCAAACCATACGGCCGTCCGAGCGATGGTTCCCAAATTCCCGGGATCTCTTACGCAATCAAGATAAATACAATTTTCATTTTTTTGAATAGAGGAAATGTCTTTTTTGGGTATGCTGCACAATGCCAACACTCCGGAGGGCGAAACAGTGCTTGAGATTTTTTGAGCTAGGCGTTCATCAACATTTTCAATTGGAATTTTGTGATCATTAGCCGCCGTAATTATGGATTCTTCCAATTCAGATGCTGAATATAGCTTTACAATATCCGCGCCGGATTCAAGCGCTTCCGCTATAATCCGTTTACCCTCAATCAGGAATTGCTTATGCTCATCCCTGTATTTTTTTATGTGAAGAGACGTGAGCCTCTTTATTTCCTTTTCATTCATTTTCTATAATCGAGCGGAGGATCGCGATCGCCTAACAGAGGATAATATTCAAAATTAGGCCCACGGCGATCGTTAAGATCTTTCCAGGCGTCTTGAATGAGTGCTGGGTTTTGATAGAGGTGTACAGCGCTTAGTGCGAGCACCTTCGCTGCATTAATCATTCCTTTATGTCCAATGCTCATTCCCCCGCACGCTACAGCTTGCCAAGAATGTGCTGGTGTCCCCGGCGCCCAAGTTGCCGTTCTGAGCCCGGCTGTCGGCACAACCCACGATACTCCACCAACATCAGTAGATCCCCGTCCGGTTTTTTCTTCAAACGGCTGAATCTCTTTTTCACTTCCCAATTCACGCCAGGGATTATCAAGAGTAGCCCTTATGGATTTAGCAAATGCAGTTTCATCTTCAGAATAATACACACCTCCAACTTGAGTTAATTTTTCCAATACTACATTGGCTAAAGGGTGATTTGGCAGTAATGGACGATTTCCATGCATAACTTCGTATTGAAGGGAAGTTTCAGTCCCGATTGCCGCTGCTTCTGCTGTTTTAATGACTCTGTCCCAAATCTTTTCCATTTCTTCCACTTGTGGGTGCCTCACATAATAATATACTTCAGCATTTTCGGGGACGATGTTAGGGGCATCTCCGCCTTTGGTAATAATATAATGAATCCGCGCAGGTTCCGGTAAATGTTCCCGCATGAGGTTCACCATATAGTTCATACTTTCAACGGCGTCCAAAGCTGATCTTCCCATTTCCGGCGCGCCCGCAGCATGAGCCGCTCGACCTTTAAAGCGAAATTTTGCAGATTTGTTAGCCAAAGAAGATGAGGGACTTGCATCATTACGGTCGGATGGATGCCAGTGTAAAACAGCATCGACGTCGTTAAACAACCCAGCGCGAACCATATACACTTTCCCCGACCCGCCCTCCTCTGCAGGTGTGCCGTACAGCCGAACGGTTCCGCTTGCACCAGTTACATCCATCCAGTTTTTTACTGCTACAGCAGCGGCTATAGATCCGGTTCCGAACAAATGGTGTCCGCAGGCATGTCCCGGCATTTCTTCTTTTATGGGTAACCTCTCTGGCTGTGCCGATTGCGACAATCCAGGTAGCGCATCCATTTCGGCTAAAATGGCGATGACCGGTTTTCCGGTACCGTAGCTGGCAATAAAAGCTGTTGGGATATCTGCTACACCAGCGTTTATTGAAAATCCTTCATCGCGTAGATGGGCTTGCATGAGCTCCGTTGTTTTCTCTTCCTGATATCCAACCTCAGCCCAACTCCAGATTGTATAGGACATTGCCGCATATTTTTCGGATTTTCCATCCAGAAATTGCAAAACAGTATCTTCCGCCATACCCAAATGGAACAACATAAATATTACTGCAATTCTTGGTATGTATTTCTTTATAAGCATGGTATTATCCTTTATTAAGGTTTTGTGTAAACAATCGTTCCGCTCACAATTGTAAATAAAACATCTGTTGATAAAATTTCGGTACTATTTAATGATTCAATCGGTTGAGACAGTACGGTAAAATCAGCAAAAAACCCTGCTTCTATTTTCCCCAAACTATTTTCTTGAAAAGATGCATAAGCGGGCCACTCAGTAAATGCTGAAATAGCCTGTTTTATAGTCATCCGCTCTTTCGGAATCCATCCAGATTTTGGTTCGCCATACTTATTCTGTCGTGAGATAGCCGCATAAATTCCAGCAAGAGGATCCGGATGTTCAACCGGAGCATCTGATCCTGCGGGGACCATAGACCCTGCCTGTATCAAAGACTGCCAAGCATACGCACCCTTTAACCGATGAGGTCCAAGTCTCAGTTCGGCCCAAGGCATGTCACTGGTGCAATGTGTTGGTTGCATAGATGGAATTACCCCAAGGCGCCTGAAACGGGGAATGTCGTCAGGGTGAATAATCTGTGCATGCTCAATTCTGTTTCGCAATTCTGGCGTTCCATTGATCTCAAAAATATCTAAAGCTTCCCGGTTTGCTCGATCTCCAATACAGTGGATATTTGCCTGAAATCCAGCTGCGTTAAATTGTGCTACTTTCGTCCTAATGGAATCCGGATCAGTTAGAAATAATCCTCTGTTTAACCCATCATCTGAATAAGGTTCAATTAATGCAGCACCTCGTGATCCGAGCGCTCCATCGAAATAAATTTTTATGGATCTGAATTGAAGAAAATTACAAATTTCAGGGCCGGATTGCAGGAATGGATTGACCACTTTTGGATTATCATCCAGCATAGCATAAACTCTAATTTTCATTAATTTTTCATCCCGCAGTTGCTTTAAAGCTTCGATAACTGAGGCGCTTACTCCAGGTTCATGAACTGAAGTAATTCCTAGGCTAATGAGAAAATCTTGTGATTTTATAATTTGCCTTTTTTTATCATTGATATCATCTTTTGGAATATGTGAAGAAATAAGATCTATTGCGTTGTCAATGAAAATCCCTGTTGGATTTCCACGGTTGTTTTTTAGAATTCGCCCGCCTTTTGGACTAAGTGTTTCGTTTGTAATCCCGGCAATCTCTAGCGCCTTAGAATTGACCCATGCAGCATGACCATCGATTCTCCGTAGGAAAACCGGAATATTTGGTACGATCGAATCCAACATTTCTTTGGTTGGGAATTCGTTATTTATCCAATCATTCTGATCCCAACCTCGGCCCGAAATCCAATGATCATCATCAACTAGGTGATTGTCTAGCAACGTTAAGATTTCCTCTGGACTTGTTGTACCTACAAGGTTTATTTGTTCTAAAGATGCACCGAGCCCGGCTAAATGTAAATGGGCATCTGCAAACCCTGGATATACAAATCCTCCCTGCAAATCAAAAACAATATCCGGATCAAACCCCTCACTATTATTGAATGAAATTATTTTACCATCTTTTACAAAAATTTGTTTCACGTCCGGGTTTTCGTAGATGTTGCAATTTTTAAAAAGAATTGTAGGTTGTGCTGACATCATCATCAGATTAAGTAAAATTAATATTAGTTTCATGTGTTTTTCCCATTGTAATAAAGAGGGTACAATTCCTTTGATTGGTTTATTGAACCCTACTAATTTCAGAACTTATCATCAAAAGAAAAAAAAGTTTTTTATGTCTAAAGGAGTTACCCCACAAAGTAATGATTATGCCACATGGTACACCGATGTGGTAATTAAAGCCGGGCTTGCAGATTATGGTCCCGTAAAAGGAACTATGGTTATTAAGCCGTACGGTTTTTCTCTTTGGGAGCATATTAAGCAATCTTTAGATAATATGTTGTCAGAAACTGGGCATCAAAACGCCTATTTCCCACTTTTCATTCCAAAATCATTTTTAGCACAAGAAGCAGAACATGTCGAAGGGTTTGCAAAAGAGTGCGCCGTGGTAACTCATACTCGTTTGAAAATGATTGATGATGATCTGGTTGTGGATCCGGACTCAAAGTTAGAAGAAGAGATTATCGTTCGTCCTACGTCAGAAACGGTAATTTGGTCGATGTATAAAAAGTGGATTCAATCGTACCGCGATCTCCCAATATTAATCAATCAATGGGCGAATATTGTAAGGTGGGAAATGCGAACTAGGCTTTTTCTTCGCACGACTGAATTTTTATGGCAGGAAGGTCATACTGCCCACGCTACCCCAGAAGAAGCGGAGGATGAGACTCTGAAGATTCTTGAGATTTACCGAAAACTTGCGGAAGATTTTTTAGCATTACCTGTGTTGACAGGAATAAAGTCTGAATCGGAAAAATTTGCCGGAGCCGATAGAACGTATTGCATAGAAGCAATGATGGGGGATAAGCGCGCATTGCAGGCAGGAACATCACATAACTTGGGACAAAATTTTGCTAAAGCATTTGGTGTCACATTCCAAACAAAGGACAATAAAGAAGAGCTTGTGTATGCAACAAGTTGGGGAGTGAGTACTAGATTAATTGGCGCAATTATTATGGCACATGGTGACGATAAGGGGCTTCGACTTCCGCCAAAAATTGCACCTGTTCAGGTCATTGTTATTCCGATTGGAAAAACAGATCAAGATAAAACGACTGTGGGTACCTTTATTAAACCTATCGTTGCAACGCTATTAAAATGTGGTGTTCGGGTGGAAGTTGATAATAGAGAAGAAAGCCCGGGGTTTAAATTTAACGATTGGGAAATGAAAGGTGTCCCACTTCGGCTGGAAGTTGGTCCAAGAGATGTTGCAGGCGGCACGGTTGTATTAGCTCGGCGAGATACCGGAGATAAAACATCCATTAAATCAGAAATTATTTTAGCGACCATTTCTCAGCTTCTTGATGAAATTCAAAATGGTTTATATCAGCAGGCTCTATCTTTCCGAAATGAAAACACACAAAAAATTAATTCATATGATGAATTTAAATCCTTTATTAAAGATAGCGGTGGTTTTGTAAGATGTGGATGGGATGGCACCGAAGAAACAGAAATGGCCATAAAAACCGAAACCAAAGCTACAATTCGCTGTATTCCTATTGATAGTAATCCAAAGGGATTGAATTGTATTTATTCCGGGGAACCGGCAAAACATGAAGTTGTTTTTGCAAAGGCATATTAGCAATTAATTCTAATTGGATAGCGTCGGATAAAGCCCGCGCATGATTGTTTCCACGCCGGCTGTTGTCTTAAAACGATTTCCCTATGGTGATACCAGCATCATTGCCAGATGTTTTACAAAGGACTATGGGAAGATCAGTATTATTGCTCGAGGTGCGCGCAGAAAAAAGTCAACATCTTCTGCCCATCTTCAGCCGTTGTCTTATCTAGATTTGATGTTTTATCATAAGCCTAACAGAGATTTGCATACCATGTCTAAAATAGGGTTCCGTGAGAGATGGTCGATGATTCAGGATGATATGAAAAAAATATCTTATGGAATGGCTATACTCGAAATAACTGATAAAACACTCACTGGAGAAGATCCTCACATAGATTTATTTGAAGAAATGATTCACGTTCTTAGATTGGTGGACACACAACCAATCAGGTTGAATATGGTGTTTTGGTATTATCAATTAAAGTTGCTGGAAATTTTGGGTTTCAAACCGGATCTTAAAGCAGATAAGTTTATTATATCTACTTCTTCAGGTTTGGTAAAATCAGACAATGCTATGAATATATTAACCTATTTACAGACCACCCGAATTTCGGAGAGTTCATTTGTCAAAGAAATTGAATCTTTCAAAATCCCGGCAAGCGATCGCAAAGCGATAAGTAACTACCTCACTACCCATTTTCGGATTCACTTTGACGGTTTGGGAGAACTAAATGCAATCAAAGTGATGAGACAAATAGTCCAATAAAATGAGTGAGAAAACCATTAGGGGTATTTTACGCCATTCGGATTCTGAAACATTTGTGGAAGGGTCAGATGGAGAAAAATACTATAAAGACAGGATAATATGGGATGGATATTTATCTCATTGGAAAGATAAGCGGGTTTTCGCTCGCGAACTTTCGCAAAAAGATTATATGCGCGAAGAGCCTATTATCATTATGTGGCCGGACGACCCCGACCCCGCTAATCCGGTAGTTGATTTATATTATAATGAACGGTTGGTTAAATATCGGACATCAACCTTTGGTCATAATGCCATAAGCGTGAATGGCGAAATATTTAACTTTTCGCACTTGTTAAATGAAAATGAAGTTATCACTAGTGAGGAATATTTTTATCGCCCTGCCTTGGGAGAATTTGCTCCCTCTCCCGAAAGTGGAATGTTTGAGTTGGATGTGGATGGTCGAGATTATTATGATAAATTTGGTAGGAACTTCATGCGAACGATTCATGTATTGAGACTTACCGGAATAGATACAGATAAATTAGCAGGCATTTACCATCGCGAACTTAAAACCATACATTCTACCCCAACTGACCCGAAGCATCCAGAAAAATATAGGGACTTCAAGTTTTGGAATCGCAGTTGCGCAACCATTATTCGTGATGGGCTCATTGAATACGGCATTGACAATATTTCAGGTTTTTTACCGAGAGATTTTTTTGTGAGTACGCTATATGGAGCGCTCATGTCCAAGGAAAAACTAGGTATTAGCGTAGAACTTTTCACGATGCCTCAGCTTAATGTTCCGGAGGCTTCACCAAGCGCAATGACGCCTTTATTGAATCCCCTTAACAAAAATAAACTAAAAAAATCACTAACCTTACTTGCCCAATGAGATATCAATTTCAATCTGAACATGGGAATATTCCGCATCGACCACGAATGTTTACAGATGCAATTAAAACCTTGATTGCAATTAATCTGGGATTGTGGGCACTATCTACGTTTGGTCAAAATCAAATTGACTTAAGTACAATATTTGGATTATCCCCCGGCACCGTTTGGCCAAAAATCTGGCAACCGATTACCTACATGTTTATTCATGGTGGATTTATGCATGTGGCTATCAATATGTTTGTTTTATGGATGTTTGGGTCAGAAATGGAAAATATCTGGGGGCGGTCGGAATTTCTCAAATATTATTTTCTTACGGGAGTTGGATCAGGATTGATTTGGTTATTAGTAAACGCAGGAAACTCCGCAATAATCCTTATTGGCGCGAGTGGTGCGGTATATGGTGTATTGCTTGCTTACGGACTCATGTTTCCCAACCGCACCGTTCTTTTATATTTTATTATTCCTGTAAAAGTGAAATGGCTTGTAATATTTTTGGGAGTAGTTGCGTTCCTATCTTCAATGACAGCCACATCAAATATTAGTCATTTAGCCCATTTGTCCGGAATGGCTATTGGATATATATATTTAAAATATTCACACTATTGGAAAGGATTGTCTATTAACTTTAGGCGAAAAGTAGTCAATATTAAATCTCAAGTAGAGGAACGAAAAGAACAGCGCCGAACCATGTTAAAACAAGAAATGAACCAAATCCTTGATAAAATGAATCAATCTGGGTATCAGGGCCTCGGCGACTACGAAAAAGAAAGACTGCAAGAAATTAGCCAACTCTTATCCGAGGAAGAGAAAAAAGATTGATATCTTGCCCGACTCTTCTGCAATATCATAACGTAAATAATTCAAAACATGATTAGTTTGGAGCGAAAATGGATTTTGGGACAGCAATAGGACTTTTATCAGGTATAGCCATCATTGTGGTTGGTGTGCTTCGTGGAGGTGGAGATCTCTACTGGTTTTTCAATGGAAATTCGATATTAATAGTATTGGGTGGAACCCTTGCAGCCACTCTCGTTAATTATCCACTAAAAAATGTTTTGGGGCTGTTTAAAGTATTCAAGAATGTTTTCATAGCTGATAATCATGATTATCTTGGTACAATTACCGAATTAGTTGAAAAAGGAGAAAAAGCACGGAAAAATGGTGTTCTTTCTTTGGAAGCGGATTTACCAACAATTGAGGATCATTTTTTAAAGAGCGGGATTGAGCTTGCCATTAACGAACGCGATCCGGGCCGATTAAGGAATTACTTAAACCTGGAAATGAATAACATTCAACAACGTCACGGCATGGGACAGGAAATATTTTTCTACATGGGAGCGTATGCGCCAGCGTTTGGAATGTTGGGGACTGTAATGGGACTTATTGTGATGATGAATAATTTTGGAGGTTCCGGTGAGGTGGACAGTATGAATTTTGATGTCGCTCAAAAATTTGCAGAACTTCTAGGTGGAATGGGGCTAGCACTCATTACAACTTTTTATGGAGTGCTTCTTGCAAATCTTCTTTTTTTGCCGATTGGTGGAAAACTGACACGTAAATCTCAAGAAGAAATAATGCTTAAAAATATTGTTGTTGAAGGAATTATAAGTATTCATGCCAAAGAACACCCCATTCTAATGCGTGAAAAACTTATGACGTTTGTTCCTAGATCTATACGACAAGATGAGGATTGATAAATGAGCTCCGGCGATTACGGTACCACGGCAAAAGAGGCCAAGGCTCAAAGCACTTCATGGGCGATAACATATGCTGATCTTGTTACGCTGTTATTAACATTCTTCATTTTATTACTCGTTATCCTTAACGATGCTGAAAAACACATTGATAGAGTTATAAATATGTTATTAGACGAAACATATATTCAACTCAAAGAAAATGTGGAATCATCTTATGTGTCAGTTGATAGAGTAACAAAAGGAGTCAAAATCACCATGGCTAGTGGCAAACTTTTTCAATCTATGGATGCTGAAGTGCAGCCGATTGTCTATCCTTTGCTAAGGCAGATAGGCGGAATTATTCGTGTATCAAAAGTGTTAAATGTTTACGATGATGATAAATACGTAAATCTTTTATCTGCTATTGAAAAACGCGGAGGCTACCTGAATGTAGAAATACGATGTGAGGGGCATACGGACGATTTGTCGCTACCCGCCCGTGCAAAATTTAAATCCAATTGGGATCTTTCCACATCCAGAGCTTTGAATATTGTAAAATTGTTATCCGACTTTTCACGTATAGAAGAAAGTAAATTTTCAGCAATGGGGTATGGCGAATTTCGGCCTGCTGTGGATATTAACGGTATGGGGAAAGCAAATGGAGAACTGTTAGATGCGAGGGCAAAAAACAGACGCGTTGAGATATATCTTGATGCTTTTATAAAAACAAATACACTTACGCTATAAGATATGTTTTGGAAAAAAACTATCCTCTGTTTTACAGCTTCCTTTTGGATGATTCAAGGGCAGGAAACAGAAGTAATTAAAAAAACAGGCGTTTATCCAAACCCAAGAGTAAATAAAAAATCTGCAGTTGGGCAAATTTATCCCGGAACAAAAATTATAAAACTAAAGAAAGACAGATCGGGGAAATTTGTAAAAGCAACATTAGAATTTTATATCCCTATTGAATATCTAGAGGAAGGGCGGGTAGCGCTAGCAATCGGAGAAGAACAGTCCGCAGATAATGCAAAATATAAACTAATAAGTGCCGATAAAAATGGGAAACGCATTAAGTTAAAGCTAAAAATTACCAATACTCACCAATCTAAGGATTTAGATTTTTCGGCGATGGCTCTCATAAAATTAAAAGAGTCCGGAGAAAGGAAAGGCGAGTTAAATCCATTTGAGGGTAAACATCAAGACCTTGCAATTATCGGGCCCAAAAAATCTGTGATGGCAGAATTGATTTATGATTTTAAATCAAAACCAAAAGGGGTTGAATTAATGTGTACCGGGAAAATGGGTGGCGATCGAGTGTATTTCTCTCTTGGGTTTTAAGATCCTGAATCTTTCTCGATTACTTTAAATACTTTTTCACCTTTTTTCGCCATTCTGAATTTTTCACGGGCTAGTTGTTCAATATAATCATAATCAGTTTCCAGCCTGTGTTTTTCACTTTCTAATTTAATTCTTTGATTCCGAAGTGAATTAATCTGTTCTTGAGTTTCTGCGCGTTCATTGCGTAATTGGTAAAGTTGCAGAACGCCATGGTCCCCGAAAATAAAAATTATTAAAAGCGCTACGCCGCCAAGGATTAGAAAAGCCCGAATGATTTTTCTTTGCAAATTTGCGGATGATTTATTTCTGTTCGCCGTTCTTATTTTTTGTCGCCTCCTCATGACTTTCCCAACACATTCATACCGGCGAAAATAGCGTCACTACCAAGTTCTTCTTCAATCCGAATCAATTGATTGTATTTTGCAGTTCTATCTGTTCTTGACGCCGATCCCGTTTTAATTTGTCCGACAGCGGTTGCTACGGCAACATCGGCAATAGTTGTATCTTCGGTCTCGCCGGATCGGTGAGAAATAACGGCGCTATAACCTGCATTTTTGGCTTGTTCAATGACTGCCAAAGTTTCGGTAAGTGTTCCAATTTGATTCAATTTTATTAAGATTCCATTCATTGAATTTTCGTTAATGGCCCGGTCAAGTCGTTTAGGATTGGTTACGGTGAGGTCGTCTCCAATTATTTGGATTTTTCCACCGAGCTCTTCCGTTAGCAATTTCCAGCCGCCCCAATCATCCTCGTTCAACCCATCTTCTATTGAAATGATAGGATATTGGTTTACTAAATCACTTAAATAAACCACCATTTCTTCTGAGGATAACGACTTATTTTCAGATCTGAGCTGATATTTTCCATCTTCATATATTTCATTAGCCGCAACATCCAAAGCGAGCGGCAATTGAGAATGCCCTGCCTGCTCAGTCGCTTCTAAAATGATTTCCACAGCTTCCTCGTTAGAACGCAAGTTAGGTGCAAAGCCACCTTCGTCTCCCACCGACGTATTTAACCCGCGCTTTTTTAAGACGGATTTCAAATGATGGAATGTTTCTGTGCCCATTTGTAGCGCCTCTGAAAATGAATGGGCTTCTACGGGGAACACCATGAACTCCTGTATGTCTACATTGTTGTCGGCGTGGGTTCCACCGTTAAGGATATTCATCATTGGAATGGGAAGGAGAGGATTTAAACCGCTTGATAAATGTTTGTAAAGAGGAATACCCTTGCTCGTAGCGGATGCTTTTGCGGCTGCAATCGAAACACCTAAAATTGAATTTGCACCTAAATTTGATTTATTGTCTGTACCGTCAGCATCAATTAATGCTTTATCTAGCTTCGATTGGTTATTAGGATCGAGTCCAATAACAGCAGGCGATAAATGGGATATGACATTTTGTATAGCAATATCAACACTTTCCCCTAAGTATTTTTTTGGATTTTTATCCCGTATTTCTACAGCTTCGTAGGTCCCGGTAGATGCACCGGATGGAACCGCAGCGCGTCCCAGAGTTCCGTCAGATAAAATGACATCCACTTCCACTGTCGGATTTCCTCGAGAATCAAGGATAGATCTTGCTATAACGTTTTGTATAAGGATTTCTGCCATTGTTTGCCTTAAAGCTAGGATATCAAATTAATGGGACTGTTCCCGAGATACAAGTTAGATTGAAACAACTGTTTATCTATGGAACTAACCCTCGGCATTATTAGTTTCATTTCGAATAAATTGATGAATATCAAACCCTATAACGAGAAGGACGCAAAGTCGTGGGATAATTTTATATCCCAGTCCAATAACGGAACTTTGTTCCATACGCGAAAGTTTTTAAGCTATCATCCATCTGGACGATTCAAGGATCATAGCCTGATTCTTTTGAAAAAGGGAATTCCAATAGCGTTATTTCCCGCTGCCGAAGTTATTAACGATTCTGGCAGATTTCTTCATTCACACCCTGGGGCATCCTTTGGATCGTTGATTGTTCAAAGCGGATTAACATTTTCTGATGCTGAAGAAATTACCGATACATTAATTGAGTATGCAAAATCGACTGGATTTGATGGTATTCGACTCACACCTCCTCCCATGATTTACCTTGAGAGTCCATCTGAGTACATGAATTTTTGTCTCCTGTCAAAAGGATTTGAATATGATCAAAGGAATGTGACCAGCATTCTTGAATTAGAATCATCAGAAGAATTGATATTAAAAAAGTTCAAACCGACCCACCGCACTGCGGTTCGGAAGGCTGAAAAATCAGGTGTTAAAATTAGACCAAGCAACGATTGGGATATTTTTTACGGCATTCTTGAAAAAAATCTGAGCATTAGACATAATGTTTCACCGACCCATTCACTTAAAGAATTAAAGGTGCTCGCAGAATTTTTCCCTGACAAAATTGTTTTATTCGGCGCATACTTGGGCAATGATATGATCGCGGGCGTGGTCAATTTCCTTGTAAAGAAGAATGTCGCCCTTGCGTTTTATATTTGTCATGATGAATCTTTTCAAGAGCATAGGCCTATTAATTTGTTATTTTTTTCCATTTTTAAATGGGCGATTAATAACGGTATTACTACTTTTGATTTTGGCACATTTACTGTGAACGGAGCGCCCAACAGAGGATTGGCCCGATTTAAGGAAAATTTTGGCGCCAGCGGCGTCTTCCGAGATACGCTTGCAATTCGTTTGTAGTTTCAATTAATCATTGATATGTCATCTTTACTTAAATTAGGCAAACAGTCAATTGTTTACGGGTTTGGGCATTTCTTTACTCGGTTTATAAATTTTTTATTATTGCCGCTTTACACACACCGGTTATCGCCTGAAGAATTCGGCGTTGTCTCACTTGTGTATGCTTTTATTGCCTTTACCAATATCATTTTTACTCATGGAATGGATGTCGCATTTATGCGGTTTCGGGGGATGGAAAAATATAATGATCATAAAAAATCAATATTTTCTACCAGCTTTATCTGGCTTCTTTTCACAACTTCAGTGTTGGGATTCACCCTTTATTTTTTCAGAACTTCGATCGCAAGCATTACTGTGGGAGTTGAATATGTAAAATTAATTCAGCTCTCGGTTGGTATTCTTGCCTTTGATACTCTGATTTCCTTACCCAAAGTACTTTTTCGATTAGAAAACAAACCGTTCAAATTTGTTTCAGTAGAATTGATCCATGTATTAATTGTTCTTGGTTTAAATGTTTGGTGGATTGGCATCTTGCACTTAGATCTTCAATTTATTTTGATCAGCAATCTAATTGCATCAGCGGCAGTTTTTGTTTTTGTTTTACCTACAATTATAAAATCTCTAGAGTTTCATTTTCATAAAAAATGGTGGAATGAATTGTTCATTTTTGCCCTGCCATATATTCCATCGGGATTGGCCAGTATTCTGAATGAACTGATAGACAGATATATGATAAAATGGTTAGTTAATGAAAATGCTGTTGGTTTATATAGCGCCAGTTATCGCCTAGGGATTTTTATGCTCATTATTGTGATGGCATTTAAATTTGCTTGGCAACCATATTATTTGAGCCAAGCAGACAAAGAAGATGCTCCTAAATTATTTGCTCGCGCAGGAACATATTTAATTTTGGTTACTACTTTTCTGTTTCTGTTTTTATCCTTTTTTATAGAATATTTGGTTCGCATTCCAATTTATGGGAAACCGATTATAAGCCCGATTTATTGGGACGGTCTCAGTATTGTTCCGATCATATTGCTCGCTTATATTTTTTTGGGAGCGTTTTTGGTGCAGCTACCTGGGATTTATATAAAAAAGAAAAATAAATGGATACCGGTTTTAAATGGTTGTGCGGCTGTCATCAACATTATAATTAACCTGATATTGATACCAAAGTATGGATATAAATCTGCAGCTGTTGCAACGCTCGCAGGATATTTTACGATGGTTGTTCTTCAGTATTTGGTGGTCGTGCGGTTCTACCCGCTCTACTGGGAATGGAAAAGATTGCTACGGATTGTTCTTGTTGGCAGCGTTCTTTTCTTCAGCTGGATGGGAACCGGGGAAACGTGGCAGATCGGTTTACTAAATCTCGGATTATTTCCTGTATTATTATGGGTTTCTGGATTTTTCACGCAAGATGAAAAACAGTTTTTACAATCGCGAATAGGTTTGAAAAAATGAACATTTGCTTATTAACGACTAATCCTAATCCTTACGATGATCGTATTTATTATAAGCTTGCCCGGTCAATTAATAAGGTTGCAAATATTTCAATTATAAATCCCCGCATTCAAAAAGAAACGATTAACGATGTTAACATTATTGGGAAAAACCGCGAAGATCAAACCAAAGACTCCGCGTGGATTTTTAATCAACTAAAAAGTATTAAACCCGACATCATTCAAGTAACCGAACCGCTTTTATTGCCACCCGCTGTTAAATACAAATCTGACAATAGTGTAAAAATTATTTATGACCCAGCGGAAGATTGGAGTGCTTTGTACCGGGAATTTTCAAGAAAGCCAATTCCTATTCCGCAAATATTGGGTTTGGGTATTCGTCAGTTGGAAAATTGGTTTTTGCCTCATGTAGATTTTTTCATTGCCAGCGATGATTGGCTATATGATTATTATCAAGCTAAAGGTTCTTGTGCTCTAATTTATAATTATCCCAATAAAGATATTTTCATCATGGACGACAGCGCAATAAATCGCCGACCTTTATCCTGTGTGCATCACGGCCAATTGCGCAAAGAAAGAGGATTGTTTTTAATGATTGATGCGATAAATCTGGTTGTAGAAAAATATCCTGATGCATCTCTTGATTTGGTAGGGCACTTTTCTTATCCTGAGGAAGAAGAGCAAGTTCATAAAATTGTAAAAGAATATGATTTATCGCAAAATGTAAATATTTCTGCGCCGATTTCGCATACAGAAATCCCCCAACGGATTTCTCAAAGTGCGATTGGGCTTTTGCCTTTTTACAATATTGACAAATTCCGGAATAACATTGTGATTAAGATGTTTGAATTCAGCGCGTGCAAATTGCCAATCCTATCGTTTGATCTTCCACCATCAAGAAAATACATTGATAGCATAAATTGCGGAATTTGTGTAGAAGTAGATTCCTATGAAGCTTTGGCAAAAGGAATTATTCAACTATTTGAAAATGAGGATCAATATGAATTATATAGTGAAAATGGTTACAAAGCCTTCCTTGAAAAATTTCATTGGGAAGCACAGGAAACCCAGTTATTCGATGTTTACACATCGTTGATTCAAAATATATAATGCCCACTCACCAGACGTATTCCCGAATTCTGTATAATGCTTCAGTATCAACGTTATGATCTGCTAATTTTCTCTGTTTACCCTCGTTGTCAAAATAATAAGGGGAACCAAAAATGAAAGTGTTTTCGCTATTGTTTTCATTGAGCAATGATTTCCCCTGCCAGAATTCTGGATCCTGAATTCCAAGGTAATCAAATAAGGTGGGGCCAATATCAAGGGTAGAGCCCGCAGTCAAAATATCTTTTTTATTTTCTATTCTCTGGTCTATTATAATTAGGGGGATCGGCTCCAGTCCTTTGAATTTGTAGGATTTATATTCCGCTTCATGGATATTCGCGCAATGATCACCAAAAAGAACGATAAGCGTATTTGGATCCATTTTTTGAATAGTAGATATGAATTCTTCCAATGCTTTATCCACATAGGCCATGGAATTAAAATAATTTTGCACGACCCTATCTTCTAATTGAAAGTCACTTACATAATCTTTTTCAGCAATGAGATCAAATGGTGTGTGACTGGTTAGAGTAAGAATGTAGGCAAAATAAGGGGATTTAGTTGCGGTAAGTGTTTGTTGAACTTGGCGCAAAAAATCTAAATCTTTTAATGCATGCCACTTATCTGGGTCATTAATCACGAAATCATTTTTAAAGAAAGTTTTCTGAAATCCCAATTTCAGGAATCCTTGTTTGCGGTTAAAATATGCGCCCGAATTGCCGTGGAAAGCTAATGTAACATAATCATTTCTGTTTAAGATAGTCGGGATGGAAGGAAGTTTTTCTAAATTATTGGCAAAGAAAGCACCTTTAAATCCAAGAGGATATTGTGAAGTAAGCAGACAGAGCTCAGCATCGGATGTCCCGCCAGCGCTTGAATGTTGTGCAAATACCTTAGAAAAATAAAATGACTGCTTTGTTAAACGAGACATAAAGGGCATGACCAGCTTGCCATTAACAGCGTGATTAATTACACGTTTATCAAGAGATTCAACTTGGATAACAACAATGTTTCTTCGACTATTTTTAGGAATATCAATCAGGAAATTTTCTTTTGATATTATTTTTCCAGAATCTCTATAATTGTTTAATCGATAAAAATCCATCGCATATGTCCATAAAAATCCAAACTGTAAGATACTTCCGGAATGATTTCGGCTTTCAAACCGAATTTCTTTATAGATATCCCAGCGTGTGTATGGTTCATTGAATTTTCGGGCAGAGTTAAGCGGGCTTTGCGTTTCAGCAAAATACTGAAATATCTGAAGTCCTAGCCAAATAGTTGTGAATAAAATGATTGTGGGGATTCGATTTTTTTTAGATAGTTTCCCAGTGTCACTGAAACAAACCGCACTTACAATAAATGTTAGTAAATAAATATAATCAGACCATTGCATTAACAATTGAATTTGAGAACCCAAGTAAGGCAGAAACTCAAAATTCAGTAGAGAGCCTAATTGTATTGTGGAACCAAAATACCTGAAATGCAATACATTAGACCAGAGTAACAGGATATAAATAGCAATTCCTAAAATACGCAACCCGTAATTTTGAACAAGCACAAGTAGTAACAAGCAGCAATTTGAAAAGGCAACAATTGAAAAGACAACCCGCAAAGCATTGTAACCGACCAAATCAACTATTTCGGACACAAATAATACATTGGATATTATTATCGGAAAAAAACCAAAAAACTGCTTCGTTGAAAAAAATAGTTTAATGGGCGCAAAAAAAATCGCGATCTTCTGGTATAGTTTTCCAAACATATTATCTAATTTTACACGCTCTAATTGAACTCTGCACATTGTTTCTTGGAAAACAATAATTAAAAATGAAAATATTATACATCGCTCCAGAAAATACAGTTGGCACATTAAATTTGTGGAAACGAGCACACGAATCTCGAGGAAACGAATGCACTTTCGTAACGCTATATCCCACTAGAGGCGAGTATGACCCCGGTATTTGTTTAAACTTGCCTTTAGTTGCAGCGAATAAATGGTATATGGAGGGAAGGCATCAGTATTATAAAAAAGTTCGTGGTGACGCCGGAGATTACGAAGAGAAAATTGGATATCCTCCCGAATGGTCGCCAAATTCTAAGATGGAAAAACTTTATTTCAAATTTAGAGATTGGCTTTGGCATTTTTGGGTAGAACCCGCCATTGCGAAGTTTAATCTTCTTGATTTTGACATTGTTCATCTTGAATGGGGATTGGAGTTTTATCGAGATGGGCGATTTGTAAAAAAAATATCGGAAAAAGGCATTCCAATCGTTTGTACGTACCACGGGCAAGATTTAAGGACTCGGGGCGTTATATCCCCCATTGATAAAATGAGCAAACTCAACCTAACAAGCGAATTAGATTTGTTGAAAAAACATCCGGATATTCACTATCTTTATCTTCCATTTGATACGGCCAAGTTTTATCCCACGCTTGAGATTAATGAACCAATAAAAATATGCCATGCTCCAACAAATCGATATTACAAAGGTAGCGAGACTATTATCCCCATTTGCAGGCAACTCGAAAAGGAAGAAGGTATTGAATTTATTTTGTTGGAAAATCTTCCAAATGAAACAGTGCTGAAGGAAAAACAAAACTGTGATATATTGATTGATCAGGTCCACAACAGGGGAGGCTGGGGTTATGGTATGAACTCTGTAGAGGGATTGTCAATGGGGCTTTGCTGCGTTACCGAGCTTGTTCCGGAATATGTGGATTTTATTCCAGACCATCCATTCGTCAATGTTACGGGTGACTCACTTTATACTACGCTAAAAGGATTACTTCAAAATCCTCAAAAAATAATGGATCATAAAAAACATGGACAGGATTGGGTTATTAATCACCACGACTTATTTAAAACCACGGATATGCTTTATACCTTTTATGAAGAACAAGGGTGGATCAAATGAGAAAAGTCACTTTTTCTATTATAATTCCCTGCTACAATGTTCAAAATACAATAGAGCCATGCATCAAAAGTGTCTTAAACCAATCCATTGATAAAGAGACATTTGAAGTGATATTGGTGGATGACGGGTCAACAGATAGTACCAGCTCTAAGATTATGGAATTTGCAAATCATCCGAATGTTTTGATTCAATCCTTAGAAAATAATCGCGGACTTTCTGTAGCAAGAAATACAGGGATTAGCGTATCTAATGGTTCAATTCTTTGTTTCCTTGATAGTGATATGACAGTTGGATCAACGTGGTTGGAAATATTCCGCAATCGTTTTGAAGATAAATCTATCGTTGGCGTTGTTGGAGATTGCCGCTTGCCCGCTGATGTAAAACCCAATAAACTTGATCATTATTTTTATTCGTCGATCCGTGGCGCACGTCAATTTTCCAAAGAAGCCATTTTGGGTTTTCAATGGTTTCTCTTCAACAATACGGCCTTGAGAAGATTTGTTATTGAAAAAGTTGGGTTATTTAACGAGGATTACGTCTCTTATGGAGGTGAAGATACTGAACTCGCAATTCGCATTTGGGAATCCTTTCCCAATGGATTGAGGACCTCTGCAAACGCATTCAGCGAGCATCACCACCAGCGTAGTTTAAAGGATTTTTTACAAACAATGGAATATTATGGAGAAACCAATTTTCCTCGTCTGATAAATGCTTTTCCGAAGTACAAAAAACAGTTAGGAGGCGATTGGATTAATACCATGAAAGGCTATCTGTTTTTCAACCCCATTATTGGGATTTTGGTACCCATTTTAGATAGGTTTATTAATAGCTATTTGTTGGTACGCTATCAAGTGATTTATAGTGTTATTAAAGGTGCGAGAAATTCAAATAAATGATTGTCAGATATCCGGTTCTCGACGATAATAATGCTTATGGAATCCAAAATTTAGTCAAATATTAGCATTACAAGAAAAATATTGATTTTTTAAAAAAAGTCCTTAAATTTGTGCAAAGGGTAACAATAACCCAATGATGAACAAACCACATACCATCATAATACATACCATAATAGTAAAGAACGGGGATGGGATAGCTGTCCCTGTTTCACATTAAACAACCAAGGAGGAACACATGGCTGATGTCAGTTCAACCGTAAACAGTGTAGTAGGTGGAGTTGTAAGCCTAGTTAAAGGGCTTGTAGTTCTGTTTGTATTTGCAAACATCATCTACCCAACCGGATTTGATCCTGTTGGCGGAATCATAGACCTTGTAGGAGCTTTCCTAGACGGAGGCTTTGCAGGTCTGTTGGCACTGTTACTTCTTGTTTCATTCCTATAAACATCAGGATAGTTTACTGTGTCCCGTGTGGGGCTCAGTATCCTGAGCAATTCCTTAGGAGGAATACATGAAGAATGCCTTTGACACCATCACTGAGTGGATCAGCAATATTACTGATCTGCTAAGTAAGCTTCTTATCCTCGGAATAGTCATCGGAATTTTATTTAATGATTACTTCGGGGTAATTGGCGGGATTGGCGCCCTTATGGCACAATTCGGTGATGCAGGACTAGCAGGTTTGTTAGCGCTAGTCTTGATTGTGACCTGGTATAAGAAGTAACTATATCAGGTAAATGCTTTTGCGCCCCACATTTTGTGGGGCGCATTAGTTTATCGTTTATACCTCGCCGGAAAAAATGTTTCTGCTTCGCCGGTATATAATAAAATTTTCTTATTTATTGATCTTTGCGATCAACCCCATTCATGCCGCTTTTGATCATTTCCCGAGCTCTCCTCAATCCATAGGTATGGGACATTTGGTTCTCACATCGAATGTTCATCCCACTGATGGATTAAGGTTTCCATCTGCGTTGGCACGAATGAAATCACTCGAAGGATCGATTTTATGGGGGAATAGATATGGTATCAAAGATTTAGGTCACCAATCTGCAAGTGTTAATATTTTTGCATTTGATATGGGATTAAATTTTGGTTATTCGCAATTCGGAAATTCATTGTATCGAGAGTCTATCACCTATCTTGCAGCAGGAAAATCCATAAAAGAACGAATAAATCTTGGCATCAGTATTGCTGGATACAATTTGAGTATAAAAGATTATGGATCTGCAACCGCACTGGGAATCACAACATCTTGGCAAATACAATTAAATGATTTTTTAAACTGGTCTGGGTCACTTCAAAATCTTAACGCACCTACCATAGGGGCTTCATCCGATCCCCTTCCACAAATCATTCATACCGGTATGTCTTTGGTCCCTTACACTAATGTTACAACTGTTTTTGGCTGGGAACAGGACACAGAATATTCAGGAAGGTTTAAATTTGGAACGGCATATCAAGTATTTCCATGGATGGATATTTCGGCAGGATTTGTGTCAAACCCGGGGCAAGGAACCGGTGGAATTTCGATTCACATAAATAACTTTGGAATTTATTATGGTACTTCTACGCATCCCGAGCTGGGCCTTTCTCATTGGTTTGGCATGGGCTATGTTGCTGAATAATCCTGTTCGATCCCAATCAGGTTCAAATATTGTTGTTGATTTTGGACGGGATGAAGAGGATCCATTACCGGAGGAAGATTTAATCCTGTTGAATGATGTATTTCTTAATGGGAACGGGCTTTCCAAATTGAATTTACTAAACTTGTCAAGAGTGTCCATATTCTCCGAGGAAGATGTTTCTATTTTGAGCACTTATTCATTGTCTCCTGATCCCACTAGTATTTTGCTGAACAAAGCTCTTTCTCGAGAACTAAAATCCGTACTTGAGCGGCTTAAGACTCCAGCAATCAATTCCGTTCGCAGTGTTCATCTTGAACAAATGATGACACTTTCTGATGATATTCGGTACAGATGGAAAGGAATTGTGGATGTTGGAGGTTCTCAAGTTGGATTTATTTTAGAAAGGGACCCAACGGAAAGGAATGTAATTGACTATGGTTCTATTTATATAGAAAGGGAATCCGGTTCAATGAGATGGATAATTGGTGACCATCAAATATTGGCAGGATATGGTTTATCTGTGTGGCGCAATTCATCTACCCGAAGAGGGTTTGATGTATTATCATCTTTGCAAAGAAGTGGGTCCGGATTAAAACCTTATAGGTCTTCTCATGAATTTTGGAAAATAAGAGGAGCCGCAGTAACCATTAATTCTTCTGTTGGGGATTGGACTATTTCGCTGGGGCATAATTCTTGGGATGGAACAATAGATTCAACGGGGATAATAAAGGTAAATGAAACAGGAATGCACCCGTTAACCAAGTTAAGCTCACCCATACTAGATGAGTCTTCATTCACAGTTGTTTGGAGTCGCAAATTAGAAGGTCTTGCCTTTGGAACCGTTTATTCAAAAACATGGTGGACGGGTGATTTTGACAAACTAAGACGAGAATCTGGTTCAATATATTTATCAAAAAAATTGAATGCCTCGCACTTCTTCACAGAAGTTGCAATTGGATATCATAACAGTTTTGGCGCAATTGCAGGATATGGATTTAGTTTTAAGAACTTGAGATATTTGATACATGGACGATATTACAGTCGTGGGTTCGAATCTTTTCGCGCTAATCCTGTTTCCGAATGGTCATCCCGGGACGAAGGAGAACGCGGTGTTTTTCAGTCTCTAAAATTTAGATGGTCTCAAAATACAATCGTTTTTTATGGGGATTTATACGGTAGGATTCAATCCGATTTGAACATGGTATCCCCCGTAAATGGATTTGAAACAGGGATCCGCTGGATTTTCAAACAAAAACGTGCGAAAACTCGTTTACAGTGGTCTAGCGAAAGAAAAACGGTTGAGGACGATCCGGGATTTCTGCTTAGCTCGGATAATCATTATACAAGTAAACAGACATTTAAATATGTATATGATTTTCAGGTTAACCCGTCTATTAAAATGCGATTTCAGGCGCAACAGACAACAGCACAAAGTGCAGAAATTATTTTGATTGGACAGGGTGCTACCGCCCGAATTTGGCTCAACCTCAATCGGTGGGTTTTTGAGATGGATTTAGTGGGCGCAAAAGTTGAAGATTTTGATTCGCGAGTATATTTTTGGGATGTAAATCTTCCCGGCGAAATGAGATCAACTATGTATTCTCAAGACGCATCCTCAATTGGATTAAAAATTGTTTACAACAAACGAGGCAGATGGTATAGCGGAGTTAGATACCGGATGAAATGGGATGGTCTTTCTCTGTCTGGGAATTTTTCGCCATCGGCCGGTATTTTTATAAGTGCTTCCGTGTAATTTGTTTCCTTGCGCTCTGAGGTATTGACCAATAATTTCATTTCAATGATTTTCAGAATAATAGCGATTATAATAACCATTGTTTTGATTCAATCTCCCGGATTGGCATCGATTCGTGTATTAAACCGAATCAGTCAAACCGAAGATGAATTACGAACGATGGAATCCGGTCCGGGTACCTATGTATCTGCAAGAGATTTATCAAGAATGTTAGGAATGCGGGACCCTTTTCTGAATTCTGAGCGACATAAGATGGTTTTATATATTATGAACCACAGAGTAAAAATTTCCGGTAAGACAAGTTTTATAATTATCAATGAGAAAGTATACCACTTACCCACTCCCGTCCGGGTTGAAAACGATGATTTGTATCTTCCCGCCGAACCCTTTTTTTTGATTTTACGCCATACGATCATGCCGAGGATTATTTATGATGCACGGAAAGAACTATTAGATATAGACAAAGTTGATTTTAATATTACTGGATTAACTATAAATGAAAAAGCCAATGGAACCATTCTACGCATTCACACACGCGAACGATTTCCTGAGAAAAATATTAGTTCATTTGTCAATGAAAATGGTTGGTTTTATTTAACTGTTTCCGGTGGGTTAGTTGATAGCTCTGAAATCATCCGAAGTGAAACACGAGGAGTGGTGCGACGGATTACAGTTGATCAACTTGACGAGTCTGTACAATTGGCATTTAACCTTCGGTCGCAAATTGAAGGGCATGAGGTGTATCAGGGGAACAATCCTAATGAAATAGTTATAACATTAAGAACTCCCCTGTCTAAAAGTGTGGACCGCATTAAAGATGTTCGGGATAAATGGCGACTTAATACGATTGTGCTCGACGCTGGGCATGGAGGCAAGGATGGTGGAACTGTTGGTCGAAAAGGAACGAAAGAAAAAGATATAACATTAGACATTGCTAAAAGGGTGGCGAGATTACTTGAAAAAAATACACGAATTCGAGTAGTCCTTACTAGAGATGAAGACGTGTTTGTGCCATTGAAGAAAAGAACCAAAATTGCGAACGAATCAAACGGAAAAATATTTGTCAGCATTCATGTTAATGCAAACCCAAACCGACGCGTAAGAGGATTTGAAACCTATTTACTTCGACCGGGGAAAACAGATGATGCTATCGCAGTAGCTGCAAGAGAAAATGCGGTAATCAAACTCGAAGACAGAGCCCAAAAGAAGTATGGTAAATCTTCCGGAGAAAGTCTAATAATGGCTACAATGGCTCAAAGTATGTATTTGAAAGAAAGTGAAGAATTGGCATCTATCATTCAAAACGAACTGGACGACAGATTGTCATCCCCAAATCGTGGGGTGAAACAAGCAGGGTTTTATGTATTAATTGGTGCAAGTATGACGAATGTGCTGATTGAAACAGGATTTCTTTCGAATTCAATTGAAGAAAAAAATATGAAAAAACCTGAATATAGACAAAAGATCGCTAAAGGGATTTACTCAGCAATTCTTAAGTTTAAAAAATCCAGAGAAAAAGTTTTAGCCGAGGGATAAGGGTGGCTGATAATCGTCCTATTGGTGTTTTTGATTCCGGGCTTGGTGGGTTAACTGTGGTCAAAGCATTGCAAAAATTATTACCATCAGAATCTATTTTGTATTTTGGAGACACCGCCAGAGTACCCTACGGGAATAAAAGTAAAAATCTGATTGAATTATACTCGACACAAATCAGTTCTTTCCTTTATGAGAAAAAATGTAAAGCGTTTGTTGTTGCTTGTAATACCGCATCTGCTCAGGCACTAGAAGTTTTGCAGAAGACGTTCCCGATCCCAGTTATCGGCGTCATTGAGCCAGGCGTTAATATGGCAATTTCCACATCGAAAAACGGGCATATAGGTGTTATTGGTACTGTTGCAACTATTAAGTCTGATGCATATGAGATTGCCCTAAAAAACAAAAATGAAAATGTGATTGTATTAAATCAGCCATGTCCTCTATTCGTTCCTCTTGTTGAAGAAGGATGGATAACAGGAGATGTTCCGAAAATGGTTGCTAAAACGTATTTGAAGGGAATGAATGCAGACCAAGTTGATACAATTATTCTGGGATGCACCCACTATCCATTGCTTAAAGAAATTATCCAATCTTCCGCTAACGGTGATACAATACTGATTGATTCTGCAGAAGCTGTAGCCACGGAGGTGAAACAGGTATTACAAAAAAACGATTTAATCACAGAAATTAGCGCCCAAGGCAAGTTGGAAAGTTTTGTAACCGACGTGCCTCTTAGGTTCGAAATGTTAGCGCACCAGTTTCTTGGGTCTCCCATAGCACATGTCTCAACCGTCACGCTCCACTGATATTCAACCCATTTTAGATCGCCTTTTTGGTCTTTCACGTCTTGGAATTAAACTTGGGCTTGATCATACAATAAAGCTGTTAGAATGTTGTGGAAATCCCCATAAATATTTTCGTTCTATTCATATTGCTGGAACCAATGGAAAAGGTTCTACGGCTACATTTATTGCATCTATTTTACAAGAGGCAGGATATAAAGTTGGACTATATACGTCTCCTCATTTGATTTCCTTTAATGAAAGAATAAGTATCAATGGTCGTTTAATTCCAAATCAGGATATTGCCTCGTTTTTTTTAAAATTTGATACAGAAATTGCTAAAATAAAATCCACCTTTTACGAGACGACAACAGCATTGGCATTTTGGTATTTTAAAAATAATAATGTAGATGTTGCTGTTGTGGAAACCGGGTTGGGTGGCAGATTAGATTCTACCAATGTTTTATTACCAGATGTGAGCGTAATTACTCCCATAGGCTTGGATCACTGTGATCGTCTTGGGGAAACTATTTCTCAGATTGCTCGAGAGAAAGCAGGAATTATTAAGAAAAACACCCCGGTTTTGGTTTCACAGAAAAACGAGACAGCTTTAAGTGTAATTCAAGAAGAAGCCGAAAAACACTCCGCGCCATTCATTCTTCGTGGGAAAGTTTTAGAACATTGTATTGAGAATGAAAGGAGCTATTTTTTGTACAAAGAGGAAAAATATAACATTTCTTTGAATGGATTGCATCAATGTGAGAATGCCGCACTGGCAATTGAAACTGTTCGGTCATTTGATACTGGAATAAATAAGCATAGTATTCGAAATGGCATCCAACAAGCTGGGTGGAAAGGCAGATTAGAAAAAATTTCTGACAAATTTAATATTTATTATGATGTAGCTCATAATCCTCAAAGCATTGGCGTAACGTTACAGACTATTGCATCATTATATAGAATGCGTCCCATTGGAGTCATGGTGTTGAAAGATGGAAAAAATATTTCACATATTTCCAAAAAGATCAAGTCTCGGTTTAAATCATTGATTGTAACAAGCATATCTGGATTAGGTTTATATCCTTCAAACGTTTTAAAGGAGGCGTTACTCAAAAATGGAATTATGTCGAACGAGATACCACATTTTGAAACTGCAATGAAGAAAGGTCAAAGCCTTATCGGAGCAAATCGGTGTCTATTGATTTTTGGTTCACATTATATTGCAGATAAGGTGTACAATGAATATGATTTTTCTTTTGGGAATGGTTTAAAATAGTGTAATTTATCTACAAGAGTGTTCTCCCAAAATTGTTCCTCGCGAGAGCTATTTTCTATAGAAGACCCAATAAAATTCAAAAGGTATATAATGTATGGATGTTAATGAACTACAAGCGTTAAACATAAATAAACTCACCGAAATGGCCAGTAAACTTGAAATTCAAGATTTATCAGGGCTGAATAAACAAGAATTAATTGTTCAGATTTTAGCAGCCCAAAAGGAAAAAGCCGGCAATGTAACTGCGCGGGGAGTGCTAGAGGTTTTGCAGGAAGGATACGGTTTTTTACGGAGCCCGGATTTTAATTATCTTCCCGGTCCGGATGATATTTATGTAAGCCCATCTCAAATCAAGCGTTTTGGATTACGTACGGGACATGAAGTTTCCGGTGAAATCCGCCCACCAAAAGCAAAAGAGCGGTTTTATGCTATGCTAAAGGTGGATGTGGTGAACGGGGAATCTGTTGAAAAGATTAAACGAACCATACTTTTTGATAACCTTACGCCACTTTATCCCGAAGAAAAATTCAATTTAGAGGTTGAATCAAAGAATCTATCTATGCGCATTCTTAATTTAATTGCTCCTATTGGGAAAGGACAGCGTGGGTTAATTGTTGCTCAGCCGAAAACCGGTAAAACAATTCTGCTTCAAAAAATTGCAAATGCTATCTTAGCGAATCATTCGGAAACAAAAATGCTCATTTTGCTGATTGATGAACGTCCGGAAGAAGTAACAGATATGAAACGCCACGTAAATGCAGAAGTGGTAAGCTCTACCTTTGACGAACCGCCGGAAAGACATGTAGCGGTAGCTGACATGGCTCTACAAAAAGCACGGAGAATGGTTGAATACGGACACGATGTAGTTATTCTCCTTGATAGCCTTACGAGACTTGCAAGGGCACACAATGCTGTTATTCCCCATAGCGGAAAGATTTTATCTGGTGGAGTAGATGCCAATGCTCTAAAAAAACCAAAACAATTTTTTGGGTCAGCCCGGAACACCGAAGAAAAAGGTTCTCTCACTATTGTTGCTACGGCCCTTATTGACACGGGAAGTAGAATGGATGAAGTTATTTTTGAAGAGTTTAAAGGTACGGGGAATATGGAGTTGGTTCTTGATAGGAGATTAGCAGACAGAAGGATTTTTCCATCATTTGACCTTATTCGATCAGGAACCCGCAAAGAAGAATTGCTATTGGGAAAGAAAACGCTTTCCAGGATGTGGATTCTTCGAAAATTACTAAACGAAATGAATGTAGTTGAAGCTATGGAATTTTTACAGGAACGAATGAGACGAAGCAAAACGAATGAAGAATTTTTAGATACAATGAGTCAGTAAATGTAAATTGATTCAGCAAATTAGTACAGTTAGCTAACATGAGGTATAAATATGGATTCTAATAATATTGGTATTCGCACAATCACAGCGCGATTGGCCACCGATAAACCCGTTCGTAAAACTCCCTATCAAGTAAAAGGCGTTATTATGAAAACCTTTCCTGACGAGGAGATTGTTCCTATGCTAAATGGACAATATCGCGATAGATTTCTTTATCCACGTGTTCAGGTTAAAATTTTGAATGAGCAAATTTATCTTGTTGGAGTCAAAGAAGGAGTGGATCCGATTTTATCGGTCGTAGAAAAAATGAAAGATTTAGATTTTGGCAACATAACATTTGAAGTTCTTGATTCAGAAAATGAATTACACGATGATCATTTTCAACCAATTAGCCGTCTGATTCGATACAGGTTTATCACTCCATGGGTTGCTTTAAACCAAACAACCGGTGGACGGTACCGATTTCTCCCAAACGCTCCAGAACGTGTACATTTTCTTAACCGCCTTTTAGGTCAAAATCTTGTTTTTTTGGCGCGGGAGATGGATATTGATTTAGGGGAAAATTTATTCACAAAAGTTGCATTGAAGTCTTTGTTTCCTAAACCGGTTGACGAAAATGGTTGGGGTGCCTTTACAGGAGAATTTCGAACCAATTTTCTTCTTCCTAATTATATGGGAATAGGTAACGGAATCACAAGAGGTTATGGTGCTGTGTTTGGTCTATTTAATCCTGATATGTTTCAATTCAATAAAAAGGAGATGGAAAAAGTTGGAGAACCAATTCCGGATATGGAAGAAACGGTTACCGAGTCTGAAGTTGAGGCGGTCAATTTAGAAGAAGTTCCCAAACCAAGACAGAGATCAGCACGAAAAAAGCCCAAGCCCAAAGTAAAAAGAGCAAAGAAGGTGTTATCCGAAGAATTTGACATCGTAGAGGATGAGTATATGTCAGGAAAAGTTGAACCCCCCAAAAAGCGTAAGCCTCAAGTGCGCAGGAAACCGGCACAAAAACCGAACAAATCATCTGAAGGAAATTTCAATTCGGATGAATATCATAAAAAAAGGCACGATCTTTAAATATGACCAAATCTGTTCAATTAGCCGATCGAGTGACCCGCGTTAAACCGTCGTTCACTCTTGAAATGACTAGCAAGGCAGCCGAGCTCCGTGCCCAAGGAGTTAATATTGTCAATTTTAGTGTTGGGGAACCTGATTTCAATACGCCGGAGAATATTCGCAATGCTGCAAAGGAAGCTATGGACGCAGGGTTTACGAAATACACATCTGGCGCAGGCATGATTGATTTGAGGGAAGCGATTTGTAAAAAATTAAATCGTGAAAACCATCTTGAATACACGCCAGATCAAATTCTTGTATCCAATGGTGAAAAACAAAGTCTCTACCTTGCGTGTCAGGTGTTATTTCAGGAGGGTGATCAGGTCATTATTTTTTCACCCTATTGGGTTTCTTTTCCGGAATTTGTGACTCTGTCAGAGGCAGAGCCGATCATTATTGGTACGAACCCGGATAAACAGTTTGAACCCAATTTTGATGAACTTGAGTCAAAAATAAACAGCAACATTAAGGGCGTCATCATGAATTCGCCTTCTAATCCTACAGGCGGAGTTTGGTCAAACGAAGCGGTAAAAATGTTGCTCGATCTTGCCGCCAAACATCACTGGGTTATTATTTCTGACGAATGTTATGAGCGCCTTGTTTTTAATGACGAATTCACAAGTACGCAAACTTTAAATCATAACAATGTTGAGGTTCTAACGTGTATGAGCTTATCAAAGACTTATGCAATGACCGGATGGCGAATTGGATATGCTGCGGGGAATAAAACTATTATTAAAGCGATGTCAAAAATTCAGGGTCAGGCTACATCCTGCGCAAATTCTATTGGGCAAAAGGCCGCTGTAGAAGCGCTTAACGGGGATCAATCCGCTGTGAGTGAAATGCGCACAACGTTTCTAAGACGGCGTGATTTAATGCTAGAACTATTAAAAGAAATCCCGCATATATCCTGCGTTGTACCCAATGGCGCTTTTTATGTTTTTCCTGATTTCTCGCATTATCTGGGTAAGAAAATCAATGGAAAAACGATGAATGATTCATTTGATTTATGTGATTATTTATTGGAAACTGCACGTGTTGTTACCGTCCCAGGTGATGGTTTTGGCGCTCCCGGGCATATTCGGCTCTCGTTTGCCACCAATTCGAAAACAATTAAAGATGGTATGAAAAGAATTAAAACAGCATTATTAAAACTGAATTGATAGGAGAAAATCATGAAAACAGACATCCATCCGGATTATAAAAAAGGAACAGTTCACTGCGCTTGCGGACACACCTTTGAAGTGTTTAGTACCGTTGGCGACCAGCGGATTGAAATTTGTTCAGTCTGCCATCCGTTTTTTACCGGAAAGCAAAAGCTGGTTGATACGGCAGGTCGTATTGAAAAATTCAAAAAGAAATACGGCGAAAAGACTCAATAACCAATCTTACAATGACCTTTGTTCTTTCGACTATCGGAAGCCAAGGGTCATTTTTATGTATGGGAGGAATTACATAGAAACACTTTCAAATGAAAGATAAAATTATATCCGTTATTGCGCGCCATGGGGAATTAGAACAACTGATGACAGAACAAGCTGTTTTATCTAATTCAGATAAATTAAAAGAGGTTGCACGCGAACATCGTCATTTATCGCCCATTGTGTTAGAGGGCGATAAATATCTTGCTTTAATTGAGCAAATAAATGATGACCTTGAAATTCTCAAAGGAAGTGATGAAGAATTAAAATCGATCGCTCAAGCTGAATTAAAAACGCTTCAAGAAAATAAAAAAGACTCTGAGGAAGCTTTAAAAGTGATGCTTATCCCCAAAGATCCTAATGACGATAAAAACACCATTATTGAAATTCGTGCAGGAACAGGTGGAGATGAAGCCGGATTGTTTGTTGCAGATTTGTATCGGATGTATGAACGGTTTTCGGAAAGAAATCAATGGACCAAAGAGGCTATTGGTATTAGCGAAACGGGCATTGGAGGATTCAAAGAAGTAACTTTTTCTCTAAAAGGCGAAGGTTGCTATGGCCTCATGAAATTTGAAGGCGGTGTTCATCGGGTTCAAAGAATTCCAAAAACGGAAACAAGCGGGCGGGTTCACACCTCCGCCGCAACAGTTGCAGTTCTTCCAGAAGCAGAAGAGGTTGATATTGAAGTCCTAGATCAGGATTTAAAAATTGATACATATAGGGCGAGCGGTGCAGGCGGCCAGCATGTGAATAAAACAGAATCTGCTATTCGAATTACCCATTTACCAACCGGATTAGTGGTAACCTGCCAGGATGAAAAATCTCAACATAAAAATAAAGCAGCAGCATTAAAGGTTTTGCGTGCTCGTCTTCTTGCCGCCGAACAAGAACGGCAAGCTAAAGAACGTGCGGTTGAAAGGAAGTCGATGGTTTCCACTGGCGATCGATCTGCAAAAATTCGCACTTACAATTTTCCCCAAGGAAGAATTACGGATCATAGAATTAACTATACATCCTATCGCTTAGAAGAAAATTTAGATGGTGACTTATTTGAAATGATTGAATCCCTTCAGTTGGCAGAACAACAATCCCTGTTGGACTCAGAATAAAATGAATACCGACTCCGTTGCTTCAGTTGCAACAGCAAGAGTCAAAGATGTAGTAGATGATGCAAAATCTACTTTTAGTACTCATGGTCTTGATCATCCTGCCAATGATGCCGAATGGTTGATGATGTCTATCATCCACTGTTCCCGATCTGATTTTTTCCTGCACCCCGACAAGCTACTTTCTTCTGAACAGCACAATAAGTTTCAACAAGCAGTTAATAGAAGAATTAAAGGAGAGCCTCCGCAATATATTATAGGTGAAATGGAATTTTACGGCCGTTCTTTTAAAGTAAATCCATCTGTACTAATTCCAAGACCGGAAACAGAACGTCTTATTTCCGAAACAATTCCAATGACTAGATTATTTAACCGCCCAAAGATTATCGATATTGGAGTAGGGTCGGGGAATATTGCTATTACGTTGGCAAAAGAACTTCCTGAATCCACTATTGTGGGAGTGGAGGTTTCGAAGGAAGCGGTTGCAGTTGCCGAAGAGAATAAAATTTTACACAAAAGTGAAAATTTTATGTGCATTTGTCTGGATGTTCTAACTCACCATCCCGATGGAATATTTGATATAATGGTTTCAAATCCACCATATATCTCTGTAGATGAAATGAGCGGAATTATGTCCGATGTAAGGGAATTTGAACCACGATCTGCGTTAACTGACGGTTCTGATGGTTTAATGTTTTATAAAAGATATATACAATTAGCACCCTTGATTCTTGTTCCCGGTGGGTGGATGATTTTTGAAGTTGGCGGAGGAAATCATAGCGAAAAGGTCTATAATCTCTTTGCTCATTCTGCATTTCAGCATTGTGAGCTAATCAAGGATTACAATGGAGATGACAGAATATTGAAAGTGCAGTATTGTGGATAAACTCGTTGTGCATATTCGGTTGCTTCGTCCATTAAACCTTTTCATTTCTGCTTTAACTGTTTTTATGATTGCTCATGCACTTGGATATCTTGGGAACTGGATTCTTGTTCTCATCGCCATGGCAGTTGTGCTGTCATATAATGCAGCAGGCAACGCATTAAATGATTATATGGATTATGAATCGGATGCAGTGAACCGACCGGATCGCCCAATAAGTTCAGGCAAAGTGAATCGCCGGGCCGCTTTGATAATGTCTATTGTTTTGTTTGGGATTGGAACTGTATGTGCCTTTTCGCTTTTGTTTGAAGCAAAAGTGGTGGCCATTGGAATTGCGCTGCCATTATTAGTTCTTTACAGTTTGCGATTAAAAAAACTACCGCTCATTGGCAACGTAACTGTTTCGTTATTGCTAGGACTCACTTTTATATTTTGCGGATATGTTTTTGATGGTTTTCAGCATATACTTATTCCTGCGGCTCTTGCTTTTGGACTTACCCTTGTGCGGGAATTGGTCAAAGATATTTCGGATATGGAAGGGGATAAAAATGCGTTAATGCAAACATTCCCGATTATGGCAGGTTTACGAAATGCAGTATCGCTATCTGTTTTTCTTGCAATGGTAACCGGACTTGGTGCTCTTTTACCGTATTGGTTTGGCATCTATGGAAATATTTATCTCATTATTTTAGTTTTTGGCGTTGAGATTCCAATGATGACCTCCGTAGCTTTACTAGTGAACAATCCTGCAATTTCCACCGCAATCCGTTCTGCCCGGATTTTAAAATTTAGTACAATTATGGGTTTGTCTGCCTTGTACTTTGGAATGCTTTATGCCATCTGAATTCGTCCATTTACATAACCATTCAGATTATAGTCTGCTTGATGGCGCCCAAACGGTTTCGACGCTGGTTAATACTATTGATGATTTAGGTATGGATTCGGTAGCTTTAACTGAACATGGCAATATGTTTAGCACGATTCCCTTTTATAAAAAAGCAGCTGAAACAGGAATCAATCCAATTATTGGTTGTGAAATATATGTTGCGCAGGGAAGCCGATTTGACAAAAAGCCGAAAGCGGAAGGCGGCTGGGGGAACAACCATTTATTATTGCTTGCGCAAAATTATACCGGTTATAAAAATTTAATGAAATTGGTGACATATGGGTATCTCGAAGGATTTTATTATCGACCGCGTATTGACATGGATTTGTTAAAGGAACATAGTGAGGGAATTATTTGTTGTTCCGGGTGCTTGAAGGGCGATGTCCCTGAAAAAATGTTAAAAGGGGATTGGGATGGCGCAAAAGCGACGGCATTACAATTTGCTGAAATATTTCCCGGAAGATATTATTTAGAGGTACAAAACCACGGAATCGAAGAAGAGTCTCTAAATATTGAAAACATGGTAAAACTTGCCAAGGAATTAGATTTACCACTCGTTGCTACAAATGATGCACACTATGCTCGCCAAGAACATTCGCAAGCTCACGATATTTTGATTTGCCTTGGAACCGGGAAAGAGCAAAATGATCCAAATCGTCTTCGATACGCCACATCTGAATTTTATTTTAAAACTCAGGATGAAATGCATGCATTGTTTAAACATGTGCCGGGAGCGATTGAAAATACACGCCGAATTGCTGAAAGTATTGATATTAATATTCCGCTTGGGGAATACCATCTCCCCCATTTCCCGATTCCCGAAAATGGATCTTCTTCCGATCCGGATTATTATCTCAGACAAGTTTCTACTGTGGGGATCAATAAACTATATGGCACAATCACTCCAGAATTACAACATCGGTTAGACCATGAATTATCTGTAATAAAGAAAATGGGTTTTGCTGGATATTTTTTAATCACAATGGATTTTGTGAAATATGCAAAAGATAATGGTGTGCCAGTTGGTCCGGGGCGTGGTTCTGCCGCAGGAAGCATTGTTGCTTATGCGTTGGGCATTACTACCGTTGATCCTATTCGGTACAATCTACTTTTCGAACGGTTTTTAAATCCTGAACGATCAAGCCTGCCTGATATTGATATTGATTTTTGCGTTGAACGACGAGGAGAAGTTATTGATTATATCCGCGATCAATATGGTGAAAAATCTGTAACTCAGATTATTACTTTTGGGAAATTGAAAGCGAAACAAGTTGTGCGAGATGTTGGCAGAGTTCTGGGTCGCTCTTTTTCAGAAATGGATCGCTTGGCTAAAATGATTCCATTTGGTCCCGGCGTTACATTGGGAGAGTCTATTGATCAAAGCAAAGAATTAAAAGAAGCGGCCGAAGGGGATTATAAAGATGTGATTGAACATGCGCTGGTGTTAGAAGGGATGAATCGTCATGCCTCTACGCATGCCGCCGGCGTAGTTATTGCTCCCAGCGATCTTACGGATTTCGTTCCGCTCTATAAATCACCGCAGGGCGACGTAACCTCTCAATATGATATGAAAGGACTCGAATCGCTCGGTTTATTAAAAATGGATTTTTTGGGCCTCAGGAATTTGACGGTTATAGATCAAGCTGTAAAACTAATCCAAGATAAGGGTGAAAAAGTTGACATTAATAAACTTCCGCTTGATGATACAAAAGTGTATAAAATCTTTGCAAAAGGTTTGACAATTGGGGTGTTTCAATTTGAATCTTCTGGCATGCGTGAATTTTTGAAAAAGCTGAAACCGACTCAAATAGAAGATTTGATTGCCATGAATGCTTTATATCGTCCCGGCCCCATGCAAAATATTGATAATTTTATTAAACGGAAGCATGGTAAAACAAAAATAACCTATTTGCATGAATCTCTTGAACCTATTCTTAAAGAAACCTACGGTATTATCGTTTATCAGGAGCAGGTGATGCAGATTGCCAATGAGATTGCCGGATATTCGCTTGCAGAAGCGGATATAATGCGACGAGCAATGGGTAAAAAAATTAAAAGTCTGATGAAAGAGCAAAAGGTAAAATTTATAACAGGCGCACAAGAAAATGGTTTTGAAAAAAATGCTGCAGACGAAATCTTTGGTTTAATTGAAAAGTTTGCTCAATATGGGTTTAATAAAAGCCACTCAACGGCATACGCCATTATTGCTTATCAAACCGCTTGGTTAAAAGCACATCATCCTGCAGAATTTATGGCAGCAAATCTCACAAGCGAAATGGGGAACACGGATCGTGTTGTTATTCTAATCAATGAATGCAGAAAGCTCGGAATTAAGGTGGATCCTCCAGATATTAATGTATCAGAAATTCATTTCAAACCTGTGGATAAAAAAACGATTTCATTTGGTCTGAATGCAATTAAAAATGTTGGTTCAAAGGCGTTAGAAAATATTTTGGCGGGACGAAAAAACAATAAATCTTGTAAGTCGCTATTCGATTTTTGCGCAGGGTTTGATCTTGGGAGTGTAAACCGAAAGGTATTGGAAAGCCTTATTAAGTCAGGTGCGATGGATTCTTTGGATGGTAACCGAGCAACGAAATATTCCGGAATTGATCTTGCTTTGAGGTATGGTCAAAATGTGCAAGAAAACAAACGTAGAAAACAAGTTGATCTTTTTGGTTCGGGGGCAACCGATGGAACAAGCACCTTGGTTCCGGTCATCCCGAGGAAAGAAAAATGGCCGGAAAGCGATAGACTTGAATATGAAAAAGAAGTTACTGGAATGTATGTATCCGGTCACCCTTTGTTAAAATACGCAGCTGAATTAGAAGATATGAGCACATTTGATTTTTCGGATGGCACCGAAAATGTAATTCAAGAAAAAATTCGTTTGGGCGGAATGGTTGGAGAAATCAAAAAACATTTTGATAAAAAGAATCGGCAAATGGCTTTCTTCCAGCTTGAATGCATAGGAGGGCATGCAGAGATCCTAGCTTTTGCAGATACGTTCGAGAAATATCGTGATTTAATTAAGAGAGATTCAATTGTCATTCTATCCGGACGCCCGACTGACAAATCAGATTTTAGCGATTTAAAACTGATTGTAGATGAAATCATTCCAATTGAGTTGGCTAGAGATTATTATTCGAAACGAGTCAATATTCAAGTAGAAACAGATCGGATGAAACCGGACGATATTGATGCACTGTTTGAGTTGTCTTCTAATTTCCGGGGAAAATGTGGATTAGTATTTCACATGGTTGGCAAAAATGGTCGTAAGCAGAAAGTTTTTGCTCATAACATAAAAGTATCTTCAAGTAAAGATTTTTTAGGGAAGCTTAGAGACACGTATGGAAAAGACAACATTTGGGTTGAATAATTAGATTAGAACATGAAGGCTGTCATTCAAAGATGTTCCCATGGAAAAGCAATTGTTTTAAAAAATGTTGTTGGGGAAATTGATACTGGTTTGGTAATTTTTCTTGGGGTTCAAAAATCTGACAAAGAATCGGACGCAGATTATCTTATTAACAAAATTACCCGTCTTCGATTATTTAATGATGAAAATGAAAAAATGAATCTCTCAATTAAAGATAAAAATGGATCTGCTTTAGTAGTAAGCCAGTTTACTTTATGCGGAGATACGAGCAAAGGACGACGACCGAGTTTCCTCAACGCTGCTTCTCCCGAAATCGGAGAAAGACTTTATGAATATTTTATAGATGGAATGAAAAAAGAAGACATCCCGGTTGCGTCCGGCGAATTTGGTGCCATGATGGAAATATCATTGGTAAACGACGGCCCGGTCACATTTGTATTGGAGGGTAAACCCTGAGCATTGAAAATTCTATCGGTGTGATTATTTAAACAACAGGTTGTAAATTTTACCTTATGGAAAGAAAAATCAGAATTGTTATGGCCAAGCCCGGGCTGGATGGACACGACCGCGGTATTAAAGTACTTGCTGCTGCATATCGCGATGCTGGGATGGAAGTCATTTATTTAGGGCTTCGGCAAACGCCGGAAATGATAGTTTCAGCAGCCTTACAGGAAGATGCGGATGTGATTGCGTTATCCAGCATGAATAACGCCCACATGACGATTTTCCCGAAAGTATATGAACTGATGCAGGAAAAAAACATGAATGATGTATTACTTACAGGTGGTGGAATTATTCCCCAAAAGGACAAACAGTCCCTTGCAGATATTGGTGTGGGAACTTTGTTTGGACCCGGAACGCCTGTGCAGGAAACAATTGATTATATTTCCGGATGGGTCGAAGAAAATCGGCGATGAATCTATCCAATAAAACAGAATTGGAATTGTATTTCGCGGATAATTTTAATACAATTTTGTTTCCCGTTTTAGCAGACGCATATTTGAAGGGTGGCGATGCACCACGAGCCCGGAAAGTATGTGACATCGGCTTAAAACAACACCCTACCCAACCGGACGGTTTATTTATTTTAGCTGAAGTAGATCGTGCTGACGGGAATATCGAAACATCTGAAAAAGGATTTAAAGCCGTACTAAAGGAATGTCCTGATCATTTAAATGCAGCCATTGCTCTAGCGAAAATTCAAACAGAATTAGGCAGAGCTGGCGGAACTCTTACGCGTGCTTGGAAAACGGTTAAAAAATTGGACCCGACCCATGAAGAAGCGCTCCAATATTTTGAAGAGAAAAATCCATCTGATCTTCCAGCAACACCGGACCCGGTAATACCCGAGCCAATAATTGTGGCACTCCCTGCACAGCCAAAGCCCACAGCATCTGCACCGTTTTCTATTAGCCCCAGGCTTGCAACATTTACCATGGTAACCATTCTTAGAAATCAGGGATTAAATGACCAGGCTTTGGATGTTTTGAATATGCTCGAAGCCAAGGGAGAAGATTTGGAACGCATCACAAAAGAACGAATAGCCATTCAGGGAGAAACAAATGAGTGAGTCTCATTTTATCCGCCGGCAGGAAGTCCTAAAATCAAAATTGGCGAGTGATGGCCTTGATGGAATATTCATCACTCATTTAACGAATGTTCGATATATTTGCGGATTTACCGGCTCGGCTGGTTCGTGCCTGGTCACACCTGATGGAAGTTATTTTTTATCAGACGGCCGTTATACAGAGCAGGCAAATCAAGAAGTAAAGGGATGCACCATTCACATTGGGACACACAATCATTTTCAAACCGCAAAAAACGAAGGTCTCATTCCCGACGGGTTGAATCTTGCATTTGAAAAAGACAGAGTTACAGTGGGTCAGTATGATATTATTCAGAGTCTGCTCCCAAAAACAAAATGGCAAGGAACATCACTGGTTCTTGAAAAATTAGCTGCTGTAAAAGATAAAATAGAAATTGATGTTTTGCGCACCGCGGTAGAAATAACTGATAAAGCGTATGAATCTATTATACCAATGCTAAAACCTGGGACGACGGAAAAACAGGTGGCGAGCACATTATCATCTTTTTATATGAAACATGGTGATGGTGAAGCATATTCGCCAATTGTAGCCGGCGGCCCTAACGGAGCGTTGCCCCATGCACAGCCTTCAGAAAGACCCTTTGAGAAGGGTGATTTTATTGTGATTGACGCTGCAGCAAAATATGCCGGATACCACGCGGACATGACGCGAACGCCGGTAGTGGGAGAAGCAACAGAAAAACATCACGAAGTATACCAAATTGTGAAAGAATCGCAACAGCGCGGAATAGACGCCGCTAAAGCGAGTGTTTCCTGCAAAGCAGTTGATACTGCCTGTAGAGATTATATTAACAGCAAAGGTTACGGAAAATATTTTATTCACGGCACCGGACACGGGATTGGTCTCGAAATTCATACATGGCCCAGGTTCAGCGAAATAAGCAATGATGTTGTAGAAGAAAATTATGTTATGACCATTGAGCCAGGTGTTTATATCCCCGGCTGGGGAGGCGTCCGCATCGAAGATGATGTTATTATTCGTAAAGACAGCTGCGAAGTATTAAATCAGACGACCAAAGATTTAATTATCCTTAATTAAAGATCTATAGAAATTTGTCCTTCACCATTTCACTGATTTGTGCATTTTCAATTCTATCTGCACAAGATTCCGACAGGTGGGAATTAATCAGTCTTGAAAGAGAGTATTCTATCAGCGGCATTGGCCAATTGAGCAAAGGAATGGTGGTGGTTCACGATAACAAACAAGCTGATCAAGCCAGAATCGGATTTATTTCCGATGACAATTACTATGAGCAATTGAATTGGCCTACAGCTTCACTTCCATTTGACTTAGAAGCGCTTGATATTTATCCCGGAAAGACCAATCAATTCATCGCAATGGAAAGTTCCGGGAAATGTTACCAACTGCGATACAATCCACGAAATAATAGGTTAATCCTAAAAAATGAATTCCAAATCCCCGGAGTAAAAAAGCCAATGAATCTCGAGGGGATTGCCATTTTCACCCTAAGCGGAAACACGTGGATAGCATGGGGCGATCGAGGAAAAAATCAATTCCCGGCAACACTATATTGGGGTCGGCTGAATGTTTACAATTCAAAAGTTGAGCCCTCGGGATCTCATTCATTTACTGTGTCATTCCCCGAATCAGATGTACGGCATTTGTCCGATATGGACATCGCGAAAGATGGAACATGCTGGGTATCGTCCGCTTCAGATCCCGGAGACGATGGTCCGTTTGACAGCGCCGTTTATCGGCTGGGGCAGTTTAAGTTGGACGGTACAGCCCTTAAATTTATTCCTGAAAATAACGGACAACTATTTAAGATTTATAAAGGTCACAAGATTGAAGCAATCACGCTGGAAAACGGAAGGCTGATCTGCGCTACGGACGATGAAAACGCCGGCTCATCACTTTTATATCAACCAATCAAATAACCAAATACAAAGGAACAGCTTCATGAAACATTTTACAAATATCATTTTTTGTCTGTTTGTGACTGTGCATCTAGGCGCGCAGGGACCGTGGCAATTGACGGGACGATCTCACTCAGAGTTGGATTGGTTCACGCTTGAGACAGATCATTACAATGTGCATTATCATAATGGAATTGAAGACATCGCAGAGCGCGGTGCGTCCATTGCTGAACAAGTTTGGCCGCTATTGTTAGAACAGCTCGATATGGATACAATCCCGCGGATTGATATTATTTTTACCACTCAGGATGAGATAATGAATGGATATGCGTTGTGGACGTATCAAACTTTTATCTGGGTGGATCAAAATGATGCTGCTCTTTGGCTTGAAGACGATAAATGGTTGTTCCAAGTTTTATCCCATGAACTGCAACATATTGTGTTGCTTCATGGTGCGAGATCGTGGGTTCCGGAACCTTTTGGCTCTTTTATTATTTCCGGGATGCCCGGCTGGTTTGTGGAGGGTACTGCAGAATATTATACAGAACGCTGGCGTCCGTGGCGCGCGGATATTTCTCATAAATATCATGTAATGACCAACAAGATGGATTCAATGGATCCGCATCATGATGGATTTTCTAAAATGAAATACTGGTCGGACAGATTTGGCGATTCTACTATTGCGAAAACGCTTCATTATAGAAACGATTGGAAAATATTTGATTTTGAAGAAGGATTCAAAAAAGCAACAAGTGTGGATTTGGATCAGTTTGAAGAAGATTGGCGACGGCACATGAACACCTATTATTATGGTTACCGAAGCCAAAAGGAATCGCTTGATGAAGTAGGAACAATTACATCATTACCCATTATGAAAGCAGTAAGATATGTTTTATCCCCGGATAGTCTCAGAATTGCAATTACCGGTTACGATAATGAAGATCAATTGGATATGTCTTTATACATTGCCACTCGAGATACCTCAAAACCGGATACAAGTAGTTTTGAATTATTTTTTACGAATCTTTTTGGAGACGATGAAGACACCACCGAAACTGCTTCTAATCCAAAACCTATTTATGATCTCGAAGAAATTGATTATGGCGCAATGCATTCGGCAATAAGTTGGTCACCAGATAGCAAAGAATTAACGTATGCAAAATATCATTTTAGTGATTATCAATCTATTGTGTGGGATATCCGTGTGGTTGAGATTGAAACAGGCAAAGGTCGGTGGATTACCGAATCTATGAGAGCGAGTCACCCTGCCTGGTCGCCCGATGGTGAGAAAATTGCATTAGTTGCGCACCAAAACAACATAAGCAATTTGTACACTATTAATACGGATGGAACTGGTCAAAAAAAGCTGACTGATTTTAATAATGACACTCAAATTATGTCTCTTGCTTGGTCGCCAGATGGGAATTCAATTGCTATGGCAAAGGCGGGGCCGGACGGGAATATGGATATTTATACTCATTCAATCGCTACCGGAGAAATGTCCCGAGTTACGGATAATCCATCTGTAGATTATCTTCCGATCTGGCATCCGGACGGAAAACAAATTACATTTACGTCCCACCGCGGATCTACACCAAACCTTCATACAGTTGATCTTACGAGTGGGAATCAGATTCAAAATACGGATGTTGCCGACGCATTGTGGGGAGTGCAGTGGGTTCCCGGTGGTGATAAAATATTTGCTCGAACCATTGGCGATGTGGATTCCAATCGCGTGATAGAAGTGGACCCGTCACGTGAAAGCACCACAACTCCACTAACCATGAGAGATGAATTCACCCGTTGGCGTACCACTATGCCGCCAATTGTATTAGATGAAGTGGATGTATCCATTCCGCCATCCATAAACCGTAATGAGCCGTACAAGTTTTACAAGAACATCAAACATTTCATGAGTTTTGCCTTACCATTCCCGGATGGTTCTAGTTTTGGAATTACGTCTTTTACAGATGGGACAGGCCGCCATTTATTTCAAGGAACTGTTGTGTATGACTGGTCTGGCGGAACAAAACCGGCGTACGGACTTGCTTACATCAATGCGGAACACGGACCGGTGTGGTCACTTGTGTATAATCACAATTTCCGGTGGGATATTCGGGAATACGACAAAAGCAAATCGGGTCTTCGTGAAACTTTGGATGGGGTCATTTTTAATATGACTGTTCCATACAATTTTGGAGACAACCTAAGTTCATCCCATTTCTTTGGTGTTAGCCTTGAAATGCACAACAGGCAGGCGGCCATTGGAGACAGCCTCAATCCCGAAACGGGTGAAATCTTGCAAACTTCAACCTTTGGGTTTACAGATTTGCCCATGCCAGAAAGCGGGAAGGAAGGAATTGTTTCCTTACAGTATGCATGGCTCAATCGCCGGCCGAATGCTTCGAACATTTTTCTGCCGAAACAGGGATTTGGACTTTTAACGCGACTCGACATCGCCAACAAAGCATTCTTAAGCGATTTTGATTACCAGCGAGTTACATTAGATGCATTTGTAAATGTACCGCTCGGACCGACGGCCCTTTTTCTCCGCACGAAAGGAATGGCAATGTTTGGAGATCCGCCCGCGCAGGATACGCTTGCACTCACAAAAGATAATTCTTTATACTTTCCCGGAGGAAGAACATCTTTGATGGGAGGGGCGGTTTCATTTCCAGAAACGCATAATATCCGCGGTTGGGATGGAGTAAGGATGGGGAATAAACTGATATTTGGTACTGCAGAATTTAGGTTTCCATTTATTTCAGAACTTCCGATTAATGTCCTTGGATTTACTTTAGGATCAATGACCGGCGCTTTGTTTACGGACTTTGGGAATGTGTGGGTGGATGAACAAACAGATTTAATTACAACCGCGGGATACGAACTAAAGGTTGCCCTCAAATTAGGGTCTGCTCCCATTTTTATATTTGGTATTGGTGAAGCACAACGTATTAGCGAATGGCAGGATGGAAATAATCCAAATTATTATGCAAGGCTGTCTCTTATTAATCCCTTTTAAGATTCCTTCAAATGTGCTCTGATTTTGGCTTCCACTTTTTCTGGCGTGAATCCGAATTTTTCGGCTAAAATATTTCCCGGTGCGGATGCGCCAAAATGATCAATTCCTATCGATAGGCCATGATCGCCAACAAAACGCTCCCACCCAAATGTGGTACCCGCCTCCATTGAAACTTTCACAGATCCTTGCGGAGGAATGACAGCCTGTTTGTATTCTTGTGGTTGTTGCATGAACAATTTCCAACACGGCAGACTAACAATTCTAATCCGTATATCTTCCATTCGTTTTGCGGTTGACATTGCTAACGAAACTTCGGAGCCGGTAGCGATAAAAATGAGTTCCGGCTGACCATTGCAATCTCGATAAATATATCCGCCTTTTTCTATTCCAGTTTTGATTATGTCCATGGAGTGGTTAGAAACAGGAACGCCTTGACGAGTTAAAAGCAGTGCAGATGGTGCTGACAAATGTAGAGATTTTTCAAAACAGGCTACTGTTTCTTTTGCATCTGCTGGTCTGAAAACATAAAAATCCGGGATAGTCCGCAAAGCCATAGCATGTTCAATGGGCTGATGCGTGGGGCCATCTTCTCCCACATAAAAGGAATCATGTGTAAACTCGTGGATAGCTCTAATTTTTTGGATTGCTCCCAGTCTTAGCGCCGGACGTGAATAATCGGCGAATACTAAAAAAGTTCCGCCAAAGGGAATGACTCCGCCATGGAGACTTAATCCATTCATAATAGCTGCCATCGGAAATTCCCGTACCCCAAAAGCAAAATTTCTTCCTCCGGGATTTTCTTTCAAAAAATCACCATACGTTTGTGCAAAATTTCCGGTATAGTTTGAAGGTTCTAGATCTGCAGAACCACCCACCAAATGCGGAAGTTGCTTGGCAAACTCATCCAAAGTTGACCCAAATGCTTTCCGCGTTGCCACCGAACTTCCGGCTTCAAACTGCGGATAATTCAATTCAGGCAGTTCATCCAGAACTGTCATTTCCCACAAAGATTTGAAAGCTTCATTATTTTCCGCGTCGGATAATAATGATTTCCAATTCGATATATTTTCTCTTAGATCATTAAATCGAGATTGAAAATGGTTGATGCATTCTTGAGGCGCATAAAAAGAATCAGGAGGAAGCCGTAGCTTTTCTTTCGAAGCGTCAATTTCTTCTTGCGGGAGTGGTGCGCCATGCGTTTCATGATTTTTTTCCATAGTGGCGGTGCTGTGGGCCATTATTGTATTTCCAATAATGAGGCTGGGCTTTTCTCTAACGTGTCCTATTTCAATAGCATTCCGTATGGCCTGATGATTGTGACCGTCAATAATTTCTACATGCCAATTTAACCCTTCAAATACTGTTGCAATATTTGTGGAATCAGAGCGTTCAGTATTTCCGGAAATCTGAGCCTGATTGGAATCATAATACATGATAAGTTTTGAAAGTCCCCAATGCCCGGCCAACGCAGCAGCCCCCAATGCGACAGGTTCCTGTAAATCGCCATCCCCGCAGAGAACATAGGTAAAATGATCACTTAATTTTTCTGCATCATTCGTTTGCGCTTTGAATAATTCACAAAGCATTGTTTCTGCGATGGCCATACCAGCGCCCATGCATACTCCTTGCCCCAAGGGACCGGTCGTTGCCTCAACTCCTTTTAATTCAACCTCCGGATGACCGGGGGTTTTACTATTGAGTTGGCGGAAATTTTTTAAATCTTCCATTTCAAGCCAACCTAAAAAAAGCAGGTTAGCATATAACAACATCGATTCATGACCGGCTGATAAAACAAAACGGTCCCGATTGAACCAAGAATCATCATCCGGGTCAAAATTCAGATATTCTTTAAAAAGGATGTAGGTAAAATCTGCGGAAGACAGCGGTCCTCCCGAATGGCCGGAATTCGCGTTGCGAACCCCATCAAGCACGAGCATTTTAATTACATTTACAGTGAATTGATCTTGTTCTTCTTGTGACCAATCATTAAAAGAATTGAGTTCTTTAAATGATCTCATGATTACCTAATTGATAAAATGATTTAATAACCTGGATTGGATCTTTTGCGCCAAACACTTCGGATCCTGCAACAAGAATATCTGCCCCCGCATTCAGGATTTCTTTTGCATTATGAAGTTTGACGCCGCCATCTACCTCGATCTTGACTTGATCTTGAATACCTTTTTGAATAAGAATTTTTCGAATGTTTGCAATGCGCTCCGATGATCCATTGAGATAACCTTGTCCGCCAAAGCCGGGTTCTACGCTCATTACTAAAATAAGATCAACTTTATCAAGCCATGGTTCTATATCGGAAACGGGCGTATTGGGTTTAAGAGAAATGCCGACTTTTTTACCACAGGATTTTATCTGGTTAATGACGTGGTCCGGGTTTTCTGATGCTTCGATATGAAATGTGATATTGTCTGCACCGGCCGAAGCAAAAGGTTCTACCAAACTTTCCGGATTGATGACCATCATATGAACATCAAAAAACAGTTGAGAGTGGGGCCGAAGTTTCTTAAGGATAGGCGGACCTAGCGTAAGATTAGGAACAAACTGATTATCCATGACATCAATATGAATCCAATGAGCACCGCCTGTATCGCACAGTTCTAAAGCAGATCGGAAATCAGAGAAATCTGCCGATAAAATAGAAGGCGCAAGTTTAAAATCCGAAGTCATGAGGGAATCGAAGTTAGCTTTTGAACAAACCCATTATCAATGAATAATCAAGTAAAGACTTCGTTAAACACTTTTGGGGGGAAAGCTGTAAAAATACGAAAGCCGTCCAAACCATTGGTACGGCTTTTAATGCTCATATCCGCTTTGTTGCTACCTCGGCATTTAGTATGTCGAAGGGGAAGAGGGAAACTATGTTTTCAATTCTTTCAAATGTTCCCTGCCTTAATGGTGTAAATATACATCTATAAACCAATGCGTCAAGTCTTGTAATTAAGAAATTTTAACTTTTTACCATCCGAGACCTTTACGAAAGGCCGCCGCTTCTGGAATGTATTTCTCAGTCTTGACGAATGGAGAAGCAGTACAGGTTAAAAAACTGATCCTGATGAAATAAAGCTTTGGTTCGCTCAAAGAGTTTTGTCATTCCGAACCGAAGCGTGAGGAATCTTCACCAGTAAAGCGAGCTCTTCTATTCTAGATTCATCCTCGTCCCGCTGGGACTCGCTCGGAGTGACTGCGGCAATCTCCAACCATTATTTCTAGCTGGGATTTTGGTGACAAAACGCAGCAAAGAGAATGGATGAAATCCACGATCAGGAATGATCATGGCACAATTAATGTGGGGGAATTGAAAAGGGCAATTCATGATTTGTCCTTACATTCCTCAAAGAGTTAAACTTCAAACCCGATGATAAAACAATTAAAACGAATTGGTTTATGTATTATCCTAGTATCGCTTGGATGGTCGCAAAACCAAGATTTCTATGTTCTAATGATTTCCATGGACGGTTTTCGTGCAGATTATTTGGACAGGACAGACACGCCAAACTTTGACAAGCTTGCCAATGACGGTGTTAAAGCGAAGAGTCTGAAACCGATTTTTGTTTCTAAAACGTTCCCCAATCATTATAGTCTTGCAACCGGTATGTATGCGGAAAACCATGGTTTAATAGGGAATTCGTTTTATGCTCCGGATTTAGGCGAACATTATTCTATCAGAGATCGATCTAAAGTGGAAGATGGCAGGTTTTATGGTGGTGAGCCTATTTGGATGACAGCGGAAAATCAGGGACTCAAAGCGGCATCATTTTATTGGGTCGGTTCAGAAGCCAAAGGACAACGACCGTCTATTTGGAAGCGGTATGATCAAAAAGTAACTTTTGAAGCTAGGGTGGACTCTGTAATGAAATGGTTTTTGTTGCCGGATCAAGATCGTCCGCGACTTATTATGCTGTATTTTCATGAACCGGATTGGACTGGCCACGGCGAGGGGCCAAAAAGTTCAAACACATTAAAAAAAGTACAGGAAATGGACGCAGTACTAGGAAGCATTCTAAAGAAAGCCGCTCAACTTCCGATAGCGGATAAATTAAATATTATTGTTACAAGTGATCACGGCATGGCAGAAGTCAGCGAAGAAAAGATGCTCGATATTTCTAAGCTTGCAGATCTTACAAATGTGCAAGTAGAAGGCTCCGGCCCAAAAATGTTTATATCCTCAGATTCTGAGAAAGAGCTAAACTCAGTTTATTCAAAACTCCAAACCATTCCGCATATGCAAGTATTCTATAAAAAGGACATTCCGGACCGCTGGCATTACCGTGACCACGTTCGTATTCCTGATATTTTGGTGGTTGCCGATGAAGGATGGTGGATTAAGCCATTGGGTAGAAATTCCTATCCAAAAGGTGATCATGGCTATGACAATGAATTAAAAAGTATGCACGCTATTTTTGTCGCAGATGGACCCGCGTTCAAAGATGGATACCTCAGGGAAACATTTGCGAATATTCATGTGTATCCGCTAGTGGCGCACATTTTGGGGTTAACGCCCTACGATGGAATTGATGGCAACTTGGATGCCGTTCGGGATTTATTAAGGGAATAAATTGTAACTCACCCCCGGATCCTCTCTTAAGGAGAGAGGGGAGTGACACCTAAAGTTGGAAATCCTAAAACTGTTTTATGGTTCCCCTTATCTTGAAAGAGAAGGGGTCAGGGGATGAGTTGTTAGTTTTAAAAACTGTAGAAACGCAGTCCGACTGAAAAGAATATTCCTTCAGCTCTAACTGTCGGGTTACCGAGCGGATGATCCGGATTCCATTTCCCTGAATAGGTTTTTGATTCATCCTCCTCATCCTCCGCCTGTTCAGTGTACTGCCAATTTCGCCCACCGGCACTTGATATTACCCAATCAGCAGAACAAACAAGATCAATGTTTTTTGTCATCATGATAGAAGTTTGAATCCCCACCATGGGATAAAAAAGTCCGGCAGTAACCCGATTGTTTTCATCGTCATGCCGAAAAACAAGTTTTCCCTCAACGGATACAACTCCGCCAATCCGAATACGGGATGACTGAATGAGATTGGCGTGAAACCCTCCTCCACCCGAAAATGTGAAGTCTAGATTGTCTCGGCTATCCTTGATATTTCCAATTCCGAAATTGAAAAAACCGCCAAAACGACGAAGCGACCGGATGGATCCTACAAATTCAATATCAAAATCACCGGTAGTTTGCCCATAATCAAATTTGAATCCGGTTGCATTTAAAAAGGCCATGCGTTCCAGCGCTTCGAAACCCGGCTCAATCTTACCCCACTTTCGTACGACAACCGCTCGGCTGGCGTCTCCGCTAACATCCACAACCTGTACCATAGCAACCGATTTTCCGGGTACGATGATTTCTTTTCCTCTTATCGTCCGCTTCGTTCCCAAACTATTAATTTCGTAAACAGACCCGTTTTCGATTCCCATATCTGAACCGAGATAAAGCAAAACATTATCTCCGTCAACTTCTAGAATCTCGGAAGTCAGTAGAAACATTTTTCTAAGTTCTCTGCTGATCGCGCGACGGACTTTATTCATTGCCTGGGTAAGAGATTTTCCACGATTCCCGCCGGTATGTTCTACATCAAAATATTTTGAATCTAAAGTTTGCCCCGTTTCTAAATCGAGTTTGGTAATCGTGAAGTTGATCACCGTTTGCATATTGTTGGCGTAGCGTTCTTTTTCTTTTGATTCTGAAGAAGCTTTCGCGATGGCAATAACAGCATCAAAAAAGTTTGCACCTTTTTCATCACCATCATCGTCATCTTGGTCTTTTGGAGGCACACCCTTCTGACTATAATGAGTCATATTCACAGTCAATGCATCTTTAGCGCCGGCTAATTGACCAAACTTGACCATATCGGAATCATTCACAACACCGCTCATCTGAATTGCTTGTTCATTGAGGATGGATACCATTTGTGTTCTATCTATCACAATGTAGCGCTTCATACTTCCGGCCTGAGTCGCCAAAATTGCCGTTATTTTATTGACCGGTGCTTTTGGGTTGTCCGTGTACTCGGATGGAAGGATCAGAAGTCGCTGACGTTCTTCTGTAATATCAGCGGCAACTTTGTCCTGAGATAAACCAAAAGAATGCAGGGCAATAAGAATGTAGAAAATGCGTTTCATAAAAGATTCAAAGTTACACCGGTGAGAATTCTATGGAGGTGATGAATATCACAAACCCCAGTTTAATGATCCTTTCCAACCAATGGAAATAGAAAAAGAAAGGGCCTGTAATTGATCGCTGGAATGGTACCATTCTTTTTCGGCGCCAGCAATGAGCCTCAATCCATTTTTAAAAGATTTCAGCATTTCAAATTCAATAAGCGTTCGGGAAAGATCTGAAGTTTCTCTATCGCCAATTTGGTAAAATGTTTCAATTTCAAGTGAGGCGGAAGCAAAAGCAAACTCATGGTCCCAAAAAATTCCGCCTTTCCCATAAGATGTTTTTTCAGAATTATTCAGATAGTCAGATACGTCAGCAGCATAACCCAATTCAGAATTAATGTGGCCATTTCCATAAGACGTCACAAAAAATCCGAGCCCCTGATTTACATGGTATTGTAGGTTGAGCCCTGTTCGCGTGTTTTGCCGATATGAAACGGTTGAAAAAGAATACATCTTCGAGAATGAATGATATTTTTGGCTGGTTTTATATCGGATGTACATAAATGATTCACCACCCGACAAATCCATACCCCAAAGCCTAAGATCTCTGTATGTGAATTCAGAAGTTCGCTTCAGCCTGTAATACAGGGTAATACCGGAATTGGATTCAGACCTCACGCCGCCGCCGCGTATGTATTGCTTCCACGCTATGGTCGAATCCTGGTGGCTGTACAGTATTGACATCGTAGCCAAAAGTAACGCTATCTGTTTCATTGTTTAATTTTCCTGCCGCTTTTCATCAATAAAACTGCAGCAAGTGTAAACAAACTTGTCATGAGCGCTGCCATGAAAAAACTAAGCTCTGGCGATGAATCCGATACGCCCAGAATTGTGTAGCGCATTCCATTTATCATATAATAGATCGGATTTACGAAACTCAAGGACTGCGCCCATTCCGGTAACATTTGGATTGAATAGAAAATTCCTCCGAGAAAACTGAGTGGCGTCAGGAAAAAATTCTGAAGCATGGCAAGATTATCCCATGAATCTGATAGTTGCCCGAGTAATAGTCCTAAACTTGCAAATGCCCAAGAAACCATAAATAAAAACATAAGCGTAAGCGGAATGCTGTGGATTGGAAGATCAATGAGAAATACACCAAGGATAACTACCAGCACTCCGTTAACGAATCCGCGAGTAGCCCCGCCCACAATATAAGCCAAGGAAACCTCCAAGCTAGAAAGGGGAGCCGTTAATATATCCGGGAGTTGTTGTAGTAGTTTCATCTGCAGCATAGAAGATGAAGTATTGGCAGTTGCATTAGTTATAGTGTTCATCATAGCGAGTCCGGGAAGAATAAACAAAGTGTATGGAATTCCTTCGCCGTCAATGGATATTTCTCGGATTCTACGCTCGAGGGTAAAGCCAAAAATCATGATATAAAGTCCGGAAGAAATCAATCCGGGAATAACGGTTTGCCTGTACACAGAAAAAAACCGCCCGACTTCCCGTTTCATGAGTGTCCACATGCCAATCCAATTCATTACACATTCACCTTTTAATTTCTTCCTCGGTTTGTAAGGAATACTGGACAGATCGGAAGCCGAGGCAGGTTGGTATAGAAATGTTAGGTTTCATGCGTGTTGAATTTTCCTACAACTAGCAGGGAAAGTCAAGAATAGGCTTTGATTAAAACAATTCAATTTGCGCATTGTTATTCATTTTTAAATCCCTGTTTTAATCTTATGTGGAATCCTCTTAATTCCTCCAATGTGGGGGATACACCGTGTCCGACTTTCGGCGGAAGGGGGTGATAAAATATCGAATCAATAACAATTTCAACTCTGGTATTGAGTAATATTATTTAAGATTGACTATTTTTTTCCTGAATGTCCGGAACCGGGCAATTATCACACTCGGGAGCTGACTCAGGTTTAAAAAACTGGCGGTAGAATTTTCGAATTACCGCAAGAAGCGCCACCACTCCAATAATTGCTACAATAATTGTCTGCCAATCCATCAACTAAAGCCCATCCACAAACCGCCTTGATATACCAATAGCGAAGCTAAGAAAGCCAAAATATTCATGTAAGCGATCATAAAAAATGGCCATTTCCAACTGTTAGTTTCCCTGCGAATGATGGCAAAGGTTGCCATACACTGAGCCGCATAGACGTAAAATACCATCAGGCTTAAAGCAACCAATGGCGAAAAAACGGCTTTACCTGTTATCGGATTAATATCATTTTTCATCGCAACAGAAAGTTGAACAACATTTTCATCGCTGTCTTCTACATTATAAATAGTAGCTAAGGTGCTTACCACAACTTCTCGGGCCGCAAAAGATGTAATTAATGCAATTCCTACTTTCCAATCAAAGCCAAGCGGTTTAATCAATGGTTCGATAGAGTGACCAATTTTCCCTGCATAACTAGTGTGAATCGTACCGGGATTGCCATGAATATCTGTTTTCGGGAAAGACGCTAAAAACCAAAGAACGATGGAAATTGCCATAATAATTTTCCCCGCATTGAGAATAAATAATTTTCCCCGATTAAATACCTGTCTGAATACGGAACTCAAAATTGGCACACGATATGGTGGCATTTCCATCACAAAGGACGATTTGCCCTCTACTTTTATCCACGAGCTGAATATTTTCGCTAAAATCAACGCGGTAATTGTTCCTAAAAAATACATAATAACCATTGTTAATCCCTGCAATCCAAAAATATATCCCACCGTTATAGATGGAATAAAGGCGCCAATCATCAACGCATAAACCGGCAATCTTGCACTGCAACTCATGAGGGGAAGAATGAGCATGGTGATTAATCGTTCTTTCCAGCTATCAATGGTCCGGGTGGACATAATCCCCGGGATCGCACATGCGTAACCACTCATCAAGGGTAAAACTGATCGTCCATGTAAACCTACCTTAGACATTACCCGATCGAGCATAAATGCCACTCTTGCCATATAACCTGAATCTTCCAAAATGATTAAAAAGAACATCAGAATTAAAATCTGAGGTAAAAATATAACGATCGCCCCCACGCCGGCTAAAACACCATCTACCAGAAGATCACGCAGAATCCCTTTAGGTAAAACGGATACCACGAGTTGACTAAAATGGCTAACGCCCGACTCAATCCAATCCATTGGTGAAGTTGACCAACTGAAAATGGCTTGAAAGATAAAATATAGCAATCCTGTAAATATGAGTGGTCCAAACCATTTATGGGTTAGAACAGAATCTATTTTTTCACTTTGGGACCGCGTATCAATTTGCTGCAAACCCTCGGTTTGAACATCAGCAAGGTTTTGATCTAGCCACTGATAGCGCAACGTCGCTTCTAGAGTGCGGTGTGGTACATTTTCTTTTTCCAAGTTGCTAAGTGCGGATTGTCTCAGATTGTGTAATTGCTCAAGAAGCTCAGGATCAATTTGCTGGCTGTTCAAATATACCTGACCATAAATATCTAAAGTTGATTTCCGGGTAACAAGTCTTAATGCCTGTCCTGTGGACAAACGAGTAGAATAACCTAATTTATTTTGAAATATATTTGAAATTGGTTTCAAGATAGGGTCCAGTTTCGGGCCTATTTCCAGAGGAAAAGGATCGGTAGAAGCTTGGTGATTACTGGTGACGGTTTTAAGTACATCGCATAATTCTTTGATGCCCCATTTTTCTAATGCTGACATTGGAACAACTCCTGCTGCACCTAACTGGTTTTGCAAAACGGAAGGGGAAATGGTATGCCCATTTTGCTTTACCAAATCCATCATATTTAGCGCGACTACAACCGGAATTCCTAAATCTAACAGCTGAGTTGTGAGATAAAGATTGCGGCTCAAATTTGATGCATCCACCACGGAAATAATTGCTGCAGGAGGGTTATTGCCGTGTATCCACTGTATAACCTGTTCGGTAATAATTCGCTCATCAAAGGATTCCGGTGTTAGGCTGTAAGTTCCCGGCAAGTCCAGCAGGTTGTAAGCTGATCCATCATTAAATTTTCCTTGCCCAAGTTTTTTTTCGACCGTGACGCCCGGGTAATTTGACACCTTCTGACTCATCCCAGTCAGCAAATTAAATAGGGCTGTTTTCCCGGAGTTTGGGTTGCCGATCAATGCAATCCATGGCGTTGTCTGATGGTTTATATTGGAACTCATGATTCAATAATAATATTTAATGCATCTTGTTTTCGAATAGATACATAGTAGTTCCGGACTTTTAATTCAATTGCTCCGCCCATGGGGGCAATCGTTACAAGGCGCAACTCGGTGCCAGGTAAAATGCCCATTTCAACTAATCTGGACTGCAATTCCAAATCACCGGAAAATGATTTGACAATAGCTTTGTCGCCTGGATTTAAATGTCCAATGGTCATGGGTTTATTTTAATATAGTATTAATCTAATGAGACTGAGTCTCAAATATAAATACAATCAATAAAGAGGTACAAAATGAATTTGGTTTAGACATAAGGTATATATTCTGTAAAATAATCGATGAATTTTATAAAAAGAGCCAAAGTGAATATCAAATTATATTAAATAGGATCTTCTTCGTGGATGCCTTTGCCCGTGAGGGAGAGGAAGACATCCTCTAAGGAAGATTGCTCTGCTTTTACAGAATTAATATGACAGTTTTCTCCAGCGAGAATTGAAATGATTTGTGGAAGCACTTCTTCAGGATCACCTACTGTAAAATGAAGCCGTCCCTCTTCGTGAGTGTAATTATAATCTGAAAGCTTTGTCGTAAGGTTGTCGCTCCAGCCCGAAAAATGAATGGTAATGCCTGCTTTCCCGAGGCTCTGTGTCAATGTTTTTGGGGAACCCTCCTTTATAATTTTTCCGTTATGTATAATGGCAACATTTTCGCACAGCATTTCCGCTTCCTCAATGTAATGAGTGGTGAGGAGAATCGTTTTTCCGGCTTTATGCAATTCGCTGAAATATTCCCACAATTCGTGGCGTAGTTCAACATCCACTCCAGCAGTTGGTTCGTCAAGAATCAAAATTTTTGGATCATGAATGAGTGCTTTCGCAAGCTGAAATCGTCGTTTCATCCCACCGGAAAGCTGCCGCAGTCTCGATCCTTTTTTTTCAGTTAACCCAAGGCGATCAATGAGTTCATCTACCCGAGGTTTTGCAATTTGGGGTGAAATACCAAAATATCCGGCTTGAAAATAGAGCAGTTTTTCAATCGGGAAAAACCAGTCCGAAGGTATTTCTTGTGCAGCGGTTCCAATTTGCGCTCGCGTGAATCGGTAGTCTTTAATGGTATCTTTCCCAAAGACCTCCGTTATGCCATTGTCCTTAATAACAAGCCCGGTAAGGATATTGATGGTAGTGGTTTTTCCGGCGCCGTTTGGTCCAAGCAGACCGTAGAATTCTCCCTCACCTATAGTTAAGTCTACTCCGCGTAATGCTTCTGATCCGTTATACGATTTTTTCAGCTCATTGATTTGAATAGCTGGATTCATTATTAATTGATGTCAAATCCAATATTCATTTCAAACGGATTCGGGAAATCAAATCCTTCCACGTTGGGGAAGTGAACAACGGAAGAAATGTAAGGCCAGGGAATCAAAACAGACGCCTCAACCGATTTTGATTTCTTTTTTTTGCCTACCGGTGATGGAATGTTGATCCCGGGATGTAACACCCACACGCCGAAATCATCGTATCCCAGCACTTTTGCGTATATTTTATTTTGATCAATACCAAGTTCCTTGAGTGGCTCGTGATTGTCCAGCACAAGCAGAACAACATCATCTATTATATTTTCTAGCTTCATCATGATTATTTTCCTTTATTATTTTCCTTAGAATTTAGGCAGCGATCCGTTAATGTGAAGGAATGATCCTATACACCGCTCCGCTATAATCCACGATCAAAAGTTCACCATCCTCATCTTCTCCAAACGATGAAATATATGTAGTGTAGTCACCGCCGCCTAAAGCAATTTCATCTGTTCGGTTTGAAAAATGTTTCGGGATCCCCTTGTCCAGATCAAATGTCCAGATATTGCCGGAACAATAATCTGCAAAAAAGTATGTTCCGTTCAACTGTGGCATTGTTTTTCCTCGGTAAACATACCCTCCGGTTACCGAACAACCATCAACTTCGGGTTCATCCATTCCGGTGATCACGCGCATATAATTTGCGTCATTTGGATATTCCAGAATCGGTTTCACAAATTCGCTTTCATCGCAATCCGTCTCCGGATTATAGCAGTGATTGCCTTCCATTATCCGCCAACCATAATTTTCTCCTCCCGTGCTTTCTGCGGGTTGGAAATTGATTTCTTCCCATTTATCCTGACCGACATCTCCCATATATAAATCGCCGGTTTTTCTGTCGAAAGAAAACCGCCAAACATTGCGGAGGCCGGTTGACCAGATTTCAGGCCGTACATTGTTCAAGTATTTAAATGGATTGTTTTCAGGAATTCCAAAAGAGTTCCCCAAATCAACATCAATTCTCAACATTGACCCAAATAAGGTTTCCGGATTTTGAGCATGATTAAACGGGTCGCCACCATCCCCGCCATCGCCAATAGAAATATACAGGAATCCATCTTTTGGGCTGAAACCCAAATGACCGCCGTTATGGTTTGGGAATGGTTGCTTCAACGTAAGCAAGATAATTTCAGATTGTGGGTTAGCTTTAAGCGGATTTTCCGAAATTTGAAAGCGGGAAATATGTGTTACGTCATGCTCATCTACATAATTGACAAATAGGAATCCATTCTGTTTGTACTCTGGGTGAAAAGCGATACCCAAAAGACCCCGCTCATCATGTGGCGGCAGTGGATAATGAACTCGCCCTGTTATATCTAAAAATGGATTTTTAAGCGTTTTACCATTTTTAGCGAGTTTAATAACACCCTTTTGTTCAAGGACGATGATATATCCGGGACGACCGGGAAGTGCTGTGGCGTAAACGGGTTTTGAAAATCCGTCAGCAACCAATTCAGAGGTCAGTTCTTCTCCTTTTGCGAACAGCATTAAGGATAGGAATAGAAATATTTTTATCATAATTGATTACCTTATTTTCTTAAAAATTATTCAAATCATTATACAAAAGATCATCAAAGTCTCTTGACTTTGAGGTCCTATGTAATCATCACTAAAAATTCTTCTTCCGTTAAAACCTTAATTCCAAGTTTCTCTGCTTTTTTCTTTTTACTTCCGGATCCCGGACCGGCTACGACAAAATCTGTTTTTTTACTTACCGACCCACTAACTCGTCCACTGAGATTTTCTATGGCATTTTTTGCTTTATTTCTAGTCATTGATTCAAGAGAGCCGGTAAAAACAAAAGATTTTCCATCCAGTATTCCTCGAGCCTGGAATGAAAGTTTCTCTAATTTAATTCCCAGATTAAAACAGGCATTTACCACAGTTTTGTTTTGTTCATCATTCCAAAAATTCACTATGGTTTCTGCAACGATTGGTCCAATCTCATCAATTGCTTCTAGATCGTCCAGTTCAGCTGACATGAACGACTCCATATCACCACGATATGCTTTTTCTAATACGTTCGCAACATGTTCGCCAACATTACGAATGCCAAGCGCATATACAAATCGGTGAAAATTGGTTTGTTTAGAAGATTCCAATGAAGCTAAAATATTCTGAGCAGATTTCTCACCCATGCGATCTAATTCCGACATTTGAATTTCCGTAAGATGGTAGAGCGTATCAATTGATGAAACCAATTTTTCATCTACAAGTTGGTTTACCAGTTTTTCACCAAGACCATCTATATCCATAGCATTTTTTGATACGAAGTGCTGAATCCTTCGTTTCACTTGAGCAGGACAGGATAGATTTTGGCATCGCGCTACTGCCTCACCTTCCGGACGGTAAACTGTATGGTTGCATTCCGGGCAGGATGTAGGAAGGGTGTAGCGTAATGTTTTATTGGGACGTTTATTTTTGATGACTTGAACAATTTTTGGAATCACATCTCCCGCCCGCTGAATGAGAACTGTATCACCGATGCGAATGTCTTTTCGATCAATTTCGTCTTGATTATGCAGTGTAGCATGTGCAACGGTTACTCCGCCGACCACAACCGGGTTGAGTGTGGCGACTGGCGTAACGGCGCCGGTACGCCCCAAGGATGCAATGATATCCTTCACAATGGTTGTTACTTGCTGGGCTTTGAATTTCCCGGCGATTGCCCACCGTGGAGTTCTACTGCGTATTCCGAGATCATTCTGAAATGTTAGGTTATTGACTTTAAAAACGGTTCCATCAATTTCGTATGGAAGGTTTTCCCGCATTGATTCAAGTTTACGATGGTAGTTCAAAACAGCATCTATCCCCGCCATAACTTCAATTTCCGGATTTACCGGAAGTCCCCACGTTTTTATTTGTTTAAGAAAATCTATTTGTGTTTCGAAAGATTCGCCTTCGATAAATCCAGGCTGATAACAATAAATAGAAAGACGGCGACTAGCGGTGATAGCAGAATCTAATTGGCGAAGGCTTCCTGCAGCGGCATTGCGCGGGTTTGCAAATCTTTCTTTTCCTGATGCTTCCTGCGCTTGATTAAGTTTCTCAAAATCGAGGTTACTAATGAAAATTTCTCCACGAATTTCGAGGATAGATGGAAGATGATTATCGCTACCACGTAGTTTTAAGGGAATTCCACGGATTGTTTTCAGGTTTTGAGTGATATCTTCTCCAACCACGCCATTTCCGCGAGTAGATCCAGATACGAAGTGTCCATTTTCGTAAACCAACTCAACGGCAACTCCATCAAGTTTTGGTTCCGCAGCGTATTCTACCCAATCCAACTCCAACCCTTTTTTCATTCGATTGTCAAATGCCTTCAACTCATCTTCATCCATACCATTTTGAAGCGATAGCATGGGAATTCGGTGTGTCACATTTCCAAAGGATGAGAGCGGTTCTGCGCCAACGCGCTGGGTAGGCGATTCCGGAGACACGAGGTGGGGATTTGCATTTTCTAATTCTTGCAATTCACGGAAAAGAACATCCCACTCTGAATCAGAAATAATGGGATCGTCTAATACATAATACCGGTAATTATGATCATCCAATTCTTTCCGAAGTTTTTCAATTTTCAATTTTGTGTTGATCATTGTTTTGATTTCAGTTTTGCTTTGTAGTATTTAACTGGATCCAGAAAGGGCTTTTTAATTGGGGAAAGCATTCCATTTTCATCAAGTGGTTCTGCATATATAGAAAAATCCTTTAGTGTTACAATAAAGAAATACTCCAGTTGTATTCCGGGAATAATATTTGGATCGAATAAATATCGATACCGTCCGCGAAAATATCCCAAATGAATTTCCTGCCAAATGTTTGTGGAATTTGTTCGAAAATAAAGTCGAACCGATTCGAGCGTTTCTTTATCAAATTCTACAAAAAGGTCAATATGCTGCGGGCGGTTAGTAAATAATACTTCAGGTTCTGTATGGAAAACGCTCGATGTGTTTAAATAAGTTTGCGTGAAAAACGAATCCGGAGAAAAGGATGAATCTGATTGCCAGATAGTTCCGGCTATGAGTAGAGGCAGGAATCCCAGCACTGTATTATGATATTAATTGAGAGATATTAATGTTGAAAAGTGGCGCTGTAGGAAAGGTCTCACTCATTACATTTCCTTAAAAGTAATGCACTCCTTCCACCACTTTTCATATGAGATGCGCTTATGAACAAAGCAATTCAGTGTACATTTTGCTTTCCCTACGCACACTTCTGGATTTTTACCCCGCACATCGTAATGCATCACAACAACGAACTCCTTAAATCTCTTTTTTGCGTATTGTCCCATTGTAGTGAGGGCTGAATAGGCAAAACTCAAATCATCATTTGAACGATTTCTATCTGCTTTAATGTCCACGCGGTACACTCTTCCCGTTCTGGTTTTATAAATAGAAACGCCTAGCAATTTCGGTGCGGTATGGTTCCGCGTGAAATAATGGGGCGTCATCGCCTTGAGTTGATCATCGCTGAATTTTGGTCCGGCTGTTGCAAATGCGCTGATCAGAATTATTGGTAATATTTTTCTCATAATTAATCTCTATTCTTTGATTTGAAAATGATCCAGATAATCAATAGTACAAGTACTGTAATCCCTAAAATTACTGCTTGAATCTGTCTCTGGGAATAGACAATTGATTTCGCTTGAATTCTATAATCGTCGTTTAAGAATGCGTCCAATCCAAATGACCATTGAAGCGTATCGCCCAAGACACTATCAGCATTGTGTGTGGTTAATAGTCCAGGCAAAAAAACATGAAGCTTAATTCCGTCATCAGATAGTCCACTAGTAACGCGAAGTCCTTTTTCAAAAGGCGCCATTGCCTTCGATAGACTTTGAAGATAATTTTGTGAAATATCCCCAATAAAAGGGCTAAAAGCTTTTCGGAGAAAATCCTGATCTAATTCTTCAAATAAATCCTTTTCCTTTATGTGCGTAAAATATCCCCGCATATGATTTTGCAATCGCTCTACCAAATCCGGATCAATGGCGGTGTCTTCATGTAATTGAAGGGTTTCCATCCCGCGAGATACGATATAAGTCAATACTTCTGAAATCCATTGTGTTGAATCAGAGAAAACGCCGGTAATCTGCTTTGCAAATTCAGGGTATTTTTGGAAGGCTTTCCTTCCGGAAAATATATAATCCACTTTATATTGTGTGGCAATCCATCCATCTGTTTTTTCAACTTGTATTGTATGGTTTAAAGGAATAAATGATTTTATAACTGAAGGGAATTCCTGTATCCCGGACAACAGCCCATGGGTGATTTGTATCCAAGTATCATTTTCACCGTTTTCCTCTTTCATTGAAGATTGTGACCAATTTTCACCTACAGGGTGTGGGAAATCATCATTAAAAATATCAGACGAATCTCCTCTGGAGTGAAATCGCATGGTATAATGGGCATCTGGCAATACGCGAATTGTGATGGTTGTTTCCACGCATTGGATGCTTATAAACCAAAGCAGTACTAATCCAAGAAGTGAATTATTTAACTTCATCACTGTGAATATAATCATAAAGCTTCGGGAAGAAAACTATACACAAACTGCCTGTCAATACACCAGCAATAGTATCGATAGGGTAATGGTATAGGTTAGCAAAGGTGGAAAATAAAACACCCGCACAGAATAGATAGATTGGTATTTTCCATTTGGGGAACATTCTTGCGCCAAAAATAGATACAACAAGAACAGCTGCTGAATGCAAGCTTGGAAATGCACCTCCACCTTTATCCACATTGTAATAAATGAAATCCATGATTGGAATAAATAGAATCCCATCCGGAATGAGTTCTGTTCTCAAGTGTATTGGTCCCGCTGATGGAAAAAGAACCACTCCCCACTGGTGAATGCACATACATAAAATAAGTGTGAATAAATAAGTATCTACTAACCGTCTTTGAGATCGATATGCAAGCATGGCAAATAAACCCAAGCTCACATAGTAGAAAAAATAAATACCATGGAAAAATTCTTTCCAGAACAAACTTAAAGACACCGCAATGCGACGGTAAACCTGCTCACCAAATAACGCCGTGTCCCATTGAATAAGAATGGGATCAAGATCTTGAGGAATGACGGTAAATCTTAACAAACAAACCTGTGGGTATAACCAAATCAATAGAAAAACGGGATAAAAAAGATGCACAAATTCAATGGCAGAATTTTTGGATGTGCGGTCAACCTTGGCTAATAGAAAGATCCCAGCAAAAATTAATAAATTTATTCCGATGTGAATTTTCCACGCTGAAAAATTTGAGGCTGTAGCAAATATATGAAAAGACAACAGCCCCAAATAAATAAGGAGTGTTACATCTACTAGATTGAAAATTCTTTTCATTTTAACTTTTAATGGCAAACTTGGTCAGTCATTTAAACTAAACTTACTCAATTAATAGGAATAATGATGCAAAATCAACTCCGTTTTCTAATCATATTAATCCTTAGCGTATCCAGATTCAACGCGCAGGAAATCACGTTGGATTCATGTGATTCTTGGATCAATTCCAATGCTCCTGCATTTTTTCAAAAATATTTTGATTGCGCCGATATTACTGTGAATGATGATTATATCGTTATCCATACTGATGGTAATCCGCCGCATCAAAGCTGGTATTACCCAAGCAGCCATCCAAATTATATACTTTTTGTGTCTCAAGGCGATGGATATTTTTTGAATCCAAACACGATTGCCGGGCAGGACTTCAATTTATCTATTCCACGCAATCCTGTCTCTTTAGGAATAACGATTGATGCGAGTCTTGTGGACGGCAATGTAAATTCAAGCAGTTTTGAATATCCAATGGGATTAGCAGGCATTGCATTGGATGGCGTGGCGCTATTTAATCCTCTGGCAGCTCCCCAACACGATATTGCCGAGGAAAAATTTTCATTTGATTATTATAATGCACATCCGACGAACAACGGCATGTATCACTATCACACATCAACAAAAGGCCCATTGGAAGTTTTAGAAAATATAGGACTAATTACCAACGCTTTGCCGGATTCAGCTGAAATTGAAGTTTACGGGATTATGTGTGATGGAACGATTGTCTTAGGCTGTACTGAATTAAATGGAAGCACTCCTGTGGCTGATGATTTTGATGCCCAAAATGGACATGTTCATGATTTGATGGATGAAGATAGTGTCACACATTTTGTCGATCGCTACCATACTCACTTATGCCCCGGGGACTACAGTTATGATTATACTCCTGAAATTAGATATTACAATACCTGTTACCGGGAAGTATTGAGTTTGACAGACGAGTGGATTCCAAACGAATATTCTGTATATCAGAATTATCCGAATCCTTTTAATCCAACCACAACAATCTATTATGATTTACCAGAACAGACCGATGTGGAAATCACCGTACATGATATGATTGGTCGTAATGTCAGAACCCTTATAAATCAAAATCAAAGTGCCGGGATGAAATCAGTATTTTGGGATGCCAGAGATGCAAACGGAAACCAGCTTTCTTCCGGTATATATATTTATCGGGTGTCAGCAGGTTCTTTTACAGCTACAAAAAAAATGGTGCTGTTAAAATGAATGTGGTTTTTTCTATTAAATCAGAAAGTTATCCTAAGCGATGTTTGCAAAATCCGCACAATGAGAAGCGCATCGGCACCTCCAACGGTTCCGGCAGGATTGAAATTTCCTGTCATGACATTGGACTGCATAATACCGCGCTCGCTACATAAAGCCATTGCATTGTATGCCGGATGGCTGCTGGGAACATCGCTAAACCGTGAAGGGTTTTCCCCAAAGTACCGTGTTTCCAAGCTTGCATCACGGGTTGCAACAACCAAAAGTCGTTGAACGGCCATAGCATAATTGGCCCGATCAACCACATCGTTCGGATAAAAATTTCCGTCAGGGAATGGATCTAAAATACCATAACGAATCATATCTTTCACCCACGCTTCCGCCCAGTGACCGCGTGCATCGGTTGGCGTTGATATTGATGATTGTTCTGCCATTTGTGATGGAGTTTGGAATCCTGAGTTTTGCTTTGGTAACCGAGAAATCAATTCGCCAATCTTCAATTCTTCTGCAAAAATAACTGCCATGTCTGCGCGGGATATTTGTTCTTGAAGCGCAACTTTTTTACCGGCTGGAGTCCCCGGCATTGCTCTTACAATTTTTTGGGATCTCTGCCATTGGTGGTCTGCTTTTCCGGCATATTCGCCCTTAAAACTAACCACTCGTCGGAAATACGACTCAGCGACTGAAAAATCATAATGATACAAATGTGCTACACCGAACCAGTATAAAGCGCCTTCATGATTTTCATCTCGTTTTAAGGCTTTTTCAAGAAATTTTTCTGCTTTATTAAACCATTTTTTTTCAGAATGTCTCATAGTTATCCAGACTCGCGCACTTAAAGCTAGAGCTTCAGGATCTTTCTTACCTTTGCTTCCGCATTTTCCTGCATAACTTTTTGCTTCACTATAATTACCAAGATGAGCGTGAGCGAGTCCTAATCCACCGTATCCAATTGCAAATTTCTTATCGAGATCCACTGATCGTTGGAAAGATTTAATGGCCTGTTGGTAATCACCATTATCCACAGCACGCATACCGGACTTATAGTGATATTCTGGTGTATCGACGTCGCTTTCTGGCTTGGTGCTACAGCCTGCAAGCATGAGTAGGGAAAGAACGGGTAAGGCAAAGAATAAATGTTTTTTCATGAGAAATTCCTCTCGTTGGTTCGTTCGAAACGAAAATTTAGGCGTAATTTTGGTTAAATGAAACACTCTTACATCCCAGGTTGATGTAGATCACATGACCCAATGTTTATCATTGCATCCTTAGAGAGATATAGATAATTTACTCTACTTTCATGCATCAACAGAGAAAGAAAGGGCATATGAGGAATTTTCGAATATTTATATTAGCAGTTTATCTAATGATTACGACGGGCTCACCGTTGATGTCTCAGACTGCAAAAGGAACCGGATACGGGCAGACAAAAGATGCTGCTATCGATCAAGCCAAGCGCGATGCTGTAGAAGTTGGGCTTGGTGCATTTATATCCTCGGAAACTGAAGTGACAGCAACTTCTTTTTCTGACAATATTTACTCCAAAGCACAAGGCTTTGTAAAAACATTTGAGGTGCTTTCTGAAGCCAAAGGACCGGATGGTTTGTGGGAGGTTACCATTGAAGCGCAAGTAACTCAAATTTTGGATCAAGTGATGCAAGATGAGATGGCACTCCAAACATTACTGACGAGTATGAACCGCCCCAGGATCATTTTTCTTGTGAAAGAAGATAATCTTATTGATCAGGTTGGGACGGATTTTGCCGAAACGCAACTATTGAAAATGTTTTATGATAAAGGATTTGATGTTGTCGATCGTCAACTGATTGCAGCATTGAAGGGGAAGTCGGATTATGATCAGGCATTGGCGGGGAATGTTGCAGCAGCGGCAAAAATCGCAAGCCAACTCGGCGCTGAAATATTGGTTTTAGGAACCGCAAAAATTTCTTCTGGCGGAAAAGTTAAATTTGGGAAAAGAGAATCAAATATGTATTCTGGTCAGGCAGATATAAACGGAAAAATAATTCGAGTGGATACCGGTGAAATTCTGGCGGTTGTTCCACAGGCACGCGGTAAAAAAGTACACATTTCAGAATCAACGGCCGGGATTAATGCCGTAAACGCTGCCGCACAAGTTCTCGGAGGTGATATTATTCGTCAGTTGATTGAAAAGTGGAGCACCCAGCAATCCAATTTCATCAAGGTATATCTTGTACTGAAAAATGTAGATTTTGGATCTTATATGGCGTTTGAATCATTCCTAAAAGCGCAAACGGTACCAGGAATTAGGAACGCCTACGCAAAAAGTTTAGATGATGGTGTTGCAGAATATGAAATAGAATTTGAGGGAAAAGCTGTAAACCTAGCGATGGGATTAAGTCAGACCTCACCAGATGGTCTCAGCTTTAAAATAACCGGCATGACCGGAAACCGCTTAACAGGGGAAATTGTTCAGTAGAGGAGGACAAAATGATTAGAATTTTTACTACCGTTATTATAACATCATTTTTAGCTGGACAAGGATTTGTCGGTCAGCAATTTGACAATGGATCCATCAATTATTCAGATCGGAAGATCCAAGCAACCGGTATTGGCGCCATTCCTGATATTGCACTGACCAACGCTGCGCAGGCTCGCCGAGCGGCATTACGAATTGCCAAAGTAGATGCTATGAGGAACCTCGTAGAAATTGTAAACGGAATAACTGTGGATAGTGAAACCACAATGAGTGATGCCATGTTTGATGATGTAATCAAAACAAAGGTCCGAGGAATGATTCGCGGTGCGGTGCAGGTTGGCGATGTTAAATATCTAAGTGATACATCTATCGAAGTTGTCTATGAAGTTCCCATGAGCGGTATTTCAGAAATTATGATGCCGCCACCCACACCTGTGAGCGAAAGTGTTGGCGCAGGGGGGCTTGAGTCAGGTTTATCTGCGCCAACCACCGGCGCAGTTACCGGATTGATTATTGATGCAAGAGGGCTCGGCGTTCGCCCTGCCATGTCTCCGCAAGTACTGGATCAAAATGGTGGAATTGTGTACGGACCAAATAATTATGACAGGAAATATGCTGTTACTAATGGTGTGGCGGGATATTCCAAAACACCCGAATCTGCTTCAAAGGATCAAAGAGTTATGGGGAATCCGCTGATTGTCAAAGCTGTAGCTACCGCCGGTACGAACAAAACAGATGTAGTGATCGGAAACTCAGACATTATGAAAATCAAATCGGCAGATTCCAGCTATGGTGTTCTGCGAGACTGTCGCGTTTTGATTATTCTTGATTGAACAATAATACAAAGGGTAAATGAAAATGAAATTTAGAATTTATGTAACACTTGCAATCTTTGGGTTTATGACCTTGGTGCTCGCCCAGGAAGAAGCCATTAATGAGGCAATGGAAAAAGATGATTCAAAGGATTTAATGATCGGGCAAATTGCGCCAAAGTGGGCACTTAAAACTAATCCCGATAAGATTAATTTTGAATTCTTAAGAAAATGGACTGTCGGAAAAGATGAACGGCTTTTACGTCCGCAATCCCAACCAAACAGACATGCAGTGTTGATGAGTTTTTTTGCAACTTGGTGCTCACCCTGTATGAAAGAATTACCCATATTGGAAGAGGTCTATAAAAAATATAAAGATAAACAAATCAAATTTTTTCTGATTGATATTACTGAGGCAACACGCGGGAACCCTGGATACGAAAACATGCCAAAGGCCGGGCCATTCCTTAAAGAAAAAGGTGTTACGATGGAAATTTTATATGATTTACGCGGGAAAGTGATGGAAAATTATAATGCACAAACATTACCCAGATTGTTTATTGTGGACGGTTACCAAACACTTCGCATGACTAGGAAAGGATTTCACGAAGGGGAAGAAGAAATATTTAAGAAAGAATTATCTGAAATTATAGACGAACTTTTGGCTGAATTGCCGGATTCGGAATAATTAATGTGAACAGCATCACAGTAAATAATGTAAAAATTGCGTAAACTGAATCTGAATTGAAACTAAAAAGGAACCATTTCATGAATGCAACTAAATCAATCAATCAATTTTTTCTTCCAGTATTAATGCTAATTAGCTTTGCTGAGGCACTTGATAAATCTACGGCAGCTGTACTGGATTTTGACGCACGAGGCATTTCTGCGTTGGAAGCCCAAACCCTTACAGATCGGTTTGCCGGTGAGTTGGTAAATACTGATGCCGTTATTTTGGTGGAACGCAACCAGATGGATGAAATTTTAGATGAGCAAGGATTCCAGCAAAGCGGTTGTACCAGCGCAGAGTGTGCGGCTGAAATCGGCGCCATGCTGGGTGTGCAAAAAATGATATCCGGGTCTTTCGGGAAACTAGGCAGCTCCTATACTATCGAAGCCAAAATGTTTTCCGTAGAAACAGGACAAACTGAAAAAGCTGTCAGCAAAACTTATAAAGGCGAAATTGACGGGTTGTTGGACCAGATTGCGATTGTAGCTTGGGAACTAATGGGACTTCAGCCACCGGCTGATTTGTTGGCCCGTGCTGGAATAAAACCACCGGAACCTGAAAAAATTTCCAAAGAAGGTGGCGGTAGTAATTGGCTTTTATGGACATTGGTCGGTCTGGGTGTAGCTGGTGGCGGCGCTGCGGCAGCACTTGGAGGTGGCGGCGATGACACGGGCGGTGGCGGAGGAACAGATCCTCCTCCAACCGGCGGAGGTGAACTTCCTGAACCACCAAACCCACCAAACCCACCAAACGGTTAAGGTTGGAGAAGAATGATGAAAAAATTATTAGCACTTAGCACAGTATATAGTCTTTTAAACTTGGCGCCGCTACAAGGACAGTGTTATACATATTACACGCAGCCCACCTGTGAAGCTGCCGGGTGTATATGGGATGCAAACACCAACGTTTGCGGGGATGGCGGTGGCGGAAATACTTCCGGACTCTTTGAAATCTATATGTACGATAACTATTTCTCTCCCGTCGACCAGTATATTAATGTGGGTGATACCGTAAAGTGGATAAATAACGGTAGCAATACTCATACTGCTACTTCCAATGATGGCTCTTTTAATTCCTATGATATTTCTTCCGGGCAATCATTCACCCATATTTTTTCCACCGAAGGAAATTTTAGCTACTACTGTACCTATCACTCTAACATGACTGGTACGATTAACGTTAGTTCTGGCGGCGGCACAGATTATATAGATATATCCAATCCTACCGATGCTTCCGTATGGGATGCAGGCAGTTCCTACTCAATTACCTGGAATACCAATCTTGATAGTTGGGAATATGTTAGCCTAACTCTATATAAATACAATAGTTACCACTATAATATTGTTCCCAGTACTGAAAACGACGGAAACTACACATTTTATGTACCAGACACGGTAACGACAAGCGACCATTTTCAGATATACATTGAACATAGTAATAGTGGCACAAGTGACTATAGTGATGAGTTTACCATTAACGGTTCAGGTGGTGGCTCGAACCTGTGCGAATCCCAGATAGAATATGTTCTAGATGGAGACGGGCTAAACTACATTCAGTGGTCACTGCCGATTGATGACGGCATCTGCGATGATACAGGGCACACCGGATACAAAATTTACAGGGAAGACAACCCGGGGAATCCGAATGTTTTTGACCAGACAAATGCAGTTGGTGCTTGGGAAACAGACCTAACCAACGGAACGACGTATTGTTACTATGTATCTGCTGTGTATGGTGCCGATGAAGCGCCCGCATCGCAAAGTGTGTGTGGAACGCCCACTCCTACTCCAAGCGTAGATGTCAGCGGATTCATATCGTATCCAGACAATGCCATTAATTTTCCCAGTGGCGGATTAAATGTGGCGGTATTTAAAAATCCGTCATCCTGGCCGCCGGCTGCATCCGATATTCCGATTGCTACGGATAATATTTCCCCGGTAGATTTTTCATCATCGGTGAGCTATACGGTTGAGGTAATGGATCCTGATTATCCGGATTGGAATGACACCTATTATTACATCGCTGCAAAGCTGGATGAGGATAGTGACGGCAATAACGATGCCGGCGGGATGTACAGCAATGATGCATTCACGGATACGGACAATATTGAAGCTAATTCCTATGATTTTTCTTTGTCTGCTGAGGGAGGGTCCCAAGCAACAGAATTAGTGAATGGAGATACAGTGTCCGGTATATCTATTAGTTCGCAGGAAGAACTGATGTATTACCTTGATGTCCCCACCGGCCAAGACTCCGTCCGGTTTGAAATTTTCGGCGGAACGGGTGACGCAGACCTGTATGTAAGACACGGCAGCTACCCGGTTGCGAATGATACCGATTGGGATTGCCGTCCATATGTCGGCGGTAATAATGAAGAATGTGTTTTAACGGCCACTGAAGGGACTTGGTACGTAATGATAAAGGCCTATGTAGCTGTTACGGGTTTATCATTAGTCGGAGAATATGGGACGATGGGTGGCGGCGCAACTGAGATGATTGAATTTACGGTAACAAGTAATGAAAGTTTATCGGGTGGCGAAACTAGAGTTGGGCTCATAAAACCAGGCGATGATCCAAATTATTGGTCTAACCGATCTTGGGATTGGATATTTGGCGCCTATACATACCCGGGGAGTCACCCTACAAGTGTTTGGGATAATGCGATTACCGATGATAACGGGTATCATTTAATGATTTTTTATGATCAAAACAATGATTGGCAACTAGATGATGCAACCGAAGCTTATGTAATTTCACCCGCATTTGATATTCAAGGATCCTACGGAAATGCCGGAACATTAGATATGGTTTATAGTGGTAGCAATGGGCCATTAACTATTTCCGTTACCTCGCCAAGCACGGGAGACAATTGGAGCACTGGTACAGGAGAGTCTATAGAATGGATATCAACCACATCTGACGGAAATGGGTATAATGTGGATATTGAATTGTGGCAAAACAATGCATATGATTCAGATATTGTACAGAATTATGCAAGCGGTTCTACGGGGGGTAGTTTCTGGTGGTCTATTCCATCCTTCGTCACGCCTTCAACAAATTATCAGATAAAAGTTCAACATACTGCTTCCGCCGTAGAGGGTACGAGTAGCGTTTTTGCAATTAGTACAGGTGGTGGTGGCACCGATGAATATTCACTGGATTTTGGTGTTTCCGGATCTGCAGAAGTAAATAATTTTGGCTTCACTTCCGGGGAGATTACCGTTGAAATGTTTTTCAAATTACATTCTACCGATCAGGAATATGAATGGTTCTGGATTGGAGATCACTCTGCTAGTACTCAGGTAGTAAGATTTGGATATGGGAGTTCGAACATTGAGTTTGAATTGGAAGGCATTGGTCAGCTTAACGCTGGGGTCACACCAACCCCAAATGATTGGATCCATGTAGCCGCTGTTTATAATGGTAACGAAATGAGAATTTTTGTAAATGGTACTCAACAACAATCTTCATCGCCTGGTGGGACATTCACCGGGTTTACGAATCAACAAATGGAAGTTGGTTGGAGTATGAATGGTTTAGGAGATGTAATTCGCGTTAGTGATATTGCCCGCTATGACGGAAATAACTTTGACCCCTGGACTCAGAACTATAGCCCCGATGCAAGTTCAGTTTTGTTATGGCATTGTAATGAGAACACCGGCAGTGTACTAAATGATGACAGCGGTAACAATTATACCGGGTCATTTACGACGGGAACACCGATATGGAGCTCAGATACTCCGTTCGGCGGTGGCGGAACAGGCGGGAGAATTGGTGGCGGTGTTAGCCTTAATGAAAATGTTGGAAACGGTCAGGTGAACATAGGTGTTTGGTTGCCTGGTAGTAACACCATGAATGCACCGGATATTAGCATTCCAAGCTGGGGAGAAAATTCACCATTCTCGAATATCGGTTTTGATGTACAGGACGATCAGATAACTCCCGGTTGTTGCTATACTGTGGGCGGATTTTTTGACACTAACAATAACTGGAATTGGGATGATGGAGAGCCCCAAGGCATGGTGGAAAATATTACTATTGATGCCTCTGGCGAATATTTTGGAGTGGATTTGGTTCTTTCCACCGGTGGCGGTAATGCGGGTAAAGTTTCCGGACTTCTAACTTTTGATATGAATAAAATTGCCGGTGGTGATGCTATTGTGGGCCTGTTCTGGCCTGGAGAAAATTCAGAAAATATCGCAGATTGGGGGAATAATGGCGACATGGTAAATCTTGGTGGCATGTCATCCGGCAACAGCATGAATTATGAGTTTAACAGTTCAGCTATTTATGATAATTCAAGTGACAGCTATTCTGTTGCTGCCTTTATTGATTATGATGGCGATGAAACACCGGGAGAACTTGAGCCGTATATTACTACTTCTGATATAATGGTTAGCGCTGGTATAGGGGACGTTCCCGAAACGCACGTAACGTATAATAACGCCGGGAATTTGTACACCGAAACATCTGATCTGTTTATTACAGCTATAACGGGTGAAGTCGTGGATTTGTATTTTGGAATATTGAACGATGGTTCCGGTCCCGCTCTTATTGATAATGTAACGACAGATAATTCTGAATTTTCAGTTCAATGGTACCCAATTGGTATTGGTGCTGGAGGTAACGATTTTATCCACTGCCAGCTGGATTTTCCCAATGTTGATAATATAACAGGAAATATTTCCATTGCCCTCAGGAATAACGGAAATGGGGACGTAACTATTCCCTACGATATTGATGTTTACGATGATGCCGATGCATCGATTACAACAGACACGACAACGGTCAGCTCGGATGGTACCTACGACTTAGATGCTGCCAATACGAGTTTTGATTTTTCTGGTGTAAGCGGGTCTGGTGGTACCATTACTGCAACATTAGTGGACGGAATGTATCCCAGTGATGATTCTACCGGGATGGCCGACCGCTACTGGGAAATTACCGCTGATTTTGATTTTAATTCGGCAACGGTCTGCTTTGATTTGACTCAACTTGACGCAGCCGGGATGTTGGATGGGATTACCGACTTTAACAGCTTGGTCATTTATTACCGTCCGAGTTACTCGCAGGAAGATTGGATTCAGATATCAGGTGGCGATATGACTTACAATGAAAGCGAAGGAACTGTTTGCGCGGACGTTGGTAGTTTCAGCCAGTGGACGGTAGGCGGCGGAGATAATTTTCTACCGACTTATACCGTTTCTACAGACTTAGACCAAATGAGTGGATCCGAAGGTCAAGGTGTTGCTGTGACGGCAACGATTTCAGGAATATCATCTCAATATATCACAGATGTAAAAGTAGTACATTTCAAACCGGGTGATAGCGGGTGGGGCACGACCACTTTAAATGATCCGAGTGGCGCTATGGTCTATGATGGGGAAATTCCCGATGGTGAAATAACGGCAGCTGGGTTGGCCGCTACAGTGGTTGTTACCGATTCCTGGAACCGCGTTTCAACATCTGACACGGTAAATATCCCGATATCGTTTGGTGAATTAACACTAGGATCAACATCTGCAAATACTTACAGAATGATTTCTGTTCCGGGGAATTTGGATGATAAAAGCATAAATGGCGTGGTTGGAGATGATCTTGGAGCATATGACAATACCGTTTATCGCGTTTTCCGGTACGATCCACAAGGTGCGACGTATAATGAAAATTCTGGACAGTTCACTCCGACTACAGCATTTTGGGTCATCACCGCAAGCGGACAAACATTAAAGGCGGGAAGCGGAGTTTCAACGCCACTCGTCAATGTACCGACAGTAACGCTCCAGCCCGGATGGAACATGGTTGCAACGCCCTATGCGGCAGATACCTATTTAAGTTCATTTGAAATTCAAAGCGGAAATGTTGAAGATAAAGTCTATCGTTATACCGGAAACGGCTATACGCAAACAACCCAACTCCAACAGGGGAGCGGATATTGGCTGTTTGTAAATGAAACATCTCAAATTAAGGTAAAATATCCGCGTCCAGGGATTAGCAAACCGGTAGCAAGAACGGCTGCCGAAATTTCACTCGATTTTGCCGCCAATATAAAGGCATACATCGGAAATGCGCGTGATGATGAAAATCAATTTGGGCTTTCTATCAACGCCTCTAACGAGTGGGACGAACTTGATTCTCGGGAACCCCCTGTCATCGGGGAATATATTAGTCTTGCATTTGACAATCGGAATTGGACACAAAATAACGGACTGTATAACACGGACATCCAACCAACCGGGAACGCAGTAAATGAATGGCCGCTTGTGGTTACAACAAACAAATATGGCGTTGTGAATCTCGATTTTGAATGGATGACTTTGCTTGAACCAAGTTGGACGGTTCACCTCGTGGATCTCGATCTTGGTTTAGTTCACGATGTTTCGGTAAACCCGAATTATTCTTATGCTTCAACAGGATCCGAAAAAGAAAGATCCTTTGTGATTGTTGCAGGAGATGAAGATGATGTGGAAACGGAAATAGGTAAATATGGGTTGATTCCAGATTCATATGCGCTGGGACAGAATATTCCAAATCCGTTTAATCCGGTAACATCTATCCCAATCGTTTTAGGTGAAGATGCTTATGTATCTCTCTCAGTATATAATATACGCGGTGAAGAAGTGTCTCGCATACTTGATCATCAATCCATGACAAAAGGCCATCATAATCCTTTTTGGATTGGAACCGATTCCAGAGGATTGAAAGTGCCAACCGGCGTTTATCTTTATAGGTTGGAAGCGGTTGACAGTTTTGGTCAAATGCTATACCAAAACACCCGTAAAATGATCATGGTGAAATAACCACTTGATTCGAAAACCCACTTCACAATTGAAATATTTTCAATCGGCTTTATTAACCTATATCATCTTCTCGGCGCAGGTTAATGCTGCTGAATTTGGTAAAATCAGTTTACCACTTGGTAAGGTGGAAGTCAAATCCGCCGGATCATCGGATTGGGTGCGTGCCAAACCAAAAATGCCTCTCAACGAAAATGATGTTATTCGGACGCTCGCTAAATCCCGCTGTGAAATTACTTTGACTGGAGGTGGTAAGGTACGCATTGGAGAAAATTCGGAACTTGAAATAACAGTAGCTAGCGTTAAGCCCATGACTAAAGATTTTAGTGCTAACCTGAATAAAGGGAGTGTATGGGTTGCTGCTAAGGCAGCCTTTGGTGAAAAAAAGAGAGTTGCTGTTCGAACTCCAACCGCGGTTGCGGCTATCCGCGGAACTAAATATCGCGCCACTGCCGGAGAAGATGAAAGCGCAGTATTGGTTTATGAAGGGAAAGTTGATGTCAATGCAGCAAAAAACATTAGCGAAAAACGGAAAGAGAAACGCAAAGGATTTACACCCGGAAGTCTCAACCCAAATAAACCAAAATTCACGCTAGGGCCCGTAACCGAAGTATTAGGACCTTACGAAGTCACGTTAAAAGATTGGATCAGTCTCGTGGAAGGTATGCAAATCAATGTCCGGAAAGACGGCAAATACCACATGTTTAAATTTGATCAATCATTAGACGTAGAAAACGACTTTGTTAAGTGGAATCAGGAAATGGATTCCCAATAGCAGTTTCCGCTTACCTTACGCCTCACTTTTCCTTATTTTCCAACCATGTCTGATCTCCTAAAGCGCGTAAGCATTGGTGCACTTATTGGGTTTTGTATGGCTCTATTTGTAGGTCTTGGCACTCAAAAAATCCCATTTATAAAATCTCTCCTTGACGGATATGAATATCTTTCCTACGATTCTCGTATGAAAGCCAAAGTTTCCGGCGTAGAAGAACAGTCTATTGATGATGTTATTATTATAGATATTGATCAGAATTCTGTTGCCGCTCCGGAAGATGGAGGACTTGGGAACTACAAGGATTGGCCTCATGCCCTACATGGTCAACTTATTGAGTCTGTTGCGATGGGAAATCCAAAAGCGATTTTATTTGACATAATTTTCGATCCGGAAAACACGAATAATTATTTCCTATTTTCGGACTTGATTAGTGATCATACTTTTAAAACTCAAGATATGGTAGATCGTGTAAATGAATTCCTTTTCACCCGAGATCCATATGCTTTTATTGACCAAACATCTGCAACCCAAAAAGCTTATCATGCTCTTGTATTTGAAAAGGAAGACAGCCTCAATTTTTTATACAAGATGGAATCTGAACCGAAAGGGTATCAGTACGAAAATCACGTAATTAGCGGCATCCCAAAAGAGATTGCTGAAAAATTGCCGACAGCAGACCGCATCGGGAATACATATGTAGAACTACTTTCTGCATCTGTTGGATCTGGAAGTGCAAATTTCCCCCAAGATGAAGATGGCATTATCCGTCGTGCACCGACCGCTATTTATTTTGAAGGTCCGAACCATGTATATCCGAGTTTGGTAATGTCTGCTGTAATTGATATTCTAGGAATAAAAAAAGACGGTGGCTTTGATTATGATTTTGAAAACCATGTGTTGCGGCTCATCGATACAACAAATACAATTGTCAGAGAAATTCCCATTGATGATCACGGTCGCATGTATGTGAATTATTACGGACGCTTTAAAACGTTTTACTATTTGCCGTATAGCTATTGTATTGATCCAAACCTTTCCGATTACTTTGAAGACAAAGTTGCTTTTGTTGGAGCTTCCTTGCCTGGTTTAATGGACCTTCGAAACACTCCAGTACAAGAAACGTTTGCGGGTGTAGAAATTCATACTAATGTGATGCACAGTATTCTGCAAAATCAGTTTATTCTTCCAACGTCATCCGGGACAAATTTGATGGTGATCTTGATTGTGGGCACCATCCTTGGAATCCTCGTAAGCATTCCAACCAAACCGCTTTACACACTTCCAGCTCCTTTGGTTGGTATTGTTGCATGGGTTTTATTTACATACACTCAATTTTTATCTAATCTTGTCATGTGGGAAATTGTTCGTCCAGCGATGAGTATGGCAGGGACATACCTCGGGATATTCCTTTATAATTTCCTCGTTGTTGAAAAAGATAAGCGCTTTTTAAAGAGCACATTTAGTACCTACATCTCTCCTGAGCTTATTGACCAAATGTATGATAATAAGGAAGAGCCTCAGCTTGGAGGTACGGAAGGTTACCATACGGCATTTTTTACGGACATTCAGAGTTTTTCCGGTTTCTCGGAAAAATTAACCGCATCTGATTTGGTAGAGCTTCTAAACGAATATTTAACCGAAATGACGGATATTTTATTGGACAACAAGGGAACTTTGGATAAATACATCGGGGACGCAATTGTAGCATTTTACGGGGCGCCTGCACCGGTAAAAGACCACGAATACTGGGCTTGCCTTACAGCAGTAAAAATGCAAGAACGTCTTGCGGAACTGCGCGTAAAATGGCAATCCGATGGTGACAGGTGGCCGGAAATTGTCCATAATATGCAAAACAGAATTGGAATTAATACGGGTCCGATGGTTACAGGAAATATGGGATCAACGATGCGCATGAATTATACTATGATGGGCGATACGGTCAATCTTGCGGCTCGCCTAGAAGCATCCGCAAAGCAATATGGTGTATATATTCAAGTTGCCGAAGAGTCTTACAAGGCTTGCATGGACAAATTTATTTGGCGAGATTTGGATTTTGTTATTGTGATGGGAAAAACTGAACCGGCACAAGTGTTTGAACTTATTGCAGAGAAGGGGCAAATGCCCAAAGGTTACGATAAATTATTGCCAGCATATCACGAAGCTGTCAAATTGTATCGCAATCAGAATTGGGGGAAAGCAATTGAAGCGTTTAAAGCATCCGATGAGCTTGAAGATATGTTCCCTGGACGAAAGACAAATCCGAGTAAAATATATATCCCCCGGTGCGAACATTATCGGGACAATCCTCCCGGTGATGATTGGGACGGATCTTGGGCTTTAACTAAAAAATAGATATTTTTGGTATGTAATTTCCGTTGGTGTGGGAGTGGCTGTTTACTTAATTTCAATGGATTTATCAGAGATAATTATAAAGGGAACAAGATTATGAATGATGTAATAGATGAAAAAATACTAAGCCTTTTAAACGAAGCCAATTTTCTGACCTTAGGCACTTCAGTAGGTGGAAACGCCTCAGCAGCTAATGTGTTTTTTGCTAACGATAGCTTTGATCTTTATTTTTTCACATTTAATCCATCTCGCAAAGCAGAACAAATTCGCGTGAATCCCAATGTCCAATGCGTCGTCAGACCTGATGGGTGTGAGGGAATTAAGGAACTCCAAATTGAAGGCAGGGCAACTCAGATAAAAGATGAAGCCGAAATTGAGAAAGCTTATGGGATGATTTGCAAAGTGACTGAAGCATTTAAGCCATATATGAATGATGAATTTCTCAAAAAAAATAAAGTGATCGGGTATTATAAAATCAAACCAACTGTAATTAAATATGTGGATTTTTATTCCGAGAAACAGTTTGAATGGAGAGAGTTTCCGGAAAATCGTCTATCATTATCATCTTCTATCATTAAAGGCGCTTTAAGCAAAGTCGGGCTATACTTGCGAGCTGTAAGGGCACCGTTTTTTACAGCTACGATTGCTCCGGTTGCATTGGGCGGAGCGGTGGCTTTCTTTAATTACGGCATGTTTAACTGGAATTTATTTTGGTTATCTCTCTTAGGGGCAATACTTGCCCACGCGGGAACGAATTTAGCTAATGATTATTCAGATCATATGACCCGCAACGATGAATCTAATAAACTATTCAGTCCTTTTAATGGCGGATCTAGATCAATCCAAGCGGGATTGTTTTCCCCGACGAAAGTATTTGTGTTAGCAGTGGGAATGTTTTTGGGCGCTATTACAATTGGTCTAAATCTTAATACAACACTACATGGCGCACCCTTTGCTCTAAGCCCTCTTTTGTGGTTTGGAATTGCCGGTGTTGCTTTGGGTGTTTTTTACACAGGCGCCCCATTGCGATTGAGTTATAATGGTTTTGGCGATATTGCTGTTATGTTAGGATTTGGTCCCGTGATGGCTTTGGGAACACATTATGTTCAATATCAATCTTTCCAGACATTTGGCGCGCTCCCCGCATTAGAATGGAATTTTCTTCCCATTTTGGCAGCTTCAGTTCCAGTTGCGGTAATGGTAGCATTAATTTTATTTATCAATGGTTTTCAAGATTTTAATGCTGATAGAGAAGTTGGTAAACGCACTTGGATTGTTCGAACAGCAGACGGAGAACCTGTTGCAAATTATGCTAGACCATTTGCTATCTATAAAGGCGCTCTCTATTTTACTTTTTTATATGTTCTCGCTCTTGGAATAGCCGGTGCAGTGAATTCTGATTTTTCCACACCATGGATATTGGTTGCAATGTTACCGTTTTTATTAGCGAGAAAAGCCATGACCATGGGCGCAGATTGGCTCAAGCGCTGGTCGGATGAAAATGCTGATAGAGAAAAACTACCTTATGAATTGTTGATGGTTAATGTTTCTACGATTGGAACTCACTTTAGTGTCGGAATTTTAATGGTAGTTGGCTATTGGCTAGGGACGATACTTTAATTTTGTCCAACCTGGTGAAATCTTCAAAAGAGCCCCATTATCGGGGCTCTTTTTTTATCCGCACGAAAACGGATATGGCAGCTATGTTTAAAGATATCAGTAAACGATACGACTTTCTAAATCATGTATTTAGCCTTGGAGGTGATTTACGATGGCGAAAAGCGAGTGTAAAATATCTGAATTATAGTAAGGATGCCCAAATTTTGGATTTTGGTGCTGGCACTGGTGACTTCAGCTTTGCTTTGAGGCAACATTCATCTGCGCATGTGACTGCATTAGATTTAGTGCCGGAGATGCTAGATCAAATGAAAATGAAAGCAGGTGCAAATAGCGAAAAGTGGTTAAAGCTGGTTCAAGGAGACGGAGAAGCGCTTCCATTTAAAGAAAATACGTTTGATGGGGCAGTAGCCGGGTTTGTTGGCCGTAACCTGCTGGATTTACCAAAAGGACTATCGGAATTATACCGAGTAATTAAACCTTCGAAGAAATTAGGGTTCCTGGAATTTTGTAAACCGGAAAGTGGTTTTACCCAAAAAGCAACTTGGCTCTATCATCGGCTAATCATAGCTCCGGTTGGTAATCTATTAATTCGTGGAAACAAATCGGCTTATCAGTATCTAATTGATTCTATTGAATCGTTTTATACTGCAGCAGAAATGCGAAATCTGATGAAACAAGCTGGGTTCAGAAATGTAATTAGTATAAGATTTAATTTTGGCACAGTAATTTTGACAGTAGCAACAAAATAAATACTAATGTTTTTTACCCATGAATAAACACATAAAACCAGCAGTATTACTCTTAAAAGATGGGCGAATGTTCCAAGGATTCTCTTTCGGGTCAGAGGGGAAAACTATGGGCGAAGTCTGCTTTAACACCGGAATGACAGGATATCAGGAAATTCTGACAGATCCATCCTACCGCCGGCAAATTGTCACTATGACTGTCCCTCATATCGGGAATTACGGAGTGAATCCGGAAGATATTGAATCTGATCGTATTCAAGTTGCGGGGTTTGTGGTAAAAGAAGGAACAGAAGTTCCATCGAGCTGGCGAGCGAACCAGTCTATTGGAGATTATTTAAAAGAACAAGCCATTATCGGAATTCAGGGAATTGACACTAGAGCGCTCACACGGCATATTCGGGACAATGGAGCTATGAATGGAATTATATCAACTATCGATTTCGAAAAAGATATGCTCTTGAAACAATTACTCAAGACTCCGGATATGTCAGGGTTGGATTTGGCAAAAGTAGTTTCTGTAGACAAAGAGTTTAAGTGGTCACAAAATGGTGATAAAAAACGATACAGAGTTGCTGCAATTGATTATGGGATAAAATATAATATCCTTCGGTTATTAGAAGAACAGGATTGCGATATTACCATCTTTCCAGCCGAAACGTCCTCGAAGAAAATATTGGATTTTAATCCAGATGGTGTTTTTCTCAGTAATGGCCCGGGTGACCCTTCGGCTGTTACGTATGGAATTGATATGGTGAAGAAATTGCTTGGCAAAAAACCCATTTTTGGAATTTGCCTTGGACACCAAATTTTAGCATTAGCCTTAGGCGCAAAAACATTTAAACTGAAATTTGGGCATCGCGGGATGAACCACCCCGTAAAAAATCTTGAAACGAATGGTGTGGAAATTACAAGCCAAAATCATGGATTTGCTGTGGATTTGGATTCACTGCCAAACAATGTAATTTCAACCCACATTAATTTGAACGATAATACATCTGAAGGCCTTCGCTCTAAAGATTATCCAGCATTTTCAGTACAATACCATCCTGAAGCGAGCCCGGGTCCGCATGATAGCAGATATTTATTCCACAAATTTATTAATATGATGAAAAATGACGATTGAATTCATGTGTTTAAAATTAGAAAGAAGTTCATTTTATGAGAAAAAATAATTTCCGCAATATTGCAATTATTGCCCACGTCGATCATGGGAAAACAACTCTTGTTGATGGGCTTCTGAAGCAAAGCGGAACCTTTCAGGCCCACGAGCAAGTAGATGAGCGTGTTATGGATTCGATGGATTTGGAAAAAGAAAGAGGAATTACGATAACTGCAAAAAATACAGCTGTCATTTATAATGATGTAAAAATAAACATCATGGATACACCCGGGCATGCGGATTTCGGTGGAGAAGTTGAACGAAGCCTGAACTTAGTTGATGGTGCTCTTCTTTTGGTTGATGCCAGTGAAGGCCCGCTACCCCAAACCCGATTTGTTCTCAGGAAAACATTGGATAAACAATTACCGGTTATTTTAGTAATTAATAAAATTGATAGAGCGGATGCCCGAATTGAAGAAGTTATTAATGAAGTTTATGATTTATTTATTGACTTGGATGCAACAGATGATCAAATAGAATTTCCCATTATTTATACGAATGCAAAGGACGGAATTGCTCATCATAACCTAGACGATGGTTCTACAAATCTTAACCCGATATTTGACACCATTATAGAAAAAATAAAAGGCCCCGTGGCAAATGATAATTTTACGCCACAATTTTTAGTTACCAATTTAGATTATGATCCTTACGTCGGACAGGTCGCAATTGGTCGGCTGAACAATGGCGTTTTAGAAATGAATAAATCGTATTCTCTTTGCGGAATTGATGGCATAAAAAGCAATCAAAAATTTTCTGCTATATATACTTTTAAAGGGCTTAAAAAAATTCAATCAGAAAGCCTGGAAGCTGGTGATATTATTGCTATTGCCGGGATTGATGGTGTGACCATTGGGGATACCATTTCCTCCAATGAAAATCCAATGCCACTTCCTAGAATAATCATCGATGAACCTACGGTATCGATGCTTTTTTATGTAAATAATAGTCCATTTGCTGGCAAAGAAGGAAAATATCTTACATCCAGAAACATCATTGAGCGGTTAGAAAAAGAAGTTCTAGGGAATGTTGCTCTTCAGGTTCATCCCACAGATAGAAAAGATATGTTTGAAGTTCGAGGTAGAGGCGAACTACAGATGGCAGTGTTGATTGAAACGATGCGAAGAGAAGAGTTTGAATTTATGGTTTCGAAACCACATGTAATTACCCATGAAGAAAATGGAAAAACAATGGAACCAATGGAAAAGGTTTTTCTTGATATTCCGGATGATAAAGTTGGTATTGTTACAGAAAAACTTTCTGTCCGAAAGGGGAAAATGACAAATTTAGTAAACCATGGCCATGGGAGAGTTTCAATGGAATTTATTATCCCATCTCGTGGGTTAATTGGTTTTCGAAGTCAATTCCTCACCGATACTCAAGGCGCCGGAATAATGAATAAATTGTTTGACGGATTTGCTCCATGGTTCGGTCCAATTCCACAACGAATAAGCGGGGCTATGGTAGCGGACCGACAAGGAAAAGTAACGACATATGCTTGTTTAGGGATGGTTGATAGAGGCGAGCTTTTTGTAAAAGTAGGAACCGAAGTTTATGATGGGATGATAATTGGTAAACGAAATCGTTCCATGGATTTAACATTAAATATTACACGGGAAAAGAAATTAACAAATATGCGGGCCGCTGCTTCAGATTCGACGGTTGTATTGCGACCGCCTAAGCAATTGTCTTTGGATCAATCCATTGAATTCATAGCAGAAGACGAATTGGTTGAAGTAACTCCGCTATCAATTCGATTACGTAAGATGGAATTGAATGCAAATAAGCGTTTATCTAAAAGTCGTAAAGAAAAATATGTCGAATAACTTTTAAAAGTGGTTGAAATTATAGAATAATAATAATGATCCTTAAGACAAAAAATCTATCTAAATCATTCGGCTCACGGGAAGCTGTGGATAATTTATCATTAGAAATTCCGGAAAGGTCTGTTTTTGGTTTCTTGGGACCAAACGGAAGTGGGAAATCAACAACCATTAGGATGATGACAGATTTAATTCGCCCAGATAATGGCGAAGTATTTATTGAAGGAAAATCTGTCCAAAAAAATCGCCAAAAGGCATTAATCAACGTAGGTGCATTTATTGAGCGTGCGGATTTTTATAAACATCTCTCAGCTCAAACAAATTTAGAAATGCTGGCACGAATGGATGGTAAAGGGTTTGATAATATACCAATCGTTTTGGAAAGAGTTGGGTTGACTGATAGAGCGAATGATAAAGTGAAACATTACTCTCAAGGAATGCGCCAAAGGCTTGGGATTGCACAAGCATTGCTGGCTAAACCCAAATTGTTAATTTTAGATGAACCAACAAATGGACTTGACCCACAAGGGATGAAGGAAGTAAGAGATTTAGTGAGGGATCTTAATAGTGAAGGAATCACCATTTTTATTTCTTCTCACTTGCTGGATGAAGTACAAAAAATATGTTCACATGTAGCGATTATTCATTTGGGGACATTGATTATTTCCGGAACGATGAAAGAATTATTAACTGAATCAGAATTTTTTACAACAGAGTTGCGGATTCATCCTATAAAGAAAGCTAAAACAATATTAGAATCTCAAGAATGGGTTCATAAGTGCGTTGAAAATAATGGGGTGTTGTTCGTGAACGTATCCACAGGGAAAATTTCCGATATCGCACCATTGCTTATCCAAAACGGCTGTAAAGTGGATGCGATTATTCCTAAAACTTCATTAGAAGAGTTGTATTTGTCAAAAATGGAAACCAAAGGATTTTGATGTGATAGGGCTTATTCATAACGAATTATTGAAAATTACCGGTCGATGGAGAAGCTATATCGGATTCATTGGGATAGCCATTTTAATGCCATTAATTCTCTGGGGCTTCTCTTATGGTGGCGGTGAAATTCATGATGAATATGCAAGTGAACTCGGGGATAATTTTATTGTAGTGGGTTCAATATTTAATGCGTTTTTAGCCACATATATTGTGATGAACGCATTTTGGATTCATATGCCATTTCTGGTAGCCCTGGCTGCCGGCGATGCGGTAGCAGCAGAAGGCGCTGCGGGAACGTTTAGAATTATTTTAACTCGTTCAACAAGTAGGTTGAAAATATTATTCGCCAAATTATTTGCTACGTGGATTTATACTGCGCTTCTCATCTTATTTTTAGCATTCATGAGTCTTGGGATTGGATCTATTTGGTTGGGAGTTGGTGACCTCATCGTATTTGATAAAGGAATTCTCATTTTAGATCAAAGTGAAGCATGGGTTCGCATGACACTTGCATTTGGATTAGCCATTCTAATTATGTGTGTTGTAGCAACTTTGTGTTTTATGTTTTCGACAATGGTAAATAACGGTATTGGCCCAATTATAGGCGCCATTTTCCTCATTGTGATTGGATATATCATTATGGCAATTCCAATCGAATTATTCGAAAAAATGGAACCTTATATTTTTGTAACGTATTTTGATGTATGGGTCCAGGCATTCAAAGACCCAATCCCGTGGGATCGAATCATAAAAAGTTTGGGTGTTTTAGCTCTTTATACAGTCGGATTTATTGGAATCAGCATTGGAGTGTTTATAAATAAAGACATTAAAACATGATTAAATATTTAATTATACTAACCGGATTTCTTTTCGCTGGGACACCCTCCGTTGAATCTATACAAGATAGCCTCATTACTAGGTTTAATCAAATTGAAGATTATACTGTAAAAATAAAAGTATCTGTTAAAATGACTGGGTTACGAATGCCTCGGAAAAAAATAAAAATTTACTATAAAGCACCTGATAAAATAAAAATAAAATCAACTGGATTTGCTATTGTTCCTAAAACTGGTTTAGGTGGATCGCCCGAACAATATCTAAGCATGTTGGATTCTGTATTTGTTTCAAGGAGTGAAGACTTGGATGGGATTAAACATTGGGTATTAGCAGGATTAGTAAATCCAGATTCCATGGATATTCCTATTCCGGAAGATGATTTCCCTAACATTAAAATGAATCTTTGGGTTGACGCTGAATCTTGGGTGATATCGAAGGCAGAAACAATGATTGATTCTCAAAAAGTATTCCATTTGATGTCAGAGTATGAAATGGTGGACGGATTTCTTCTTCCAATAAAAACAACCCTTTCGCTTGGATTTAAAGGTATGGAACGATGGTCGATGCGAGACCCATTTGGCGGCCCGGCGGCAGACCGACAAGATATAGAAAATCTTACAAAGGATGCTGGGGTTAATCCCAAGGAAAGCGAATTTGCCGGAACAGTCATCATGGAATTTTCTAAGTATAAAGTAAATCAAGGATTGGATGATTCAATATTTGAAGAATAGCCATAGAGGACACAGAGTAAAAAATTAATAAAATGATAACAAAAGATTTTATAAAAAAACTTTGTGCTCTCTGTGACATAATAAATAATGCCTAAACGTACTGACATAGAATCCATTTTAATCATTGGCGCTGGACCTATTATCATTGGACAGGCCTGCGAATTTGATTATTCAGGAACGCAGGCAACACGCGCGCTCAAAGAAGAAGGATACCGAGTCATTCTTGTGAATTCAAATCCAGCCACAATTATGACCGACCCAGAGCTTGCCGATGCAACTTACATAGAACCCATTACCCTAGATTATGTGGAAGCAATCATTCAAAAGGAAAAACCGGATGCTATTCTTCCGACGGTTGGAGGGCAAACAGCATTAAATCTAGCGATGGAACTGCATCAAAAGGGAATTTTGGGAAAATACAATGTGCAGTTAATTGGCGCTCAAGTTGACGCGATTGAAAAAGCGGAAGACAGGGAGCAATTCAAAGAAGCAATGGATGCGGTGGGAATTGAAACTGCGCGAGGTGGATTTGTTCATTCATGGGAAGAAGCTGAAAGCTTTTTAGAAGAAATACGGTTTCCAATCATTATTCGTCCATCATTCACATTGGGCGGAACCGGCGGCTCGGTTGCCTACAATTTTGATGAATTTCAGGAGTTGGTTGAAATTGGCCTTCAGGCAAGCCCAATTACCGAAGTTCTCATTGAAGAATCCCTCCTTGGATGGAAAGAATTTGAACTTGAAGTGATCCGAGATAAATCGGACAATGTGATCATTGTCTGCTCTATTGAAAATATTGACCCAATGGGAATTCATACTGGCGACTCAGCCACGGTTGCTCCGGCGATGACATTAACCGATAAAGAATTTCAGCAGATGAGAAACTGGTCTATTCAGTGTTTACGAACTATTGGTGTTGAAACGGGCGGGTCAAATGTTCAATTTGCTGTTAATCCAGAAAACGGCAGATGCATTATTATTGAAATGAACCCCAGAGTTAGTAGATCATCAGCATTGGCATCTAAAGCCACCGGATTCCCAATTGCGAAAGTGGCAGCTAAACTTGCCGTTGGATTCACACTGGATGAAATTCCCAATGATATTACGGGGGAAACTCTAGCCGCCTTCGAGCCCACTATTGATTATATTGTGACAAAAATTCCCCGATTTGATTTTGAAAAATTTCCATCCGCATCGGGACATCTTGGAGTTCAAATGCAAAGTGTAGGCGAAGTGATGTCAATTGGAAGAACGTTTCGCGAAAGCTTGCAAAAAGCCTTTCGATCCTTAGAAGTGGGGTTAGATGGTCTCGAACCAAAGCCAATAGCAGATGGCGATCAGGATGTGAGTAGGGCGCGTGCATTGGATATGTCCACTTTACGATACGGATCTGCATTTCGATTACTCAAAGTTCGCCAAGCATTGTTGGAAGGGCAGTCCGTAAAAGATGTTTTTGATGTGACAAAAATAGACCCGTGGTTTTTGCATCAAATTAAACAATTAGTGAATAAGTTTAACCCCAAAGTAGGGAACGCAAATTTGTGTCCCCTACTGGAATTAAAACAAAACGGATTTTCTGATAATCAGATTGGACGTTTGTACGGAAAAACTGAATTGGAAATTCGTGAGATACGAAAGAAGGAAGATATTTTCCCATCATTTAAAGTGGTTGATACATGTGCAGCTGAATTTGTAGCACAAACACCTTATTGCTATTCCACTTATGATGAAGAAAATGAAATTGAACCCTTAACCGGGAAAAAGGTCATTATTCTTGGTGGTGGGCCAAACCGGATTGGTCAAGGCATTGAATTTGATTATTGCTGTGTGCAGGCGGTTTTTGGATTGACAGATCAAGGATTCAAAACTATTATGGTAAACTGCAATCCGGAAACTGTTAGCACCGATTTTGATCTAGTGGATCGGCTTTACTTCGAACCGGTTACTTTTGAGGATGTTTTAAATATCGTAGAATTTGAAAAGCCGGATGGTGTTCTCGTTCAATTTGGAGGACAAACACCGTTAAAAATCGCGAATCGTTTAGCCGAAGCTGGAGTGCCAATTATCGGCACTTCTCCCAAAAGCATTGATTTAGCAGAAGACCGTGAAAAGTTTGGAGGTGTTCTAAAAAAATTGAATATATCCTGTCCTAAATTTGGTACGGGCCGAACACTGGACGAGGTCATTGCAGTTTCAGAAAAGATTGGATTTCCAGTTCTTGCCCGACCAAGTTATGTGTTGGGAGGACGGGCAATGGAAATTGTGTATTCGAAAGAGCAGCTCATTGATTATGTTGCTCGTTCGGCTGACGTTACCGAAGGGCACCCGATTCTTATAGATGAATTTCTTGAAGATGCCTTTGAATTTGATGTAGATGCTCTTTGCGATGGTGAGTCGGTTCATATCGGTGCTGTAATGCAGCATATTGAAGAGGCGGGAATTCATTCCGGCGATTCCGCATGCGTGCTACCTCCATATCGTATTACCACAGAAGCAATGGATGAAATTATCAGGATTACGACCGAAATGGCGCTCGAATTAAAAGTTATTGGATTAATAAACCTTCAATTTGCGTTTAAAAATGGTAAAGTATTCATACTGGAAGTCAATCCAAGAGCAAGTAGGACCGTTCCGTTCGTAAGCAAATCTACTGATGTGCCCTTGGCTAGGATTGCGGCTCAATTAGCAGTGGGAGTGAAGCTATTTGCATTTGAATTAAAGCAGTGGGATTCTCACAATCACATTGCGGTAAAAGAGGCAGTGCTTCCATTTAATAAATTTCCGGAGGAATCCATATTTTTAAGCCCCGAAATGAAATCTACCGGAGAAGTCATGGGAATTTCCGAAAGTTTCGGTCAATCATTCCGAAGAGCTTCCATCAGTGCGGGAAACGTTCTTCCTGATACGGGAACGGTGTTTATTTCTGTGAATGATGCAGACAAATTAAATGTAATCCCCATAGCAAGGGATTTAAAGGAACTTGGTTTTTCCCTTAAAGGAACAACCGGAACAGCAATGGAATTAAATAGAAATGGTTTGAAAACTGATTCGGTTTTTAAAGTTGAAGAAGGACGCCCAAATGTTGTGGACGGAATTAAAAATGGCGAAATAAATTTAGTGATCAATACGCCGTTAGGCGCTAAATCACGATATGACGAAGAAGCCATTGGGCGCGCATGTATTCAAAAAGGAATAGTAGCAATTACCACCCTATCCGGAGCGGATGCTGTGGTACGCGCTATTCGCCAATCGCCTAAAGCAATTGAAGTAAAATCGATTCAAGAATATCATTCAACCTAACCGGCTTGAGTGTTATGGTATTAAAATCCTCATTCCACCTTTACATATGAAGAGTTTAACACATATAAAATGAGCACTTTAGGTAAAAGCGTAGCATTCCACACGTTGGGGTGTAAACTGAATTATTCTGAAATGTCCACCATTTCCCGAGATTTTATTCAGCACGGATTTGAAAAAGTTAACTACCATGACAAAGCTGACATTTATGTTTTGAACACGTGTTCTGTAACAGATAATGCTGACAAAGAGGCACGGAAACTTATTCGTCAGGCTAAAAGGCGGAATCCGGATTGTGCTATTGCTGTTATCGGATGCTATGCACAATTAAATCCAGATGAAATTGCTGAAATAGACGGAGTGGATTTAGTTTTGGGTTCCGAAGAAAAGTTTAATCTTTTGAACCATTTAGATACGATCGATTTAAAGGGAGGAACAACGGTGATTCAATCCCAAATTGATCATGTAAAAACATTTACGCCTTCGTTTTCGCTTGGCGAAAGGACACGCTCTTTTCTGAAGGTGCAGGATGGATGTGACTACACATGTTCCTTTTGTACTATTCCGCTTGCTCGGGGAAAAAGTCGAAGCGACACGGTTGCTAAAACTATGAAGGCGGCCGCTGAAGTGGCTGCAACCCCTGCACGCGAGATTGTTTTAACAGGAGTAAATATTGGTGATTACGGAAATGGGACAATAGAAACATTTTTTGATCTTATTCAGAGATTAGATCAATTAGATGGAATAGATAGAATCCGAATTTCATCCATAGAACCAAACCTGTTAACGAATGAGATCATAGAATTTTGTGGTGTATCTGAAAAATTTATGCCCCATTTTCATGTTCCATTGCAGTCTGGATCCGACAAAATATTAAGCGCTATGCGACGAAGATATAAACGTGATTTGTACAAAGATCGAGTTTCTAAAATTAAATCATTTATGCCAGATTGTTGTATAGGTGTGGATGTTATTGTTGGATTTCCTGGCGAAAAAGATGAAGATTTTCTTGATACATATCATTTTATCCACGATTTAGATATTTCCTATCTGCATGTTTTTTCCTATTCAGAAAGACCGAATACAGATGCTGTTAAAATGGGAGAAGTAGTAACGAAAGAGAAACGAACAGAACGAAGCAAAATGTTACATATTTTGTCTGATAAAAAAAGACGTTTTTTCCATAATCAATTTATTGGCAAGAATCGTCAGGTTCTTTTTGAGACGATGAAAAATGGAAAAATTCAAGGTCACACGGATAATTATATTCAAGTACAAGTTGATGGTAAACTTGAACTTATCAATACGATCCATTCTGTAAATCTTACCTTAAATCATGGGGTTGTCGTCAATGGAGAAATTTCCGATTAGTCGGTTTGCTTTTTAGTCAATTACATACCTTTACTAAATTGATGAAATTAATATTTATTAAACCCCCATTGTCCCCTTGTATAGCCCGGTGACATAGCTTACCCATGAGAATAATTGGTAAAGTCTATATACTTTCCGATGTCATATGGAAAGAACAAAGGGGTTTTAATATTTTTGCTCATCAAATTCTCTTTGCGCCTTTGTGGCTTCGAGTTAAAATCAAATGATCCGCCTTGAAAACCTCGCCAAATCCTTTCCGGATGGTGACCTATTCAATAATGTAAATGTAACTATTAAACGTGGAATGCGTATCGGGCTTGTGGGACCAAACGGTTCAGGGAAAACCACTTTGCTTCGAATAATGTTGGGTAAAGATTCACCAGATTTGGGGAATGTACAAGTTGATAAATCAACAACAATTGGATATCTTGCCCAAGATATTATTGCTGGGACAGGGCGATCCATTTTGGAAGAAGTACTGATTGCTTACCCTGAAGTACGTGAATTGGAAGGGACAATTCTAGCCTTAACCGAAGCTATTTCCAAAGATCATGACAATATAGGTTTGGTGAATAAATTGGGGGATGCTCAATATCGTTTTGAAGCTTTGGGGGGTTGGAATCTTGAAGATAAGGCAAAAAAAATATTGAGTGGGCTTGGGTTTTCTGATGAAAAATTTACAGAACCCATGGACGTCTTTAGTGGTGGCTGGCGAATGCGTGTTGCCTTGGCATCTATCCTCCTGCAGGAACCAGATATTTTATTTTTAGACGAACCCACCAACCACTTGGACTTAGAAGCCACCATTTGGTTGGAAAACTTTTTAGCAGATTGGAAAGGCGGTATGGTTATGATCAGCCATGACCGGTCATTCTTGGATCGGTCCATAAATAATATCCTAGAAATTGATCTTAAAAAAATTACAATGTTTCATGGTAATTATACAAAATATACCGAAGAAAAGGCGCTACGCATTGAACAGCATAGGAATGCCTTTCAGAATCAGCAAAAGCAGATTAAAGATACGGAACGGTTTATTGAAAGATTTCGTTCAAAAAATACAAAGGCGACCCAAGTTCAGAGCCGGGTAAAAATGCTGGATAAATTAGAAAAAATTGAAGCACCAACTGAACATAATTATGCTATGAATTTGAGATTACCTCAGCCGAGTCGATCGCCATTGAATGTTGCATCCTGCCGGAGTGTAACCAAGCATTATGGGGATATTGAAGTGTTTAATAATCTTGATATGGAGGTGGAACGTGGACAAAAAATTGGCTTAGTTGGACATAATGGTGCAGGAAAATCAACTCTATTGAAAATGTTTGCAGGTGTGGAATCAGTTACGTCCGGCGCAGTCCGTATTGGCCCAAGTGTAGAGAGCGCCTACTATGCTCAACATCAACTGGAAACTTTAGATCTTAATGAGACAGTATTTGAATCGATTCAAAAGGTGAGCACCGGTTGGAGTGAAAATGAAATGAGAACCTATTTAGGCAGTTTTATGTTTTCTGGAGATGAGATAAATAAATATATAAAGGTGCTTTCTGGAGGAGAAAAAGCTCGCGTAGCTTTAGCTCGAATGTTAGTAAAACCATCTCACTTACTATTATTGGATGAGCCCACAAATCATTTGGATATGATAACACGGAATGTGGTGGAAAGAGCGCTTATTCAATTTTCTGGATCCATTGTTTGCATCTCCCATGATCGTCATTTTTTGAATAATGTTACCAATCTTACTTGCGAAGTAGGAAATGGCGGTATCCGATTGTTTAAAGGTAATTATGATTATTACGATTGGAAAAAACAGGAAATAAAAGAAACTAAATCTGATATACCAAAAGTAAAGACCCAATCAAAAGGGAAACCCAATTATAAAAAGCGCAAGAAAGTACGAAATCGGTTATCTTGGATTGATAAACGGTTTTATACTATTGAAAATGAATTAGAAATTCAGCGATCCATTATCCAAGACCCAGAAAATGGACGCGACTTTGAATTGCTTCAAAAGACTTTGGAAAAAATGACAGATTTGGAAAGTGAATATTTAGGATTGATGAGCGAGAAAGAAATATTAATGAATAAAAGTTGACAATAATAAACATTAATCTTCATACGCATCAATCGGCGGGCAGGTACACACCAGATTTCTGTCACCATATGCATTGTCAATTCTACCAACTGAAGGCCAAAATTTGAATTCTTTTTGCCAAGGCGCCGGGTACGCCGCCTTCTCTCTGGAATAAGGGTGATCCCATTCATCGGAGCTAATGTGACGGGCAGTATGAGGAGCATTTTTTAATACATTATTGTTTACATCACAGTTACCAGAAGCTATTTCGTTAATTTCATTTCGTATCAAAATCATAGCTACACAGAAGCGGTCTAATTCATCTTTAGATTCACTTTCAGTAGGTTCTATCATCAGCGTTCCCGGTACGGGGAAGGACATGGTTGGCGCGTGAAATCCATAATCCATTAATCTTTTTGCAACATCTTCATCTGTTATACCGACATCATTTTTTATCTGTCTCAAATCAATGATAAATTCATGACCACAAAATCCGGTTTTCCCACGATATAATATTGGGAAATGTTTCTCTAATCGCTTTGCCATGTAATTCGCATTCAAGATCGCAATTTCCGATGACTGTTTTAATCCATTATCTCCAAGCAAAGAAATATAAGCCCAGGAAATCGGCAAAATTCCTGCGCTGCCCCAAGGAGCTGCTGAAACGGAATGATACGTTTTATTCTTTGTAAGATATGGTAAAAATTCCCCCAATTGTTTTGTAGCGCAAATTGGACCGATTCCCGGACCCCCACCACCATGTGGAATTGCGAAGGTCTTATGCAGATTTACATGACAAACATCTGCGCCCAAATCTGATAATTTGCAAAGTCCAACCATTGCATTAAGATTTGCTCCATCCAAATACACTTTGCCGCCGCAATCATGAACAATTCTACAAATGTTCTGTATTTCTTCTTCAAACACCCCGTGGGTGGAAGGGTAGGTAACCATGAGAGCCGCTAGATTTTTAGAATGTTGCGATGCTTTTTCTTTGAGGTCATTTATGGATATATTTCCGTGTTTATCACACACAACTACAATCACCTTCATTCCAGCTAAAGTGGCGCTGGCCGGATTTGTCCCATGTGCTGAAGAAGGAATCAGACAAATGTTTCGGTGACCTTCATTCTTTGATTTATGATAATTCCGAATGGTCATGAGTCCTGCAAATTCGCCCTGAGCCCCGGAATTTGGTTGCAAAGAAACAGCGGGAAGTCCGGTTATATTTGCCAAAAAATATTTTAAATCTTTAAATAATATTTCATATCCTTTTGTTTGTCCTTTTGGAACAAAGGGGTGTAGTTCTGAAAATTCCGGCCAAGTGATGGGGACCATTTCGGTAGTAGCGTTTAGTTTCATGGTACAAGATCCGAGAGGAATCATACTTACATTTAAGGAAAGATCCTTTGTTTCCAATCTATGAATATACCGAAGAATCTCTGTTTCTGAATGGTAGCTGTTGAATACCGGATGAGAAAGAAAAGAAGATTTTCTGACTAATCGAACCGGGATCTTTGATTCACCGTTTCCGGTCTGAATGGTAAACCCAAGTATTTTTCCAATATCGCCCAAGGTTTTTTCAGTTGACGTTTCATCTAAAGAAATTCCGATATATCCATCACCATAATCTCTGAAATTATATTTACTTTCATATGCTTTTTGTAAAATGTCATTGCTAGCTTTCAATTTAATCGTATCAAAAAAGTGTTGATGAACAAGTGAAACTCCAGAATTTTGAATAGAAAATGCAAGATCACATGTGAGCGAGTGAATTTTATGAGCGATCTTTTTTAATCCATTTGGTCCATGATAAACAGCATACATACTCGAAATAACAGCCAACAATACTTGAGCTGTGCATATATTAGAAGTAGCCTTTTCTCTTCGGATATGTTGTTCCCGAGTTTGAAGTGCCATTCGAAATGCTGGGTTTCCGTGGATATCAACAGACACTCCAATGATTCTTCCCGGAAGGTTTCTTTTGAATTTTTCGGTAGTTGCTATAAATGCTGCATGTGGTCCACCAAATCCCATTGGCACTCCAAATCGCTGTGAATTTCCGATACAAATATCCGCCCCGAATTCACCGGGAGGCTTCAAGAGTGCGAGAGAAAGCAAATCGGTAGCTACAGCAATAAAAACTCCTACATCTTGTGCAGATTTGCATAATTCGGAATAATCAGAAATCAGACCGTCTGTGTTCGGGTATTGGACGAGACAGCCGAAGATATTTTCATTGAATAAAAATGAATTTGCATCTTCAATTTGAAGTTTAATTCCCAGAGGTTCTGCCCTGGTTTGTAGAACATCTAGTGTTTGTGGGTGGCATTTTTTTTCAACTAAAAATATATTTTTATTCTTACTGCTTCGGAAAAGCATAATCATGGCTTCAGCTGCAGCCGTGGCTTCATCAAGCAATGATGCATTGGCAATCGGCAAACCTGTTAAATCTGAAACCATGGTTTGAAAATTTAATAACGCTTCTAATCGGCCTTGGGATATTTCTGCCTGATAAGGCGTGTAAGCAGTATACCAACCGGGGTTTTCAAGTATATTTCTCTGAATAACTGGAGGTAATATCGTACCATAATATCCCATCCCAATAAATGACTTAAACACATTATTATTTGATGCAATTCGTTTAAGTTTTTCTATTAATTCTACTTCTCTCAATCCTTCTCCGATTCCCAATGGTTTTGTATCCAAAATAGAAGTTGGAATAGTTTGACCAATAAGATCTTCTATGGATTCAATTCCGAGCAAATCTAGCATAGCCTTTTGTTCCTCCGAAGAGGGGCCAATATGTTTAAGCAAAAATTCTTCGTTTGATTTCATTATTAGTATTAGGTAAAAGAAAAATGTTTTGCGACGGGTTTAATTATTTTCCATGTGCATTTTAATCCTGATGGAAAAATGACAAAATCGCCGGGCTTAATATGTACAGTCTCTTGATCAGTTTGTACTTTAATATCACCCTCTAAAATAAGACATGATTCTTCCACAGAATATTCCCATGGAAATTCAGATATTTCGCAAGACCAGATTGGCCATTGAAACACTCCGATTTCCGTGAGCTCTTCTTTTGATGGTTGTGAAATTAAAATGTGGTCTGTCATGGTACTTAACTGTTTGAAATTGTAAGTGTAAATCTAAGGGAAAATCCTCAAAAATTCCTATTGGATAGCATGGATAAAAATCAGATAGATGTTTTGAAAATTAAGAGATTAAAGTCAAATTAGATTGATTATGAAGCACCCACTTATTCACTTAGTCAAAGACAAAGAACGATTATCTTCTTTGGCAAAGCAATTTGGAACCCCTCTATATTTATATTCTGGGAAACAATTGCAGGAAAACATATTGAGATTTAAAACCGCTCTCGATTTATTTTTTCCGAACAACCATCTTTGTTACGCAATCAAAGCCAATAACAATCCTCATTTGGTGAAATATATGAAAAATGTCTTGGATACCTTAGGTGGAGATTGTTCAAGCCCTGGTGAATTATATGTAGCCGAAAAATCTGGGATAAATCTGGAAGATTCTATTTATACTGGGAATTATGAATCCTCGGACGATTTGAAAACGGCATTGGAAAGTGGAGTTTGTATAAACCTAGATGATACTACATCATTTGGTAGGTTAAAAATCATCGGATTACCGTCACGATTGTCTTTTAGAATAAATCCGGGATTCGGGAAAGGATCATTTTCCCAAGTTACAACTGGAGGACGAGAAGCGAAATTTGGGATACCTAGGGATAATATAGTTGAAGCTTATACATTAGCGTTGAATGAAGGTGTGTCTAGGTTTGGTTTGCATTGCATGACAGGATCTGGTGTGCTTGAAGAGGATTATTTCGTAGAAATGATGAAATCCTTGTTGATAGATGCCAAGCGAATTGAGGCGGAATTAAACCGACCGTTAGAATTTATATGTATAGGCGGTGGCTTTGGAATCCCATACAAAGAAAATGAATCTGAGTTAGATATCGAACGTCTTATGAAAAGACTTAGTGTTGAGTTTTTTCACACATATCCAGATAAAGATAAAGCTCCATCGCTTTGGTGCGAACCCGGTAAATTTCTCGTCGGAGATGCCGGTATATTGTTGGCCAGAGTAACCGGACTTAAGGACGGATATAGGAAATTTATTGGATTGGATGCGGGGATGGAAACTCTGATGCGACCAGGGTTGTATGGCGCGTATCATAAAATTTACAAAGTTGGTGATGTTGATGCAGAACACAATCAAGTTGTGGACATTACCGGGAGAATTTGTGAAAATACAGACAGGCTGGCGGTGGATCGTCCTTTTCCATATGTTGAAGAAGGCGACTTAGTTTGCGTGATGGATGTTGGTGCCTATGGATATGCGATGTCGCACCAGTTTAATACACGACCTCGTCCGGCAGAAATATTAATAAGTGATACCGAAAACAAATTGATTAGAAAGAGAGAATCCATTGAGGACATTTTCCGAAATTGTGATTTTTAAACGTTTTTTACTCATCCTGTTTATTGGGTATGGGTTCAGTCAATCCTTTCAAAGTACTCACCAAACCCAGTTGGAATATTACAATCAACATTATGCCCAAGAAGAGTATCAAGCAAACTCATCTACAGTAATTCTTGGCAAAAGTGGAAGGCAACGAACGCCGACAAAAGAAATTTTTGGGTATCACCCCTATTGGATGGGAACCGCTTGGCAGAATTATAATTACAACCTTTTGACTACCATCGCCTATTTTGGTGCAGAAGCAACCGCAACTGGCGATTTGAGCGACCTACATAGTTGGCCCGTAAGTGGATTGATTAACATGGCCCACGCCAACGGAGTGGATGTTGTATTGGTAGTAACTCTATTCAATAGTTCATCCCTCACTACACTTCTTTCAAGCAACACCAATCGTCAAAATTTGATAAATAATTTAATCACTCAGGTACAAGCCGGGAATGCAGATGGTGTCAATATCGATTTTGAATCTATGCCCTCATCACAAAAACAAAATATGGTCACTTTTATTACTGATCTTACTGCGGCGTTTCATAGTTCAATTCCGGGTTCACAGGTGACATTGGCGATGCCCGCTGTAGATTGGAGCGATGGCTGGGATTATCTCGCGTTAGCTCAAAATAGTGACGGACTTTTCATTATGGGATATGATTATCATTACAGCGGAAGCTCAACCACTGGCGCAAACGCGCCTTTAACTGGTGGCAGTTACAATGTTACAAATACAATTAACACGTATTTGAATGAAACTGGAGGATTGGCGGAAAAAATAATTTTGGGCTGTCCATATTTTGGTTTTGAATGGCCGGCGACCAGTGGATCCCCCGGAGCCAGCACCACAGGCACAGGATCTGCTAAATTCTATTCCGCTCAGGAACCGCTGGCACAATCTTACGGAAAGCTTTTGGATACCGGATCCCAAACTCCGTGGTATCGCTACCAAAACCCGGATTGGTATCAAGGATGGTATGATGACAGCTTATCCTTATCTAAAAAGTACGATTTTGCGCTCCAGAACAATTTAAAAGGTGTAGGCATGTGGGCATTGGGATATGATGGAACAAATCCTGAATTATGGGAATCGCTTGCAGATAAGTTTGGTGCCGAATCTGCACCAACCGTCCCAACTGAATTGGCGATGACAAATATCGGCAATGGGTCTGTGATGATTGAATTTGGCGGAGCTATCGGATCGGACAGTGTGACCATATTGAGAGGTTATTCAAATGCGTCGAATGTGGATACATTGGGTAGTTATAGTCAGCGACCAATTGTTTTAACTGATTTGACAATTGATGAGCCTTACTATCTTCGCATCTACGGAATCAACTCTTTTGGATCAAGTCCAACAACAGAAATGTTGGGAATCGTTCCAACTGCAGAAAATGTAAATGTTTTGGTGGTTAACGGATTTGATCGATTAAACGGAACCAACAATTCACATGATTTTATCCGTCAGCACGGCTCCGCAATTCATTCTTCGGGATATGCGTTTGAAAGCGCCAGCAATGAAGCTGTGATAGGTGGAAATATCAGTCTAAATGATTATGAAATTATCGACTGGATTTTGGGTGAAGAAGGTACCGCAACAAGCACTTTTACTTCAACGGAGCAAACGTTTGTAGCAGATTTCCTCAATAATGGAGGAAGATTATTTGTATCCGGTTCTGAGGTTGGGTATGACTTATCCGCTCAAGGGAGTTCAGATGACGTCCAATTCTACAATCAATATCTAAAAGCCCAATATATCAGCGATGCTGCCGGCGGTGGACAAGGAGTCTATAGTGGATACGGAGTGAATGGATCAATTTTAGATGGAATAAATTCCATAACTTTTGATGATGGAACCCAAGGAACATACGATGTGGATTGGCCGGATGGAATAAAACCATTGACCGGGGCGGCGGTTTGTGCTAAATACAGTGGGGTGGACTATTCTTCTCGAGGAGGAATGGGCGTTTCCTATGACGGCACATTTAGCATTTCAGGGAGCCACGGCGCTATAGTTTATCTATCAGTCGGATTTGAGGCCATTTATCCGGAAAACTCACGCAACCAAATCATGAGCGAAATCCTTAATTATTTTGAGCAAATTCCTACAGCTTCAACCACTACAGAAAATAATATTCCCCGCGCATTTGGAATTGAATCAGTTTTCCCAAACCCATCTAACTCTACCATAAACATATTACTTTTCTTCCCGCAGAGTCATACCAATTACACTCTATCTATCATTGATTTAGTTGGACGAACTATTCTTACAGAAAATATTTTATCCACATCTTCAGGAAAGATTAATTGGACTTGGGGTGGTGAGACTAAAACAGGCGAACCTGCATCTTCTGGCGTATATCTTGCAGTTCTTTCAAATGGAAAAAAACAGAGTGTTTACAAATTCAGCTTATTAAAATGAATAAAACCATTCATTCATTGTTATTACTTGGATTCATTTCTTATTTATCGAGTCAGGACATTTCTATCCATCAGCAACAGTCCGAAGAGTTTAAAAATAAAAATGTACCACCTGCCGATTTTGTAAAGATACAAACCGGATTTGATATATTATTAGCCGAAAAAAGTGATGTGTTAAAAAACAAAAAGATAGCTCTAGTCACCAATCACACCGGAGTTGATGATAAAGGGATTCCAAATTATAAACGACTAATGGAAATAGATGGTGTAGAATTAAAAGTAATATTTTCACCTGAACATGGATTGTTTGGAGAAGCTGCAGCAGGTGAAAAAGTCAATTATGACGGTAAAATAATCCATTTGCCTAAAGTGATTAGTTTGTATGGAAAAAACAGGAAGCCAGACCCTGCATTATTGGATGAACTGGATTGGGTGATTTATGATATCCAAGATGTTGGTGCTCGATTTTATACTTACATATCTACATTGGGGTTGGTCATGGAATCTGCTGCCAAAGCCGGAGTTCCGGTCATGGTGTTAGATCGTCCAAACCCAATCAGAGGAGATAAAGTAGAAGGTCCGGTGCTTAATGTAGAGTTTAAATCGTTTGTAGGTTTCTATCCCATCCCTGTTCGATACGGTTTAACAGTCGGAGAATTGGCTAAAATGATTGCCGGAGAAAACTGGATTAATTCAATTCCGGAATTGACTGTCGTTTGGATGAAAGGCTGGAAAAGAAGTCTTTGGTACGATGAAATTACCACAAAATGGAACGCACCATCTCCCAATATTCCGAATTTGGAAACAGCGACAGTGTATTCTGGCACATGCTTAATTGAAGCCACAAATGTGAGTGAAGGACGTGGTACAGATAATCCTTTCCTCTGGATTGGCGCGCCATGGATTAATTCATTAAAATTATCACAGGCATTAAATAAGCAATCTCTTCCGGGCGTTATTTTTAAGCCAATCACATTTCTTCCAAAGGATATTCCCGGAGCTGCCATAAATCCTAAATATAATGGTCAAGAATGTAAAGGGGTGGAAATATTCGTAATTGATAGAAACAGTTTTCTACCAATTTTGATGGGTGTTTCTCTTTTAAGTACAATAAAAGAACTATATCCGAACAAGGTGGAGTTAAAAGAAGCATCCTTGAAACGATTATGGGGAAAGTCTGATCTAAATAAACTCAGAAAGATTTCTATTGATCCTAAAAAATTACTTGAATCATACGAAGATGAAATAAATAAATTTAAATCGGCATCATCACAATATTTGTTCTATGAATAGTTCGTTTAAACAAATTCTAGGATTTTCTTTTTTATCATCAGTATTATGCTGTCAAAATATCCAAGGGGACCAATATAAGTGCGGTTATCAGGATATGCGTAGCAATAAACAATTCAAACAAACATTAAATTGGGGATATGGTTATGACAGCCTGCTTTTTGATTTAGCAACTTGGGGAACAAGCCCGTATGTGACCATCGATTCATTAGGCGCAACCGTACAAAATAGGGCCATTTGGGAGTTGACCATTGCAAACAACTCGGAGTCAAACTCAAATCGTCGAGTTTACATTCATGCCCGTACTCATCCAGGAGAAGAAGAATCTTTCTGGGTTACTAACGAAATTATCAATATCCTTTTATCAGAAACTCCTTTTGCCACATTTATTAGGTCAAATTGCACTTTTCACATTGTTCCTATGTATAATCCAGATGGTGTTGAATTAGAATATGCGCGTGAAAATGCAAACGGCATTGATATCGAAAGTGGATGGGATGATAATCCATTGGAACCTGAAGTGCTTGTGTTAAAAAATAGGTTTATTGAACTAATGGCAATGGACAATCCTGTGGAAGTAGCATTAAATATGCATTCTGCCTATTCATGTAAACGCTATTTTGTTTATCATGATGCAGCCGGGACTTCTGACAGCTATACTAATTTAGAGCAGCAGTTTATTGGTGGTATCCAATCTTACTTCGTAGGTGGAATTGAAAATTGGGATTATTTTGTTAGTTGGACATCCGGCACGCCTGATCAATATCCGGAGAGTTGGTGGTGGATGAATCAAGGTGAAAACGTAATGGCGCTAACTTATGAGGACATGAATTGTGTAGAAGCCGGCTCTTATGATTCAACAGCCTATGCCATTGTCCGTGGTATTATTGATTATCTTGGTTTGAGTTATACGTGGATTGAAGATGAAAATAATATACTACAGACTGAATTTTCATTGAGCCAAAATTTCCCCAACCCCTTTAATCCGAGAACAAACATTCGTTATAGTGTTTCGTTAAATGACCATGTAAAAATAACTGTTTTCGATTTAATGGGTCACGAGGTTAAGACATTGCTTGATTCAAAAGTAAGTATAGGAAGTGGTTTGGTACAGTGGGATGGCAGAAATTTTAGAGGAGAAATTGTACCTTCTGGAGTATATATTTATTCCGTTAAAGCCGGTGAATTCAACCAATCCCGGAAAATGATAATACTTAAATAATATATTAAAACTTATAGCCGACGGATATTCGTTGGATCATTCCCAAAGGACCATAATCAGCAGTAGAGTATTCCAATTTGATAATATTTGATGTACGAAATAAGTGGTAATCTAGTCCAGCGCCAATAGTTAAACCTTCTATGGAGTCTTTTTTCCCCAAGGATGGATATCCTGCGCGCAAGTAAATAGCTTTATAGAATATTAACTCTCCACCTAGGTTGAGATATTCATAATTATCATTAGGATGAATTGCGTCTATGGCAAACATAGCACTGATAGTTTTTGTGTTGAGTAAATAGCCACCAATCCCGACTCGAAAAAATAATGGTAATGGAAATGCATCGGTTTGGTATTCAGCATTAACAAATTCGACATTCCCCTGATTCACCGGGTCCGGGTCTACGCTAATATTCATGTCTCGCCCCATAAGTGATAAATCATTCCCAAAATTTGATATGCTGGCACCTAACATTAAATCCCAAATGGGTGTTTTGTATTGAACGCCAATATCCGTTGCTATGGATTGACCAGTAGAATGCCAAATTCGTTGCCTGATGTTCTTAATACTTGCACCAAGAGCCAATCGATCAGTGAGGTTTCTTGCAATGGTAAACACTATCGCCATATCTTGGGCATTGAACTTATCTCCGGTCCCTTTTGGTTTATCAACTGTTCTCACTAGATCATATGGAGTGGAAAGCATCGCCAAGGAAAGTGAAAACACTCCTACGCTAGGCCAGGAAAATCCAACTGCGCCATATTGAAAATCAGTTCCTGCTAACCATTCGTTATTTTCAAAATAAACTTGTATCCCCTGCAAATGAGCTAACCCTGCGGGATTCCAGTAACTGCTTGAAAGATCCGAGCAAAGGGCTACTATTGCACTTCCCATAGCGGAACCACGCCCTCCTATACCAATTTTTAAAAATTGGGCGGCAGTAGTTCCCTTTTTAGAGATATCTTGGTCATTTGCTACTTGTCCAAATATTGTTGAACTTATAAGCAACAGATAAAATATTTTCAAAATAAATGGTGATGTTTTTGTGTGTTGTTTCATTTGATTAGCGCAAATCTGCCTACTACTTCATTACCGGATTCACTTTCTACGTGAAAAATATACACTCCGAATGCAACAGGGAAATTGTCAGAAGTAGTTAAGTCCCAATATTCGATTCCATCTTCAATGCTGCTTTCATGTTTTAGGGTGCGTACCAAGTCCCCAGAAATAGTATAAATTTTAATAGTACAATTAGATGGAAGATTTGCGAAATAAATTCGTCTCGGGCCTCTGTCCTGTGGATTTTGAAGATCAAGCTGTTCAATCTTATTAGAGACCACATAAGGGTTTGGGACAACATAAATGTTATCCATATTATCTTTTTCCACCTGAGTATCACCTGAGGAAGCGGTGGTTGAAAATGTGAATATATCATCCGTAAAAGACCGATTGGTGTATATAGTAAAGATATCACCTTCTTTTGGTGGTATGGTATCCAAGACCGCAGTTGGTTCATAAAATGTCATTTCCCATGAAGCTGAAGAAAGCGTTGAATCTTGAAGGAAAATTATTCGTTCACCAGGATTCCATAGGCTATCTGAAGCGCCAGATTCAACTATCATAAATTCTAATTGTTTTTCTGTATTTTTTCGAGTGGTTTCCCAAAGTTCAAAGTTCGTTTTTACATATTCAAATCCTGGACGAGAGTTTGAGCTGACGGCAGAGTTAAACCAACGTATTTCATAATCAGCTGGATAAAAATTTGTTGAAAGGTTATTAAACGGTTTTACCAACCAAGTCCAATTTGTGTTGCTTGATTCATTCCAATTAATTTGATCATTATCAAGTTCCAGCTGATTATCTTGAACTGTAAGTGTCATACCGTCAAAAATTGGATTTCCTTCTTCCGAGGCCATTTTTATGCTATTGCGAATAGGGAAATATCGGTACATGACAATAATAGTTTCTCCTTCTGTCATAGATCCTGATCCAAGCGCATAAATTTGTCCATCATCAGGTAACAGATTAAAATCAACATCTTCAGAATAAGCAACTCCATTCAAGGAAGTAACTGAAACAAAGGAAGTATCTAAATTTTTATGAGAAAGTTTAGTGTATTGCCCTAACCGGACTACAACACTGTCAGAAACGTCTTTTTGATCTAAAACGCTATATTCAACTTGGCTACCATTATCGGTGAAAATAATCTGATAACTATTATCACTTTCAATTGCAGTATTATCTATTATATCTACAATGACATCTCCAGTCCCTTTACCATTAATTTGCTCAACCCCCGACTCATTGATACTGGAAGGAACATAGCCTGCTGTTGGTGCTTTCGGAACGATCGAAACCGTATTTATATCTAACATAATTTCATTTGTTTCGGGATTAACAGTAATATTTTTTGAGCATTCTGCTGGAGCAACAATCATGGTAGCATCGCCGTGGTCATAGGAAACAACTGCATAATAATAGTTTTGTCCATTCACCACATTATTTGAATCGACAAATACATGGCGCAGGCCAGTATTATTACCAAGGTTGTAGCTTATTCCTCTTCCTGTATACGGAATTGAGCTGAGCCCATAATAATCATTATTGAGATCAAATCGAGCAGAGGCGCCATCCGGTGTTTTAAGCGGTTCAAATAAAAACCTAGATCCATTTGCATCCGTTATTGTTTGTTGATCAAGGAACTGTGGATCTGTGCTTCTGTAAATTACATAGCCTTCAAAATCGTAGGTTTCGGTAATTGGATCAAAAGAAGATTCAGCACCATCATCCCAGTAAAGTGTAACTTTTTCGTCTCCGGGAACGGTTGTCACAATTGGTTTTTTCGGCGGTTTGGCAAACTGGTAGTTTTTTTCATAGATATCTTGGGCTGTTACAGCATTAAGCGTTAAATCATCATAATCTTGTCCAACCAATAGAGCAATACTAAATCTTCTTGCATCTCCAGCCGGTAAATTTATTGGGCCACTGCTATAAATAAATATAAAATCACCTGCCTGGACAGAATTGGCTGAATCAAAAACGCCCGGGGTAAGATAGTTTTCAAAAATAAACTGATCATTTGATATACGATTTTGACTGGTGAAGGGGGGAGATGAAAATCCGGTCAAACCAAGCATGTCAGATTCGTCCAAATCTGTCCAATCGATATTGGGTTCTCCCGGTTTTCGTAAATCAAATGGATCGCCAGGAGAGGGAACGCCATCATTTTCACCTTCATCACCGGTGTTTGGAACCCCATCTATTCCAACATCATGTTTTTCTGAGTCCCAATCGCCATCGTCATCAATCCCATTATCCTGCGATTCGTCAATCATACCATCATTGTCGTTATCTATACCATCGTATGGTTGACCTGGGCTTTCTAAAAATTTGTACCCAAAATACCCTGGAGTTTTTCCGCTTACATCACTTAATCCATCCTCGTCCCAGCAATAGACCATATTTAAATCTCGATCAAAGTAAGAAAGGTCATCTTGCCAATTGGATGGTCCGCCCACATGGGGATCGCCCCACATGCCAAAAGTGACATTTTCGAGGTCTTTTGAACTCTTATTTGTTACTTTGAAGATTAAGAAAATAATATCTTCTGCAAGCGGATTGGCCCACTGATAATATCGGGATTCAATTTCTATTCCGAGTCCGCGTCTGGATGAATCTGATAGGAAAGGATAGTACTCAAATTCTTTATTATTGCGGTCATCCACTACGAAAAATGACTCCAAATCAGAATTAGATGACCCTTGTCTAAGAGCACCTGGCCAAACGTAGTCCTTGAGGTTTTCATTGTACCATCCAAAAGGCCAACTATCGGGTTTTCCATCTCCATCTCTGTCTAAATCATTGCTGGTGGGGATATTTTCACTGAGCGGATCTGCATATGGAATGGTTAAATCATCATTCCATCCTAAGGGCTCCCATCCATAAAATTCCGTTCCATCCGGCGAAACTTCACCGCCTAAAGATGTCAACCCATCGCTGATAACTCTGGCATACCAAGTCGTATCTCCCGCATTATCGATTTTGAAGTATGCATCTTGGTGACTCCCCGGAGAAACTTCAACCTCGGCGCAAATGAAAGGACCAAATTCATAGCCGTAACCCAAGCCTTCCCATACAATGTCTGTTACACGATTCCCGGGACTCGATATTGACCCATAGTTCCATATTTCTGTTGTTATTTTATTACCATTTAGGATAGCTTTTTGCCTTCTTAAAATTTGATCGCCCTGGTGTTCTGCAAACTGTTTTTTGTAGATACCTTCTCGCCAATCATAATACCGATTATAGTCGCGTTGAGTCCATTTTTTTTCTGGGCCGTTTCGGTACCATTCCAAATCTTTTTTGAAAAACCATTGTGCTTGTATTGAAGACGTTGTAAAAAAAATAGCTAGAATAAAAAATGTACGTTTCATCTTTATAAGTCCAAAGAAAAGCCAAATTTAAAAGATCGTGGGGCAGAATAATAGTTTGGGCGAGTTATATACTCATCCCACGTATGGATCCCCGGCTGTCCATAATGGGAAATGAATTCTGCCGTTTCCTGACTGCTTCGGTTCTCATAGGTGAATTCTGCCGAGCCGGTGTCATCAAATACATATCTTTCATTACGTATATCAAATACATTATAAACTCGAGCGAAGAGAGAAACCTGCTGTTTACCAATTGATATTCTACTTTCGATTTTAAGGTCCAGATTTCGCTGAACTGGTTTCCGTCCACTATTGGGTTTTGGCACATAATTCGCATAGGGTATGGATGGTGTATAAGGCCATCCGGTTGAAATTTTACCAATGAGTCCCACTGTTGTTTTTGAGGGATCTCCAATAATGATTGTGGTATTTAACAGGTGCGCCTGATCCCAGGATAACGGAACAATAAGCTTTTCTTCTTCAACGCCGCTTAAAGTACTAAAATAAAATGAACCGGATTTAACTGAATTTCCTTCCGATTTCTGATAAGTATAGTCAAGCCAGATGCTTGTTTTGGAAATCGGGTCGTATCGTTTAGTTGCAGAAAGAGTTAATCCTCTAGACGTGCCGTAATCTTTATTCAAATATATGTCATAATTAGACGGACCGTATTGAGGGCTGTCATAGCGGATATTCTGCAGCGCTAATAGTTCGCGGATATCTTTGTAGAAGAGATTTAGGTCCATCCCGATCAATTGGCCGAATTGCTGTTGGAAACCGAATTCATAGAGAACTGTTTTTTCCGGTTTCAAATCAGGATTACCAACAGTTGGTGTAAGTCCTGCACCAAAATAACTTTCACGGTATAAATTTCGCAGGGTAGGCATTTGGTAAAAATGTCCATAGGAAAAATGAAAAATTCCAGTATCGGTAATGGGAAGAGAAACACCAATTCGAGGAGAAATCATTGTCTTTTCACTGGCTGCACTTTTTCCTGCCTGCGGATAAACAAGATCTGCTATAGATGAATCTTTGGGCACAAAAGCATCATATCGCACACCTAAATTCATGATCATGGAACTATATTCCATTTTATCCTGAATATATGCTGAATATTGCAACGCATTCTTTTTGTAATACACATGATAAGGAGATTCATTTTCTGGTAAAACGGTTGGCTGTAGATAATTTTGATTATATTGAATAGAAATGTTTCTTTCCTCAAGGTTATCCCTGCGAAAACTAAAACCGGTTTTTAATTCATGCCTTTCTGACACTTGCATAGTAAAATCAAATTTCCCACCTAAAGAATTCGAAGTTCTATAAGTATGTCCCATTTGGGTGCCGCCAAATAAAAAGGTGGCCGAGGTTGGCTCTGTATTGATGTAATCAGTAGAAACATATCTGCTGTCAGTAGTATCCTCATACAAGTAGTTTTTATAATCTGTATTACTTATAAATACATTAGCTTCGTAAAAGCTTTTCTCAGTCAGGGAATGATTTATTTTAATCGAATGATTGTTATTATCCGAAAGCTTTGACCCAACTCCATCCGGATTATATTTATATTCATGAGAATAACTCTTACGTTGTGATTGAGATAAAATAGATTGAGTAGAAATTTTCAAACGGGGAGAAAGCCGTAATGTAAACTTTGCCAGAGAATTGGTACTTTCACTAGGATTCATGGGTACGAAAGCACTATCACCACGCATTTGAATATACCAATTACCGCTTGGCGGGAAATACGCTAAATCATCGGGGTTGTGCTCACGGATTCCAAAGAGATAACCCTCGCTTTCACTCCGGCGAATGGAAACATTAAATGTCAAAAAATCACCAAGGAATGGCAGAACCGGTCCTGAAATAAAACCGTCAAAAGTTCGATTTGCTGTCATGCTGAGATTGTCAATATTGGGGTAAATGTTTGAGGCCTTTGATGCATAGTCACCACTGTAAATTGAAAGACTACCGTCATAATGTTTTCCACCATCTTTAATTTTTACATCTACTACACCACTCATCGCATTGCCGTATTCTGCATTAAAGGCGCCACTCACCAACTTCATTTCTTCTAATGCTTTGTTACTGATGCTAACAGCCAGAGAATTGGTAAAAAAGGGATTAGATACAGAAACTCCATCAATAAAATATCCGATCTCATTGCTTCGCCCTCCACGAACGTGCAATGCGCCCCCCGCACTACGGTTTACTCCAGCATGGGTGGCGAGGACACCTAAAAATGATTCGACAGGTAAGTCTTGAATGTCATCCGCTGTCGTTACGCGCTGTGACGCTGTTAAATCTTTCTGCACCAAGGGTCTTTTCGCAATTACCACGACTTCCTGCCCTTGAACCACCTCTTCGTCCAATTTAAACTCGAGATCAGTAGTTTGGCCGGTTGTGACTCGAACTTCTTTCATAGTGATTGTTGCAAATCCTATTGCATCTACTCGGACAGTATAAGTCCCGGGAGGAATATTCATGATAGTAAAGCGTCCTGATTCATCAGTGGCGGCTCCTAAATATGTATCCACCAAGATTACATTCACACCAACCGCTGGTTCAGCATTCGTTTTTTGTTTAACGACTCCAATGATTTTACCATTGGAAGCAAACAAGATTCCCGCGAAATGAAGGATGATTAAAATTTTTTTCATACGTAAAAGGGGAGTGCAATTTTGCACTCCCCTTAGATTAATTAACTATGAGGTTTACTCTATTTATTTAAGCAAAGTCATCATCTTGGCTTTTTTCATTCCAGCCCACTCAAGCGTATAGATGTATGCACCTGTTGCGACTTTTCTACCAAGATCATTTTTCCCATTCCATACAACCTTATGAGAACCAGCAGAGATTAATTCGTTATCTACGAGAGTTCTCACCAACTGTCCGGTTATGTTATACACTTTTACCGATACCTCTCGGTTAATGGGTAGAGTGTAATTAATGACTGTGTTGGGGTTAAACGGATTTGGATAATTCTGAGCTAAAATATATTCCTCAGGTCTGATAAACCTAATAGGATCATCATTCACCCCAAGATGTGCACTTCCATTTTCAATAATAATGAAAGACCATCTTTTAGGATTAACCACGGATGTAACAACATCATCATAATGTGTTACGCCAATAGCAACGGAATCCATGTTCAAGGTTTTTACCGTAGTCGTAAGACTGTCGTCAACGCTCTGGAACCCGACCAGCAACTCTTTTTGCCCGTCGTTATCAAAGTCCAGCAAATCACCACCCCAATTTGTTTCTATTTTTGCAGCGAATCCCCAAGGAGACGAAGCATAAGTAGTATCGGGCGCATCAGTAGAATCAAGAGTGACAGTGGTATTTACCACATCGTGCTCACCCCAATAGATGATTTTCTTAAAATAGCTGGAAGGTGATAATGGATCAGTACCAATGTATTCCAAAGCGGTTATATTTGGTACAGTACGACCGACGAAAATGCTTTTTCTCGCACTTCCATCATAACCGTATCCGACGTCACCAATGAATTGTCCGATATTTGGAGCAATCATTTTTACATGATTTTCATCAACATTTAAGACGCTATCTCCGGGAGAATAGTCCATTGCATATACATCGCCGGACCCTACACCCCAAGAACCATAGCTTGCAAAATAAGCTTCATCGTTTCCATCAGAATCGATGTCGTGTGCGTACCCACCCCAGATAGAATACTGGTCATTAGAAGTTGCTTTATACCAACCAGTACCAGAGTCAGGAGCAGAATAAGAATCTGCTGAATCTGCAGTCAGGTTATAGAAATGGAAGTTATTCCAAGTATGATTCACAATCTCATATTTGCCATCTCCATCTAAATCAGCAGGGAGGGCATGCAGAGGTGAACCGCCGCTATAATGGCTTCTATCTACCCAAAATTCTGTATTCCAGGTTTCTAAACCTCCACCTGAATTGTGGACAATATCATCGCCAGCATTGAGTGAAATAATTAGAGTCCCTTTTGGGGCGCTATCACGAATATGAGCCAGGATTTCCTGCTGGCCATCTCCATCAACATCCATTATCTCTATTGCATCATGTCTACCCCTGTAGCCTGAGCCATAGGTGGCAGAGCCCTGCCCATCACCGGCACAACAGGTGTCAACTTCAATTTGACAAATGGCAGAAAAAGTTGCGCCATAATTATCACTGCCAACAACCCCGTCCCATTCATAAATATGGTACCCGGGTGCAGCAGTTGAAGGAGAGTGAAAAACAATCTCTTGTTTTCCATCCGCATCTAAATCGGCTACTGTAACTGTACGGGGGGCGTATCCATACAAAACGTCGCTGGTAGTATCGGATGCCCAAACTTGATCAAATACATTATTTGCAACATCGTATTCAAAAACCACAACTCTAGACCCAGCATATTGAGTGGCAATAACTTCTCGCTTTCCATCACCATCCATATCCATTCCACCAATGACTGATCTTGGGTTGGAAGCGGTATTAAACAGTGAATCACCATCTGTTGCTTCAGCGATTGCAGAGATGGACCAGTTTGCTGCCAAATGCTCTGGATTATCTCCGCCGGAATCAAAGGAGAATTTGTCATAATCCAGAACCAGAATTTGTGGCTGTGTTGGATCATTCGCATACAAATTTGTTAAAACGACTTCAAGTTCCCCATCTCCATCCAAATCGTTATCGGATATATCGAGCGGATAATAACGATCTGCCGGGTCTCCGATACTTTCAAAAATCGTTGTGACTTCATAGTCGTTAGCGTCTGTTGGATCAGATCCGGTAAATTCCATCCGCACAACGGTTTCTTTTGTGCCGGTTGTGGCAATTATATCGAAATCGCCGTCGCCATCAATATCACCTGAATCACTTCCACGGTTTCTCGAACCAAAAGTTAGAACTTCATGAAAGTGAGATGCTTTTAAACTATCGACACCACCTACACTATCAGGAACTGATTCCAGATAATATAGTTTTCCATTTGTCATCGGGAACCAAGCCTGAAGTGAACTATCTCCATTAATATCATGAAAAGCAAAGCCATTTCTTCGGAAAGAAGCAGGGTCTCCATCCTGAAAAATTTCATTCAAGTCAACAGCAACTTTGTAAGAATCAGCTTGAACGGCTTCAAAAACAGTCATGCTAAAGTTATTCCAGGTATTTACCCACACTTCCATGTTTCCGTCGCCATCATAATCCACAGCATCCAAGTTATAGACACTACCGCCACCTAAGTTTTGCGTGTCCAAGTATTCATTGGTAAAAGTAGAAAGGGATGAGAAGTCGCTACCATCTAATTCATCAATCGAAAGTCTTCTGACCGCACGATCTACAGTACAAAGTTCCATGTTTCCATCTCCATCAAGATCTGCTATTTCAAACCCGGCAGGGCGAAAATTATCTGAAAATGTCATCCCATATTGAAACAACAACGTAGCAGTGGCAGGGAATGTTAAATCTGCTTGTTGTTCAAAAATGTAAGTTCCCCAAGTGTTGTCATTTGAGCCAGATGCAGGTGGCACTCCAAAATAAATTTCAGAAAGACCGTCAGAATCAATATCGCCATAAAACAAACCCGGCAAACTGTTTCCGGGATCGGGTGTGATGAAATGCCAGACATGATTATACCCGCCGTTGCCATCTGCTTCGTAGAGATAGACACCTAAATAGCCGGGGTCAGGACCACCGGGCGCTAGGGTTTCATCAATGGAAAAAAGAATTTCATATAAACTATCACCATCAAAATCCATTCCAGCCAATACGCTTTGGGCGCCTAAGGCCGTAAAGGTGGAGAAATTTGCATCTCCGTGTGCATTCAAAGAATAATCCAGGCTAAAATCACCGGCAGCATTGTAGCCACTAGTTGCGAAAGTGGGTTGCAGGGATAAGATCAGTAAGATTGTCATTAACTTATTTAACATGTAGTACCTCGTTTTGTTTTAGGGTTTGTTACTGTGATTTATATCACTAGCAATGAGCAAGCAATGTAATGGAGTTATGAAAAAAGAGTCAAGCAAATAAATTGAGCAAGATTTACCCGCTTAGGCCAACTTTTTGATCGTCGGACTTCAGGATGGAAATTAATGCATCCAGTTCATCCAAAAGTTCTGTTTCACCCATGAATCCCAGACTTCTGTAACGGATATTACCGGTTTTATCAACAATAACTTTTGTAGGTAAAAGAGACACACCAAATGATTGGTACACCTCATCCTTGTCATCCATCAATACGTGGAAAGGGTAATCATTTTCATTCATCAAATCTTTTACGGCTTGAAGTTTGTCCTTTGCTGTTTCTCTGGTATTGACAAATAAGATTTTTACTTCGTTCCCTTTCTTGTATTTGGTAAGGGCTTTTTTCATAGCGGGGAAAGATTTGATGCAAGGACCACACCAGGTCGCCCAAAAATCTAAAATAACTATTTTCCCTCTGTAGTTAGAAAGTGATATTTCTTTACCATCTGTATCCGTAAGAGTAAAAGCGGGGGCCTTTTCTGTTACGAGTTTTTCCTTTATTTCAGCTTTTAGATTTCCCATTGCGGAGGTTTTCAAGTTGGAAAAATAAGATAAAAAATCTTCATCTGATCCGTGGGTATCCATAAAAATTTCTTTTAGGATTTCTTCCATTTTTGGGGATTGAACACCACCTCCGATACTTTTTTCTAGAGTTTCTTTTGCTCTACCCACAGAACCGTTATTAAACAAAACAGAGGAAAAATGCTCATTTATTTGTTTTTGTTTTTTGTTGGTTAAATGATATGCTTCTTCCAAATAGATTAATGCATCAGAATGATTCCCCATTAAATTGGTTGCTACACCAAGTGCATCTAGCGCCATGGCGAGTTGTGTTGCTCTGGCTTCCTGCCAAATAGTCGAAATTTTTAATGGCGGTTTTGTAGTGCTTGGCTTTTCATATTCTTGGCGAGAAGCATCAACAGATTTATTGATTATTTCTACTATTGAATCACCATTGCCGTTTCCTATTTTTTCGATACCATTCACTGCATAAAATACTGGACGTTCGCTCCATAACTTATCATTAAGAGATTGAACATATTCAATCGCTGTTTTATAGGATCCCTCTTTTATATATTCTCCGATAATGACTCCTCTCATATAACTAAACCCGGAATAGTCAGGGTACTTGGCTTCAAATTCATCTAAAAATACTTTCTTTTCTCCCGAACCTACTTTTTTATAAAACTGACCGGCGTCTTCTCGTTGTATCCATCGACCCATAGGAAATTTTTCCTGAGATTTTGTCTTATAATAATCTGCCTTTTCCTGATTTTTGACTGCGCCGTACCAAGCGCTCAGGAAAAACAAGTGTTCCTCTGTCCACAAATCGGGACTAGCCATAGATTCTAGATGTTTTTCAATTTCAACAAATCCATCAGTTCCCAAACTTTTTCTCAATACGGAAAAATACGAGAAAGCAAACCCTAACATTTTTTCGGGATTCCGAGAAAATTCATTCTCATAAAAACCCAACAAAGTATCCGCAAAAAGTGTTTTGTCTAATTGAGCGCCCCATCCCCGCCGTACAAGTGATGCCGCATAGCCAGCTTCTGCCCCCGGCAATATCTGCTGATCGTCGGTATATAACGGTACCCAATATCCAAGACCTCCATTAAAATCTGTATCATTTTCATTGTGTAGTGTGACTACAAAACCAACAACCGAATCAGGGGTAGAAATTTGTACTGTCCACCCGTCTCCCCTTTTTTCCATTTTATATTCTTCTGTATCAACCACATTATTCGGCATAGAAAACATTGAAGCCGGTTGGAAATTTCGTTTTCCGTACGTCCGAACAATAGCATATAATTTATCTGTACCGTCCAGAATAGTCCCGTTAGAATTGTACAAGATGGTGACAGATTTGCCAGCCTTTGGGTTTTCCGGAAATGTGGAAAAGACGCTGGAAAAATCATAACTACCGCACGATATCATTAAGCAAGATATAAGGAGCAACCCTGTAGATATTTTTGTGAAATTTTTCAACATTTTTTTATTCCTTTATATTATAGTTATTCAAAAAGACTAAAATTCTAAATCAAATCCCAACACCATTTGCCGCCCAAGAGCTGGTTGCGTTATTCCGCTGGATATATCTTCATGCTCGGTTAAGTTCCTGACGTCAAAATAAATATTTATGTTTCTAGTAAACCAATAATTCCAACGCAAACGAACTGTGACATAAGGTTTATAATTGACCAATAAATCTTTACTATAATAGGAAATATAGTCAACATTCGGGTTGTAGAATCCATCGTATTGCAGTAGCCAATCTCGACCTTTCTTATCCCCGATGTAGTTAAAATCTAATACCAAAGAACCGCCTTTTTTATTTTTGGAAATAATTGGAGGAATGTTGTAGGTAAGAGAGAGGTTTGCGGTGGATGTCGGAACATCATTTCTCCTAACACCTTCGTCAAAAAATCCTTCATATTGCAGATCATTCTGGCGGATTGAATCCTGACCCCATCTGCTGTCCAAAATAGAATAGGTTGCATTAATACCTAAAGGTCCAAATCTTGTTTTCAACGCAAATTCCCACCCTTTATTAATAATTTCACCAAAATTAATATACCAATATTCCCGCTTAACGGTTTCCGGATCATCTATGCTGGGGTCATTCTGAATTCCATCTCGAAACAATTGATCAAAATAAGTGACTTCAAGAAAAAAATTATCTCCGAAATAAAAATCACCGCCGACTTCATATCCTGATTGCCTTTCGGGCTTCAAGTCGGGATTGCCGATATTAATAGAGGTGCTAGATTCGCTGGGAAGCGCCTGCATTGATTGTGGAGGGCTGATTCCTCCTCCACCCCAAGATCCCCGTAGTTTAGCAATTACACTACCCAACTCTGAAATAAGGGATATCCCCATTTGAGGGCTAAAATGAGTACCGTAATCTTTTCCAAAATATTCATTTTCTTCCACCCGCCCTCCAAGTGTCAAATACAAATTTTCTCGATAACCCAATACTGTTTCTGCATAATATCCCAAATTACTATTGCTTTGATCTACGAGAGAAGCATTGTCAAAATCATCGTAATAATATTGATCTTTTACCTCATCTACTGTTCCGGATAATCTTACATTGCTGCTTTGGGTTCGTTGGGCGCCAGCTGTGATGTCAAATTCTACCAAATTTTGAAAGTTGCGTTTCAGATGCCAAAAGTAATTTAGTGTGGTTCGGTTCCAATCTTGTTTTAAATAGCTTCCTCCGCTATCAGTGCCAAACTTTCTATACAAGTATTGTTTGGTATCGTTTCCAATAATTAGAGTATGGTACCAATTGGGTGTAAAATTTTGGGTAAAGTTGATACTGAGTCCTGGCTTATAAAATTCTGTAAATCCATCCGATAAAGGATCGTCCCAATGATCCGGTGCGTCCGTCCAGCCTCTTTCTTCTTTATATTTTAGTAAATGAAATAGATTGCTGATAAACCCTTGTCTGCCCCAACTCTGAAATGTTTTGACATCAACCTTTGCTGTTCCTATCCTTGCATTGAGTGCACCATGTAGTTTTATTTGTTCAATATTTTTACCATTACTTGGCATCACTTCTTCATCAACCGTTCCATTTACGCCAAAGTTGAAATTTAAATCGGATGAGCTTCTTCCACTTAAATTAAAGGAAACTTCTTGCCCCATAGCTTTGTCATTAATAATGGGTGCATCGGTGCTTTTTCTGGCAATTTTTATTCTATAAGTCGTCTTTCTTGAATTCGAGCCCCTTTTGGTGAATATATGAATAATTCCGCTTTGAGCATTTGATCCATGCAGAGTTGACCCCATAGGTCCTCGTACTACTTCAATTCTTTCAATGTCACTGGGATCAATAAAATCTGTAATCCCCGGATTGGATTGAACATCAAACCCAAGAAGTTCGACTCCGTCCACATAAATTTTTACATCGCCTAAGGGTCTTCCGGCGCCACTGGTTCCACCTCTCAAGGTAAACGCATAATTATTTTGACCGGGTCTATGAGGTAGGTTTGCATATCCACCAGGGACTTTTCCCAATAAAACTTCATCGATGCTTCGCAATGGAAGCACGCGTAAATCTTCTTCTGAAATAATTGTTACCGGTGACGCCTGAGCCCGTTTTTGTCGCTCGCTAAAACTCGCCGAAACAACAACTTCGTCTAAATCAATTAAGGACCGTTTCAAAATGAAATCAGCTTTGATTTCTTCTCCATCCTGCAATTGAACGTCCCGACTTACCGTTCTATGACCGATATACATTGCGGTTAATTGGTAATGTTTCCCAGCTGGAACTTTAGGGATTACATAATTTCCATTTTTATCGGTTGCTGAGCCCAAAGCTGTATTTTTGAGAAATACATTTGCACCGACCAGTGGATTTCCGCGTTCATTTTTTATAATGCCTGATATACTTCCGCTTTGGGAAAACAGAACAGATCCTGCCATTAAAAAAAATATCAAGTTTACATTTTTCAATTAAGTCTTAATATGTTTTTATCTATAGCTGATGAATATAATTATTTTAAAAGCATCATTTTGCTGGTGAAGATGCTCTCATTGGATTGTAAACGATAAAGATAAATACCGGAAGGCAGAGGTTGAGCTAAATCATTTGTGCCATTCCATGAGACAGAATGTTGCCCCGGGGTTACTTTACCCATAAATAAATTTTTTACCACTTTTCCACGAATATCATAAACTGTAATGCTAACATCCGAAACATTATCCATGGAATAAGAAATGTTGGTTACCGGGTTGAATGGGTTTGGATAATTTCCAATTAATTCAAATCCCTTAGGGTTTGCTTCATCTTCTGTTGCCAAAGTTCCAACAAGGTATGACTGCTTAGGTGTGGTAGAGATATTTTCCTCCACATCTTCTGCAGAAACCCACCAATATATGGTGGTTCCGTTTGTATAGCCTTGAATGTCGGCCGTATAAACATATTCCTGTATTACAAGATTATAAAGCATTGTCATTGCTTCAGACGTTGTACTGGCTGTAAGGGAATTAACCTGCCAATTAAGAATAGCAATTTCAACGCCATCGGATCCACCGGAGGGATTTTGATCATTTACGGTTGCAAATACTTTAATTTCTGTCCAGGATGGAATTGGATCTGGCAATCCGTCTGTGCTTGTAACTCCCACATGATATATTTCAATTTCAGGAGGTATATCTCCGAAAATATCAACCACATATTGAAATTTCCAAGCGTTAGGCATGATATGCCATCCATTTTCACCACTCGGGCCGCTACAGTCACTTGCGTAATATGTAAGCCCAGGTGAGGGATAAAAGTAGGATGCATCGGAGGCGTTTAAAATAATCTTGGTTGCATCGTTTGCCGGATCACCTGCATCGTCTGGAAGGTAGGTTACCACAACGGCAATTAATTCATCTTTTACAAACTGGGCTCCTCCGTCAGACGTAAAATCAACAAAATAAACTCCTGCGGATCCATCGGATGGCCTTTGGATTGTTACATCTGTTGGGCTAACCGGTAACACTTTGGTCCCCAAAACTGGTTGCCCATCTGCTATTTCCAGTTCTGCGGAACAGATACCAATCCCAGTACTGAAATTATTCCAAACCAAGTTTGTCGCAGAACTAGTATCTGGATAAGCGATTGAATCATTATCTGCAGTATGAGCGTATCCAATCCATCCATTTTGAGTGGTATCTCCAATGCTATACATGGATCCGGTTGATGTAAATGGATAACCCCCACTCCCGGGCCTGTAAACTTCAACCTTTAAATTTGGGGATGTTCCATCTGTATTCCATCCAAGCACATTCACGCCAATTCCATTTAAGGTTAAATCGCCTGGAGCATTGAAAACCTCCATCATGATGTCACCGGGGGAAAATCCTATACTTACTGTATCATTTAGACCGATGTTTAAGGTATCAACCACATTCCGTGAAAGGACATTTTCTGAATTAGATGCACCTTCTTGATTACCAATTAATGGTCTAAGCATAAAAACGCTAAATAACAAATAAGGTGTTATTTTTTTCATCAGAAGAATCCTCGTTGGTTAACTTAATTATTGAAATTCTTAAAACGAATATAGGTTTTTAATTTCATCCTAAAAAGAGAACATTTCCATTTTGGACCTTCTTTGATTAATTTTAATTAATGTCTCGGCTCGCTAAAGATAATTATAGAAAATTAAGAAAATGTTAAGTCGTCGCTCTATTTCTACCGCTATAACATCCTTAATCATTTTTTTATTCTCTTGCGATGATAGTAAAGTGAAGGCAGAGGATGAATTGGACAGAGTTGCGATTGATTTATTGCTTTCCGAATATGATTTAGTAAATGGACCGGGTGCGGCACTTTTAATCATTAAGGAAGGGGATATTCTATATTCAAATGAATATGGGATGGCCAACTTGGAGGAAGATACCCCAATCACATTTGCAACAAATTTCAGGTTGGCTTCTGTGACAAAACAATTCACAGCAATGTGCATTATGATTTTAAAGAGTCGAGGTCAGTTAGATTATGAACAAACGATTACAGATATTTTCCCAGATTTCCCCGATTACGGAAATAACATTACCATTACACATCTCCTGCATCATACTTCAGGACTTATAGAGTACTTTTCTCTGATAACGGAGCAGGTAAAGGATCGGGATGTTTTGAATCTTATGATGCAGCAATCCTGGACTTATTTCCCACCAGGGACGGATTACCGTTATAATAATTCGGGGTATGCAATATTGGCAATGATAGTGGAGGAAGTGTCTGGCTTAAGTTTTGCTAATTTTTTAGAACAAAATATTTTTTTACCGCTCGGAATGTCAAACAGCATTGCTTTCGAGGATGGGATTTCAATTGTTAACAATAGAGCATATGGATATTCTGTTAATACTATTTTAGAAGGCCCTGAATATTTTCGAGATGATCAAAGTCTTGCAAGCGCCGTACTTGGCGATGGTGGAATTTATACTTCTGCAGAAGACATGTTAAAATGGGATCAAAGTCTGTACACGAATACATTGGTTCCATATGCGATTCTGAATAAAGCTTTTACCAGTGGGAAATTATCCAGCGGTGAAGAAACAGGGTATGGTTTTGGTTGGGTGTTAGATACTTATTATTACCGGGAAAGAGTTTCTCACACCGGTAGTACTCGCGGATTTCGGAATGTTTTTATGCGGTTCCCTAACGAAAGAATAAGTATTATAATTCTTACTAATCGAAATTCTGGCACCCCAAAAGACATTGCGAATCAAATTGCAGATTTATTATTTGATCCATAAAAAACCTAAGAGCTAATGGAGTTCATTCATTTTGAATTCTTTCAAAAAACCATCGGACCAACGGATTCGAATTCTATCCACCTTCCTTTGATTATTATTACCCCCAATAAATACAATCGGCGCTGATTGAGATAAATAACCTCCACCGGCTGAAATTTCATGAAGTTGAATTGTTTCATCAGAAAAATCCACCCAAATTTTTGCTCCAACATAATTATGGTTTTCTGATAATTCTGTTAAATGAATAGCAGTCATTTTTGAATGCGTTAGGTTTATAAAAACTTTTACTACTGCATTGTTCACCCCGGCAATGAAATCAGGTTTTCCGTCACGATTGATATCGTTAATTGTCAAGCTGGTCCCATCTTTTGGAAGCAGGAGTCCGCTTATATCTGGTGTAATACTCTGAAAATTCCCCGATCCATCACCAAGAAGCAACAAGCTCACGCCTCCATCCATGTAGCCGGTTTCTCGTTGGGGTCCATAGAAATTTTGCACCACATAAAGATCTAAATTCCCATCACCATTTATATCGCAAATAGCAGAACCGAAAATTGGACTCGCTTGGGCTATTTGAGGTAAAGGGTGAAACTCGAATTGAGTATTTCCTTGAGTATCGGTTTCATTAATGAGGATTCCTGATGCTAAACTGTTAACCTCGAATTTTTCAGCGATCTCAAGCCGAGTTTCTGTATAAATGTCTTTTAGGGATGTAATCGCAAAATCATGATAGGATGGCAATTTTTGTTTTACCATTGGCATCGCATCACTTGAGCACCCTAACCCACGGCGCGGTAGGCAAATCCCATTTTCGTATTTTGCCTCGATAATACGCTTGATACCGTTTCCTTCAAAGTCTCCGTAATATAATATTTCCGGTTTTGTGTTTGAAGCTTTGTACTTTGTATTAAAACCAAAATTGCCAACTAAATAATCTGTGTCACCATCATTGTCGATATCGCCTCCGCTGATACTATTGTACCAACCCATACGGGTTGCCAAGCCAACTTTAGAAGTGCGCTCAACGAGTCGACCATTTTCATTGTGAAAAAATCGTACCGGCCCCCATTCGTAAGTAACCAACAAATCGGGATGATGATCTGCATCTACATCTGTAAACAGTGCACTTGTGACCATTCCTGCGTGCTTGATTCCCGGGGCAATCGTATTTGTTATATCTTCATATTTTGTCCCGGTAAAGCGTAACACTGTTGAATTGGGTGATTCCGGATAATTCCCAGGAATTATCCTTCCACCAATAAACAACTCTAAAGATTTATCGCCATCAATATCAGCCGCAATAATTACGCTACCACTATTCCGAATATCAGGTAGCAGATCTGATTTTGTAAAAGAACCCTCACCATCGTTGGTATAAAGACGATCCCGTAAAACATCATCACCCGGCTCACATTCTACGCCACCACTTACTACATACAAATCGAGGTCTCCATCGTGATCAAAATCAATGAATAGCGATCCCATATCCTCTGATCTGATATCATCGTTGAAACTTATTTGCGACGTTTTAAGAAATGTTCCGTCTCCTTGATTGCGATGAATCGATCCAATAAAACCAGAAGACCCTCCAATGAAAAGATCGTCGTATCCATCTCCATCAATGTCACCCCATGCCAACCCCGGACCAAGTTGTGAAGATTTATTAGGTAGCAACTTTTGTCGTTCAAAATCATCGTATATTTTTTCCATGTGAATTGCGCTTGACAACACATTTTGGTTTTGCGAAAACATTGTCATTTTTATCGGTTTTGTATTTTCTTGTTTTATGTCCTCAACTACTGTTTTGGGCTCAATAATTGTATATAAATATCCAGTGGGAAGATCTTGCAAAATTTGTTGTTTACCTGTCGGCCAATAAATTGTTATTGTATCTGCTTTTTCTGTTTTAGCCAAACCAAAGTGTACAATGGATTCACTTGATGACATGAACCCTCTTGATGTTGCGATATATCGTGTTTGTTTGGTATCACCATCTGCCTTCAAAACAATTTTTGATCCTACGCCATTATAATTACTTGATCTGCCTTTGAGTTTGATACGAAGCGACCTTCCGGAAGAAACATCATTGCGATAAACACGGACAGGCTCATTAAATCCATTCACGACAAGGTCGAGATCTCCATCTCCATCCAAATCACCCATTGCAGATCCGGTACTAATACCAAGATGGTCTAATCCCCACTGTTTACTGAGATTTGTAAATTGCAAGTCGCCCCGATTTTTATACACTTGGTTCTTCAATTTGTATGGTTTTTGCTGCTCCCACCATTCTAATTCTTTTTCTGCAAAAGAATCATCCTTAGCTGCAATGTGTTGTGATTTGTCTTTTAAGTCTCCATTGAAAAAATCGCGAGACATTCCATTTGTGAAATATACATCTTCAAATCCATCATTGTCTAAATCGCCAAATTTTACAGTCCAAGTCCAATCTGTTTTCGCCAACCCCGTAAGGTAGGCAACTTCCATAAACCGATCGGTGCCGGTATTTAGATAAAGTGCATTTCTCATGTATTGCGGCGGGTTTGGGAAATTCAAAAACCAAGCATCACTATTTGGCCCGCTCATAGAACCCATAGATAATTTATCTCGATAGTGGTTACTCCCAGCCATGTCAGAAGCAAGATAATCTATCCAGCCATCATTATTGATATCTGAATAATCTGAACCCATAGAAAACCAGGGAGTGTGTGGAAATGCTTCGTTTGCAACATCAGTAAATGAAATGAATCCATTAGCGTCTGGACCATTATTACGATATAGATGATCAGGACCCATGTAGTCATTTGCAACATACAAATCAGGCCAACTATCATCGTTATAATCCCACCAAGTTGCAGACAGCCCATAATATGGCAGCTTTCCAATTCCCGATTCAACCGAAACATCAACAAATGTGCCGTTGTCATTTCTATATAAATGATCAAATTGACCCGCCGGCACTAACATTTGCATACGATTGGGAGGTTTTACGATATAGGCAAGTTCGCGGGAATCAGGATGTATAAGAATTCTTCTATTTTCCTGACGAATTATTTTTACGTTTTTAATATCAGAACTTGGCTGCAATCGATTGGTAAGCAGATAACCATCCAAATCTCCATCCCGATCATAATCGGCAAAGGACATTGTAACGCTTGCCCCGTTAAAATCGAGACCGTATTTACTTGCTTCCTCAGTGAATTTTCCCTGCTGATTAATATAAAGCCTGTTAGGGCAGTCAAAACCTGACACAAATAAATCAAGCCAACCATCATTGTTTAAATCCGCAAAGGTTGCACCGGTGCTCCACATTCCAGCCGGATTCATGCCCACTTTTTCCGTAACATCTTCAAATTGAAACCCACCAAGGTTTTGATACAATCGTCCTCCATCCATTTGTCGTGTTAAGAATATATCAGCTAAGCCATCCCGATTGTAGTCTCCAATTGCTACTCCTGAGGCAATAAATGAATTGCGAATTTGATCACGGTGTTTTTGGCTCGGATTCCAAGTATTGTGAAAGTCGATATCTGTCTCTCCGGATTTTAATAAAACGAATTGGTGGTTTGAATTTGTTGAATTATTAAAAGGTGTCGCAGATAAATCCGGATTTTTTTCTCCCAATTCCTGCACACGAAGTAATGATTGGGATGAAATCATCCAATTTTCATTCGCATCGATTTGCTTACTCTCTCCGCAACCGAAAAAATAAAATGAAAGAACCGATAAAATAATTTTATTAATCATTTATTTTGTGCAAATCTTAAAATGAAAAGAATGTATCGAGATACTATTATTTTGGCAACGTAGCTATTTTTAGTATTTTTTCCCGCCCATCCTAAATCTGCAATGGTGAGATTTTGGCTAATAATTTTGTTCATGTATTGTAGTAAATTAACTATTAAATAATTATCTGGCTAAAAACTATGTATGTTATTTTTAACTTATGAAGAGCAATTATCCAAAGCGATTAATACCAATGTATCTACCAATACTTTTGGGGTTTTGGGCGATATCCTGCTCTCATCACAAATCCCTATTTAGTAATACCGGCAAATTGGTTTTTAAAAAAAATATAAATGAATTGATTATGGATTCCGGGCTAAATGCAAATATGGGGATCAAAATTAAATCGTTGTCAACCGGAGAAACGTTATACGCTCTTAATAGCGAAAAATTATTACTTCCGGCCAGCAATAATAAGCTATACACTTGTGCAACAGCACTGGGAGTTCTTGGATCGGACTTTGTGTTTGAAACTTCTATTTATGTTGAAAAAAACAATCTTTACCTAAAAGGCGGCGGTGATCCAGATTTTTCTATTGAGCAATTAGATTCACTCGCTCAAATTGTTTCGTCTTCACTCAATTCAATTGATACGATTTTTGTTGATGAAAGTTTAATGGATACACTTCATTACGGTGAAGGATGGATGTGGGATGAAGGATATTGGTGGTACGCAGCTCCAGTGAGCGCCTTATCTATGAACGATAATTGCGTGGATTTTTATTTCCATCCCGGGAAATTAGGAGAGCCGGCTGACATCACTGTTCATCCGCCAACACAATATATTCAAGTTAAGAACCAATCCGTTACTGTGAACGACACGATAGAATTCAAAAAGTTTAAAATTGAACGAGATTGGGTCGGGGAAACAAATCAGTTTATCATTTCCGGCGAATTACTGGATACCACGCCTAAAGATACTTTAATCCGAAATATTGTTCACCCTCCGCTGTTTGCCGGAACGGTCATGAAGGAAATGCTCGCAGAAAGAGGTATATCTGTTCTTGCGGTTTCTATTGGAACTCTACCAAAGAATGCTTCAAAACTTGTTTCTCATCGCTCCGATTCGCTGCTTTATTCTACCTCAAACCTGATGAATGAAAGTGACAATCTTACAGCTGAATTATTGATAAAAACTTTAGGAATTACTGAAGAAAACCCCGGGAATTGGGACGATGGAATAACTAGGGTTAAAACATTTTTAGCTGATTCTGCCGGAATTGATACTGGCACTATCCGAATGGCAGATGGATCCGGTGTTTCCCGATATAATCTCACCAGCGCAGATCATTTTATTCAATTGCTTTCCTATATGTATCAAAGCCCATACTCAGATGATTTTTTATACGTATTAGCAAATGGCGGGTCTAAAGGAACTTTAAACAACCGGCTCACAAAAAATGGACATAAAATAAAAGCAAAAACGGGGCATCTTTCCGGTGTGAGTTGTTTTTCCGGCTATGCTTTTTCTCCGCGTTTTGGACCGCTGGCTTTTTCTTTTATGATGAATGGTTATATTGGCTCAGCAAAAGATTATCAACGATTGCAGGACAATATTTTAGAAATGTTAGTTCATGATTAAACCGCCGGTACTTAATCCAAACGCAACCATTGGAATTGTGAGCCCATCATCTTGGATGAAGGAATCTGACTTAAAAACCAGCGTTTTTGTTTTTGAGAATAAAGGATATAAACTGGTTTTAGGGAAAAGTGTATTTTTGAAAGATAACACTTATGCGGGGACACCCCAAGAAAGAGCAGATGATATCAATGGCATGTTTGCAAATCCGGATATTGATGCCATTATTTGTGCACGCGGCGGATATGGCGCCAACCGAGTTTTACCCCTTCTGGATTATGACCTCATCAAATCGAATCCGAAAATATTTATAGGTTACAGCGATATAACTGCTTTTCTAACATCCATTACCCAAACTACCGGACTTGTTACCTTTCATGGTCCCATGCTGTCTAGCTTTAATAAAGGGATGGTGGAATATAATTTTGATCTCATGGAAAAAACGCTATTTGGAAATGAATCTGTAACCATCTCGCCTCCACCAGAATTGCAAGCTCGTGTTTTAAAACCCGGTAAAGCAGAAGGCCCCATTTGGGGTGGAAATATGTGTCTTTTGATCAATCGATTGGGGACTGAAGATCAACTTGATACAGATGGTGCCATTCTATTTATTGAAGACGTTGATGAATATTTGTACGCATTCGATCGTATGCTCGTCCACATGAAAGAAGCCGGTATGTTTGACAATATTAAAGCACTCATTATAGGTGAATTGCTTGACATGAAAGATTATGATGATCCATTTGGAAAATCCACAGATGAAATAGTTATAGATGTGTGTGGTGATTTGAATATTCCCATTATTTCTAATTTTCCCTGCGGACATGGCATTTTTCAAGCAACAATCCCCATTTCAGTTCCAGTTCAATTGGATGCGAAAACTGATATACCATCCTTAACGTTATTAGAATCGCCGGTTAAATAAGGAAAAAATAAATGCTGAATTACATTTGGTTTGGAATGATGCTAATCGCTGTTGTAATTGGCGCGTTCACAGGGAATATTGATGCAGTCACAGAAGCGGCAGTCAATATGGCAAAAGTGGCCGTGGAGTTGGCGATTGGATTGATTGGTATTATGGCGCTTTGGCTGGGTATCATGAAAATTGCAGAAGAATCTGGACTCATTCGTCTCATTGCCAAAGGATTGCGCCCCATCACCATTCGACTTTTCCCTGATGTGCCGGAAGATCATCCTGCGATTGGATCGATTGTATTAAATATGTCTGCCAATATTCTTGGGTTGGGAAATGCTGCCACGCCACTTGGTTTAAAAGCAATGGAAGAACTCCAAGAATTAAATCCAAACAAAGAAACCGCCACCAACGCAATGTGTATGTTTTTAGCCGTGAATACGTCCAGCGTTCAACTCATTTTACCGGCAACGGTAGTGGCGCTGATGGGTGCACAATCCAGTCAGATATTTATCACCACCATTATTGCAACAAGTATGTCCACCGTTGCGGCTATTGTTTCTATCAAATTTTTAGAGAAAAGAAAAAGATTTTCTTTTGAGCAAGGAAACGAACTATGATTGATTCATTTGTAAACGGCGTAAACGAAATTTCAAAATACATTATTCCTTTTTTACTCGTAGGAATTCCGTTTTATGGTCTGGCAATTAAAAAGGTAAAAGTGTATGAATCTTTTGTAGAAGGCGCAAAGGACGGATTTACAATTGCTGTTAGAATTATTCCTTACCTTGTAGCAATTCTGGTTGCAATCGGAATGTTCCGAGCGTCCGGCGCACTGGATGTTTTACTAAATTTTCTAACGCCTGTTTTAACATTCATTGGTTTTCCACCTGAGAATCTTCCATTGGCATTAATGCGGCCTTTATCCGGAAGTGGATCATTGGGTCTTTTGACAGATTTGATTCATCAGCATGGCGCGGATTCTCTGATTGCAAAAATTGGCGCCACTATGTTTGGCTCTACTGAAACCACCTTTTATGTTTTGGCTGTTTATTTTGGATCTGTTGGTATTCGAAAAACGCGACATGCTTTGATTGCAGGACTCATTGCAGATGCGGTTGGTGTTTTAAGTGCCGTTTATGTGTGCAGATTCTTTTTTAGTTAAGGCAATTTACTTCAGTAACATCATTTTTTGCACCACACGAAATGAGCCACTAACCATTTCAACAAAATATACCCCACTGGCTTGCTTAGAACCGTTCCATTGGATCTCATGGATTCCAGGATTAAGCCACCCATCCACCAATGTTGCAACCAAACGACCGGCAATATCGTAAATGTTCAATTGTAGAGGCGAGTCATGTCTCGCCCCTACAGGAATATCAAATCGAATCGTGGTGGTTGGATTGAATGGGTTTGGAAAATTCGGATAAAGAGAGAACTGTTTTGGCTGCATGTTTGGTGTATCATTAGTTAACTGAACGTTAAATCCAAAGAAGCTCAAAATCCGCCCTGCCAAATTAATTTTTTCCTGATCATTATATATTGTTTCAAATGGAAAACCCATTAAAACCACACGTGCATTTTCCTGGCTCCCTGGGACAGGTCCGATAAACTGGGTTGCCGCAATCAATCCATTTGCATAAAGCAATGCAGATTCTGACCCTCCCATTAATGAAAAAGCATCCGGATAATTTTCAGGATACACGCCATAATTTCCATTATCATAATGAAGGGTTAGTCCATTAAAAACGGTACTTTCAGCGCCATGAACGGTATATGAATTGGCATCATCTACATTGTAATCAGTTTTTAGATAATCATGAATGAAACTGCGATCTGAGGACGAGCCCTGTTCATCCAAATCCCAAGCTACTTCCGAACCTGAAATAAAAATCTGCCCACCTTGAGATAAATAATCTTTCACTTTATTTTGTTCAACAGCATTAAATGTTTCATGCTCCGTACTTTCATCACCCAAAAGCCAAAAAACTGCAGTATAATTATTCAAATTAACTGAGTCCGAAATGATGGCATCATTATCTGCAGTGTCGAAAGAATATCCCCAGGGTTGGATCGCCAAACCCATCCGTTTAGAAAAATTGTGATACGGAAGTGCATAACTGCCATTCGTTCGGTCAAACCCGTCCACTATTAATATATTGCCCGATTCGCCAGATTGAAATGTGCCATAGATATCTGAAGAAAAACTTTCAGTTATACTATCATTTGCTGAAACGCTAGTTATTTTATAAAAAGCTGGAACCTCATTTTCATTGGAAAGAGTTAAATATGATTTATCTGAGCTCATTTCATTGAGAATATTCCACAAATCTCCGCCATTTTGAGTATAAATATGAAACCCGAAAATTGATTCCGGGTCTTGAATATTCCATTGCAATGCAATGCTATCTGTCCAAACGACTGAATGAATATCAGTTCGTGGAATTGTCGCCGGGTTGCCCTCCATGCCTACATAATATCTTGGTGTATAAGCTGTCAATTGACTCAAATTATAGGTTCGGTAGCTAACTTTCCAATCCGCTGCAGATGCCTCCACAGTTAAATAAGTCCCGTCTGTATTTCGCAAAATGACCATTCTGACATGCCCAACTTTATGGATGGCATCGCCCGGACCCAAATCGTTCCAATTGGTATAAGCGATCGTTATGCCATCGTCCATCATAGCTGTAGAATAATGCGATGACAAATTCCAACATCGTGAAACAAAACCGGAGCAATCCACTCCAACAGCATAATCGCTAACACAATAATTCACAGAACAACTTGTTGCGTTGTCTCCTGCATATTTTCCATTACTTATTCCATTATTAAATCCGTCCAATGTATAAAACCCGCCCCATTGATAAGGCGCATGATAATTGGTACCAACTTGTATCCAGCTCGGCGTTTCTACTGTTACGCCATTTGGATCGGTAATAGGACCACCGGTAATGTTCTCTGCGACAGCATCCCAGCTATAACTCACATAAGCATCCGCCATTGCCAATGCTTCCGTCGGTGTTACTTGCGGATAAATAATAGACTCTCTATCATCTTCTTGAGGCGGTTCAGGCTCCGGGAACAGATTTGGCGATTTATTATAATGAATCCCTTCCCATAAATAATCCGGGAATGAATAAATAGGGATATTTTCATATTCCTTCCCGTTTTGAATCCATCCATTGATGGTTACGCCAGATTCTCTTGTATTCATTATAAAAAGATTACCGGCACTGTCAATGTAAAATGGATTTTCAATGTGAGTAAAATCTACGTTTGGAATTTCAAAAATAGCGTGCGCCACTCCGTGAGAATTGTACAAGCCAATGGATCTTTTTACGTCTAATGGAATTTGTTTTGTGATGGTTTCTACGTAAATATAATGGAAACCTTCTGCATTTTTACCAAGATAGTTTCCCGATCCAATGACGCTAGATTGAATAATCGAAAAAGAAAAATCTTTTCCTGTAATTTGGAGGGTATGATCATTATTTCTGACAACCGTTCCTTGAGCATCTTTTTCAGGTGGTTGGAGAATTCGTGATTGTTTGAGCGGTTCGGTTTTAACAAGTTTAGTGTGTTTGAATATTTTTTGAATTTTGGCAATAGGATCTATTATTGTAACGTCTTGACCAACTACAGAAAAGGATGTTGGCCCCATTCTAAACCCAGGTATATCCTTGATTTGAATTGTTGAATCTTCAATCCCCCAAGGGACAAACAAGATTTCATCATAAGCATATTGGGCAATGATGGGGCTGGTGGCAACTGCCGTTATAAAAATAAGATTTTTCAACATAACAGAAATGTACGAACTTTATTTGACCGAAATCCATATCATAATCATTTATTATACCTATTATTCATCTGTTTTGATTGAGGATTATTTATTAAAATCACCTGTGCGGAATAATTTCTTAATTCTCAGTAAATATAAAGTAACTCTTGTTTTCCTTTTCTTATTTTGTTGTCTATTTGCAGAAGAAATTCCCAATCGACTAACTCCCGGGGATACAATTATCTTCGTTGCTCCTTCTGGGGGATTAGATAATAAACGAATTTCGCGGGCAAAGCGAAGATTGGAAAAGCGTGGATATATTGTTTTGTATGCAGATGATTTATTGCGTTCTCATGGATATTTAGGTGGGACCGATGATCGTCGTGTAGAAGAATTTATGGACGCTTGGAAGAATCCGAATGTAAAAGCAATTTTCCCCGGCACAGGAGGGTATGGGACAACTCGGATTTTAGATAAAATTGATTTTAATATGATCAAAGAAAATCCAAAAATCTTGGTCGGATTTAGTGACATTACCGGGCTGCATTTAGCGATTAACAAAATGGCAGAACTGATTACATTTCATACACCAAGTCCGATGTATGGTTTAGGGAGCATTGGAAACCTTTCACCGGTTTCAGATCATTATTTCTGGAAAGCTATTGAACAGGATAATCCAAATGGATACATAATCGATGTAAAACCATTTGATCTTGATGAATCCATTATCACACTTCACGGCGGGAAAGGAAGGGGAGAGCTTATTGGTGGGAATTTATCATTGATCAATACTTTAATGGGAACACCGTATGAAATTGAAACCGATGGAAAAATTCTATTTATCGAAGATGTGGGCGAAGCGCCGTATCGCATCGACAGGTATCTTTCTCAATTAAGATTAGCAGGAAAACTTGACAATCTTAAAGGAGTTATCTTGGGGAAATTTACTAGAAGGGCAGATGAACCACCCGATGATAAAAATAGTTTTAGTATGATGGAAGTATTAGAACAATATTTTTCACATCTTGGAGTGCCGGTTCTTGCCAACTTCCCCATCGGGCATCATAAATACAATATTTCCCTACCGATAGGTATTCTGGCCGAACTTGATGCAGATAAACAAATAATTCAAATTTTACATAATCCCACCAAATAATTCCAGGTAATTAGTAAACCATTACCAAAGTAGGATCATTTTTTTTGCTTGATACTGGTCGCTTGATCGGATGCGGTATAAATATAATCCCGAACTCATCCGTTTTCCATTTTCGTCTTTTCCATCCCATTTTATTTCATAGTTAAAGCTCGGTTCATAGGTGGAATTTGTTAGTGTTTTTATGGTGCGTCCTAAAATATCTACAATTTGAATTGTTACGTTTTCTTCTATAGATACATCAAATGGAATGGTGGTGTTGAGATTAAAAGGATTGGGATAATTTTGATGAAGTACTAAAGACCTTGGCATATCACCGAATTCAAGATATAATGAGATTTCATCTCGAAGTTCCGGGAGAAGAACCCAAATATTATCACCCGGGCATGCTGTGTGTTGATAATCGTAATAATCTCGGTGCCCTTTAAGAATATGTGGATTTTCGTAACCATACTGTTCTGAAATCCATGCATACAATTTTGTAATTGACTCACGGGTTGGGTCGCTCATTTCATCATAGCAAAAATAGGATGTTTCAGGTGGATGATAACACCCAAGCACGCACACTCCGATATTCCCGGTATTTGCACCAGACGTGTGCGCGCCGAGCACAGTTTCTGGTCTTGCCTGATAAATATTACCGCCCTTATCCACAACAAAATGATAACCGATATCTGACCAACCGCGAACATCCTGATGTAATTCTTGAATGGCTTGCATTTGGACGATTCCTTCTTCGATGTTTGTTGCTGAAAACCCTGCTGCGTGGTGAAGCGTTAGTTTATCATAATAAGGCATTGAAGAATAACCAAATTGAGGTGGCTTGGCATTCCATTCTTCTCGCGATATGATGCTCGGTTTTAGGATATGAGATATCGTAGTTTTGTGTAAAAGTTTTAAAGAATCAATTATTTCTTCCTGTTCCGGAATCAAAAACCCGGTGCTTAAAATTTGGAATTCAAAATCAGAAATTATTGTGATTTCAATGTGTTTGGATTTAGAGAATTCTATTCCTTTATACACGGCTAATAATCGATCTGAAAATGGCTCCGGATAAATAATAGCAGTTTTTTCAGATGACAAAAGATCGTTAGAATTCATAAATTTCATTTGGACGGTCAGAAATTTTGATCCCTGAAGTTTAATGAGAATTCCATTTGTACCAGGATCAATATTTTCGATTGAAATATCGAATTTTCGGTTTAGCGTTGAACCCAAACGTTGATCAAAAGTTTTGACTAATTTCACATCCACCACGTCTGCCATGTCTAAAAATTGTCCAGACATTGAGTCAGAAAAGGCAAATAGGATTAATAGGCATTTGCTTAAGCGTAAATTCATTATTCTTCCATATTAGTATAGAAAAAATATAGGCTTAAATATAGGGTAGTGAGCCCGGAGCGACTCGAACGCTCGGCCAACGGCTTAAAAGGCCGCTGCTCTACCAACTGAGCTACGGGCTCTGATTCTGGTTCCAAAATCGGGGCGAAAGTTACAGTAATTTATTCTCAGAATAGATTAAAATTTTGACTATTCTAAGCCTCCTTCAATGCAGGTTGTGTCGAATCCCCCTCTTGTATTGTAAATCGTTGTAACTTGTAATTTGTCGGTCCCTAAAGCTGATGTTAAATCAACATAAATCCGTTTGGTTACAGCTTCCTGATAAATCCCCACATTTCGAAAACTAATAAAATAATATTTTAATGATTTTAACTCGATGCATTTCCCACCAGTTGGAAAATATTCAATAATAACATCTGCCAAGTCGGGTAGTCCACTAAATGGACACACTGCACTGAATTCACTGTTTTCAGTACAGATATACTGATCTTCGCTTTCAAAATCAAATGTTTCAAGATAATCGGGACGGATTTGATCTTCGCTTTCAAAATCAAATGTACGCCCTTCGGGTTTAGTCATGGTTTATTCTCCTCGGTAAATACATCCGGTTGAACAGGTTTCTTTCACTTCAATCCCGGATAATAATGGAAGTTTTGGTTTTAAATTATTCCAAATCCAAACTGCCAAATTTTCACTAGATGGATTTTCTAAGCCGTCAATATCATTTAAACAGCTATGGTCAAGTTGATTTAAAATTGGGTCAAACACTTTCTTGATATCGGCAAAATCCATTACCCAGCCGGAATGTTTTTCAATAGGGCCATTAATGGAAATTCGAATTTTAAACGAATGTCCATGCATCCGCCGGCACTTATGATCTTCCGGCAAATTCGGTAAAAAATGCGCAGCCTCAAATCTGACTTCTTTATATACTTCCATTTTAATCCTTAAGAAATGCCTATGAATTTATGAGTTTGAAGGCTCAACCGCCAATGGGGATGATTTAGGCAAAATTCTACAGCAAGATCAATATTTTGTTCCAAGTTTGGACCGTCCATCGGTTGAATGGAAAAATATTCAAAATCTAGTTTTTCGAAATCTTTGGGATTCATATCTGCTTGAGGAAACACTATTTTTAATTCGTTTCCCCTTCTTAAAATAAATTTTGCATTGATTTTTGGGCTGACACAAATCCAGTCGATGCCAAGAGGTGGCACTAAGGTGCCGTTTGTTTCAACCGCAATGTTAAAGCCGGAATCATGAAAAGCATTCACCAATGCATCATCCATTTGCAATAATGGCTCTCCGCCGGTGCAAACGACAAACGGTTTCGTTGATTTTTTTGTGGGCCATTTATTTTGTACAGATTTGACAAGGTCCTCAGCAGATTCAAACACGCCACCACCCGGCCCGGATGTTCCGATAAAATCTGTATCACAAAAATCGCACATTGCATCCTTTCTGTCTTTCTCATGTCCATTCCACAGATTGCAGCCAGAAAATCGGCAGAATACAGCCGTTCGACCAGTATGAAAACCCTCTCCCTGAATTGTATAGTAAATTTCTTTAACCTTGTAACTCATCTTATCAGGACTGATAGGATATTGGATCGGATAATCCGGCTTCTTTAAATCCCTTTAGGCGCAAAATGCATGCATCGCATTTTCTGCAGGACGTTCCGGATTCGTCAGGATTGTAACAGGAAAAAGTGAGCCTGTAGTCCACGCCGAGTTTGATTCCATTTTGGATGATTTGTGCTTTTGTGAGATGGAGAAGGGGAGTGTGGATTTGTATGGATTCACTTCCTTCTACTCCAGATTTTGTTGCAAGGTTTGCCATTGTCTGAAATGCATCTATGTATTCAGGTCTGCAATCGGGATAGCCGCTATAATCCAGTGCATTGACGCCAATGAAAATGTTATAACATTCCAGCACTTCTGCCCAGGCGAGAGCATAAGAAAGAAAAATTGTATTGCGAGCGGGAACGTAGGTTACAGGGATGTCATTTGTTATATCATCAACCATTTCATGTTGTGGGACTTCGATATCATCTGTTAAAGCAGATCCTCCAAAGGTAGTCAAATCTATATCAATTATTTTATGTTTCTCTATAGCGTATTTGCTTGCAATACGTTTCGCAGAAGTTATTTCAAATTTATGCCTTTGACCATAATTGAATGAAAGCGCATACACAGAATATTTGTTATTCATTGCCATTGCTAAACAGGTGGCGGAGTCTAACCCACCACTTAAAAGGACGATTGTTTTTTTAAGGGTATTCATAAAACGTAGCAGAGAAATTACATCTATACTAGAAAATCATTTGAAAAGAATATAGGGAATTCAATTGTGCCCGCGGAAGGATTTGAACCCTCGGCCAAGTGATTAAGAGTCACCTGCTCTACCAACTGAGCTACACGGGCTTTTTAAGGGTTTGGAAATTAGTTTGTATTAAAAAATAAACAGAACTCAAATTTTTTGTTTTTTTTATTCTTTTGCACTTGCTCCAAATGACTCCGGCTCTTACTTTTGTTATGCCTCACTTATGCATATCATAAAGAGTTGCATAACAAAAGAGGTTGGTATTTGAAAAAAAGAAGGCTCTTGGTTGGCGTTGAGAGCCTCCAATTTGAACCAAGCCGCAGGATGCATTTCAATTTGAAACGTAGTCTGTGGCTTGATTCGTTTTTGGTTGTAAATTTATTTGTTTTTTGACATGGGGGCGACCGGTTTCGACGGGACAGGAGTTCTTTAGAACGGCATGCAGAGGTCCCAGGGTCCTCTTAAATCAACCTGGAAATACCATAAATGCCGATTACGGCTACATGGCAGCAGCTTAAGTAATTAAGCAATAAAGTTGCCCGTCCTGAGTCAGTTCCGCCTGTGGGCAGGCTCAAGGGCGTCGATTACACGGGCTGGGTATGTTGAGCGCCTGATCCGACATACTGAGAATTCTTCAGGCTTCGGTTGAAATGCGTGGGTCCCTGGATCGCATTTCAGCAACACTTAACCAGGCGACTAAGCATGTAGAAGATCTTTTGAAACTTGTTTCGGACGGGAGTTCGAATCTCCCCGCCTCCACTTCATTCAAGCGAACATGTTCGCTTTCATTCCGTTCCGGCGGGCAAGCCCGCCTCCCGTAGGCTAATTAGATGAAAATTAGTTTGGTTATATTGAGAAGTAGATTGATCCCGAAACGATATATTGGTATTACCAATAACTTAACCACCCGTTTAAAAAAGCATCGTACTCCAAATTCAAGAGTGTATCGAATGCTTGGGGATTTTGACTTAATTAATACTGAAAATCACCCGGATTATAATTCGGCGCGAAAAAGAGAACTTTTAAGTTTGGATTATTATGAATTGAATTAGGGTTTCATTATTTTCTTTGAACAATCGGAGCATATTTTATGAGAAAACTGTTTATGTTAAGTATTTTCATTTCATTCCTATTTGCAAGCGAGGGAGAAACTATCACTTTTACCAGCGCAAATCCTTTTGGGTTTAAGGATGTTATTTCTACTCTAGATCAGCAAGAGCCTCAGGAAGTCTATGGTATTCTCAAAATGCCGAAACAAATGGAGAATTCAAAAATTCCTCTAATTATCGGAGTGGCAGGCAGTTTAGGATGGTCTGATCATCATTATAAATTTCTTCAGATGTACCGCGACATGGGAATAGCAACATTCGAAGTCAAAAGTTTTGCCAGCCGAGATATTGAATCTACGGTGGGCTCACAGGTTGAGGTTACCATCGCAGCTATGATGCTTGATGTTTATCGTGCATTTGAAACATTGGCAAATGATCCACGAATTGATAAGGATCGAGTAGCCATTACCGGATGGAGCCTTGGAGGTGGTGTTACTCTTTTTTCTGGATGGCTACCAGCAAAAAATGTAATGAATTCAACTTTAACGTTTGCAGCTCATTTGGCTTTTTATCCGCCGTGTTTTATTGTGCCGGAAAATTTAGATTTTACTGATGCGCCCATGCATATTCTTATTGGAGACCTAGATAACTGGACTCCTGCCGCCGCCTGCGAAGAATTGATTCCTGAAATGTTGGCGAACGGTGCCAATATTGGCCTGACGGTATATAAAGATTCTCATCATTCGTTCGATAGTGCAAAAGAGCCGGTGGTGAATGAAGTGGGCTACAGTTTTACGGATTGTAGATTGAAAATGCAGGCAGATGGAGCTGTTGTTATGAATTTTCTAGATATTCCAATGACAAATCCTACACTCCAAAAAATTGGTCTGGCATTCTGTGCCGAACGAGGACCTACTCACGGTGGAAATCCTGAAAGTCGGGAAGCTGCATTTATTTTTGCAAAAGAATTTATGGGGGAACATCTCCTGAATAAAAAATAGCGATTACTTAACACCAGCAATCCCAATATAACCGCCTCTCTTATTTTATAATATTTTACTTACGACGACAGTAATGCCATTAATAACAAATTGTACTGCGATGACCATCAAAATTAGTCCCATGATTCGCTGAATAATTCTCATGCCGGTTACACCAAACCGTTGAGTAATTTTTTCTCCTCCCAAAAAAATGAATAGAACGGTAGCCATTACAAGTATAATTGCAAAAATTAAAGTACCAAAATTATAGGGTGTTTGTGTTTGTCCGGACAACAGCATTGCGCCGGTTATGGCACCGGGACCTGTGATGAGCGGGATTCCTACCGGTGTATAGGCAATTTCACTTGCAGTGATAGATTCTTTTTGTTCCTGCACAGTAGTTCTTGTTCTACCTACTTTAGCATCTAACATATGTAATCCGGTGCGAAAGAAAATGATGCCCCCCATAATTTGAAATGCTTCGATCGTGATTCCAAAAAAGGTGAAAATAACAGATCCGAATAACGCAAAAACAATCAAGGTAATGGAACCGGTCATTGCACCTTTTTTAGCAATGGAAATTTTATCGGTGTGATTATATCCTTCTGTCATTGATAAAAAAATGGGTGTAATTCCCAAAGGATTGACAAGAGGAAATAACGTTGACAAACAAAGTAGGAAAAATTCGAGTTCAGTATTAAATAAATTCATCGGTTACATTCGTTCCGGAGTTGATACCCCAAGAATTTGCATCCCAGCCGCTAAGATAATTTTTACGGATTCTATAAGTCCTAACCGGGCTTCAGATAGATTTTTATCATCTGTAATCACTCGACATTCTGCATAAAATTTATGAAAACATCCTGCGAGTTCCTGAAGGTAATTAACAACAATTTGGGGTTCGAGTGTTTCGTAAGCAGACTGCATGATATGTCGATATTGATCCAGTTTTCGAATTAATTCCTTTTCTCCGCCTATGGTTAGCAAGCTGAAATCAGCATCACGTTTGGTCGTGATTTCTTCAGCATTTCCTCTTTTAATGATATTACAAATCCTAGCGTGGGCGTATTGCAAATAAAAAACTGGATTTTTTTCAGATTGATCTTGCGCAAGATCCAAATCAAAATTCAGATGAGAATTCATTCCGCGCATTATAAAAAAATACCGTACAACGTCAGATCCATACGAATTGGTTAACTCCTCCAACGTTACAAAATCACCTTTCCGTGTGGACATTTTAACTATCTCGTCATTTTTTAATAGGGTAACAAATTGATGAATAAGAATTTTAATAAGAGAAATATCATACCCAAGCGCTTCAACCGCTGAAAGCACATCTGGATATGTGTCCATGTGGTCTGAACCAAAAATATCCACAAGTAAATCAAATTTGCGGTCGAGTTTGTTGCAATGATAAGCAATATCGGGAAGGCGATACGTTGGCTCACCACTGCTTTTGATTAGAACTCGATCTTGATCTTTTCCAAACGATGTTGTTTTCAACCAAGTGGCATCATCTTTTTCATACACGAGATTTTTATCCCGCAATGCTTCAACTGTTTTTTTAATTGCACCTGAATCATAAAATGATTTTTCATTTGAGAAAATATCGTGACTTATTCCAATAGATTTCAAAGATGATTTTATATCTTTAAAAATATACTTTTCAGGTACAACTCGAAATTCCGAAGAATTTTTCTCTAAATTATTTCCATGATCATCAATAATTAATTGAGCAATTTCTTTAATATAAGATCCTTGATAGCCATCTTCCGGGAAGACAAATGGTTGATCTAAAAGTTCGAAATATCGCGCTTGTACGGACTCTGATAAAATCCTCATTTGACGCCCTGCATCGTTAAAATAATATTCTCTTGTTACATCGTATCCGTGCCATTCAAGAATATTTGATATAGTATCACCGAGGACTGCTTGCCGACCGTGCCCCACTGTTAGCGGACCGGTTGGGTTTGCACTTACAAATTCTACATTAGCTCTTTTCTTTTTTTCAGAATGATTTTTTCCATAAGCAGAACCCTGCGTTATAATAGATTGAAGAACGGATTGCGAGTAAGATTCACTCTGAAAAAAATTGATAAATCCCGGTGGCGTCACCGTAACAGACGAAACCATTTCCGGATCCATAGAAAGCGCTGTCTTTATTTCTTCTGCAAATTCTATCGGTGGTTTATTAACCTGTTTTGCAAAACTCATTGCAATTGAGGTCGAATAATCGCCAAGTGCGGGATCTTTGGTTGGAAGAAGGGGAATATCGTCACTTTTCAACCCAAAGGTTTCGAGCGCGTCCTTTAGGTTATGTAATAGATATGTTCTCAGGTTCATCCAAAAATTCCTTTAGTGGCGCATCGGCCCACAGGCGCTCTAAATTGTAATAATCTCTTTCCGTGGTGGTGAAAACATGGGCTACTACATCAATATAATCCATGAGAATCCATCGAGAATGTTCATACCCTTCAACGCGCCAGGGCTTTGAAGCAGTTCCACGTTGGATTGCATTAGCAATGGCTTTTACTTGAACTTCTGAGTCGGCAGAACAGATGAGAAAAAAATCCGTAATGCTGGTTAAACCGCGCACATCAATAAGTTTGATATTAGAAGCCTTTTTACTAAGGGCTAACGTGGCGATTGTTTCAGCGAGTTCGTCTGCTTTTATAGATATTGAGTCAGAGGTAGTTGGCAAGATTAAAAGGCAGTGTCCGAATTATTCAGGAACGGTTCTAGAGATGAAAAATCTCCTCCAATGATCAGAGTGATAGATACATCGGAACTTTCATCGGGTTGTATTTTGACCCTTGGATCATCCAACCCTAACCCGAGTGTTTCAACAACTTTTTTTAAATGGGATTGTTGCTCGTTTCTAAGAATAACTAGTGTTTCTGTGTAGTCAAAATGTTCAGCATTTTCAGATCTTACAACGTCAATTTTATTCTCTCTCAAATAGTCTGAAAGTTTATTTGCTAATCCCGATTTCCCGCACCCGTTTAGCACTTCTATTTCAATATCCTGAACTGGAGGAACATAGATTTCGAGTGGTGTTTTTGGCTCTGGAAGAGCAGGGAAAGTAACATTTATTGAAACTCCATTTTGAGCTGTTCTCTGAGAAAATGAAAAAATGAATGCAATTAAGAATAATGAAAGAACAGCGATTGCAGAATTGATAACCGCACCTTGCTTAGATTTTCCCTTAATCCTTTTTGATGGTTTTTTAGAGAAAAGTTTGGATTTTTTACGACGGGATCGAGGTGTCACCAGACTGGTCTGTGGAATGGATTGAGGATGTAGTTTGGTTTGTTCTGGTATGTTGGCATTCTTTCAATACTTAGATTGAACTGTAGGTTTTCAAAGGGTTGATATCCAAGAGATGCTCGGTAAAATAAATTTTGCTGTAATGACTGATTTGGCAAAGAAGTCGGAGATCCGTTTGGCAATACAAATGCAATGTCTGTTTGTATCCAAGTTTTATCAGAAATCATGTAGGTCATCTGATTTGTATACGTATTCATATTCAACGGTTTTCCACCCATCGACATCAAAGACATTGAAAATCCGTGATGCATAGAAAATCGTGAAGGATCTAATAAACTTGAATTGTTGGTTTGTCCTGCAACTTCGCGGTTGGGCATGACCGGTTTTGCTAGATCGTGTTTGTATTGCCCTACTCCAATGCTAAAACAAACCAGCATAGTGATAAAGACCTTTGAGATTGTGTGATTAATCATGGGTAAAAGTACAACGATTTACAGATAAAAGTTCCAGTGATTTTCATTAAAAATAGATTCCAATATTTAAGATATTTATTGAATGATTCCACCGCCAAGGCAAACATCATGATTATAAAAAACTACGGATTGACCTGGAGTAACAGCGAAAATTGGTTGGTCGAAGGAAACGTTAGCAACACCATCTTTTATAGAATTAATTGTACATTTTTCATCTTGCTGGCGGTACCGAACTTTCGCATAAATGGTTATCGGAATTTTTGGGGCACTTCCTGAAATCCAATGCAATTGATCTGCTGTTAATTGTTTTGAATAAAGTGAAGGGTGATCTCGTCCTTGTACCACAATCAATTCATTGGATTCTATTATTTTTTTGGCAACATACCACGGGGAATCATCTGTTCCGAATCCACCACCAATTCCCAGCCCTTTTCTCTGCCCGATTGTGTAAAAGAGTAGTCCATCGTGAGTACCGCAACTCTTTCCGTCAATGGTTCTGATATCCCCAGGGTTTTCCGGAAAATAATTTTTTAAGAATGAAATAAAATGCTTTTGTTCACCTATAAAGCAAATGCCGGTACTATCTTTTTTATCATGGGTGTGTAAATTATGTTTTTCAGCTAAAGCTCTTACATTTTGTTTTGTCAATGATCCCAATGGAAAGGATGCCTTTGAAAGTTGTCTTTGGTTTAAGGCATAAAGGAAATAGCTTTGGTCTTTGTTTGTATCAAATCCTTTTAATAATTGATTTCCTTCATCCGATTTAGTTGAATTTGCATAATGTCCTGTCGCCATGAAATCAGCCCCCAATTCCATAGCGTATTCTAAAAAAGCTTTAAATTTAATTTCTCGATTGCAAAGTATATCCGGGTTGGGGGTGCGCCCTGCGTCGTATTCTTCTAAAAAGTAAGAAAATACATTTTCACGATATTCTTTTACGAAATTGACTGTATGGAGAGGAAGGTTTAACGCGTCTGAAACTCGAACTGCATCTTTATAATCCTGTTCAGTAGTGCAGTATTCTGCGTCCGGGTCATCCCAGTTTTTCATAAACAAGCATTCAACATCATAACCCCATTCCTTGAGTAAAAGTGCTGCCACAGAACTGTCAACCCCGCCACTAAGACCAACAATGACTCGTTCAGACATTATTCGGAACCGTCTAAAATTTCTAAGATGGTTTGAATTAGGTCATTCACCTCTTTGGCAGTATTATCTTTTCCGAAGCTAATCCGGAGAGTATTCAGATTTAGACTTTCTTTTATACCCATGGCTTCCAAAACAGGAGATGGTTTAATATCGCCTGAACCGCAAGCAGATCCTGCTGAAACTTCCATGGATTTTCGATCTAAATAAACCATCATTTTATCACTTCTCATATTTGGGAAAGAGACACTAACAATGCCGGGAATATGATGATCTGGGTCCCCATTAAAAACTACATTTTTACAGGTTTCAGTTAATCCTGTTATTAATTGATTTTCAAGGGTTTTCAAATGGATAGCAGTCTTTTTTAGTGATTGTTGTGCAAGTTTTACCGCCAGCCCAAATCCTGCAATTCCTGCAACATTTTCCGTCCCGGCTCGCAGATTTCGCTCTTGCCCACCTCCAATCAGTAAAGGATGAAGATTGGATCCTTGTTTGCAGAATAAGGCCCCAACACCTTTTGGACCATAACATTTATGAGAAGCTAAACTCATGAAATTTACTCCGAGAGTATTTACATCAATTGGAATTTTCCCCAATGCTTGTACTGCATCCGTATGCAGGGGAATGTTTCTTTTTTTGGCAATAAGAGAAATGTCTTCTACCGGCTGCATTGTACCCATTTCATTATTTCCAAGTATAATGGAAATCAACCCGGATTCATTTTGAATTGCAGAGCCAATGTCCTCCGAGCTAACCATTCCCATTGAATTTACAGGGATAGCAGAATGGGTTATTCCAAATTTGGTCAGTTTGTTCAGGACATTTAATACGGCTGGATGTTCAACTTGGGTTGTGATTACGTGTTTTTTAACAAGTTGTATTACACTCCAAAGAACCATATTGTTGGCTTCGGTTCCCCCTGCTGTAAAAATTATTTCATGAGATTTTGATCCGATAGCGTTTGCTATACCTGATCTTGCTTCTTCTATAGCTGCTCTTGCAGCGCGCCCGGACGAATGCACACTGGATGGATTCCCAATAGCATTATGAGTGATTTCCAGCATTTTATCTTGCACCTCAGGTCTGACTGGCGTCGTTGCAGAATGATCAAAATAGGGCATAGGAATGGTTATGAATTAAAACAGCTAACAGAGGATGGAGACAGTACTAGATGTCGTTCCGAATTTCTGCGTAACTAATAGTATTCTGAAGATTGGCATAAAATGGAGGTTTTCGATTTTCGAGCATATTAATTGTTACATCTTTATCATAATTGTAACGCACTACATCCCAATGAACACCATCGTTTACAGTTAAAAACCCAACCGCTCCGCGTGAATCTTTATCAAAAGGTAATCCGGTAGCACCTTGGCAAAAGACAGTTAAATTTCCATCAGTTTCTTCCCGCGGAAGGTGTGAATGACCGTGGATCAATACAAAACGATCTAGCATCGGGTTTGCTTCCTGCTCTTTTTTTCGCCATTCTTTCAATTCGTCCATAACGGGAGGTTCATCGTCACGCTCAAACCAGGCATGGGTGAATTCAATTAAAGTAGATCCAATTATTTCTTTGTGTGAAATATCAAGAGATTTAATAAAATCCAAACCCCGTTTTCCAATTTGCTCAGCTGTCCATTTTTCATTCAAAACAATTTCTTTAGTAACGGGATCGTTGGGATCCATTCCTTCTAAAGTAGGATTTTCTTGTTCCCATAATCGATCCTCAATATATCGTTCATGGTTTCCACGAAGCTTAATAATATCATCTAATTGAAGAATGGTATCAAGTGTCTCGACTGGCGCAGGGCCTAAAGAAAAATAATCACCCATAAGCATGAGCTGATCGACGCCACCGCGATTTTCGACAATGGACAATGCTGTCTCTAATGACTCAAGATTTGAGTGAATATCGGTAAGGATTGCAAACGTTTTTATACTCATAGGAATATAATTTACAGATATTAAAATGCAGTTTCCAACACTTTAACTATTGTGGATTTAATTAAGAAGTATTCTCACTTGCGGGATGGGAAAAATTCGAGTAAAATACTGGACAATAATCATGCATAATTCACTTCTAATAGCAGGATCCATTGCAATTGATTTGATTGAAACACCACAGGATAAAAGGAATGCTATTCTCGGTGGTTCGATTACCCATGCGCTTATTCCAAGCGGGAAAAGAGTTTCTGTATTTCCGGTTGGAATTATTGGTTCTGATTTCCCGGATGAGGGAATGGATATATATAATTCGTATTCCGAATCGTTGGAAAATATTCAGCAAGTTGTAGGTCAAACGTTTAGGTGGGGTGGGCGATATCATGAAAACTGGGATAAAAGAGATACGCTTTTTACAGAATTGGGTGTGTTTGAAGATTATCAGCCGGTTATTTCTAAGTCTGCATGCGATGCGGATGTTATATTTTTAGCCAATATCCACCCGGCACTTCAACTCTCGGTATTGAAGCAATGTAGCAAAGCTCAAACGGTCATTACCGATTCTATGAATCTATGGATTGATATTGCGAAAGATGAACTTTTGACTGTATTGCAACAAACGAATATTTTACTTATCAATGAAGAAGAAGCGCAACAATTAACCAGTCAAAAGAATTTGAACAAGGCAGCTTCTCACATGTTGGAATTGGGTCCGGATACAGTCATAATTAAAAAAGGAAGTAGAGGATCTGCCATTTTTACAACGGAAGATTGTACCTGTATTCCGGCAGTGTCTGGAGTGTCGGTGGTAGATCCAACGGGCGCCGGTGACACATTTGGAGGCGGGATGGCAGCGTCTCTTGTTTTAGGCGAATCATTAGTAAACGCTGTTTCGGATGGAACGGCATGGGCCTCTACATGTGTAGAAGGTTTTGGAATTGCAAATACATTGCTCGCAAAAAGAGAAGAAATAAATCAAAGAAAAAGAAACGTGCTGTCTGGTGTAAGCACTTGTTGAAAAAATAGAATCCCATTACATTCTAATGTCCTTTTAAGGTAACTATTGAGGAAACTATGTTAAAAAAATACCAATTATCATTAATAACTCTTTTGTCATCCGCTGTGATATTCTTGGGTTGTCCTCCCGCCGAGCTTACATCGGCTAGGGTATATTTAAATGAAGAGAACTTTGAAAGGGCTGAGGAATTTCTTCTGAAAACCATGGAAATCGCCCCCGAAAATGCCGAAGCTCCCGCGCTACTGGGAAATGAGATTTACGGGAAACGACAAGAATGGAATAAGATGAACGAAATGTTTGAAAAGGCGCTGTCAATCAATTCGCAGGAAACAATGCCCGATGGAATGACAATCGAACAATATGTCAAAAATAGTAGGTATTTCAATTGGACAACCTCATTTAACGTAGCCATTACAGAATATAATAAGGTTATTCATCTTATCGGCGAAGACCGAAAATCAGCAATGATTGAAGTGCTTCCATTATTTTTAGCCTCAAAAAATATTCATCCGGGAGAATCTCAAACATATCCGGTTCTTGCTACGGTATTTTTTGAAACAGGAGATACTTCTCAGGCAGTTGCGTCTTTAGAAATGGGCTATGAACTCGGTCCGGATGAAATTGGTATTAATCACACAAGCGGACAGATTTATCTCCGCTTAGGCGAAAAAGAAAAGGCTGTCACATTTTTGAGGAAAGCGTCAGAGCTTGATCCGAGTAATTCACAAATCACTCGTCAGTTAGCCACGGTGTATTATGATCTAGGGAGAACTGAAGAATCAATTAAAACGTTTGAGGATGCCATCGAGAAAGAAGAAGATAAAATCATTAAAGCAGATTTGTATTACAATCTAGGAATTTTGAATATGCAATTAGGTGAGTTCGATACCGCAGAGGATAATTTTTTCTGGGCGAATGATTTAAATCCTGATGATACGGAAGCGCTGTTGAGAATGGCTCAAACATTTGAACGTGCAGAAAAATGGCGGAAAGCAGGAAAATTTTACAGAGAACTCATTGCTGAAGATCCGGATGTAAAGGAATATTATTTGGGTATGGTGCGCGTGCTGACCCAGCAGGGAAAACCGCAGGATGCTCAGCGGTATTATGATAAAGCCCAAAGGGCCGGGAATTAGCAGATTTTCTTACCCTACCCTTTGCCGTTTTCTTAAATATTCATTCAGAGCCAAATCGAGACTCTGGTCGGTAAATAGAGGGACATAATCAATTTTACGATTTTGACATTCTTTTCTGTATTTATTTTGAACATCTTTTATCAATTCTTTATATGCTGTTCTGATTTGCCAGGGTTCGGTCGTAATCGTTTCGCCGGTTTCTAAATCCAAAAATTTTGACCGTGTATTAAATTGGAATTGTTCTTCTTGCCTATCCAATATATGAAAAACAATAACTTCTTGATTGTTATGCCGGAAATGTTTTAACCCGGAAATAACCGAATCAAAATTATCGAATAAATCAGAAATGACGATTACCAATCCCCTTTTGGATATGCGATCTGCCATTTCATGGAGAACATTCCCCAATTGAGTTTGTTTGCCTGGTTTAGCATGTTCCAGTTTCCCCAATATCGCATTCAATTGAGATTGAGTTGATTTTGGTGAAATAAGCGATTGAATTTCTTCATCAAATAGCACAAGCCCAACGCCATCTCGTTGGCGAACCATCAAGTAGGATAGAGCTGCAGCGAGGTAACCACTATAATCCAACTTGGATACGGTTCCACTGGAAAACGCCATTGATTTGCTCGTATCCATAAGAATGAATGACCGAAGATTGGTTTCTTCCTCAAATCGTTTGATATAATACCGATCAGTTTTACCATATAGTTTCCAATCAACATGACGAATGTTATCGCCGGGATTGTACGCCATATGATCTGCAAACTCAACGCTGAATCCATGGAATGGACTTTTATGCTGGCCGATAAGATACCCTTCAACGACCAACCTTGCCCGCAGGCCCATTGAATTAAGTCTGGCAACCATTTCCGGTTGGAGAAATTTCCTTTTATCAACGTTGTTCAATCTTGATTCCCGGCTGTAACAAGTTTAGTTAAAATGGAATCGACGGTCATTCCTTCGGCCTCAGCATTAAAATTGGGGATTACACGATGGCGTAAAACAGGAAGTGCAAGCGCCTCTACGTCTTTAATACTGGGAGATGGGCGGCCATCCAAAACAGCTTTTGCTTTTGCACCCAGAATTAGATATTGAGATGCTCTTGGTCCCGCCCCCCATTCAATCCATTCTTGGATAAAGGTTGGTGCTTGATCTGCGTAAGGTCGCGTTGCAGATGCAAGGTCCACCGCAAATTCCACAACATTATCTGCAACAGGAACTCTAAGAACCAAATCCTGAAATGCCAACATTTCATTTTTTGAAATAACTTTAGAGAGCGGGTTTTCATGCGAACCGGTTGTCATTTGTACAATAGAAACCTCTTCATCCCGTGAGGGATAATCAATATTGATTGTAAACATGAATCTGTCCAACTGAGCTTCCGGAAGCGGATAGGTGCCTTCTTGTTCAATTGGGTTTTGTGTAGCGAGGACAAAGAAGGGTTCATCCAGTTTGTAAGTTTGTCCAGAAGCCGTTACGCTATGTTCCTGCATACTTTCTAAAAGGGCAGCCTGTGTTTTGGGTGGCGTTCGATTAATTTCGTCAGCTAAAACCATATTACCGAAAATGGGACCTTTAAAGAATCGAAATTCACGTTTTCCTGTGTTTTGATCTTCCTCGATGATTTCAGTCCCAGTAATATCACTTGGCATAAGATCAGGAGTAAACTGAATACGGCTGAATTTGAGATCAAGCAATTCGGATAAAGACTTAATCATAAGTGTTTTGGCTAATCCCGGGACACCGACAATTAGTGTATGTCCGCGTGATAATAATGCAATCAAAATATGGTCTAACACAACTGTCTGCCCAATAATGCGTTTACTGATTTCCTGGTGAAACTGTTTCCTAATTTCAGAAAGGCGCTCTACCAGTTTTGTATCGTTATTTTCTGTCATAATTTATTTCCTCTTTAAAAAAATGAACCAAAACTTACACGGGCTTTAACCCTGAATCAATCTTAATGTCTTGCGCTATGGCTTGTTCCATCAAATATTCCAGCCACTTCAATTATAACGAATACAGCGCTTAAAAGACCATCACATCGCCTCATTGCAGACTTGAAAGAACAGGTTAGCGATAGAACGGGATTTTCCGGACAAACTGCGATTATTCTCGGATGAGTATTTAACACCTTATCAGAATCTTTAACGGATAAACAATCCATGCCGTATTCAGAATTAAATGTGTTTCCGGTATCCACAGTAGAAGGCTATACCGGCGAATCATTTACAGTATTAATTTCAACCATCATTGAAGGTATGAAAATAGAAAAGAATTGAGCCGATGAATAAACAAAACCGACCGGTAGTGGAAGCGGCTATTTAAGCAGAACTATTTTACGTGAATCTAATCTTTTTCCGTCGCTTATTTGTAAAAAGTACGTTCCTGATGCAAGATTGTTACCGTCCAATGAGAAACTATGCTGACCTGTGCCTAACCATGCATTTAATTGTTCCTTTATTAACCGGCCTTTTATATCATACAATTTGATTGATAAGACAGCGGGAAAAGGCACTTCAAATTTAATGGTGATATTCGAATTGAATGGATTTGGGTAGGCAGACTGAAGTCGCAGTTTTTTGGGTAAGATTGCTTCCGGTGTAATTTTTAGCCTTTGGTATTCAAGGGCTCCGATATCAGGCGCTTCCCCAACATAGTTATTTGGAGAAAGATTTACAATTGTATCTCCGTCCCACACAAAAAATGCTGTACCGGCATCAATCGCCGCCGAGGATGCTGATAAAGAATAATCATTGGAGTCAAGTAGACTGAATTGGGGATCGGAACTCATATTCCCATCAAGCAACGTTACATTTTGGGATATATTATCCAAATCTTGTACAATGTTGTGAGAAAAAATAACTTCATTTGTCGTCATTCCACCCCAAACAGTCATTTGGGAAGGGGCGTTCCCCCAAAATATGCAGTTTGCAAAGCGTGTACTTCCTCCGTCATGTCCGTCCACAATCACAGCGCCATACGAATTGGAATTTGCTATGAAGTTGTCCGCGAATGTACAGTTCACAAAATCTACGTTTTTCTTTGATTCCACATATACAATAGTTTGACTCCCACCTCCACCCGACAAGTTCACCTCATTCAAATTATTGGTAAATACGCAGTTTTCTATTCGCCTGCTTTGTGCAGAAGTAGCGAAGGAATGATGATTGACACGTAATGCAAGTGCGCCTGTCGAGCCGGTAATTCCGTAATAATAAGGTACACCATTCATAAAGCGACAATTTTCAATGGTAATGAAATAGTAATAAAAGGTACTGATATATCCAGAATTATTAATGAAGTCACAATCTCTTATGGTTATACTGGTTGAATCCGGGCATAATGAACCAGAGTAATATGTGGATTTAATAATATAATGCATGGAGTTTTGGGTGAATAAAAGGTCTTCTAACAATACATTTATATTTTGGTTCAATACCAAAACGCCTTCCATGTCGTATTGGTCCCGTCTTCCTGCATTCCTGATTTGGAATGAAGAAAGAGTAAAGTCTCTTTTATTTTCCAAATAAGCACTCATAGCAGGATCCAGCGACCCATCTAAATCAAATATCGTTTCTTCTTTTCCTGCGCCAACAATAGAGACGTAACTGCGAAGGTTGAGAGGCAAGAATTCCCCACTGCCGGAAAATGAGTACGTCCCCGGCGCTAAGTGAATGGTTCCGCGGTTTTCAGTATCAGCCGCAACAAGCGCGAGTGCATAATGAACATTTTTCAAAGGTTCATTTAAGGATGCGCCGGAGTTTTTATTACGTCCGGTTTCCGGATCAACATACAGGTTTGAATATTTTTGATCTATCTTTCCATGTTTGATATCTAAAACATCATTACGCCCTGTTCGGAAAAAATATCTGGACGGGTATTTCACAGTAGCAGTATCAAGATATATATCAATCGGATACCGAGGATTAAACCCGCCGTGACTTATATCGTTGTACCCTCCGGACCAATTCAAATAAACATTGCACCGGTTTACCGGATCAAAGGCAGCATTCCCTTGGTGGTAAATCGAAATTCCGCCTCCTGCCTTATCCGCATTAAAATTCTGTGTTACTGTTAGATTCGAAAGGAATGGGAAGGTGCCCTCAGCGATAGTAATTCCTCCACCGTTATTAAAACCCTCACCCATGGAATAGTTTTTGGTAATATAACAATTCTTAATGGTGGGGCTGCTGTTTCGTATAATAATTCCACTCCCGTTGGTGATAGTGAACCCGTTTAAGATGGCAGACCGAGTTTCGTAGGAATCAAATTTGACCACACTGCCACTCTTATTCCCGTCAATAATGGTGTTGTAAATAAATGAATCATCTTCATCAAAAATGTAATGAGAACAAACAAGGATATTTTTCCCATTGTAATCAAGATTTTCAATATACCTACCCGGTGACACTAAAATCGTGTCACTCGCCTGTGCCGAATCTATGGCTGTCTGTATAGAAACATAATCACTGCTTGAATCAGGATTTACCTTTATGATTGCACTTTGTAACATCCCTGAAAAAAGAGTAAAAATAATGGGTTTTACAATAGTCATCAGAAATACCACATGTTATTTAAGCAGTAAAAGTTTACCCTTTTTATGTTCACGGATTCCGTTAAGGTGATAGAAATACATTCCGGAGGAAACAGAGTCACCCCAATGGTTTTTCCCATTCCAGTCAATCGCGTAGGATCCTTTTTGGAAATTCCCTTCCGCTAATGATGCTATTTTTCTCCCCCTAATATCAAAAATCGAAAGTGAAAGCCATGTATCTTTTTCCAATCCAAATTGAATGGTTGTTTTTAGATTGAAAGGATTGGGAGCCGTTTGTACATAACTGAAAGCATTTGGTGAATGGTCATTTTTCTTTTTTTCATCAACCATTTTAAGCGTAACAAAAGCAGTGCCATTTTCCCTTCGGACATGGCTCGTAACGGGAATCTGTTTTACCATGGAAAACCCATTCTGGTTTGTGGTTGTCCGCCCTCGTAGATTTTGTGTTATGACATCGTAAGTAAGATTGGGGATATCTTCAATCTTTGCGTACAATTTTAGATTGATAGGGCACCCTTCAACCCGCTCCGATCCCACACACTTCCCATCTTTAAAAGCACCCAATTCAATAATGTTGGCCCCATTTTCAATACTTTCAATTATTACAGGCTGGTAATATTCTTTTTCTTCATACGTAAAATGAGGAGTGTAAGTGATTTCAGAAGGCTCGGTTTCAGACGTTTCATTCGGGGTATTCCAAGTAAATGTTATTTCATCTTCAATATCCAATTCAATGTCCAGTAAGTACGTGTTCCCGTATTCCATTTTCAGACTGCAGTCTTCGGGATCTTCACTTCCGCATCCCATATACGGAAGAAATTCACCGTCTTCCACCGCCATAAACCAATGCTGTCCTTTTAAGAGTGTTAGGTGGTTTTTTACTTCTTGCGGTAGCGCATCAAGAGGTGATTGTGCTGTCGGCAAAAAATAATTTATCCAGTTTTCACCGTCTTCAAGGGTGATGGGGGTTCCAGAATCAACCACTTCTCCCTGAACCGGTAATAAATAGGCGGAAGCACTATCAGACATCTTCATTTTATAACCTCGGGTACTATTGAAATTCCCCAGCCCGTTATTATCCCATGTTGAATCAATTGGATCCCATGCCATAATGCCCGATTCTGTATATCTGACTTCTTCAACAAAGGGCACTAAAGTTTCCAAGACCAGTTCGGACGATGTTGAATCGTTATCGAGAAGCCGGGGAAAGCCTATCCAATTCCACCCTTTATTGAGGGTTTTAGATTCAATACCAGTTATGGTATCAAAATTCTCAAGAAGTATTACATCTTGGATTGGATGCAAGATGACAAATGAGTGATCATCCATATCATTTTGCCAGCTGTATGGGTCACTTGAAATTGTCATGATGGACTTATAAGCACCTTTAAAATCCTGGGATTCAGGAAAAGCAACAGTGTAAACAAGAGGATGATTGGTATTGTTGTTGTCAATTCGTCGGAATCCATAGAGTTGCTCTCCATCAGAAAAGATGAAATTCTTGTCTCCAGATCCCTGGAAAAAATTTGGATTACTAAGAGCTTGATTTATCCCGCTTAATACATCGTAATCATTTATAGCTATGTGTAACATTAACCAAGAGAAATAAATTTCAGAATCTACCACACATTGCCAACCACCGGTGGACGATTCATCTTCCCAATCGCTGCCGCACGCATTACCCGAAGAGGTTATGTAACCTTCGAACGTTTGCGGAGGATGCTCGTTTAGCCAATTGGGGTCAATCCCTAGTATAAGATCCCTAACAATCTCTTTTTCAATCGTGCCGTTATGTGCAAAAGAATAGTCTCGTCCGTCTTCACCGTTCCAAATAAATGGATGAGGATTAGGTATACCTTGGGATCCTGTAGTTGCGCGCCTAACGTGACCTAAAGCTAGGTTAGCAATTTCATCATTAATAGCATATAATATAGAATCTTGAGCATTGTTATAATTCCAACTATTCCATGCTGGTTCTACACCTCTAAAAATCTGGTTTTCAAGCAATATTAAAGGGTTTTTGTTACTATAGAAGAGTAGTCCCCATCCATCGTCACTATTATACTCCCAAGACGAACCTGAGCCCCCCTGCAATTTTAATCGATTAAGTTGGGCATCAATAAAAGTCATTACATTATTATGATATGGACCGCTACTGTCATAACCATTTTTCATAATAACTCCCCATAGTTTTGAACCTTGTAGCGATTGCATTGGAGATAGGCAAATAGTAATAGTAATTATTACTTTGAAAACCATTGTTCATATCCTTTTTGCATGCCTTTTTCTTACTTTTTACCTTTCTGGATAGAAATTATACTGAAGGCGATCTAGATACAAGTAGTAATCGAAACAGTTGCAATTACTCCAAAAAATACATCATTGGGTGTTTTATACCAAAGTCTATATCCATAGAATAATTAACTAAGAGTCATGAGTAGAATGCATACGATTATAAGCTGTAAGTTCCTATATGATACTGAGAAACAAATAAGTTAAGCTAGTGCTAAAATAATTGTATTTGGAATATTGATACAATTTTTTTTCAGATGGATTAAGAGGTTACAACGGGTTGGTTGATTTTGGATACAAAAACATTTTAGAGTACATTCTAGCAAGACCAGAATTTGCAAGAGGAAGGGCACATATTAATGGGATTTAAAGCTTTTGGAGGATATGCTAAAACCCAGCTTTTCAAACATCGCGGAATCCATTAACTAATACAAAATAAGTGGGCTTTTATGAAAATAAATATTCTAAACAAAATCGAACTAATTAAAAATGAAATCATTACTACGCGCCGCGATATTCACAAACATCCTGAACTCGGATTTCAAGAAATCCGAACCGCCGGACTGGTTGCTAAAAGACTACAATCGCTGGGCATGGATGTAAAAACAGGTGTAGGAAAAACCGGCGTTGTCGGAGACTTAAAAGGGAAAGGAGAGGGTCCTACAATTGCGCTTAGAGCAGACATGGACGCCCTACCCATTCAGGAAACAGGAGAGAAAGAATATATTTCAGTTAATGATGGCGTGATGCATGCCTGCGGGCATGATGGTCACGTGGCCATGCTCTTAGGCGCCGCCAAAGTGTTGGCGGAAAAAAGGGATGAACTAAATGGAAATGTACGTTTCATTTTTCAGCCGGCGGAAGAAGGAGAAGGAGGCGCTCGTTATATGATTGAAGACGGTTGCCTAGAGGATGTGGATGAGATTTACGGAATTCATTTATGGACCTATCAAAACACGGGAGAAATTGGAATCAAGCCCGGTCCGATTTTGGCGTATGCTGATAAGTTTACCATTACGGTTAAAGGAATCGGTGGTCATGGCGCCGCACCGCACGGGTCGGTGGATGCTGTTCTTGTTGCATCTCATTTGGTAATAGCGCTGCAAACCATTGTTAGCCGAAATACCGATCCGCTAAAAAGTTCGGTAGTTTCGATTGGGAAAATAAATGGAGGTTACAATTTTAACGTGATTGCAGATGAAATTGTGTTATTGGGAACAGCAAGAGCCTACGAAGAAGATATTCAAGCCATGATTAAAAAACGGATGGGAGATATTATTGATGGAGTTGCTCAAACGTTTGGCGCAAAGATTAAGTTTGACTATCAGGAAGGTTATCCTGCCACGATTAATGATGAAGTTGCGTATGAAAAGTTATTAAGCTCAGCGAAAAAGATTGTGGGTGAAGGTGCAGATTTTCCTTATCTCTCAATGGGTGGGGAAGACTTCAGTTATTATGCGCAAAAAGTTCCGGGATGCTTCTTTTTTGTAGGTGCAGCGCCAAAGAATCAACCATTTCAGAGTGTACCACACCATTGTTCTCATTTTGATATTGATGAAGAAGCACTTTTGGTTGGCGCTTCAGTATTTGTTCAGGTTGTGGAGGATTTAATAGGGAAAAATTCTCAGTAGCCGACAACGGAATTTTCACCACGCGGATCGGCACCACCATTGAACCCGGTGGAGTCAGCAGCAATCGCATTTACATTCCCGATGCTTCCACTTCCGTAAATGGCAATCTCGTGCCCTTTTTGTTTTAGATTATTTTCAACATCTTTCGATATTGCGCGAGTTTCAATAAAAATCATATCTGGCAGCCATTGCGAGTGAATGCGTGGCACGGAAACGGCCGTTTGTATATCCATTCCAAATACAACCCTATTTAAAATCGTTTGAAACACAGTAGTAATTATTTTTCCTCCTCCTGGCGAGCCGACAACTATAACCGGTTTTTCATCCTTTAAAAGAATTGTCGGTGTCATCGAACTCAGTGGCCGTTTCATGGGTTCAATGGAATTGGATTCTTTTCCTACAAGGCCGAAATAGTTAGGCGATCCCGGTTTTGCGGAAAAGTCATCCATTTCATTGTTTAGAAAAAACCCTGCACCTTCCACCACAACACCTGAGCCGAAACCAGTATTTATGGTGGTAGTTACGGAAACGGCATTGCCGTTGGCGTCCATCACAGAATAATGGGTTGTTTCGGGGCTTTCGTACGGTAGCGGATCACCGGCGAAAACCATAGCGCTTGGTGTAGCTTTTTCCATGGTAATTGTTTTTGCGCGCTCTTCAGCATACGTTTCGGAAGCAATCATACTGAGCGGAACCTTCCAAAAATCCATATCGCCCATATGCTCAGCGCGGTCGGCATACGCGCGCCTTTCAATTTCAGTCAGCACATGAATGTAATTAGAAGAATTCCACCCAAGGGAATCTAATTCAAAATGTTTGGTCATATTTAGCATGTGGATGAGCAATGCGCCTCCGGAGCTGGGTGGACCCATTGAAACAACATCAAAACCATGAAATTTCCCTATGACCGGTTTGCGATATTTTGATTCATAATTTTCCAGATCAGCGTGAGAGATAATCCCACCACCTTCTCTCATTTCTGCTACTATTAAATTTGCTACAGCGCCGGAATAAAACCCATCACGCCCATATTTTGAAATTCGCTTCAGGGTTCTTGCAAGATCACGCTGGACGAGATAATCGCCTTCCTGCCATGGATGCCCATCTTGCCTAATAAATATTTCTGAAGCGCCGTCATCTCTTGCAAAAAAATCATTAAACCAGTTTAATAACGCTGCATATCTACGGGTGATTGGGAAACCATTTTGTGCTAGATTAATAGCGGATGTCAAAATTTGTTGTCGGGATACTTTCCCGGATCCATAATCTTCAAACACTTTTAAGAGGCCGTCTACAGATCCCGGGACACCCGATGATAAATGAGAATGAAGCGCAAGCTCACGGTTTACTCCACCGGTGTCATCAATGAACATGTCGCGGTGCGCAGCTTTTGGCGCCATTTCTCTGTAATCGAGCGTGAGCTCGGCGCCGTCTTCCAAATGCACCACCATAAATCCTCCACCGCCAATATTTCCCGCTTGCGGAAGTGTGACCGCCAGCGCGAATCCAGTTGCAACAGCAGCGTCTATAGCATTACCGCCTTTCTTAAGAATGTTCACACCAGCCTCAGAAGCCCACACGCTGGATGAAACGACCATTCCATTTTCTGCGTGAACGGGTCGTGGGTTGGCACTTTGCGCAAGTGTTGAGAATAAGAAAATTAATATGGTTCGTCGAATTGAATTCATAAGATATTTATTGATGAATCCAATCTATAATTCGATCGATACCTTCCACAACGCGATTGCATGTTGGGTTTAAATGGTCAAACGAAAATCCGTCGGAAGGTTGTTTAGCGCTTTTTTGAAGTGCTTTAGCACCATCAAATGTGACATAAGCAAGACGAGCTGTAAGTTCTAAGCGATTCCTAAAAAAAGCTGAACCGGGGAGAAGGGCAACTCCTGTATCTTCCAGTAACTTCTTACAAAGCGTAGGACTATCAGAAATCCCTCTTGTTGAAAATGAATCCTTGATGTCAGAAAAATCAGGAAAAAGATAGAATCCACCTGTAGGGGCAACTGTTTTAATGCCACCTTCATTCAGTTTTTTTGTGGAATATTGACCTATGAGTTTCAATACACGCCTTGTATGAAACTGGTAATTCTTGATAGAATCGTCTGCCTGGTATGCCCGCACCGCAGCAAATTGTATCGGAGCAGAAACGCATGAAAAAGTTTCGCTGGCTGCCGCCGCCATGGATTGCATCAGCTGTTTCATTTTTTTCGGAAAAAGAAAATGTCCAAGTCGCCATCCGCCCGCACCGCACCACTTTGAAAGACCGGAACTGATAATGGTACCTTCCGGATAGAATTCTGCAATGGATCTATGATTTCCTTCGTGATTTAAGCGCCCATAAATTTCATCAGATAAAATGAGAATTTTATGTTTTCTAGCAGTCTCTGCCAACGCAATCAAATCTTTTTCTTTATAAGATGTTCCGGACGGGTTCCCGGGATAATTGAGGATCAAAAGCTTAGGCACGGAGGAAAATTTCTTTAGTTCATCGTCAAGTTGACTAGCAGATAAAAGCCAGTCTGAATCCGATGAAGTGTGAATATAAGACACCTTTCTTTTAAGCATGGAAGCTTGTGGAGAATAGGATACCCATGAGGGTGTAGAAATAATCGTTTCCCCATCATGGATCATTTGAAGCAAAAACATCAACTCTTTTGTTCCGGGACCAATAAAAACTTGAGAACCATCACATTCAGTGCCTAGTTCTTTGGAATAGGTACCAGCTATCGTGCTCCGTAATTCCGGAAGACCTTCTACAGAAATATATTCTTTTCTATGTGCATAAACTTTAAGAGTGTCCACGACGGTTTCTGGAACAGGAAAAGGTGATTGCCCAAACCCAAATTTGATAATGTCCTGCCCATCTTGTTCCAATGCAGAACTTTGTTCATTGATAGCAAGTGTTGCAGATTTCTCAAGGTTTTGAAATTGTAATTGAATATCATCTTCCATAATAGACTATGAAATTAAGGTCTTAATTAAAAATGAAGAATAAAAAAAGGCGGTGAGTTTCCTCACCGCCTTTTTCACTTAATTGCGAAGCAATTAGAAGTTATACATTAACCTTAGGTATGTCATACCACCGTGGTAGCCGATTGGCGTACGACGAGGATAAGGCATCCCTTGAGATACACGCCCAGTAGTTTCTGATGGGTACGTGTTCAATATGTTGGCAGCACCCAAGATTACGCTCAGGTTATTGCTTACAACACAACTCATTTCAAGGTCTAGCAGCATAGCTGGATCAACTTTTTTACGGTCGCCTTGTTCATCAATAGTTTCGCCGTAATAATTAAGACGAGCCATTGCTGAAAGTTTTTGACTGAGCCTATGATCAGCGGTCAACGATAACCGGATTTTCGGCAGATTGTTCTGCATATTGAAAATCGTACTGCTGGATACCGGCCAGGCATCTTTGATACCATCGTCGTCTGTATCAATCTCTGTAGAGTCGGTTACAGTCGTCGAGTTGTAATTCATCGCCATACTGAGGTTCGTTTTACCCATGTTGTACACGGCAACAACATCGAGACCGGTGGTATTGGTACTGAGGTTGTTGGTGTAAAATGCGAGCTTCGAAAATTCCGTGCTTCCTGTAACAGCAAGAGATCTCGATTTAATGATGCGATCTGTAACATTAATGATGTATGCATCAATTGTCAGATTCAGGCTCGGAATAATATTCGTAGTCAAGCCAACACTGATATTGGTCGCTTTTTCAGGAGTAAGAGCCACTCCGCCCATGGTAACAGTCAAGGAATCAGTCGGCCTAAGAGTTCCTTCCTGAACCTGTTTCCCTGTTGGGCCATCGAATGACGTTACAATACCGGTATAGTTGGACTGTCCGGGAGTCGGTGCGCGGAACCCCGTGGAGAAGTTTCCGCGAAGTGTCGCGAGGTTTCCAAGTATAAAACGACCGGCAACTTTAAAGTTGGTTGTCGTTCCAAAATCGGAAAAATCCTCAAAGCGTCCGGCTGCCTGTACCAGTAATGCACCCATGTCCATTTCTGCATCAGCATACATTGAGTAGTTTGTGCGTGCAAAAACACCGGCTGCATCCGGGCTTGTTCCTGGCATACCGTTGGCCGCCAAACCTGGCGCTGTGTAATACGTTGAATCCCCAGCAATGGTTGGATCCTTGATCAAGGCTACATTTGCCCAGGGTCCGGGCATCCAGGATTCTTTCTGTCCTTGATACATGGTGTATTCCTCTTCACGCCATTCTCCGCCAAATGCAAGATTCAAAGCATCTGAAAGTGCATAGGAGAAGTCAGCATTCAAGTTGGTTTCTGCCTGCTGAAGATCCCCGATGTCAAAATTGTGCGGTGAGTACGGTCCCCAGGAAAGATTCAGAGTATTTTTCAGGTAGTAACGGATATAATTGGATCCATAGCTTGCGCTGAAGTCATACTCTAATCCATTTGCTAAGTCACCCTTAATTCCAACAACAGAACTTATGTCATTTCCATGCCCTTCAAGGCGAGGAGTAAACCCCAATGGATACGTGTCGGCCCAGGAAAAATTTCCTTCGGACGAATCTGCAGGATTTAAGGGAATGTCCGTCAAAGCGCCGGATTTTCCTGCCGCTCTAAGGAAGAAACTGTATTCACCAAATGTATCGGCAAAGTTACCAAATGAATATGCCTGCACATGATCATTGATTTGCAGACCTGCATTCCAAACAGACCGAAAGCCGTAGCTCTTTGGCCGTCCCCAGTTCATGGCTGTCTGCCAATTATCTGTATTGGACTTATCATCAACTCCCCAGCTCGAATCCCATCCTTTGTAACCGTCAGATGCGGAAGCGTGCTGTTGCCCGCGTGAAAGCTCCGGGTTATTGATCCATTCGGTAGTGATATTGAGGAAGCCTTTTTCTGTAAGCTTCATACCAACATTGGTCGCGATTTTAAGATCAAATTCACCGCCTCTGCCGTTCGGTGCGGGAAGCCACATTCCGGATTGAACATCTACTTCAATTCCTTCTGAACGTTCTTTCAAGATAAAGTTCATCACACCTGCAATGGCGTCAGATCCGTACTGTGCCGAGGCACCGTCACGGAGAACTTCGAGACGCTTGAGTGCGATTCCCGGAATCATTCCGACATCAACAGCGTGGGCGCCTACATTCATTGCCGCGCCAAAATGTGAAATCAAGGCTGAGCGATGTCTGCGTTTTGAGTTAACGAGAACAAGGATATTGTCCGGTGGTAAACCTCTCATTGAGGTCGGGCGCACGAATGCTGCTCCATCACCTGTCAGAGGTGTCGCATTGAAGGACGGTACCTGGTTCTTAAGAGTTTCAGTAAAGTCACCGTTGCCTTGTCTGCGCAGCGCCATATCGTCAAATCCATCAATCGGCGTTGGGGATTTCATGGCAGTACGGCTCGCAGCGCGGGAACCGGTTACCATAACTCCGCCCATCGCAATGGCTTCTCCAGCGAGCTCAAAGTTAACGGTTGTTGCTGTGCCTCCTACGTGAACGGCCTGACTTGCAGATTCATGTCCAATGTAAGACGCCGTTATGGTATAGGAACCAAACGGTACATTAGAAATGCTGTAAGAACCATTCGCGTCTGAGGCTGTTCCTAAGGATGTTCCATCCAGAACCACATTTGCACCGGCAAGGCCGTTACCATCTGTGTCTGAAATTGTACCGGAAACTGAACCCGATTGGGCCCAAAGACCAGCTACCATCCCAAGAATTGCTACTAATCGCATTGGTGTTTTCATGTTGCTTTCTCCTTGGTTGTGTTTATCACTATTATGAAATTTCCGGGTATGTGGTATGTATACCAGAAATCATACAAGTATAGATGTAGTATTGAATAACTGCAAGTAGTTTATTTTATTGGGGAATAGGGAGGTAATTAACAAACAAATGGTTGATTACCTCGTCGGAACAACCATAAATATAATTCTGGGGTAAATTAGGTGCTGTAGGTTCCGATTTTAGACATTAATGCTTCGGTTAGGCTATCCAAGCCAATACGATCTTGCTTTTGTGTATCCCGATGGCGAAGCGTTACGGTCTGATCTTCTGATGTTTGATGATCAACTGTAATACAAAATGGTGTTCCCATTTCATCCTGGCGGTAGTAGCGTTTTCCGATGGAACCGGCCTGATCATAGAGCACCTTAAAATGGCATTTTAAATCATCCACAATTTTGCGAGCAATTTCAGGAAGACCCTCTTTTTTAACGAGTGGACAAACCACTGCTTTTACTGGAGCCAGAGACGGATGCAGTTTTAATACAATGCGGTCATTTTCGGTGTCATCCCAGTATGCATCGGCGAGAACTGCAAGTAACATTCTATTTAATCCGGCGGATGTTTCTATAATATAGGGAAAGTACTTTTCATTCGCTTCCTGATCAAAAATTTTCATATTTTTCCCTGAATATTCTTGGTGCTGTCGCAAATCAAAATCGGTTCTATTGTGTATTCCTTCAATCTCTGACCATCCAAACGGGAATTCATATTCAATGTCCCACGCTTCTTTTGCGTAATGGGCAAGTTCGCCTTCTCTATGCTGATGAAACCTGAGTTTGGTGCTGTCAATTCCCAAAATATCAGTATAAAAGTTCAACCTTTCTTCTTTCCATGCTTGTAAAGAATTTTCATCGTTGCCCGGCTTAACAAAATACTGCATTTCCATTTGTTCGAATTCCCGTGTGCGAAAAATGAAATTCCTGGCAACAATCTCATTCCGGAATGCTTTACCGATTTGCGCAATTCCAAAAGGGATTTTTAATCTCATGGCACCTTGTACCAAAAGATAATTCACATAAATTCCCTGCGCTGTTTCCGGGCGGAGATATGCGACAGCAGCATCATCTTCCACAGGGCCGACATGTGTCTTGAACATCAAATTAAACTGACGCGGTTCTGTTAATTGTCCTGTTGTCCCGCAGGATGGGCATTGAATATCTTCCCAGGTCCCATCATCAGGATTACCGTCAAATAATTCATCGGCCCGATAACGCGCGTTACAATGCTTACAGTCCACAAGCGGATCGTTGAATGCGCCCACATGTCCCGAAGCTTCCCAAATTTTTGGGTGCATTAAAATTCCACTATCTAATCCAACAATATTCTCATGTAATTGAGTCATTGCTGTCATCCAACCTTGTGAAATAGCATTTTTAAGTGCTGTTCCGAGTGGGCCATAATCATAAACGGCGCCAAATCCGCCATAGATTTCCGAACTCTGGAAAATGAATCCGCGGCGTTTGCAGAGGGAAACGATATTATCTATGGAAGTTTTTTTCATAAAATTAATCTAATTCTTTGAGCTCTTTTTCAATGGTATCATTGAATGGGATGTCACTTTGTTTTGGTTGCTTGACAGTGATGGCGGGGTGGGGGCGTTTTTTCATTGTAAAGCCAATTATAAGAATCGCGGCAATCCCGAGTGTTGCGGGCATCAGCCATGCTAACAAATTAAAACCAGAAGCAGTCGGTACAGCAAGAATTCTTTCTCCATATCCAAAGGTTCTTCTGCCATCAGACATAACAATTTGCTTTTCATTAACAAAATAATTTAAAATTTCTTCCCTGGGTTTTCCTTTTAGGACCAAGGCTTCAATTTCCTTTTCCATTTCAGAATTGCCATGATCATAAACTGTCCCGCTCCAGCAACATGGTGCCATCAGGCTTTTCTCCAAATCTAGTATCAATTGTTCTGAATTGGCAAAAAGTAGGGTGCAAAACAATACGGAAATAAGAGATGTTAATTTCATGATTTTTTTCGTTTCCTTCGTCGTTTTTTAGGAGGATTTAATCTGCGATTGTCAATTAATTCCACAGCTGTGTCCAAGGTAACATCATTGGGCTCAACGCCTTTGGGAAGGGACGCATTAATTTTTCCGTCAGAAATAAACGGACCATAGCGCCCAGCTTTTACAGTCAGCTCTTCTCCTGTTTTAGGATGTTTGCCTAATGTTTTTAATGCTTCAGATCTCCCAGAAGTTGCTTGTGCGAGTAATTCTATCGCACGATCAAGGGAAATGTCTAATGGATTGTCAGGATTTTTAAGACTCCGTGTTTTTTTAACCATTCTAAGGTAAGGACCATATCGGCCGTAGTCAGCTGTAATTTCCTCTCCGGTTTCCGGATGAGAGCCAACGACTCTCGGAAGATTCAAGAGCGCCAAAGCTGTTTCCAAATCAATAGATGATGGATCAATATGTTTAGGGATACTTTTTCTTTCGGTTGTTTCACCGCGCTGAACATAAGGTCCATAGGGGCCAACTTTACTCACAATGTCGTCATTTGATTTTGGGTCTTTTCCTATGATTACCGGACCGTCGCTTTGCGCTAACAATTCCATCGCCTTTTCAATTGTAATATCTCCTAAAGCAAGGTCCAACGGGATATTTCGTCGTTCTTCGCCTTGCTGGACGTAAGGTCCGAATTTCCCGATTCGAATAATCAATTCATTTTTATCCGTTCCATTCAGCGGAATAATGCACGCTTTCGGAATATCTACAGGATCATCTAGCATGCCTTGCAGTCCGGCATCTTCGTTATTTCCAAAATAGAAATCATTCATAAACGGCAACGCTTTCATTTCACCTCGCGCAATTGAATCTAAATCGTTTTCCATTTGGGCAGTAAATTGTGTATTTACCAGATGCTCAAAATGGTTTTCTAATAGTTGGGTAACGGCAACTCCCAAAAAGGTTGGAACGAGCGCACCTTTGGTTTTTGTCACATATTCCCGAAAGAGAATCGTGTCAATTATATTTGCAAACGTGGAGGGTCTTCCAATTCCATCCGATTCCAATTCTTTAACAAGAGACGCTTCTGTAAAGCGAGCTGGCGGTTTGGTATTATGTTCTTCTGCATCCAGAGAAATACAATCGAGTGTGTCGCCTTTTTTCATATTCGGTAAAACAGATTCCCGGTCTGCCAAACCTTTCGAGGAATCGTCCCTTCCTTCCACATAAATCTTCATGTAACCGGGGAAAATAATCACTCTTCCTGTAGCTCGAAATGTTGCGGAATTATTTTCTATTGTTACCGTTGTCTGTTTCAATTTGGCCGATGCCATTTGGGATCCGATGGTACGTTTCCAAATCAAATCGTAAAGTTTTCCCTCGTCGTCACCCAGTTTGGTTTTTGCACTTTCAACCGATGCGAATGTTGATCCGGATGGGCGGATAGCTTCGTGCGCTTCCTGAGCGTTTTTTACCTTGGTCTTATAAATGTTGGGCGTTTTGGGAGCATACTTCTTCCCGAATGTATCTATGATATAATCGCGTGAAGCTTTCAAAGCTTCGTCGGATAAATGGGTTGAGTCAGTTCGCATATATGTGATAAATCCATTTTCATACAATTTCTGAGCAGTTCGCATGGTTCGGCGTGCCGGGAAATGTAATTTTCGAGCGGCTTCCTGTTGCAGTGTGCTTGTGGTAAATGGAGGCTTTGGATTAGAAGTGCGCGGTTTTTCAACAATATCTTCGACTATCCAAGGTCCCGATTGTAGTTCATCCACAAGCGCATCTGCTTTTGGCTTATCCAGGAGTAAAGCATCCTGCCGTTTTAAATCGCCGGTTGTACTATCAAAATCTTTCCCGGTAATTAAAGTCTTTTGATCGACGGAATGGAGGTTGGCAGGGAACCCACTTGACGTACCGGATTTGAGTTCCGCTTTTATTCCATAATACGAAGCAGAATTAAACATCGCTCTTAGGCGCTCACGGTTAACCAAAATTCGCAATGCAGCAGATTGAACTCTGCCAGCGGATAATGTTTTATTTACAAAATTCATATTATTCTGAAGCGTGCTCCACAGTACTCTAGAAACTTTATATCCGACTAACCTATCAATAATTCTTCGTGCTTTTCGAGCTTCCACAAGATTGGTGTCAATGTCTCTGGGCTCGGTTAATCCTTTTTCAATTGCAGTTTTTGTGATTTCCGTAAATTGAATACGCTCGATCATAGAGTCACTCAATTCTTCTGCAATGTGCATAGCAATGGCTTCGCCTTCACGATCCGGGTCAGTTGCTATTATCACTTTCTCCGCAGACTTGGCTAGTTTTTTCAGTTCTTTAAAAAACTGATTCTTTTCTTCAAGAATTTCTTCTTCCATGGAAAAATCCTGATCAACATCTACGCCTAGCGACTTTCTTGGTAGGTCTTTAACATGTCCTACACAGGATATTATTTCAAAATTATCACCAAGGAGTTTGGATAATGTTTTCACTTTTGTTGGCGATTCAACGATGAGTATAGATTTGGTGCTCATAGATTCCTTTAATTAATTTTTTGTTTCAAAATGGCGTTTTTCATGCGTCTGTATTTTAATGTATAAAAGAAAGTTTATATTTGCAAAGAGGCAAGATAACCGCCCAGATCATCAAATTTGATTGACATTTGATCCCCTGTTTCCAAATTTTTTATCTGTGCTTCTTTTGCTTGAATTTCTGAATCCCCAATAATCACTGCAAACTCGGCGCCGATTCGATTTGCTTCTCTGAACTGAGCTTTTAAGCTACGCCTTATAGGGTCAAAATCTGACTGTACACCTATTTGCCTACTGGCATGGATTAGTGGGATCACAATTTCCCGAGCCACATCTCCATGTGCAATAAAATACACTTGAATTTGGCTATCCGCTGTAGATTCATTTTTGGATTCTAAACACAATAATATCCTTTCAATCCCAGCTGCAAATCCAATCGCTGGCGTGGAAGGACCGCCGAGGGTTTCCACAAGTCCATCGTATCTTCCGCCACCACAAACCGCATCCTGTGCACCCAAGGCGGTGGAGGTAATTTCAAAAGTAGTGCGAGTATAATAATCCAAACCGCGCACCAAAGTGGAATCAAGTTCAAATGGAATTCCACATTGTGTAAGTCCTTCGCAAACATCTGAAAAATGTGCCTTATCATTATCGTCTAAAAATTCAGAAATGTTGGGAGCGTCTTGTAATAATTTTTGTTCTTCAAGGTTTTTGGAATCCAAAATTCGAAGCGGATTAACTTCGAATCTTTTTTGGCTAGCCTCTGAAAGTTCGTTGAAATGCGGCTGTAAAAACGTTTTTAATGCTTTACGGAATTTTTTTCGGCTTTTCGTTTCGCCAATAGAATTCAACTTGAGTGTGAGCCCATCAAGGCCAAGTGCAATCAAGGATTCGGTTGCGAGCGAAATAACTTCAACATCCATTTCCGGTTGGTGTGAACCGATGGCTTCCACACCATATTGGTGAAATTGCCTAAATCTTCCGGCTTGGGGGCGTTCTTGACGAAAGGCATGATCAATGTAATACAATTTTGTCATGGGTGACTTTTTCCCAAGATTATGTTGAATAAAAGATCGGATGACCGGCGCAGTAATTTCCGGTTTTAAGGTTAAACTTGTATCGCCTTTATCCGAAAAAGTGTACATTTCTTTAGACACGATATCCGACGTTTCGCCAACACCACGAGCAAACAATTCAGATTTTTCAAATACAGGTGTACGGATTTCTCCATATCCAAAAATATCCATCATCTTCCGAATGGATTCTTCAGCAACCTGCCAGCGTCTTGCTTCAGGAGGAAGAATGTCATGCGTTCCCTTGGGTGATTGAATTTTATCTGGCATTATCCTACAACCGTGTGTAAAAGTGATTCAGCTTTTTCTTTATATTTTTCAGGAACAAATAGTTTTATTAAGCCTCCCGTTGCTTCACTTGATGAGATGGAGAAAGTGGTTGTCATAACATCTGATTTTACAAAATGCGGAATATCGTTTTGTTCAAGCAATTCGGTTATCATGTCTGCGTACATTTTTCCGGAAAGTTCGCCGACTTTTATCCAAGTGTGTTCATTTTGTTTAGAAGTTGTCATTCATTCATTAATAGCTAGCATGAATTTGCACCAAATCAGGCAGAGAATAAAACCCTGAAATATAATGTTACCAGTTTGGCTGCGATCGAAACCTTCCGCCTCTTTGTTCAACTTTTAAATCTTTTAAGGTCGGCGATTTTACGTGTAATAAAAGGTGAAAACCTGAACCATAACCAGATGGAGTCCATGTGATTGACATTGTCCAGCAATGGAGATCACGGTTGATAGAAAAATTGTGGCTGACTAACTCGCGGTTAATTAAATCAAACCGAGCGCTATAACCGACATTCCAGTTTTTAGTTAACTTAAAATTTGAATTTGTTGAAAGCCAAAATGTTTCTTGGGTTAATTCCGGATTAGATCGGTTTTGGGAATAACGAATGCTCAAAGTTGTGCTCCATAGATTTCCAGATCCTGATGGCCTTTCGGAAGATGGTATTCCGGTATCCAATCTGCCATCGGTGGTGATGCTATCAGCCCCCGACGCTTCACTTGATTGAATGGCAATTCTTTTCCCGGAAAATTTGAACCCGGTTGATAAACTCATATTCATCAGTCGAGGATAAGGAATACCGGTTTCTGTTACACGATACCGATCGATCCGAGCACCGGTTTGTGGATTAAAATCGTAGAAATCGTGCTTCATGGAAAGATCAAGATTGAGTATGCCTGCAATGTTGGATCGCACCGAAGATTGTAATTGAGAAAGCTTAAATGTTTCCGCCACAAAATTATATCCGGAAGACATTCCCCATGTGAATAAGTTCACTTTTTTGGTTTGATCGCCATCTTTCATTTTTGCCTGAAAAGAATGATTTAATGAAAAATTCATAGATTGACGTTCACCGGAGGATGTTCCACCTGCCATTGTGCCGGAGAATCGGTCAAAAGTTTGACTGAGAGAATCCTGAGTAATTGTTTTGAAATAGCCGAGATCTTGACCAAAGACCGGTTTAGAAAAATCGGGCGTATAGGAATAACCAATAGAGGTTGACATTACATGGCGGATAGATTTCAGAGAACCAATGCCAATCGGAAACAATCCGTAAAATTGGGTAGATGCACTGAGCCCCATTGAGCCGGTTGTGCGCTGTGCAAATCCGACAATTTCATCTTTAATAAAAACGCCGCTGGTATCAAAATGTCCGCTGTAAGATTTATTTACCCAGACAGATCGTAAACTCATATTTGGATTTAATGTGATGTATTGAAACACTTTTTGGGGCGCACTTAGTCCCATACTGTGATTGGTAACATAATCGTTGAAAGATTGCACAATGCCGGCACTGTCAGAATCTGTTATCCAGCGGTAAATCGAGGTAGAATCATCAAGTGAATAAGATTCGCTTTCATAATAAGTGCGGTGCTTGTTGGTAAAATTTGAAGAATAATTATACGCGATATTATGATACCATTTTCGCGATCCGCCAATGTGTTTAATGAGTTTTCTCTGACCATGTCGAAAGGCAATTTTTGGAAAAGTGCTGGATGTAATGTCCATTTGGGTTCCACTTCGGATTGGACTGGAATAGAAAGCAGAAGTTGGATCAATTTTTTGTTCCACCATAAGATCGGTATTGGATGATAAGTTGATACTGATTGAGTTATTAGACTTCCTCCAGTTTTTGGTGTATGTCGCATTGGATCGTGCCTGTTGGTTCAGCCGTGTTACAGGATTTATTCCGGTAAGTCGGTTGTATTGCCCATTGCTGTAGTAGCTGGCATTCACTCTAAATGTTTGGTCATTTCTTAGGACTTGATTATGATTCCAGTTTACCACATAATCACTTTGCCGGTTATTCAAAAGTTGCGTGATATCGCGCTCACTTTGTCCCAATCCGGATGGGAAATTTTGTCTGTTTTCAAGGTTCAGATTTCCGCTGAAGGCATATCGCTTTTCATACGCATTATTAAGCCGTATCGTGATTCCCTGTCGATCTGCAAAGCTCATGGTAAATTTTGAACCCCAATAATCGCTTGGAGCCCAATAATAACCGAGTCCGTCAAGGTATTGTCCACGTGTGCTACTTTCGCCATATCCCGGCATAATCCAACCAGAGTGTCTTCTACCGCGCTGATGCGGAAATACACCTAACGGAAGCCCCATTATCGGAATGCCGGAAATATACAGGACGATGGGCCGGGCAACTACTTTGTCTTCTGAAATCATTTTCATCCGAGAGCTTTCGAAATGGAAATGAGGTACAGGAAGATCGCATGTAGAGTATATACTTTCATCAATATAAAAATCGTCATTTTCACGGTTTCGGATTTCATCCCCTTGGAAATAGCCATCATCTATTTTTGTTCTGCCTTCAATCACTTTTCCTCTTTGAGATTCAAGATTATACAGAAGCGTGTCGCCTTCCATAGGACTCCGACCATCCTCGGTAAGTGTTGGTTTCATTGGAATATAGGTAGTATCGTGATATCCCTGCGGTAGTGCACGAAGAACATTGGTTGACCACAATACATTTATAAATCCTGCACTAAGGTGAACATTGGTATAATCAATGTTTGCGTTTCCATGCAGATCGGTTTCTTCTTCGGGAATTTTATAGTTGATAACATTCGATGTGTATTCCAAAGGTGCTTCGATATTGGTTGAAACGGTATCAGGAGTATAGGTTCCTCTGGCGCCGCCCGAAACTAAAATCTGATTCAAATTCCCTTCTTGGAATTTCATCCAAACGGTATCGCCGGATGCGAGATTTTTTCCCTGATAAACGGAATCATCAAAATTATGATATAAGGTTGTGGCCATTCCCTCCAACCGCATTGAATCCATTGAACCATTAACAAAATATGCTTTCATAACTCGACTCGTCATATCATCTAAATAATCGCCTTGTTCTTTCTGGATAACAACAGAATCTTTCTCCTGAGTTTTAATTTCACGATAACCTGAATTGTGGTAAATAGCATGCGCTTGTTCGGGAATATAAACGAATTCTAATTCTCCGTTGTTGTATTGTAGGGAAATTTCTTTACCGGAAATTGTTTGCCCTTCTTGGATAATTTTTGGATTAAGGATTAGTTGTGTTTTTTCTGACTCTCTGTTGTATATAGCACGTCCACAGTTTGCGGTGCGAAGGCTATCTTGAATGATTACTTTTTTATGAGCAGAGTACGAAACGCCATCAGTTACCTGAGATTGAACGTAAGAAAGTTCCTCAGCCATAATGGTTTGTCCTTCCTGGATCAATTTCACATTTCCCAAAGCCAATCCGCTGTCTTGTTTTGAATAATACACAAGCGTGTCAGATTTTAAATCATATGTTTCGGTCCATGCGCGTGTGTTACCATAACCGGTTAGGATATCTTTTGGTGAATTGATATGCAGTGAATCGCAAGTCAATGTTTGATTGTTTCGAACTACTTTTACAGATCCGACGAGCATTCCAAGCCCCACCTTTTGGTGGTAGCGCGCGTGATCGCAACGAAGCGTCATATCTTCTTTTTGGAAGATTACATTTCCCGTCAGGATTTGAACTGCTTCACCATTAAGGGTGATATTTTCCAGCACATCGGCGCGTTTCAGTCGCAGACGGTTATCGGCTGAAAAAAGAAATCCCAAGAGGAAGCACAGTGAAAGGATGCGCAAATTCATAAGCGTAGCTCGTTAATGCACATTTTGTTACAGGGTTCCGGAATATTAAGTTTGGTCGTATTTGGATTATTGATGGACGAATTTACGAGTAAAAATTTTCAGTCTTCTGATGTAAACTCACCGATTTCAAAGGAGAAATGAATGCGAGATTTTAAACAGATATCCTTTTTAATCCTTCTTTTAGGATTAATAGGATGTGGCAACCAAAAGGTGGTAACAATGGACAATGGACTTATCATTGAGAACATAATTGAAGGTGAGGGAACTGAAGCTAAAGATCAAAGTATTGTGATGGTACATTATACTGGATGGTTGGAAGACGGGACCAAATTTGATTCATCCCTAAATCCCGGTCGAGACCCGTTTAGGTTTACGGTAGGTGCCCGACAAGTTATTTTAGGCTGGGATCAAGGTTTGCTCGGAATGAAAATAGGCGGAAAAAGAAAGTTAACCATTCCACCGGAATTGGCCTATGGAGATCGCGGTGCTGGAGGAGTGATTCCACCGGGATCAACATTGATTTTTGAAATAGAATTGTTGGGAGTGGAGTAATCCGGCTGATGAATCATTTGCGCTGGAACATCTTATAAGATTAGAAATTGGAAATAAAAGAGTAGGAGAATCGACGATTATTAATGTATTGACTCTTTTATCAATAAAAATTCCCAATCCTTAATTTGAATTGTAGCATGTTCGGGGACTTTAATGGTCAATATTTCTGATGTTGGGAAAAGCCGAATTTCTTCCCCGTTCACTAATATATCTACCGGCATATCAAAATCGGATCGAACATTTTTCCAACGGTAATGGAACGTATTTTCGGATTGTTTATATTCTAGCGTTGGCGGTCGGCGGTCAAAAAGATACTGACGGAAAAATGGTTCGTAATCTTTACCGGATTTTTCAGTAACAAATTGAATAATGTCTTCGGTGCAGACAATAGATTTTGCATTCTCAACTGCGAATGATTTTAAGATATCAAAAAAGAGAGATTCATTATCCATCACATTTCTGAGGGTGTGAAGTATCCAAGCCCCTTTGTAATACGCATCTTCAAATCCCCAGTAATACTCTCCCCGCGGACCGACCATAGCTTTTCGGTTTCGAATGTATTTCCGTTTTGTCAACAAATAATCGACACTGAGGTCGTAATCCCAGCGGTCTTCCACATACAAGGCTTCGCAGTAGGTTGTAAACCCTTCCTGAATCCACACATCGGCTCCATCGCAGGCAGTGATGCTGTTTCCCCACCATTCGTGAAAAGATTCATGCAGAGTGATGTAATCCAAGCTCCCATATATACTTCGGTTAGATTTATCGAATATTTTAAATGAACTTCCGTACGCAATCGCAGATTGATGTTCCATGCCAAGATACGGCGCTTCAACTAATTTGTAGCCGTCATTCCAAAAGGGATATGTTCCAAAACGCTTTTCCATAAATTGGATAACGTCCCGTGCTTCCTTTAAATGCTCCGTTGCAATAGCTTCGTTGTAATCCAATACCCAATAACTGAGCGGATGCACGATTCCCAATGAGTTGACGCTGTCTTGAATTTCTATATAATGCCCGATGTTAAATGTAACATTGTAATTATTGATCGGATTGGAAACAAACCATTGCCAAGTTTTAGTATTACCGTTTTCCAATACATTTCGGAGCGTTCCATTCATCACACAAACCAAGGATGAATCCACAGTAATATTCATCGCCATACTATCCGGTTCTTCGGTTGGATGATCTTTGTTGGGCCACCAAAGGCTTGCGCCATCACCTTCACATGAAACCCCTAAAAACGGTCGACCTGCTTTATCAGTTTCGATGACGACTCCGCCGTCCCAGGGTGGTCGTTTGGCAATCTGCGGACTTCCACTGTATTTTACTCGAAATGTGAAATGTTGATCTTTGGATATCGGGGGGAATTCAACAAAAACAGCATCTTCTTTCCGCGTCCAATTGAGTGCGGTATCTTCGAAAATAATTTGGTCAAGCATCATTGCTTTTGCTAAGTCGATCTGCAGTTTTTCGAAATTGTCAACTGCCTCCGCATGAATATCAACATATCCGTTTATTTGTAGATTTTCATCCAGGCGTTCTATGGTGATATTCATATCATAAAAATGGACGTCATAGCAAGTTCTGAGCGGAGTCAGTTCGCCGATAAGACGATTTCGATCTGACACCGTTGGATAGGTACTTTCTTTTTCCGGGATGACCATTCCGGACCCAAAATGTCCACGCAGATTTGAGACTTGAGAACATCCCGTCAGAATTAAGGATAAAAGAACGATGGTTGTTGTAAGAAATTTCATTTATAGCCTAGTTTTAATGTGGATTTGTTAATTTAATTTTTGATTTTTTTATCTTTTAAGTGTAAGTCGTTTTTAATTTTGTGTGTCTCATAATTTATGTAGAGAAAAGAGCCACCTCGCGGATTTGAACCGCGGACCTACTCATTACGAATGAGTTGCTCTACCAACTGAGCTAAGGTGGCAAATACTAGCGAGTGAAATTATGGTTTTCAATGATAGAAAACCAAGCCTGCCTTACTCAACTTTTTGGTAATATTTAGCTGTTCGCCATGCGCCGTAAATTTCTCCACCATAAAAAATAGCGGTCACAATTGCATAGATAGAAAAAGCGGCAGAATCGGTATTGTCCCGCATTCGATACGCCGATGAGGCCGGCATGGCAAACATCATGAAGCCGAAAATCCCGTCCCAAGAACGCTCCGCGTAGATTCGCCCGGCACCCGGAATCATCGCTGACATCATTGCGGCCACAAACGGGGATTTCTCGGAATTTCGTTCCATCGGTTTTACCGGGTCAAGTATCCGAAAATCTTCTGCTAAAAATTCGTTCCCTAATTTTGCGTGGTACTCAAGCGCCATCGGATTGCATCGCGCAATCCGGTCAGCCGCCATCACGGGACCAAGCATTATACCGTGTTTTGCAATGGCGTGTGCGCCATAATTACTGCAGCTTGGAGAAAATTGGCAATCCAGCCCATTGGATTTGTATGATAATCGTTGCCATCCTGCAATCGGAAAAATAAGTGATTTCCGAATCAGCGATACCGATCGACTAGATAATAGTGAATCTGCCGGGTAAAAAACATTTGTCTGCGCCTTGAGAAACATCAAAGGCAGCAAAACAAAATGGGCAATAATTATAAATCTTGGCAGCATAAGTGTGAAGTTAAATTTAACTTGAATTCTATTCAGAGTAACGTCAATTTATCTACCGTAATGAACGCTATCTTTCGATCGATCTTCTTATTAATTGTGCTGTTGACATCTCGGCTGAATGCTGAGAAAAAATCTTTGTTTATCCTGCATACGAACAATACCAATGGTGCGCTCGAAAATTGCTATTGTCCGGACCACCCATACGGTTCGGTGGAAAAACGGGTTCTGTTTGTAAAAGATTTTATTCGAAAAAACCCCAATACACTTTTGTTTGATGCCGGTGATTTCTTCCCGGTGAGTCATCGCACCTATCTTGATAGTCTTGTTTGTGTTGCCTACAGTGAATTGCCTTACGATGGTATTTTATTAGGCGATCAGGAATTCGCCCGGGATCCGAATGAATTGAACTTGATTCTTCCCATAATGAACGCATCCTTGATTGGCACCAATATATCAGCACCGGATATTAATGGGATGGTCGCTTTCAAACGCATTGAAAAAGGTGGGTTTAGCATTCTGGTGCTGGGAATAATTGATCCGGCTGTATTTAAATACTATCCAGAACCGGTGCGAGCCAGAATGGTTGTAACCGATCCGATTGAAGCTCTTACATCTGCAATTAAAACGCATAAAAATGATACTAATTTGGTTGTGGTTTTAAGCCATCAAGGATATGCAAAAGATTTGGAACTTGTTGAAAGGGTTAATGACATTGATGTTGTTATTGGATCTCACAGCCAATCGGTTATCGCAAACCCGTTCTCATCATCCGCTCCGATTGTAGCGCAGGCAGGGAAAGAGGGTTATCATGTGGGCGTTATTGTTTTGAATATGGATGACAAAGGCACATTATCTCATTCCGGATATGCGCAAACTATGACCCAAAAAATGCCTGATTCCGATCGTATTATGGATTTGATTCTTGAGTACGAAGAAAAAACAGGTCACATTAATCGCAATAAATTAAAACAAAATAGGAAGTCAGAATAATGGAAGATCTTGTAAAGATATTTGCTGATAATCCCGTTTACCTTGGCATTGCCGTTGTTCTAGCGGGTGTCATTTTATTTGGTATTATTAAAAAGCTAATCAAATTAGCGTTGGTTGTCGCTGCCGTCCTTGTGATATATGTAGCCTATTTGGTTTGGACCGGTGAAGAAGTAAATGTGGATCGAATAAAGGAAGGTGTTCAATCAGCCGGAGATGCCATTTCAGAAAAAGTGGACGAAATAACAAAATCAGCAAAAGAAAAAGCAGTAGAAAAATCCCAAGAAGCGGTGGGCGATATTCTAGATAAGTAAATTTATTGAATAGCCGATCGCAGGCGGCTGGTCAGCAGTTTGACGATGCCTTGCATGATATCCATATTTCCACTCATAATTTCGTAAAACGCATCTCCTGAAATTTTCAAGAGAATCACATTTTCTTCCACGGTTGCGTCGGCGGAACGCGGATCTTGATCCAGTAGCGCCATTTCCCCCAAACATTCACCTTTGTCCAATGTGGCGATAGGTTGGTCTTCCAAATGAATTTTAACACTTCCGTTCATGATGATGTACATGGAATCACCAAATTCACCTGCTTTGAAAATGGATTCACCTGAATCAAAATGAACCTCTTCTGCAATTTGTGCAATTCGGGACAAATCTTCACTCGGGATGGACTGAAACAAACTTACGCTTTTCAGCAGGATGGTTTTTTCGATGGTGGAATACATAGGTAGTTCCTCCTTTTTCAATACTAATGATTCCGGAATTTTTCCGGAGTAATCTTTTCCGTTTTTAATTGAATGCAAACTGATGACTTCTTTAATAAGATTTGACGGGTTTACTTTTTCCCAATCGATTTCTGATAATATTTTATCATCCCCAGAATTGAAAATTAGATTCAAATAAAGCGCGGCAGTCCAATCATTCCCCGAATGAATTCCTTTTATAATAAAATAATTTTTATCTTTGGGTAAATCGGGAAAGAAATTTCTGCCGATTAAAACGCGGTCCGAAATATCCATTGGTTCGATCAGTGGATTGATTATTTCTCGTTCTTCCACGGTAAAAATCTGTTCCAAAAGTTCAAGCACAAATCCGAGTCGTCCCGAGTCGTTGGATTGTAATGTATGAATATAGGTTTCAACTCGGGTTTCAGGTTGATCCAGAACGCCCAATTTTAAAAGTACCGGGCGCAAAAGAGCCAGCTTATGATTCAAATGGTCCTCCATTAAACTAGACTTGGAATCATCGTGGAAAAAATCAAGTGCAATTGAATGTTGATATGCCAATTCTGCAATAAATCGAGTTTCATCTTCAAGGTCCTCTAACAAAGCATTTGGCAAGGGAGTGTTCCTGGCAATCGATAGCAAGGTATCCACACTTTCTCGATAAATCTGTGGATTGGATCGATCCATCATTTCAGAAGTAACCATTGCACTTCCTGCTCCCGGATAATGCTTAAGAGTATTTAAAATGGCACAAGAAAGATCTTCCGGAATCCCGCTTCTAGATTTTTCTGCCAGTGCCGAAATGGCTTCCGTTTCATCAAAATGTTTTAAAGCAGATCTAGCTTTCAATACTGTTTTAGAATCTGCCAAATTTTCAACAATAAAGGGTAATAGCGATTTTTCGCCACCGGATTGAATGAGGTCCAAAGCAGCCGCTCGCACATCCACTGAGTCATGAGAAAGCAGTTGAGAGATTTGATCAGCAGAAATTAAATCTGGTGCTTCAATTAGACTTTGCAGAGCTACGGTAGTTGTGTATGGATCAGGCCCATGGATTTGGTTTTGTAAAATAGAAATCGCCTTCGTTGTATTTCCTGAATCAAGCGTTAAGAGTGCCGCTGCAGCCGCAGCACTTTCATCCGGATTTTCACTGCTTAATCTTGATTCTAAATCCGAAGTTAACTCTTCTAGTTTGCGGTGTCCGGCTACAACAGCCGCTTTATTTCCAAGCAATCCGCCTTGCTTAAAAGCACTTATGATTTCTTCATTCGGAATGACATCTTCATCATCAATAGTAAGGAAAAGGATGGCGCTTTGAACTTCGAATGATCCTGTTTTAAACATTTCCCGAATAGTTCTTTTCCATGGAGAAAGTGGAATGTCTTTGACCAAATCCAGAACAAATAATTGCTGATTGGTGTCCTCTACATCCAGCGCTTTTTGGATGGTATCAACCAAGGCGGAATCGGTAACATCTAGCGTTAGTTCATCAAAATTGAGCTGACGTTTTTCAACAGCATTTTGCAGTTCAGCAACATATTGTTTTTTCAGTCTGAAGGAAGTCCATATCCATAAAGAAAGGGCGCCGATTGAAATAATGCTCAGGAATTGCAATGGGATGTATTTTGTTAAAATAAAGGTAATGAGTCCACCCACGCCAATCATGATAGCGGTAATACTGCCTGTCACCATCGGTCTTCCGATTTTTTTTCGATGCGGTGGAACCGGAAGCCAAAGGATTTCCCACACCGATTGATTTACTGTAAATTTGATTGTTTGGTCTGCGAATTTAGCGAATGTTCCGGCCCACAATACGGGCGCAAGAAGAATGGCGGACGCTCCTAACATCAATGCAATGGGAAGAATGAGCAGTCCGATTAACATACCGAACCGAGTCAGAATTTTCCCGGTAAAGCCAAATTGTATAATGAGCATTAGAAACCCTGCTGCTGCAAAAAATGACCCAAAAAAACTAGCCAGCGATGCTTCGTCAGTTAAAGTTGTACTTGCTATCATTTTGAATTGGTAATCCACCAATAGAGAAACAATTGATGATAAACCAATGACGATAGCAATTGACTTTAAATACGGGTTAAAAACTTTTTTCTGTTTCGGTTGTGATTGTTGATCCATTTGATTTTGACTAATTTTTTGTCTAAATCTCATTGCAATAGGCACAAGCAATAACACCAATCCAAGTAGCCCGGCAACGACAAACAGAAGTTCATCGGTTCCAAATTTTCCAATAAATGGTTTTAAACTCATTCCGGCCACCATAGGCGCCAGAGAACCGCCTCCACCAATAACGCCAAATAATCGTTTAGCTTCTCTTGGTCCAAAAAATTGTCCGGCAATCGTCCAGAATTGAATCATAGGAATGGTGCAGACTATATCCATCCATACAAATAGGACGGGGATCAGAATCGGCTTTCCCCTAAAGGTGATGTGTAAATTGAATTGCAGGAAAACTAAACTTAGGATAAACAACACCAAGCATGATAAAACAATTGTTGACAAGTTAATTTTTTTATTGATCTTATTATAAATTGTAATGATTATAGTCATCACAATTGCTGTTATAACAAACATGATAGGAAGAAGCTCGCGCTCATACCGGCTCAGGAAATACGTATCGCGGGTTGTTTTTCCGATGATGACAACGCTGACTAAAAGGAAAAAATATGTAAATAAAGTCAGAACTTTTTTGCCTTCCCCGGGGCGAATATTCAATGCGTTCAAAAATATTTTCATAGTAGGAAAAGAATCAATATTTGATGTTGAGTCATCAGTCTAAACCGTATAGTCAAATCCGGGATCACTGATAAAATCAAACAATGCAATCCCGAAAACAAAAACCATGATCAAAATCAGGATGAAAAATAGTAAACCGATCAAGTACATAATTCCTGTTAATGTCATAAAACTCCGGATCTGATCTAAAGCTCTGGAAAAGCTGACATTGTCTTGCGCCGATAATGCATAACGAAGGTGTCTGCTGGCATTAATAAGCTTTTTGCCAAGAAGAATCATAATGATACCTATTAGAAAGGTAGGAATGCTAAAAAAAATGATGGACAAGGCATAGCAAACACCAAAAAAGATATTCATGATGCCAACGAATTTGCTCCATGAGGCGAGTTTGGTGATTGTTTCATATCCCAAAGCATCCAGCGGTTGGGTTAAAGCCGGCCCGGGATTTTGAATGGGCTGAGAGGGTTCTAAGGCAGACATTGTATCAAAAAATATACTTCAGCAACCATGATAAAAGAAGTGTAAAGCCGTCATGTCTAATTCTTATATTTACCATTGAAAAATGAATAAAAGGAAACTCTATGTTTGAACCCGGATTACTAAAAGGTAAAACTGTTATTATAACCGGCGGGGGAACGGGCCTTGGAAAATCCATGGCTCACCGCTTTGGATCCTTAGGCGCCAATCTTCTTATTGCGAGCAGAAAAGAAGATGTATTAAAGGCTGCTTCAGATGAATTAAAGGAAACAGGTGCGGATGTTGCTTGGGCTGTATGTGACGTTCGAAAACCGGACGAAGTTTCTGCCATGGTGCAAGTGGCAAAAGAAAAATTTGGGGCCATTGATGTTTTGCTTAACAATGCGGCAGGAAATTTTATCTGCCCTACTGAAAATCTGACAGAAGGCGGTTTTAAAGTCATTGTGGATATTGTACTGAATGGCACATTTAATTGTTCACTCGCCGTCGGAAAAGAAATGATCAAACAAGAATCCGGCACGATATTGAATATTGTTACAACGTATGCGTGGACCGGTTCGGGATATGTGATTCCTTCTGCCTCAGCGAAAGCAGGAGTGTTAGCGATGACGCGATCTCTTGCAGTAGAATGGGGGAAGTATGGAATTCGAACCAATGCGATTGCACCAGGACCTTTTCCTACTGAAGGCGCTTGGTCAAGGCTTGCGCCTCCGGGATTTGGAATAGAAAAAGCGATGAAAAAAAGAATTCCATTAAAGAGATTTGGCGAACATGAGGAATTAGCAAATCTTGCATCGTATTTGATAAGTGATCAGGCAGGATATATAAATGGAGAGGTAGTAACCATTGATGGGGGAGAATGGCTGAAGGGCGCCGGTCAATTCAATGATTTAGACAAAGTTCCAAATATAGCCTGGAAAGCCATATCAGCAATGAGAAAGGGAAAAAAATAATTTTCTTTTTCTAGCCGGCACTAAAAAGACCAATCAATAAAGAACCAATTAATCTGTAAATAATTATCGTATAAAAAATTGCAATCCCCAAGAGGGAGAAGGGTGTAATCCGAAATTTTTTGGCATATTTATGATTTCCTTGATTATTGCTATACCATGTTTTCATAGAAGTCAGTGTAACCCAAGAAAGAAAACAGGATAAAGCAAAAAATAAGAATATGACAACATGATCCAGCCAGGTTAGTGAGTTAAGCCATTTCCCCAAATTCATGATGAATCACCAAGCCAAGCCGCACCAATAACCCCTGCAGAATCTCCCAAAGTGTGCTTTACAATCGGTGTATCGGCATTCGGACTGAACACATAATTGTGAACAGAATTCGCACCATCTGAGTATAAAAATTCACATTTTGATACACCGCCGCCAAGCACAATGACATCCGGATCCAAAATGTTTATTACATTGGAAAGTGCAATTCCAAAGTTTTGAGTGAATTCATTTTTCCAATTTGATGGTGGATTTAGCGCAATATCGGTAACGATTTTTTGGTCACCGGTAATTTCCTTATATCGAGATTCTAACGCCGGCCCGCTGATGTAGGCCTCCACACATCCTTTTTGCCCGCAATAACAATTTTTTCCATTTGGGTAAAGAGTATGGTGTCCCCATTCGCCTGCGATGTGCGAACGTCCGTGATGGATTTTTCCATCAATAACAATCCCACCACCCACACCTGTTCCGAGGATGACACCGAATACGATTGAATGTTTTTTACCAGCTCCCATTTTTGCTTCTGCAAGGGCAAAACAGTTTGCATCATTTTCCATGATTATTGGCTGACCAATTTTTGATTCAATGTTTTGTTTTAATGGTTTGTCAATCAGGCAAACGGTATTGCTATTTTTTAATTTTTCAGTTTTTGGATCAATTGATCCAGGCGTACAAATTCCAATGGTTGTTTCATTGACACCTTTCAGTTCATAAACCAAACTGCAGATGCGATCTACAATGGCATCATAACCATCGTCCCTTTGTGTAGGAATTCGTTTTCGATTTATTTCCCTACCTTTCTCATCAAGTAGGATTCCCTCGATTTTAGTTCCGCCTAAATCAATTCCAAGTTTTAGCATGAATCACCTCGTTTAGCACACATTTAAATTCGGACAGAATCATAGCCGTGACACCCCAAACTCGAACGGATTTGAATTGGAAAAAAGGAATTTCAGCTGAGATATTATTTATGGTTCGGTTTTCTTTTTTTTCACAAGAATCATTCAAAAGTTCTTCCAAAGATACAGAATGGAGTGAATCCACTTCATTTTTCTGAATCAGAGTTTCGGGCTCGTAATCTGAAAATGCAATAAAAGGATGGATCATAAATCCGGTGACGGGAGTAAAAAGAGGCGTTAGACTTCCTAAGATTTCAAACGAGATTGGAGAAACTCCAATTTCTTCGTGTGTTTCCCTAATGGCGGTTAATTCAAGTGTCTCATTATTTTCCTGCATTCCTCCCGGAAGAGAAATCTGTCCTTTATGTAATTCCACAGTCTGCGATCGTTTTGTCAGAAAAAAATGAATACTTTCATTTTTTGGAAATAGTAAAATTAAAACAGCAGACGGAGTTGATTCTTCGATGGTATTCGGCGAATTAATAGGAGAACGGGAACGGGTTTTAAACTTATTTTGTGCATTTTCACCCGGAAGATTGTCTTCCAATCTTTGTTTTAATTGAGGAATGAGGTCGTCTGGATTCATGGGATAGGAAATTTCTTACGAAAAGTTATCAATTATATTCGATTTATTCTCCATGTTTGGAATAGTATTATGAGATTCAAACACATTATTTGGGATTGGAATGGGACTTTGCTCGATGATCGATGGCTTACGGTTGAGTCAATGAATCTTCTGCTCGATAGGCGGAAGATGAAACGCATTACAGAAAAGTCGTATCGAGATGTATTCAGATTTCCGGTGAAGGATTATTATGTCAAACTCGGATTTGATTTTAAAAAAGAGCCCTTTTCAATATCCGGGACAGAATTCATTGTTGAATACAATAAGCGCGCTCACGAGCCAAAGCTGCATGGCGGCGTAAGTGAGTCACTTAAAACTTTAAAAGAGAAGGGAATCCGCCATTCAATTTTGTCTGCGAGCAAACAGGATATTTTGAATACACTGATGGTTGAATATGGATTATCAGAATTGTTTGATCATGTTATTGGACAAAATAATCATTATGCACACGGCAAAACAGAAGCCGGAAAGGAATTAATCTCGATGATTGATGAAGATCAGAATCAGATTTTATTTGTTGGTGATACCATTCATGATTATGAAGTGGCATCTGCTTTAAATATCGATTGCGCTTTACTTACCTGCGGGCATACGAGTACAAATAGATTGAAAGAAACATCTGCACATTGTTTTTCCGGTTTTCAAGACCTAATGCAGTTTATTAACGAAGGGTAAAGATTTTAATAAAAGTGGCTCGGGCCGGAATCGAACCAGCGACACAAGGATTTTCAGTCCTCTGCTCTACCGACTGAGCTACCAAGCCAACCAACTATCAAATTTACTTATCCGGAATATGGATGAAAAACGTCGTGAAAATTAGTCGTGAGTTTTTCTCAATGCAAACCGAAACTCAGCTATTTTAACATCTTTCTTTATTTTCTTGTTTGAAGACAAGAAAACTCCTATGTTTTCCAACGTTTCTCTCTATCCGAGGTAACATATCAAATGGACATTATTTTAGCAACACATAATCTACACAAAGTGGAAGAAATTTCTTCTAGATTAGGGGACCTTCCTGTAACGTGGATGACGTTGGAAGATTTCCCTCACATTGGCGAGATTGAAGAAACTGGCTCAACATTGCTTGATAATTCTCTGTTAAAAGCTCGGACTGTCAACGCAATCACTGGTTTGCCCGCATTAGCAGATGATACGGGGCTTGAAGTTGATGCCTTGGATGGTGCACCGGGAGTATATTCCGCGCGGTGGGCAGGAGAAGACGCCTCTTTTGAGGATAATATCAACAAATTATTAATTGAAATGAAGTCAGTAGAACTTGAAAAAAGGACAGCCCGATTCAGAACAGTGATTTCTCTTGTGGATGGTCCCACAGAAAAATGGGTTGAAGGGTGCGCCGAGGGAATCATTGCCGAGAAACCTAAAGGCAATGATGGATTTGGATATGATCCTGTTTTTTTTCTTCCACAAACAGGGAAAACATTTGCGGAACTTTCTCTTGAAGAAAAAAATAGAATAAGTCATCGGGGAACCGCTTTGGAAAAATTGAGAGATGTAATTAAATACCGGCTGGTCGATCAGCCCCAACACCAGGAGGATGTAAGCCTATAAGTAGACCGCTATTGTTTGATGTACCTCTTTGAGGTAACAATTAAATTAAAAAAACAGAAAACAATCATTGACTAATAAGTTGATAGCAGGTCTTTTTATCCTCCTGACCATCGGGAAATCCTACGGGCAGCAGGCAGACTCCGTCCAAATTCCTTTTCCCCATCTTGTTTCGCGATTTGTAGTAAACCCATTTTTCGAAACGAAAAAAACTTTCCCTCTTTTTGCTGATACTCTTCTTATCCCCACAGATTTGATTCCTATTCCATTTGCAAGAAAGGGGAGTGAAATCCAGATAGATAGGGAATTCGAATTCATCACAATTATACAAACTGTAGATGGATTTATTAACAAAATTCCATTTACCGCCCCTGTGGATTGGTACGTTACGCAGATGTTTATTTCAAAGAGAAGAGAGAGTTTTATCCAAACATTTACAAGCGTAACTAAATCTGTTGCAAGCAGCACAAAATCTGGACATGGGCAGGCAATGGAAGTAATAGGCGTGGATGTTGGTGATCTTGGCAGAGTTTCTCTTCATGCAAGAGGGAATGTCAATATTTCCGGAAAAATGGTTTTCCAAGATCAGCAGCTTGTTCGATCCAGTATTAATGAAACGCAAAACACACATTTGGAGTTTGATCAAAAAGAAAATTTTAATGTCCAGGGGAAAGTTGGAGATCGCGTATCTGTATTTATGGACCACGATTCGGAACGGGATTTTGATTGGGAAAACAATATCCGGATCAAATATGAAGGCAAAGAAGATGAGATTGTTCAAAAAATAGAAGCCGGGAATGTGTCTTTAAGTTTACCCGGTTCGCAAGCATTGATGGGATCTGCCGGACATTCCGGACTTTTCGGGATTAAAACTATTTCCAAGTTTGGCCCCCTGGACGTAACTGCCATTGCGTCAGTGGTGGAAACGAAACGCGAGCAACAAGAATATACCGGAAATAATGAGGCGAAAACTCAGCAGATCAAAGATACAGATTATGTAAAAAATAAATATTTTTTCATTCACGAGTTGTTTCGAAATGGGATTGATACTACGTTATCTGAAAGTCACCGTGTTGTTGTGCCACCGTTTTATCCACTAAATAATGGGTTACATAATATTGGATCCGTCATTGTACGAAATTTTGAACTATATAAACTTGACAATACAACCAACTCCGAATCAGAAGAAGGAACTGCTCACGCTGATCTTAATAATCCTGATGAAAGTTTAGATCAAACCGGGAATTTTAAACGGTTGGAACTGGCACAAGAATATTCGATTGTAGAAGATCTTGGATTCATTCGGCTTCGTCAACGTGCTCAAGATGAAGTGTTTGGATGCTCATATATTTTAGTTGACCGCTCTTCTGGTGATACAGTTTTGACCGTTGGGGAGCCCATATCTGTAGACAATGAATTACTAAAGCTTAAAATGCTTAAACCTCGATCTCTTACTCTAGATCATCCCACATACGATCTTATGTTTAAAAATGTGTATTACTTAGGCACAACCAAAATAAACCGCGAAGGATTTGAAGTTAGAATTGTGAACAATAGGTTGCCCGTACCAAGCCATTTAGATCCATTGGGTACACCATTTATCACTCTATTCGGGTTAGATAGTGTGGACGAAAGTGGGAATCGACAAGCCGATGAACTTATTGATATTTCTAATCCGAATATTATATCTCTAGATAATGGTGAATTGATTTTTCCTACATTTTTCCCATTTGCCAACGACTCACTTTCAGGTGGAACGGGTCATCCTGATTTGCAGGAAGTCCTAGGCACCGGTATTATGTACACTACAACCGATAGAACGCAGATTGATAATGACAGCAGATTTACAATTGAAGTGGACTACTCCAATCAAAGTTCCACTATAAGTCTTGGTTTCATGATTGTAGAAAATAGTGAACAAGTATTAAAAAACGGTATACCACTGAAAAAAGGAATTGATTATTCTGTCGATTATTTTTCAGGAACATTGGTTTTACTAGATGAAACCGATCCGAATGCTGAAATTCGTATTTTGTTTGATAAACACGAATTGGTTTCCTTTGATAAAAAAACCATTCTAGGCGTACGAGGACAGATGGATATCAATGAGCATTCTTATCTTGGATTGACTGCTTTGTATTTTAATCAATCGGTTATCAATGAAAAAATAGAAGTTGGTTATGAGCCAATGCGGAATTTTATGTGGGGGATGAACGGTAGAGTAGAACAGCCGCTGGATGGACTTTCTCGCTGGCTGGATAAACTACCTGTCATTGAAACGGATCGCCCATCTAGCTTTTCGGTGGAGGGCGAAATTGCCCAAATTATCCCAAATCCAAATCCTATCAATAATTCGGCGACAGGCGATCCGGATGGAGTGGCATTTATAGACGATTTTGAAGGGGCCAAGCGGACAACCACAATTCCTATCCAGCGAAGATTTTGGAAAGAATCCTCAGCGCCGGTAGATCCAATAACCGGAAATCCAATGCGGCAGTTCAACCGCGCCAGAACCAATTGGTACAATCCATATGGGCAAGTTCGTACGAAAGATATTTGGCCCAACTTATCTACTTCTATCCGGGCTCAAAATGAAACAACGGATATTTTAATCATGAAATATACACCGCGGACGGTTCAGGCAGATACAGATGTGGATTCCATTTGGGGAGGGATAATAACTCCTCTGTATTCTGGAGATAATGACCAAACCTCCACGAAATTTTTTGAAATTTGGGCGAAGGGATCCGGAGTCAACTTATCTATAAATCTTGGACAAATAAGTGAAGATAGAGATGGAAATGGAGAATTAAATACGGAGGATATTCCGGCTGGAGGACTGAAAGGAGATGGGATTTTACAAGATGCAGAAGATGTAGGACTTGATGGATGCAGTGATGCGCAGGAAGATGGTTGGGGCGGATGCTTACCAGACAGTATGAGTTTTTCTGATCTTTTTACATCAGGCGATACCATTCTTATCAATTCAAAAACAGTGGATGGTGGAGGTGATGTGGACCCAACGGACCCGAATGGAGACAACTGGAGCTATTCCGAGGGTAGCATCAATTACGATCATATTAATGGTACAGAGGGGAATGCATTGGATGCCGGAAGATATCCTGACACCGAAGATTTAGACCGGACGAATTACCCGGATATGACAAATGATTATTTTACAATAAAATTTGGGCTGGACGATGAAACGTATTTTTCCGGTGAAACCAAGGATAACGGAATTGCAACAGGATGGAAATTATATCGGGTTCCACTTGTTGATTTTTCAAAAATTGATTCATCAAAAAGTCAGGAATGGAACAACATTCAGCATATGAGGCTGGTTTTAACCGGTGGAGACAAAAATTCCACTTCCATCGTCCAAATTGCAAAAATTGAGCTGGTTGGAAATGATTGGAAAGAAATGGGCATTGCGGCGGACACGGTGACTACTTTTTCCAAAACGGATAGTGATAGTATTTTTGCTATATCAGTAATTAATACAGAAGATAACGCCTCATACCAACCGCCCAGCGGGGTTGAAGGTGAATATGATCGTATCAATCAAATCCAATCGAAAGAGCAGTCGTTGGTTCTTTCTTTTACCGATCTTCCTGCAGGGAATAAAGGCGCTGCAATGAAATCCGGCATGACGCTTTCAGGTGATCGTGCCAAAAGTTATTTGACATATGATAGAATGAAAATGTATATCTACGGTCTTGAAAGTAATTGGGTAAAATCTGTTGAAACCGATGTAGAGTTTTTCCTTCAGTTCGGATTCGAAGGAAATTATTATGAAGTGACTCAACCAGTTTATGCCGGATGGGATGAAACGGTTGGAAGGAATTCCATTGATCTTGATCTCAATTGGCTTTCAGCACTCAAATTGACAGATGCTGAAACTAGGAAAATCAGGGATTCAGATATTATCACAGATTCTTCCGGCGTAAAGGAATACCAGTTTACGGATGAGTCCGAAAATCCAACCGGGAAGCGAATAAAAATTGTCGGTTCCCCCGCCCTAAATCGAATCCAATTTTTTATTGCAGGAATCCAAAACAAATCAGATGGACCCATCACAGGTGAAATTTGGATAGATGAACTCAGGCTGAGCGGGGTAAAAAAGGATAAAGGTGTTTCTTTGCGGCTATCTTCAAAATTTACATTGGCAGATATTATGAATACTTCTTTTGCCTACAACAGGCAGGATGCAGATTTTCATACGCTTCAGCAACGGCTTGGATCTAATAATACTACGGAACGTATCAATGTTAATTCCAGTTTCTCTCTTCACAAATTTTTACCAAAAACATGGGGTATCAGTATCCCATTATCAACCTCTTTCGCACAATCAGTAAGCACTCCCAAATACTTTCCCGGCCAAGATATTCTCGTGGATGAAGGCAGTCCGCCGGATTCCATTTTATCTAAATCTCAATCTGTGAATCTGAGCCTAAAACTTTCCAAAACTTCCCGATCGGATAATAGTTTGGTTAAGTACACGCTGGATAAGGTGACAGCGTCCATCAATTCAGCAAAGAGTGTTTCCTCTGATGCCATCCAGAAAGAAGTTTTAAATCAATCTTATTCCGGGAAAATTAGTTATGCGTTACCCTTTGGTAGAGATAATTATTTTTCACCATTCAAATGGCTTGAATCAATTCCATGGGTTGGGGGCAAGCTTGCCGAAACCCATATTTATTATACACCAACCTCCGTCAACACGTCTGCTTCCTTCAGTGAAAAGTTGACCCAAAAAACTTCGCGCGTCGGTGGAAAGTCTCCCGATATTTATAATCTTGGGTTGAGCCGTGATTTTTCAGTTGATTATTCTTTGACTGACAATATTAGAAATAAATACTCTTGGAATGCCAAAAGTGATATGGATGATTATCGTGGGTATGCGTGGCTTGCCTTGAAGAATACTGATCCTGGGATTGTTACGGATGTTACTGAATCTTTCACGACATCCTTTTCGCCCACTATTTTTTCTTGGCTAAAACCCAACCTGAATTATTCTGCCGGATATAGATGGAATCAGAACCTTGATAGCAATGTGGATGGTGCGAATATTGGAACTCAGTTGCGGTTTTCTTCCAGTGTCAGCCTTACACCCAAAACGCTAGTTGAATTAATTTACAAACCCGGTGGTAAAGCTGCAGCATCCAACCAAAAGAGAGGAAGAGGAAGACCTTCAGAAAAAAATGAAGAAACAGTTTCAGAGCCCGAAGAACCGAAAAAGGATAATATTATTTTAGCATCCATACACAAATTTATGGGAAGAATTAATCCAATTAGTGTCAGCTATACAGAAAATCTGAGCCGGACTGGACAGGGTGTGCAAGGCGAAGTTCCGCTTGGATATAAATTTGGATGGCTGCCGGATCACGGTCTTTCACATTCTGAAAAGGTGGGAACAAATATTGGAAGTTGGACTCATAAAAGAGACTTAAGTATGCGAAGTGGTTTCAAGTTTGGGAAAAATATAACGACCAGTTTTAATTTCACTCAAAATCTTGGTAGAAGCATTAGCGGTGGCGGGGTCGAACAGCAAAATTTAACTCGTGATTTTCTTGCTTATGGAGAAAGTTTGGAAAATGGTTTCCCATTCTCAGGCTGGAGTCTTCGGTGGTCAGGTGTTGAAAAATGGCCCATCATTAACAAAATTGCCAAAAGCGCTTCATTGGAGCATGCATTAACAGGAAAAGAAACTCGCTCTTGGCAGTTTGATCAGGGGACACCCATCGCAACGTCCTTTTTAAAATTGAGTAATTATATTCAAGCAAATAAAGATTTTGAAAGAACGTCAAGAATCAGTCAAAGTTTTTCTCCTTTGGTGGGTTTAACCATGAGCTTGAACCACGGTGTATCTATGTCGTTACGCCACAATAAATCTCGATCGGTAGAAGGATCCTATAATGGTGGGCAAAAAGTATTCAATGATCAGTCCGTTACAGCAACAGCAAGCTACAGCCATAGAGGCGGCTTCACCATTCCTTTGGTGTTCTTTCGAGATTTCAGTATTCAAAACACAGTAAACTTCAGTTTAAATTTTGATATGTCAGAAAGTGAAATAAAACAGAAGACGCTGACTGCAGAGAAATTTGCGCTGACTGCTTTTAATACCAGTTGGCACGCTGCTTTTAGAGTGACTTATACCTTTAATTCAAAGGTCACAGGTTCGATGGTTTATGAATATCGGGAGTCGGATTCCATGACGACCGGAAAAAAGGTCGATCGCGATTTTGGTTTTGATGTTAATATAGCAATTACGGGTTAGCAGGGTATGAAACACATTTGGATCACATTATTTTTTATTTGTTCAGCATGCACAGAAAATAAGCAGGTATTCTCGGGTGAATCTGCTTTTGGGTATTTGGAAAAACAGTGTTCATTCGGACCGCGAAATCCAGAATCCGTAGGTCATTCAGCGTGCAGAGAATATTTGACGGAACAACTTTTAGCTACAGCAGATACGGTTTGGCATCAGAATTTTATGTTGATGGTTCCGGGTGAATCACAGAAATCCAACCTCACAAATATTATTGCTAGATTTAATCCAGATGCAGAAAAACAAATTTTATTGGGCGCCCATTGGGATACCCGACCCTGGGCAGATCAAGATTTTGAATTACAATCCAAGCCGGTACTTGGCGCAAACGATGGAGCCAGTGGTGTAGCTGTCCTTTTGGAATTAGCAGATATTCTTTCCAAGGCGCCAACCTCGGTTGGAGTTACAATTGTGTTATTCGATGCAGAAGATTTTGGTTCTGCCGGCAATCCAAAATCATTCGCTCGAGGTTCGCAATATTTCGCAAAACATTTGCCGATACCAAAACCAGAGTATGCAATAATATTGGATATGGTAGGTGACGCAGAACTTAATTTATTAATTGAAAGAAATTCTTTTAGACAAAATCGCCAATTGGTTAAAGAACTATGGGCGCTTGCAAAAGACCTTCAATTACCGGCATTCCTTCCTTCCATCCGCCATACAATTTTTGACGATCACGTTCCGCTTTATGAATTTGCCGGCATTCCAGCCATCGATATAATTGATTTTGATTATCCCAATGCACATCAAAATTATTGGCACACGCATCAAGATACTCCAGATAAGTGTTCGCCAGAGAGCCTAGAACAGATTGGCACACTTTTAGTGCATCATATTTATGGTATCAAATAATGGATAAGGTTTACTTTCATTGCATGCGTATTTGGGTAACTGCGGGGTTCCTATTATTTTTCAACAGTTGCGGGAAGACCGATCCGACTGTAGAAAGTAACCCTGTAACAAATGTCACCTTTTCTTACATCCAGTCTGCGAATAAACTTTATTTCTCGGCTGAATGCGCGTCTGCTTATTCAGGATCTTCGCTTGATTCGGTGAATGTTTATTGGTTTGGTACGGATTCTTCCACTACTGCCGATACTATCCGATTAATGGATAACAGCATGAGTGGAGATATAATTGCCAATGACGATGTGTATGCTGTTAAGGTGCTCAATGATACTACTTCAATAAAAAATACTATTTCGGTTTCAGATACGCATTCAGTTTATTTTTCGCTGGTAGCCGGGTATGGTTCGAATATTGATTTAACGACATTTTCGACATCTATTTCTAATTCCGGGCCTTCGATTACATCGGTTTCAATGCCGGATTCTTTGAAAAAGTTAGGTGGTGACAGCTTGGCAATATCAGTCATGGTTGTCTCCGCAGATGACCCTGACGGTTATGAAGATGTCAAATCCTGCTATCTAATGTTTCAAAAACCGGACGGGACTTATTCTAGCGGGAGCCCTATTTCTCTTTACGATGATGGTGTAAGCAATCCGACATATTATTTATGGGACGAAACAGCAAATGATGGAAAATTTTCACGATATATCACGATTGATTCAGGGAACGCCTCCGGAACTTACAATGCTTATTTTTATGTTCGCGATTATGCCGGGATAGAATCTTCAGCTTATCTCAAAACGCTTGTGGTGTACTAATGAGATTTTTTCTACTTACTTGGTTTGTTTGGGTGACATTGGCAAAAGCATCTGATCCAGTTTTGGCAAAAGAATTCAAAATTGATAACAGAGTATTCAATAAAATATCTGTATCGGTTGACAGTCTAACAGAAGGGTTACAAAGTAACGTGATTGCAGAAATTCAATTGCAGGGAGATAGTCTTGTTTGGATCGGAACAGGTTCAGGTTTGTCATTGCTCAGGGATTCTGTTTCTGTGGTCACATTTTCAACCGGATCGTCATTTACCGAAGGTGGTTCAACTGATTTTCTTCCTTCAGGTGGAATATCCGCGATAGCCGCATCTAACGACACACTCTTTGTTGCCACAGCAACTACAAGTGGATCAAATAATCCAATGGGTAACGGGTTTGTGTGGTCAACAAATTCAACGGATACAACTATAACTTGGACCTATTTCAGTCAGCCGACCGAAGCTGCTGCAGATTCTCTTCCACCATTTGCAGGAAAATTTTTCAAAGCACTTCCTGTTACTGTGGAAGAATTTAATGTGACTTACGATGCATCTATTGCAGGGAATTATATTTGGATTACAAGTTGGGCCGGTGGACTTAGGCGGTACGATATTGTTAACAATTCTTGGGGACGCGTTCCGCTTCCAAAAGACAATCAAACCGATCTGAATACTTGCGACACCACTTTATATGGAAAAACAGGAGAATTCACAATTCTAGAAGATTTTTATCTCAATCCTCGAAATCCCTCAGAGGGTGGGAATCATAATCATAAAGCATTTTCCGTTTTGGCATATTCTGACACAATATGGGTTGGAACAGCAAACGGAATCAACCGAGGTATTTTAGGGACAAAAGGGTGTGTTGATTGGAACCATTATGCATACCCAATGGAAAACTTGACGGGGAATTTTGTAGTCTCATTGGCTCGGCAGGATTGGAATGGTCAAAGGATTATTTGGGCAGCGACCTTAAATGCAGATGATCCTACTGAGACGAGAGGATTAAGCTATACCACGAACGATGGCGGGACGTGGATTACTACGCTGATCGATAAGCGTGTTTACAATGTTATAGCACATGATTCCCTGGTTTTCGCTGTTACCAACGATGGAATTTGGAAATCGGAAGACGGAAAAACATGGGCAAAGTTCAAAGGAATAAATCAGGCAACTCCTATTAGTGTATTTTATTATGATCTGGATGAAATATTGACAAGTGACATGTTTTCCGTCGCGTTTGACAGCCGATCGTATTATCCATCCCATGCTTTGTGGATTGGGTCCATGGATGGATTAGCTAGATCATCAAATTTAGATGGTTCAAATTGGAAAATATACCGAGCAAATTTTGACCCGGCTGATGTATATGCTTATCCGAATCCTTTTTCTCCCGATGTCCATAATGTGCTTGATGGCGACGGGTATGTTCGGTTTCATACCGATGTTAAAGAATCTTATGTTATCAATGTGTCTGTGTATAATTTTGCAATGGAATTGGTTTATTCGAGCGAATACGATCGCAGAGAAAATAGTGGAGCGTTAAAATGGAACGGACGCGATAACCGAGGGAATTTGGTTTCAAATGGTTCATATTTTGTCCGCCTTGAATACGATTCAAAATCTGAATGGGTTAGTTTGATTGTGATCAAATGAAGATTCCAAAAAATCAGATTTGGTATTTAATCATTTTCGGCTCAATTGCGGCTACGGATTATTCAGGATACAGTGGATCCTTTCTAAGAATGGGAACAACCGCAAGGGCGATTGCAATGGGAAGCGCATTTACTGCAGAACTCGATTATGGGTTTTCTGCTTATTACAATCCGGCAGCAACAGCTTTTGTAGAATCGAAAAGAGTAAATTTTGCGCACCAGTCGCTGTCATTGAATCGAAGATTAATTGCCGCATCTTATTCTATGAATCTTCCACCAACTGCGGGCATTGGAATTTCGTGGGTTAGCGCCGGGACAGATAAAATTGATGGCCGTTCAACCTCTGGACAGCACACCCAATATTTATCCACAAGTGAAGATGCGCTCATGGTCACCTTTGCTCAAAAACTGCGATCGTGGTTTGCCATGGGAATCAATGTGAAGATTCTGTACCACCAATTACCAATGAATTCAGATAATTTAACTGGTAGCGGGATTGGATTTGATATGGGCGTGATGATTCGTGGAGGGAATATGCCATCGCTTGCTCTTATGGTTCAGGATTTGAATTCAAGTTACAATTGGAATACTACAACCGTATTTGAGGAACAGGGAAAATCCTACAAAGAACAGTTTCCGACGATTTACAGAATAGGATCTACTTATACGCTTGGTCAATTTTATTTTGTTGGCGATTTAGGTGTTGTTACAGATTCAGAATCACTGCTTGGTTATGCAATGAGAGTTGGCACAGAATATACTTATAAGGATCGGTATTTTTTGCGAGCTGGGTACGGTAATTCGAGAGCTTCGCTTGGTGCAGGTCTGAATTGGTCTTTTCTCAATCAAAATGATGCATACCTTGATTATGCATTTGTCATAGAATATCCGGCAGGCTCTGGACATATATTTACGTATGCGATTCATTTTTAATTCACTGATTTTCTCAGGATTCCTTTTGTCCGGGGCAGGATCGATCGGGACAGGATTTTTATCGCTTCCTACATCTGCATCCGAACTTTCTCTTGGTCAAAACCCCGTTTTTGGATTAACCAATTGGACAAACCCGGCCATTGGGGCCAACCAAAATTCGCAATCTTATTTGAATGTATCGTACGGAAGTTGGTTAAGCGGAGTTCGATCTTTCAAGCTGAGCGTTGGATCAAATTTGGGGAGTTATAAATCAGGATATAGGATTAGGCATGTCAGTCTTAATGATTTGGAATATCGAACCGACCGACCAACCGATGAACCATTAGCATCTTTTGGTGCGAGTGGAACTGCAATTGATTTTCATCTAAACAAATCATGGGAAAAGTTAAATGCTGGAATAGCATTGCGGTGGATCTATATGGATATGTACACAGAAAATTCGCAAGGAATTTCACTGGATATGGGTGGGATTTTCTCAATCGGGAAAAAACTAAAAATTGCCGTTAGCTTGTTAAATCTTGGAACGATGAACGCTTTCAAATCTGATAACCCTACTCTTCCGACCCGTATTTTGGCAGGAATTTCAACACAATTAAACCCGGGATTAATGTCGATTGAAATATCGGCTAGCGGAGAATACAATTCTCATGTTTCCGGAATCATATCCGGATTAGCAGGACAAATGCGTGTGGGGAAACTCATTATTAATTCAGCGGTTAGGTCATCGGATAATGTAATAACACTTTCCGGCGGTGTCGGGCTCTCGCTTGGGATGTACAGTCTTAACTATGGATTATTATACGGAACCCATCAACTTGGTTTACCCCAAATGATTGACCTTTCTATAAGGTTGCCATAGGTTATGGGAAAAACCTCGGACAATCAGAAAAAAATTATTTATTTTTTAGCCGTCATTGTACTGGCTTTTGGAGTTAAATATGTATTATCCATTCGTGACGAACCAGTTCGTACTACTGATGAATCCCCCGACATATATATAAAAGGCCAAGTGTCTGTTGATTCAATAAGGCATCGTGGATCCATTGCCATAATTATTGATGATTTTGGTTACCGAAATGATAAAGTGTCTGAAGGGTTCTTAAAGATAGATGCGTCCTTAACTTATGCGATTATCCCCGGGCACGAATATAGCCAATCGTTTTCCTCAAGAGCGAAGCAAAAGGGGTATGAAGTTATTGTTCATATGCCTTTTGAATCCCGGTTTAAAACCAAAGGTGAAAGAGAGTATATTCTTGAAACAGATATGACAAGTGAGGAATTGGAAATCAGAATAAATAAGGTACTTCGTCATTTGCCGGAGGCAGTAGGAATGAACAACCATCAAGGGTCAAAAACCAGCGCAGATAAACGCGTGATGGGGATTTTGGCTTCTATATTAAAACGAAATGGGAAATATTTTATTGATAGCCGGACTACAAAAGAAACCGTTGCAGAAGTGACGATGCGAAACCATCAAGTCCCGACAAATCGTCGGCACGTATTTTTAGATAATCAGGATAATATTGATTTAATAAAAACTCAATTGAAAGAACTTATTCAGAAAGCGGAAATTTTAGGAGTAGCTGTTGGAATTGGACATGCAAAGGAAAAAACCCTTACGGCGCTGAAAGAAATGATTCCTAGGATCCAAACTGAAGGCTACGATTTTGTTTTTGCATCGGAAGTGACAAACTGATGGGAATTCTTTGCAAAGTATTAAGAAATGATTACACCGAAAGCATTCATGTCGCATACGCTGTTGCGGTGGATGAAAATGGTAAGGTTTTATTTGCATCGGGCGACCCTGATTATATTACTTTCGTTCGTTCATCTCTCAAGCCCTTTCAGGCAGCAGCAGTAGTTGAGAAGGGTGCAACAAAGGATGCTAATTTTTTGCCGGATGAATTAGCGCTTATGTGCGCTTCTCACAATGGCGAGGACATTCATGTGAAAACTGCACAATCTATGCTGAATAAATTAGGACTTGATGCATCAGCCTACGAATGTGGAATTCATCCGCCGTATGATCAAGACACCCGCAATCAAATGTTAAAGGATGGGAAAGAATGGTCCGCGCTAAATAATAACTGCAGTGGGAAACATGCCGGAATGCTTTCACTTGCATTGAAGTTGGGTGTAGATCCGGCAGGATATACGAAAAAAGATCATCCGGTTCAGGAAAAAATATTTGAAAAACTTACAGATTTAACCGGAATACAAAATTTTCCAACCGGAATCGACGGTTGCAATGTTCCTGCACCCATGTTGTCGTTAAAAACGATTGCCGGTCTTTTCCAGAAATTGGCATCCGGAAAAGATGCTTCACTCAACACTTTATTTGAAGCGATGACTTCCCATCCTTATCTTGTTGCCGGAGAAAAAAGATTTGATACGGATTTTATCACCGCACTAAATGGACGCGCAGTTACCAAAGTTGGAGGAGAGGCTATTCGCGGTGTGGGTATTCAAACTCAAAATGGTGAATCAATCGGTATAGCCATAAAGGTACTGGATGGAAATCAAAGAGCAGCACCTGTGGCGACAATGAAGTTTTTGGAGCATCTGAAACTTTTATCTAATGTAGAAATCCAATACTTAGATACTTACAGGACAAGTATATTAAAAAACCATAAACAAATTGAAATCGGCCGAATTAAAGCTGATATAGAATTCTAGATGAAAATATTTATTTACGTTTTTTTGACTATTGCCATCCATGCTTCCTCTGCCAGGATAATGACGTATAATTTATGGGAATTTTCTGGCAATGATGATGATCGTGAAGATGACATCAAAATGGTCATAGAGGAAATTGATCCTGATATTATTGTAGCTGAGGAATTGGATGACATAGAAGGATTCAATGCTTTGGGATCTGATGTGCTAGATCAAATTGGATCCAATATTTACACCGGCGCACCTTTCATAGATCAATCAACGACTTACGCGGATATTGGATTATATTATAAGCATGATATTTTTGAGTTTGTCAGCACAGCCACGATAAACACTACTAACAACTGGGGGCACCGCGATGTGATCGAATTTGTTATGCGCCATATTTCTTCCGGTGTAGAAATTCGTTTATACGGTGTCCATTTGAAGGCTGGTACCGGTAGTGATAATGAAACAGATCGAGCAGAAGAAGCAGAAGCGCTCCGAAATTATTTAAATGAATTATCCGCTGAGGATTTCATATTTGTACTAGGAGATTTTAATTTATATAATTCCAGTGAAGATGCTTGGACAAATTTAACCGGGTCTCAAACGGACAATGACGGTCGGTTATTTGATCCAATTGACGAGGTAGGCTATTGGCACAATAGTTCCTATTTTGAAGACGTTCACACTCAATCGACTCGTAGTTATTATAATGGCCAAAATTATGGCGGAATGGATGATCGCTTTGATTTTATTTTAACCAACGCCACTGTGTTGGATGTAAACAGTTCCGAGTGTTATTACGTAGAGGGTACCTACACCGCCTTTGGAAATGATGGCAATCATTTTAATCAAGCAATAAACTCTGGAAATAATTCTGCTGTGAACGTTGATATTGCCGATGCGCTGGTGGTGGGTTCCGACCATTTACCGGTTTATATGGACGTGTGGTTTAATGACTTGGTGTACAGCGATACGAGAATTGTCATTACCGAAGTGATGCCAAATCCGAGCGCCGTTTCGGACAGTTATGGTGAATGGTTTGAAGTGTACAATGCTGACACAGTGTCTCTGGATTTAAACGGCTGGATTATTAAAGATGATGGCTCGGACACACACACAATTTCCGTAACTGATTCACTACCAATTCTTCCGGGAGGATACCTTGTGTTTGGCAGGAACGAAGATTCAACAACCAATGGTGGGTTTACCGTTGATTATGAATATTCAAATTTCACACTTGGAAATTCTACCGATGAAGTTCTCCTTGTGGACACAGAAAATGCCATTGTTGATCAAGTTGCCTACACTACTTCTTTCCCTTTTGGTAATGGTGCATCGATGTATTTAATAGACATGACAGCAGACAACAATGATGGATCCAACTGGACGGTATCCACCATGCCATTTGGTGATGGTGATTATGGCACTCCCGGTAAAGCATGGAATGATTCGACGTTAATGTCTATCGGCGAACAAGAAATTATTCCAAAAATGTTTCAGTTGTATCCGGCATATCCCAATCCGTTTAATCCAACCACGACGATCCGGTTTAATATTGGTGTAGCGGACGCAATAATGCGTCAGCCTACATTGAAAATATTTGACATTACCGGCCGTTTGGTGGAAACACTTGCGGAAGGAGAAATAAATCCCGGTCAGCATGAGTTTCAATGGAATGCGTCTCAACATCCCAGCGGTGTGTATTTCATTACGCTGAAATCGGGAAATTTTACCCAAACACAAAAAATATTATTATTGAAATAATCCCTATTCCAAGAAAGTGTTAATAAAAAAAATGAAAAAATGTTATTTAATTGCATTGTTATTTACAACAACTACCTTCTCTCAAACAGTAATTGGGGAAGGACTTTTCGAGCAAAATCTTCTTGATTATATTGTCGCCAATTACAAAACAACTACCACGCTTGGGTACGGTCCGGCAAGGGATATTCTTTATGGTACGATTGATTTAAAAGAAAACAATCAGTTATCCTGCGTTTATTCGGGATATACTATCACGCTTGATGTAACTCAAGATCCAAGCACCAATGCATACAATCAGGGAATAAATTGCGAACATAGCTGGCCTCAAAGCATGGGCGCCGGCGATGAGCCGCAAAAGAGCGATATGCATCATCTTTTTCCCTGTAAATCAAATGTGAATTCGTCTAGGGGAAACGATCCGTTTGCCGAAATCCCAGATTCCGATACCGATAAATGGTACAGAAATGACTATTATCAAGAAACAATTCCGACTGAATATATTGATGAGTATGCTGAAAAATATAATCCACCTAACGCCAGCGATGAGCAGTTTGAGCCCAGAGAAATTCATAAAGGTGATGCTGCCAGAGCTATGTTTTATTTCTTTGCTTTGTACAATAATGTGGCGGATACGAATTTTTGGAACCTACAGAAAGATGTTTTTTTAGACTGGCATTATTACGACCCCGCTGATACTTGGGAAACAGATAGAACATGGGAAATAGCTGGGTATCAGGAAAACAATCCCAATCCATTTGTTATAGATTCTACCTTGGCGAGAAGAATCTGGTTTTATGATTCAACAGGTGGCACTGCTAACCCAAATGTTAATATTGTCATTACCGAAGTGATGCCAAATCCGAGCGCCGTTTCGGACAGTTATGGTGAATGGTTTGAAGTGTACAATGCTGACACAGTGTCTCTGGATTTAAACGGCTGGATTATTAAAGATGATGGCTCGGACACACACACAATTTCCGTAACTGATTCACTACCAATTCTTCCGGGAGGATACCTTGTGTTTGGCAGGAACGAAGATTCAACAACCAATGGTGGGTTTACCGTTGATTATGAATATTCAAATTTCACACTTGGAAATTCTACCGATGAAGTTCTCCTTGTGGACACAGAAAATGCCATTGTTGATCAAGTTGCCTACACTACTTCTTTCCCTTTTGGTAATGGTGCATCGATGTATTTAATAGACATGACAGCAGACAACAATGATGGATCCAACTGGACGGTATCCACCATGCCATTTGGTGATGGTGATTATGGCACTCCCGGTAAAGCATGGAATGATTCGACGTTAATGTCTATCGGCGAACAAGAAATTATTCCAAAAATGTTTCAGTTGTATCCGGCATATCCCAATCCGTTTAATCCAACCACGACGATCCGGTTTAATATTGGTGTAGCGGACGCAATAATGCGTCAGCCTACATTGAAAATATTTGACATTACCGGCCGTTTGGTGGAAACACTTGCGGAAGGAGAAATAAATCCCGGTCAGCATGAGTTTCAATGGAATGCGTCTCAACATCCCAGCGGTGTGTATTTCATTACGCTGAAATCGGGAAATTTTACCCAAACACAAAAAATATTATTATTGAAATAATACAATTGAAAATTGTACTGAGTTTTATTGGTTTATATATTGTCATTTCCTAATTTGGGCGCCCACGATCCAAAGGTATTCAATTAAACTAGTACCTCTAATACACTAATAATATGTATAAGAGGAAAAATATTCAACTTGGAAACTCGGTATCCCTTTTTTGGATGGCGCTTTTTTCCGTATCCATTCTGTTTTCACAGGGTGCAGTAACCAACCAATACACATCTGTGAGTCAATTGGGACTGACCATCACTAATTTTGGAATTCTCGGTAACGGATGGAATAAGCAGGATAATAAAATTCTTCCATCCTGTCAATACAAACAGCATACAGAAATACTACGGGAACAGGTTGAACATTTTTCGTACGCAGGCCTTTGGATTGGTGGAATCGTTGATGGTGAAAAACGGGTGTCTACCGCTATTGTGGATGGCGTATTTGAATCAGGGCAAGAAGGATTTGAGTTTATTGAGCAATCCGGAGTTGATATTAGATCATCCATCGCATCCACAGCCGATGATTCCATGGCGCGGTATTATTCGCCTTACGCCGTTTCTCATCAAGATTTTTTAATTGATTTTAAAGATTACGGTGTGAACACTGCGGATGGAAATGGGATTCCCAATCATCATGATCCCACAGCTGAATATCCAAACGCGCGCCCGCCGCTTGGAATTGATGTCCATTTAGAATCATACGCATGGAATTTTACTTTTGCAGACGCCTTTGTCATTTTGAATTACACAATCAAAAATTCCTCTACTGAAACTATCGATGACCTGTATGCCGGTTTCTGGATGGATGCGTCCGTTGCCAATATGAATTATACGAACAAGTATGAACCCGGCGGCGGATTTACATGGTACGACAACTTGGATGGATTTGATAATTCCAGTGACGTTGCAGGCTACGAAAGAGACATTGGCTACCAATACGATAAGGATGGCGACGACGGATGGGCGCAGTCTTATATCGGACTTTCGATGCTGGGTAGCACAACTCCACGGCCCTACATCGATACGTATTATAATCAATGGGTTTGGACCAATTCCAACAATAGCGATTTCCCTGATTTCAGTATGCCGATAACAGATGACGAAAGATATGCAAAAATGTCATCCTCTGCGACACTCGGACCGGGACCGCCGAATTACACGGATGACGGATACCCGGCTATTGCCAACAGCTGGATTTATCTCTTAAGTGCCGGGCCATTTGGTAGAGAACCATCCAACGCAGATTCATCTAGTTGGATTTTGGGACCTGGAGAATCCTGCACGGTTGCGTTTGCTTTGGTGTGCGGACTTTGGGATGGGCCGGGCTGTGGAGAAAATTCAGATGAAGATTGTGCATCGCGCAGAGCTAATCTTCATATCAACCATGACTGGGCGCAAAAAGCGTATGATGGAGAAGACATCAACAGAAACAATATATTGGATGAAGATGAAGATTTAGATGACGACGGTATTATTGATCGGTATGTGTTACCCGCACCACCACCTGTTCCGAATATGGCGGTGGTTGTTAAAGATCAAGAAGTCACCGTGTACTGGCAGAATAATGCAGAAGATTTTGTGGATCCGATTAGCCGCGAACAGGATTTTGAAGGATATAAAGTGTGGGGGGCGCGTAAAACATTGGACAGTAATGAAGAATTTTCCCTTCTTGGAGAATTTGACCGAGATGATTCGGTATCCGAAACGATTGGTTACAATACGGGTTTTGAAGCAGTACAGATTTTGAATAGTGAAGGGAATCAAGACAGTGTCGAAGTGAATGGAAGATATTATCATTATAAATTTGTGAATACCGGTGTTCAGAATGGCTGGCTGAATTATTATGCCGTTACCGCTTATGACCGCGGTGATCCGGATTCAAATCTTGAAAGCTTAGAAAGCTCGGTATATTCAAACAGGAAATATGTGTATCCTGGCGTTTCAGCATCGCAGGAAACGTGGGCAAATGATCCCAGCGTGTATCCAAATCCGTTCAAAGGGCAGGCGCAGTGGGACGGATATGGAAGCAGAGCGCAAATGCTGTGGTTTCAAGGTTTACCAGAAAAAGCAGAGATTCGTATTTTTACATTATCCGGAGATTTAGTGGATATCATTGATCATTCTGATGAATATTCAGGATCGGATATTCAGAATATAAACGATCAACGCTCGCCGCAGTTTGCCGGCGGAGAACACGCTTGGGACCTAATAACGCGGCACGACCAGGCAGTTGCGTCGGGCCTGTATCTATTTACAGTAAAGAATTTGGTGGACGGAAGTTCATCATTTGGAGAAACCAAGGAAGGGAAATTCCTGGTTATTAAATGACAAACAAGGAGAGTACAATGAAACGATTAGTATTAATTCCAACACTGTTAATTACGTTTGCAATGGGACAAGCAACAGATTTGTTTTTCTCAGAGTACGCAGAAGGAAGTAGCAGTAATAAATATGTAGAAATTTATAATGGTACAAGCGCTGATGTGGATCTTTCATCTTATTCCGTGCAGGGAACAAACAACGGAACAGCATGGGGGGACGGTGGAGATAGGGATGTTACTCTTTCGGGTACATTAATTTCCGGTGATGTGTTTGTTCTTGCAGCAGATGCAGCAGATGCAATAATTCTTGCAGAAACGGATCTTCCGCTTGCATATGAAAGTCCAATGCATCACAATGGAGATGATGGAATCGCTTTACTAAAAAATGGTGCAATAATTGATGCTATCGGTGTAGAAAATAATGACCCAGGTTCTGGATGGGACGTTGCTGGAACCACTAATGCTACAAAAGACCATACACTTGTCCGGAAATCAACGGTAACCTCTGGAAATACAGATTGGAGCGCATCGGCAGGGACTGATGCTGACGATTCTGAATGGATTGTATTGGCTCTGGATACTTGGGATTATCTTGGTTCACATCCGCATACCGAGCTCGAAGTAAATAATCCTGAAATTGCCATTACAAGCCCAACAGATGGCTCAACAACCTATTCAACTGATGTCACTGTTTCTTTTACAGTGTCTAATTTTACCGTAGCAACTTCCGGAAGCGATGGTCATGTCCATTATTCCGTTGACGGCGGCTCAACCGTGATGGTATATACAACAGATGACATTGCGCTTACCGCTCTATCCGAAAGTTCGCATACGATTATTATGTGGCTTGTTGATGATAGTCATGCAAATTTGAGCACGCATGTGGCAGACACTGTCACGTTTACAGTGGCAGCCGCACCGAATGTTACATCGATATACGATATTCAATATGCAACCACAGTTGGTACAGGTACGAATGATTGTTATACCACAGTTTATGATGATAGCACAGTTACCGTTTCAGGTATTGTAACAGCTGTTAAATCAGGCTCGTACCCGAATTTTTGGGTTCAAGATGGAGACTCTTTATGGAGTGGAATTTATGTATATGATACATCTGTTAATCCTACACAGGGAGATTCAATAACTTTAACATGTGAGGTGGATGAATATAATGGCTTATCGGAGTTGAAAAATATAGCATTGTATTCAATTGATTCATCTTCTGTTCGTTCTTTTGATCCAATTTCTGTTACTACTGGTGAATTGGGTGGTGGTTGCTCTGATACAGCTGAAGCCTATGAAGGTCTTTTGGTAAAACTCACCAATGTTACCGTTACTCAGGCTGCTGATAGTTATGGTCAATGGTTTGTGGATGATGGTTCAGGTGAAGTAGAAATTGAAGACGATTTTATAGACCCGGATGATGACTTAGGTGGTGTTGCTGTGGGAGACTTTTATTCGGAAATCATTGGCGTAGTAGACTATAGTTATGGTGAGTATGAAGTGACGCCTAGAAGCATGGTTGATCTTGTTACAACCGATGTCGGGCCTACTCTTGTTTCAGTTTCCTTTGATCCAACCTTTCCAGTCTCCGGTGAAGATGTTGCTGTCACGGCTTTTGCTTATGATGATCAAGCCGGATTGGTTTGCAGTCTTGCGACTTCATTAAACGATGCGGCATATTCTCTTATCGGACTTACTGATAACAGCGATTCCACATATACGGGCGCAATCACCGGTCAGACTGAAGGCGACACGGTGGATTTTTACATTTCACTTGTGGATGTACATGGGAATTCAGCTATGTCCGATACTTTTTCGGTTACGTTTGAAGCTGCGGAAACCATTACTGCGATTTATGATGTCCAGTACACAACAGATACATCTGGCGATTCGCCGTTGGATGGTAGTGTAGTAACGATTAGCGGGATCGTAACTGCCGAATTTTGGGGTGGATACAATGAACGCACCTTGTTCGTGCAAGATAGTGCCGGACCTTGGAATGGAGTGATGGTTTATGAATATGGTGGTTGGGATAATTTTGATTTTGAATCCTCTGCGGGAACTGTTCATTCTGTTGCTGAAGGAGACAGTGTGACTGTAACTGGGACGGTTGATGAATACTACGGTGTCACTGAAATCAAAAATATATCATCGTTTAAATTACATGGTGCTGCAATGAATATGATTGCACCGGATCCTGTTACGCCTGCTCAGGTTTCAACAGGCGGTTCTTTAGCAGAAGCCTACGAAGGCTGCCTCGTGGGAGTCGCTAATGTGACCGTTGCCTCTGACAGTCTTGGGAATGGTGAATGGTCAGTAACAGACGGAACAGATACGGTTCGCGTTGACGATAATTGGGACTATTATTTCTGGCCGACTGCAGGCGATTCATTATCAGAAGTTGTGGGTGTGCTTGATTATTCCTACAGCAATACCAAAATTCAGCCGAGACTTGCACGCGATGTTGTTGAAACTACTGGAAATATTCGAATCCAGCGAATTCAGCAGGTATTGTATAGCGATCTATTGAAAACACCGGATGATGAATATTCTGATTCCTCCTATGTTTCAGTGGGTGGTGATAATGCTGAAGCAGGTGTTGGTGAAGCATATACCGTGACCGGTATTGTTACTATGCCAACCGGGCTAAGTTATGCTGGAGATGGTATTAAATTTATCTTTGCCGATGAAAGCGGCGGCCCATGGAGTGGAATCATGTCATATGACCCAGATTCCAGCACATTCCCCGTATTGTTTGAAGGAGATGAAATTGAACTGCTCGGAAGAGTAGGCGAATACCGTACTGATTATTCTAACATGACAGAATTCTGGAGTGCCGGTGTTGTGGATATTATTTCTGCAGGGAATGAACTTCCGGAAGGTGGAACCGTAACTACCGGAGATCTGCGTCTACCCGCTACGGCAGAGCAGTGGGGAACGGTCATGGTGTATGTGGAAGATGCCACAGTTACCCAACCTGCATCCCAATATGAAATTTTCGGAATTGATGATGGATCCGGATTTGTGTGGGTTGACGATGACTCTGATAGTCTATCAGCTTGGATTGCATCTGAAGGTACACCGCCGGTTGGTACATTATTAGACTCAATTCGAGGTTGGCCTTATCATCACTATGGAAGTTATACCGATTCCTCGACGTACAAACTTGAACCGCTATATGGATCTGATATCATAATCGGTTCTGGTCCGCCGAATATTATTTCTGAAACAAGATCACCTTGTGCACCGGGAACGGCTGATGATGTTACCATTACAGCAGAAATCTCGGATAATTCAACGGTTGCGAGTGCAACATTGTATTACCGTGTTGACGGCGGAACCTATACATCGGTAGCGATGACTGCCAGCGGTACATCGTATTCGGGAACAATTCCTGCGACCGGCACGGAAGGTGCGGATGTGGATTATTACATTGAAGCGATTGATGACGGCGTAGGACAATCGGGTGTGGACACTTCCCATTCTCCGTATAATCCAGCGGTTGAAAATTTCCGATACCCAACGATTGATGGTGACTATTCTATTATGGATGTTCAGTATACTCCGTGGCAGTCCGGCGATTCACCACTATATGGCTGTACAGTTTCGCTCACTGGGGTTGTTACAATGGATTCATCCAGTAACTCTGGGCTTTATGCTATGCAAGACGCTGAAGATCAGTGGGGTGGAATCTTCTATGAATCTGATTCTGCTTTTACGGTTGGTGACTCTGTTACCATCACCGGAATGGTTGAAGAATACGATGATGATTGGCATTTTAAGTGGGATAACCTTACGAAAATTACCGACGTCAGTACTTTCACGGTTCACAGTTCCGGGCACGTAATTGAATCAGCATTTGTAGGTCCGGCAGACCTAAACGAAGATGACGGTGACGAAGTTGAATCGTATGAAGGTGTTCAGGTTGAGCTCACGAATGTGATTGTGAGCGTTGTCAATTCTTACGACTGGACGGTTCAAGATGCTGCTGGGAATACATGTTTAATTGATGATGACTGGGCAAATGCTGACGCGGATAATTATATGGCAGGGCTTGTGGTTGGAGATTCTCTTGAATCCGTCTCCGGTATTTTCAATTTCAGCTTCGGGACTTACAAATTGCAGGTAAGAAGCATGGCCGATATTGGCGAAATACTAGGGAATGACCCTGACTTTGTCGGAACGCCGTTCAAATATCAATTACATCAGAATTATCCGAACCCGTTCAACCCGGAAACACGCATTCGGTTTGAGATCGGCGGACACGAAGATGTTACGTTGGTCATTTATGATATTCTTGGACGTCGGGTAAGAGTACTGTTGAAAAATGCATCTTACCGTCCGGGAATGCATGTGCTTAACTGGAATGGGCAAAATGATTCTGGTGAGCAGGTTGCATCCGGTGTGTATTTTTATAGAGTCTTGGCGGGTGATTTTATTGCACACAAGAAAATGCTTCTGGTCCGTTAAACGGAAATAGAAAGGCGGAAAGTTTAGGCTTTCCGCCTTTTTACTTTTGATGATAAAACGTCTTTCCCTTTTACTGTTCGGTTTGTTTTTAACCCATTGCACTCTGTGGGATTATAACGATCCATCCAACCCGCTTGCAGATGAATTGCCGGAAACATTCCTGTCACTGATTGCAACCGATACAATTTATGCATCCGTCGAATCTATAACGTCTGGGGTAGACCCGGGAACAGGAGAAACAGTATATGATACAACTTGGGCGTATTCGATTGGTTCAGATCCGGATACGAGTATGGTGTGGGATACGCTTACATCTGCCTTTTCCACAATTACAACCAGCAAGCAGGAAATTCACTGGTGGGGCGAAGATTCTGATGGCGAAATCGCAGGATATAATTATAAATGGAATATCGATACAGCTTGGACAGCTACGACAAATGAATCTGGGATTTTTTATGTACCAATTCGTACCGATTTGGATGTATTTAGTTTTGAAGTTTATGCCATTGACACTGAAGGAAATGTAGATAATACACCGGCAAAAATCGTGTTGCCGATTATGAACTCAAGTCCGGTTATTTCCTTCCGATACAGGAGCAATCCTCTTACAACAGACCTGCATGGTGACACGAGTTTCACGTTCCCAACGCGCACCTTTATTTGGGATTTAGAAGACCAAGACGGCATAGAATCTGTCACATATATTTATTACGCATTGGATGATACATGTGATACCTGCTGGACGAGTTTGGACGCGGCATCGTACTCCAGCATAACACTTACAGAATTAGATGCAGGATTTCACACCTTTTATTTGAAAGTACAGGATATCGCCGGAGCGGAAAGTGAAATTGTCCATTTCCCGGATACATTGATTACTACTGAAGCGGATTTTTGGAAAGTCCTTCCGGTAAAAGGGAATGTTTTATTGGTAGATGATTTTGTTCAAGACACACCGAACGAAGCCCAATCTTGGTATAAAACAGCACTTGATTCTATTGTAGGAGACACAGGGTACACTGTTTGGGAAGTACAGGAAGAACTTCCATTCTCATCTACAGATATCAAAGCGAACCTCAATTATTTTGATCATGTAATCTGGTATTCTGCTTACACGGGGAATGAAACCTATTTTGATGCCGCTTCCAGTATTCTGAGTTATGTGATGGGCGGTGGGAATATGTTCCTGAATATTTCAGAAATGAAGGATACGTCCTTCGCATTTTTCCCGATTGATTCATCCTTTACGCTGAACCCATCCGGCAGGCTCTTCTCCGGGAAGCGACTTGAATCCCAGGAATCCGATGATTTAGATCTTGTAACATCTCGGCTGATTGCCATCCGCGTAAAAGGATTTGAGCCTGATTCCACACAATTTGAAACAGTAAAAAGTTTGTACAGACTGGAAGACACAGGCGGTGCGGATGGTTGGACTGGAAACCCAACCGTTTGCGCATTGGGTCAATTTGAGGCCGGATTAAATAAACTTTCCGGGAAAATGGTGCTCATGACGCTTCCGCTTCATAACGGCAGCAATCCCGTTATGGAAGGAGAAGGATCTGCAACTAAATTTCTAAACTACATCCTAACAGAGGAATTTGTAGAATGAACCGCCTTTTGCTGATTACCTTGTTTCTGATTTCCTTTTTTCAGGCGCAAAATTCTGGAGAAATGAGAGGAATAGTAAAGGATGCAAAATCCGGCGATCCATTGATCGGTGTTAATATCATGCTAAAAGGGACGTACTACGGGGCGGCGACAGATATTGACGGGCATTTTAGGATATTCAATATAAATCCCGGTAGCTATGATGTGGAAGCATCCATGATCGGGTACAAAGTGGTGCTACATACAGGAGTGAAAATTCTTCCCGGAGAAATGGCTGAATTGACTTTTGAACTTGAAGAAACAGTTCTAATGCTTGGTGAAGAGGTTGTAGTTGTGGGGAAGAAGCCACTTTTTGACGCAGATGAAACATCTTCAATGGTCAGAGTATCCAGCGATGATATTTCAAATAAAGTTGTTTCCAGCGTAGAAGATATTTTAGCTGAGCAAATAGGTGTAACCTCACAGGATAATGAGATTCACATCCGAGGAGGGAGGATTGATGAAAGCCTTTTTGTTGTGGATGGACTTTCTATAAAAGATCCTCTTTCAGGATATTCAGGTAATTTGTTCATTAACGCAGAAGCAATTGAGGATCTTGAAATTATCACCGGTGGCTATAGTGCGGAATACGGACAAGCAATGTCAGGTGTTGTGAATGTTAAACTAAAAGAAGGTAGAGATCATTTTGAGAGCGCCTTCAAATATGTAAGCGACAATTGGGGATTTTCTCCTGACGATTTCACAAACTATAAATCTGATCGGGTAGAATTCAATTTAGGTGGGCCTGATCTTTTTCTTGAATTACTGCCCAAAATATTCGGACTGGATTTACCGGGAAAATTTTCATTTTTCTTAAATGGTTTTGGGAAAGTTTACGATAGTCATTTGCCGACTGCAAAAACCTTATATCCACACAGATCTTGGACACCTCCGCCTGGTGTCTCAGAAGAAAATGCCAACAATATAATGCGATCCTTTGCACAGCGTGAAAATAATGATTGGCATTTCCTCTACAAACTTTCCTGGAAAATTTCCCCCCAAAAAAGTTTAATGGTGTCCTACGATATGTCGCTAAATGTGAATCAGGGATATTTTATGCCGAGGGCTTTTTCAAATACATATTTCCCATACCGTTACCAAGAAATATTGGATTATTACAATACGATTACCCGCGACTCAAGGCTCTTTAACCTAAGCTGGACGCACACCTTAAGTACACGATCTTTTTATGAAATTACAATTGGCAGGTTTGTTACACTTGAGCATAGCTCAGTTCAAGACTTGCATTGGACAGACTACCGCCAACGGTTGGATCTGGAACCCATTAATTACATTTTTACAGATTCAGATGGGAATGTGCGTATTACATATGGTGATGAATTTTACGATTCTGGATTTGCTTCTGAATGGTATGACATTGTTAGTGATAATACTCGCATTGACGCGGACTGGACCTACCAACTTGGTAAACGGAATAAAATAAAGACTGGCTTCGAACATACGACAACGCAACTTCAAGTATTGGATATTGATGAACCTTGGGCGGGTACAACAGGCTTGGGTTCTAATTATGACATGTATCAAGCTACCACAAATTTTGGAGCACTTTTTGTTCAAGATAGAATTACGTTTGAGGGAATGACAATGAATCTTGGTTTTCGGTACGATTACTGGTTTCCGGGAAAATATGTGGAGGATGCTGTTTCTGATGAGAATAATGTCATCATAACGGAGGAAGCTCGACAGAAATTTGACGATGAAACATTTAACCTATTTGGTTTGCGGGGGAAGGGGCGGCTCAGCCCGAGGTTTGGAATCTCTCATCCAGTAACGGATAATGATGTACTATATTTTTACTACGGACATTTTTCTCAGCTACCGACATTTCAGTATGTTTACGCAAAACTGAATTCCAAATCGCAGTCAACCTATCAGGTTTTTGGTAACCCAAATTTAAATCCAAAAACGACCGTTCAATATGAGCTGGGAATAAAACACCGTTTCAGCGAAGATCAGGTTTTGGAATTAAAGGCGTACTGGAAGGACATGTTTGATTACGAAACATCCCAGACAATTGCGTTGTCTGATCCTCGCTATTCTCATCTTCGGTTTAATATGTATTTTAACGCCGATTATGCACGATCTCGGGGAGTGGAATTCATCTTGAAAAGTAGAATTTATGATAATTGGTACGCTGACGTGAATTTCAATTATTCGATTGTTACGGGAAAAAGTTCATCGCCCTTAGACAATTTGCTGGTCCAAGCCGGAGCGATTAGTGAAAAACCGCTTGGTGAGGCATTCATGAGCTGGGACAGACCGTTTCAGGCATTTGCAAATTTATCTTACAATCATCCGTCTGGATGGGGCATTTCAGCTCGAATAGAATACGGGTCAAACCGTAGATACACGCGTTCCATACCGGACACATCAGAATACGATAACGGTATTATTACTGTTGATGAAAGAGAGTATTATATCGGAACCAGAGATGGGGATAATCCTTATCTCTACTTCAGCGATTATCGTCTAAAGTTTTTTGATAAAACCGGGATAAATACAGTACTTGGTTGGTTTGAAGTAGATCCTGTTTCAGGGACCAGCAGTATGGACATTAAAGCATATAAATCATTCAAGTTAAAGGGAATGCAGTTGAAAATTTTTCTCGAGTCGGAAAACATATTTGAGGAAATACTTCCGCGACGTATCAATTCATTTACAGGTCGTGGCTATAATCCGGGTGAAATTATTCCATATAGTATGATAGATCAACCTAACCCGAATGAGGATCCATCAAGATTCAGTCGCCCTAGAACAATGGAGTTGGGGATTCAGGTGATTTTCTGATGAAGCGATTTGGATTTATTTTTCTAATTGTCGGATTTTCTTTTGGATCTGCACAGAATTTATTTCCGATATTGGGTGGACAACGATCCGGAACATCCATTTTTTCATTTTTAAAAATTGGAGTAAGCGCTCGTGCAGTCGGGATGGGAGAAGCTGTTGTAGCTCTGAATCAAGATGCGGGGTCAATGTTTTACAATCCGGCAACCATTGCACAATTTAGCTCTAGACAAATATCCACGAGTAGAATACAATGGCCCTCAGATATTAATTACGATTATGCTTCCATTTCTTCTCGCATCAGAGGGAATCATTTTATTGGACTTTCAGCGGGAATCTTGCATATGGAACCGATGATGGAAACCACAGAATTCATGCCGCATGGAACCGGGAATTATTTCATATTCCAGGACAGGTTTATTGGGCTGACTTATGGTGTAAAAATGACGGACAGATTCAGCTTTGGGCTTACGCTAAAGCACGTTCAGGAAAATCTGGCAGGGCATGATATGAATTCTGTTTTGATAGATCTTGGAACGTATTATTGGACTGGCTTCAAATCGTTAAGGTTTTCTGCAGCACTATCGAATTTTGGTACCCAGACTAGTCCGAAAGGTACATACCAAAGGCGAATTATAGATAAAAGTACTGGGGATGAAACTCTCATCGAATCAGAGTTCGAACAGTTTTCACCACCGACCGTTTTCCGAGTTGGAATTGCGATGGAGTTATTTTCCGCAAAACACCAAAGTCTAACTTCATCATTTCAATTAAACCATCCTGTTGATAATGCGGAAAATGTCGTAATGGGAATGGAATATATTTTATACAAATCTTTAGCTTTGCGCGCAGGGTATAAATTTAATAACGAAGAAGAAGATTTATCCTTTGGAGCTGGGTTTTATGTGCCACTTGGCCCCATTTCACTTAGAATAGATTATGCATTTGCAAATTTTAAACATCTATCCGATCCACACAGGATCAGCTTTAATATAGGATTCTGATGAAGCGGCTAATCCAAATTTCAGCGTCCGCAATTCTGATAGTACAATTTGCATGTATAGAGAAAATGGCATTTCCTGATAATATCAATAAAAATGTTGATTTTACTGCTGGAGATACAACCTATCTTGCCATCAGTCCTGTATGGGATGCATCTTATGGTTTTGTAACACCGACAGAAATATCCATTGCGCAAGATGGCCGTATCTTTATTGCAGATTCAGCAGGGAACGCGATTGTGGTTCTTTCTCAAGGAGGCGATATTGTTACAGGGTTTGATTCTCTCAAAAATTTAACTTCCGAGGAAGATTCCCTGATTTACCCGATTGACGTGGATGTGGACAAAAAAATGAATGTGTTTTTTATTGATGGATCCAATAGAGTTTATCGTTGGAACCAGCTTTGGGATCACATTGGCATTCAATCGGTCGCCTCGACAGGAACCTTTATTAATAGTACCACCGGTGATTCGTTTCAAGCAGTTTCAGGATCGGATGACTGGTTTGACGTAATCAATGACGAAGAATGGGAACCGTATGAATTTACATGGACAACGTCGCAGAATGTGAAAGATTCACTAACGTCTCCACATATTTTTTACGATGGGTCTAACCTCACCCATTCATATAAAGACACTTATTATGCGAGTGAAAAGTCTATCTTCACAGGACTTTCTGCTACAGATGACGAATCCAATTTCATTTATGTATTGGACGGATTCCATCAAAGAATGATTCGTATTGATTATGAAAAAACCCATTTCATAAAACTTTTAACAGGTGATTCTGTTTGGGTGCATCGCGGTGTTTTCGGGCACACAGCAATTAGTAGTGGATCGGGCGCCGGCACCATTGATGATCCCACGGGAATTGATGTCGATAGCGATGGAAACATTTATTTTGCACAGCATGGTGAGAGTTTCCCTGTGCATAAAATCCGTCCTGTCTCCGCAAATGCATGGATGATTTATCCCTCGGTCTTTCAACCCGGGTCGAATGATATCATGGATCTTTGGGACACGACTCTTATAGTTAATGCTTCCAGTGTTGATACTTTTTTGACACGATTTAATAAACCTTACGACGTTGCAGTAGATCAAAATCAATTTGTATACGTTGCAAATACAGGATCCAAAGAACTCCAGGTGTACAATTCCTCCGGGATGTTTTTCTTAAAAGCAGGCGTAGAGTCAATGATAATTGATACATCGTATTGGGTTGTATCTGGAAATGATTCTTCTCTGGTGGATACTTTTTATGTAAAAGAATCGCATGAAGATCTTATTAATCCCAAAGCAATAACCGTGGACAATAGAGGTATGATTTATGTATGCGATCCGGCCCAAGGAAGCATTTTTCGGTACCAGCTATCTAATCAATTAGATGAAGACTTAGAGCCAATAGATTAATGAATTTTCACATTTCTATTTTATTTACTTCTGCACTATTTACCGGAATGATTACAGGGCAAGAGGCAATGTCTCTCAAATTTTTTGCTTCCGATTTAGATTTTATTTCCGGGAATACCATGTCCGCTTCTGCGCGTCATAAAACTAAACACATCGAAGTTGCCTATGATGAAATAGGCAACCCGCTCCTCAAAAGCAGTATTAACGAACACGGAATTATATCATCGCAGGAAATGTATTCGTACAGGCAGGATGGGAGTCTTCAGAAAAAAGCGACACTGAATGAAAATCAAAAAGTGATTGAACTCGTCCGATATGGCAATGAAGAATCGTGGTCAAACGAGTTTAGAAAATACAGTACTCCTGCACAATCAGCTTTTCAGGCAATTGCTCAAGAATCCATATTCAAAGTAGGTCTCGCAGACCAGATTCATTCCATTGAATTTCGTGCTATTGACCAAACATTCTATGGAAGGATAGATTTTCGTTACGATCACCTCGGATTTCTTTCTGAGGAAATTTGGAGGTCTATCCCAAATAATTCCATCATTCGTAGGTTCGCGTATCATTACAATTTGATGACAGAAAAAAACCAAATTTGGGAATATGGGAAAGATGGATCTTTAGTGAGCCATATGGTATTGGAACAGGCACCGGCAGACCAACTCTACAAAACGGCATTCCCGCGAACAGGAAATACATTAGATGAAGTCGATTTAATTATTGAAGATTTGCTTCGAACTAAACAACAATCGAATACAGTAGCATTTATTCCTAAAATGGATTGGGACAGAATTAGACTTTCAACCGGAGAAGATTATATGGCAGATGTGGTGAATGTTTTAGGGGAAGAAGTCCTGTTTCGATTGCCTGAGGATTTATCACTTTATAGATTACCTCTTAATAGAGTGCAGTCAGTTATGTCTCGAAACGGTGATTTATTGTATCCCTGACGACCTATTGCTTTTACTTCTTTTGTCTAGGTAAATTACTTAGTCAATAATCAAACCTCTGAACATGAAATTCACATACCAACTAAGGCGATTATTATCGCCCGTCGTATTTTTAACTTTTCTTAGCGCTCAAACTAGCTATCCTGCACCTACTTCACTGATAACTGCACCCACTGCCGGTACGCTTGTAAGAGGAAGTTATTCGCTGGAAACCCGAGTCCAAAAACATGGTGCGCTAACTTCCGGATTATCAGTTGGTATTACAGATCGTTTTCAATTTGGGCTTTCCTATGGCGGGGGGAATATCATCGGGGATGACAGTCTCAAGTGGCACCCGCGCCCCGAAGCCAATGTAAAGTATAGACTCGTTGATGAAAATCTGACGATGCCCGGGATTTCTGTCGGGATAAATACACAAGGGTTTGGGATGTTTCATGAGGGCGATTCCCTCAATCGATACGATGTGAAAGCGTACGGCGCGTTTGTTTCATTGTCTAAAAATTGGACTACACCTCTCGGAAACCTTGGTTTGCATGTTGGCGCGAATCACAGTTTCCTTGAAACAGATGATGGTGATGATGACTCAAATTTATTCTTTGGGTTTGACATGGAATTTAATCCTGAATTTTCAATCCTTGGTGAATACAATGCTGCCATGAATGAAAATGACATGACAGCTGAAACCATTGCTATCAACCGTGGTGGCTACTTGAATGCTGCTATTAGATGGACTTTTGTGGAACACCTGCACATTGAACTGGATTTTAATAATTTACTTTTTGATGATGACAAGGTGGATTACTTCTCGCGCGAGTTAAAAATCACCTACATTGAATATTTTTAATTCTACTTGAGGTTTCTTTTTTCTATATCATTTTTGTTGTCTCTTTCATTTGGACAATTGCGCGTAGGCGATAAAGTATCAGAGTGGACGTTTCCGGATTCTGATGAAAAATTGTTTACCATGAAAGAATGGGATGGCATGATTTTACAAATCAATTATGTAGATCCCGATGAATCGGAAATGAACGAGCATGTGAACGATGCTATTAAAGTTGCACTTGATGTAGATAAAACCATTGACCGTGATTCATTTAAGGGAATTGGCATCGCAGACTGCGCTTCTTCTTGGAAACCAGATTTTGCAATCCAGCTGATTGGCGGCGCGAAGGCCAAAAAATTTGATACAACTGTACTATTCGATTACGACGCTAAACTCAGAAATTCATGGAACCTGAAAGAAGACTCTTATAATATTATTATCCTCGATAAAAATCGCATTTGCCGCGGGCTTTATAAAGGGCGTGTTCCGGATTCGGAGATTGATGATATTATTCAGCTTATCATTGATATCCAGAATAAATAACTCAATTTATTTTAATTTTAACTCAACCACATCCATAACACCACAACTCGTAAATTGTATTTATGGACATTGGATTATCAGTTTCTATCAAAACCACAGCCATAGATCTCGGTTTCCAAAAAGTCGGTATTGCACAAGCAGTTTTCACTCCCCAAGAAAAAGCTAATTTAGATTCATGGCTGCAAAAAGGACATCACGGCAGCATGGAATGGATAGTGAAGCGGGAAAATGAACGGGGAGATATATTTAAATATTTTCCAGAAGCCAAATCTGTTGTTTCTGTTGCCATGGTGTACCATTCAGGTCACGATCAGAAAGATTTAACCTCGAATTATAAACTCAGCAATTATGCCTGGGGAGATGATTACCATGACGTATTAAAATCTAAACTCTTTCAATTGCTTGCTTGGTTAAAAACTAAAACACCGGAAGTTAAGGGAATTGTATGTGTAGATACTTCTCCGGTTATGGAAAAAGTATGGGCTCAGAAGGCTGGATTAGGATGGCAGGGGAAACATACGAATTTGATTAGCCGCGATTATGGTAGCTGGTTCTTTTTGGGAGAACTGATTTTAGATATTGAATTGGAAGCTGATAAGCCCTTTTCTGAAGATCTTTGCGGAACTTGTACCGCCTGCATTGATGCCTGTCCGACACAAGCCATTGAGGAATATAAGATCGATGCCGGGAAGTGCATTTCTTATTTAACTATTGAACATCGCGGAGATTTGCCTCATAAACATTCAGAATTACACGATTGGATCTACGGCTGCGATATTTGTCAGGAAGGTTGCCCCTGGAATCAAAAATTTGGAACATCTTCAGATGAGCTGGCATTTCAACCTAGATCTGAAATATTGAACTACACGGACGAAGATTGGAATTCACTTGATGAAGAAACATTTCGTAAATTGTTTAATGGATCAGCAGTGAAACGGACAAAGTTTTCGGGTTTGAAACGGAATATTGAAGCCAATCTTTTGCTTAAATAATATGAATGTGAGGTAGAAAAATGCCAATAGTTGGATTAGTATTATCAGGATGTGGCGTAAATGACGGATCAGAAATTCATGAAACCGTTATCACGATGTTGGAGCTAGACCGAGCCGGCGCAGAAACAGTGATGATGGCACCCAATATTGATCATTTGCATGTAATCAATCATGCAACTGGCGAAGAAATGGAAGAGTCACGGAATGTGCTGATTGAATCCGCTCGCATTGCCAGAGGCGACATTAAAGATATTGCAGTCGTGAAAGGTGATAATTTGGACGCTCTTATTTTCCCCGGCGGATTTGGTGTAGCTAAAAACTTATGCGATTATGCAATGGCAGGGCCAGAATGTTCGGTCAATCCGGATGTATCCCGGTTGATATCAGAAGTACATGATGCAGGAAAACCGATAGGCGTCATCTGCATTGCACCGGCGATGATGGCAAAAGTAATGGGCGAAAAAGACGAGAAAGTTGATTTAACCATTGGGTTTAACGAACAGACAGGGAATGATATAAATGCAATGGGCGCCAATCATGTGATGTGTCCTGTCGAGGGATTTGTGGTAGACAAGGAAAAGAAAATCGTATCAACTCCAGCCTACATGGAAGCTAAGTCCATAAAAGAAGCCGCCACCGGAATTGAAAAATTAGTATCTGAAGTGTTATCATTGATTTAATAACAAAAGACGGAATGTAAAATACGCCTCAATTTTATTCCTCTTTTAAAATGATCAAAGTCTGTCTAAAAACTGAACTTCCAGAAAAATCGTCCAAACTAATTATGGTGGAAGACACCCCAATTGCCGTGTTTAACGTCGGAGGGAAATTGTTCGCCTGGGATAACCGCTGCCCGCACCGCGGCGCATCCTTAGCAGACGGACATATAAAAAACGAGTCTGTCCAATGCAAATTTCATTTATGGGAATTTGGGATAAAAGACGGTTGTGCTGTGCAAAATCCGAATATTAAAATTGTGGAGTATCCCGTAAAGGAAGTAGAAGGCGTTGTGTATCTCGATATGAGTCCGGACTAGTTCCGAACTCTAATCTCAATCGATCCCATGCCAACGTTTGCATCTACATTAATAGTTGGAAGTCCTTCTTTCCATTCATCACTCACCCAGCCGCTCCTACTTTTCTGGAGGTTATGGACAGTTACAGAAGATAAAAAATTATGATCTGCAGCAATGCGAATATTTGCTTTTTCGGGTAAAATTAATTCCATAGAACCCAATCCTACCGAAATATCTATTTCCATATCAACAAGATTTTTTCCTCTCATATCAATTTCGGCTGATCCCATACCTACGTCGATGGAAACTCGTTTCGCGCGAAAATTTCCTAATCCTTCACCTTCAAATTCGCCCAGCCCGGTATCAATAGTAAGATATTCTGCGATGGTTTTGTTTGGCCTTGTCATTGAAACTTCCATGGTCCCGAGCCCGCAATTCATATCCAAATAGTTTATTGTAAGGGTAGAAAAATCTACTTCTGCTTCTCCGAGCCCGAAATCAACAGTTAAATTTAAGGGGATGGCAGGCGGTAGCATAAATTCAGCTTCATTATGAAATTCATTGCCAATTTCGCTTTTCCACCTATGGAATGCAGTAGGATACGTTTTCCCCGATTTTTGAGGCAGTCCAATAAATAGCGACCCTTCGCCGGCTGTTGTTTGATATGTGATATTTGGAGTAACAAAACTTGGTAAATATAAAACAGAGCCATCAAATCGGTGATCATGTTGATTGGCTTTTAGATTGAGCTCCCCAAACCCATATTGAACATTGACATCTAACATTTCATCATCTTCCATCCGAAAATGATAATAATCACGTACTTTATTATCTGAATCATATTGCGTTGAATCAGAGGATGGAACATTCCTATCCAGTTTTGGCAATTCCCGTAATCCTTGTCCGAATGAAAGACTTATGGAAAAAAGGATTGAAATGAAATAATGATTTGGCCTCATCTTAAAACATCCTTAAAAATTGTAATTAACTCTTACGGTTGTTTCAATTTCCCCACCAGCATTCATTGGTTTGGCTATGTTTACTATAAAGTTGAGATCATCATCCCCGTCACCGTTTCCAATACCAATACCAACCGACGTAATGGCGGAGGTTTTTATTTTTTCAATCTCAAATGCATAGTCAGATTTGTCCCACGCATGACCCCCATCTGCAAATAATTTTACCAACCATTCTGAATCAGTGAATTCAGGTGTAATGATAAATTCCACATTGCTTTGTACAAATTGGTTTCCTGTTTGATCTTTGTAAGGATGTGCGCTCACAGATCCAATTCCACCAACGCCGAAATCCCGGTGCGGGAGGAGGTCGCCAGTGGATGTGCCACCCATCAAACGGGTTCTGAGAACAATCCCTTCGGCAATTTCCCAATTCAGGATTCCCATAGCCATAATTCTATTAACTTGCTGTCCTGAATCCAAATTGGTTTTATACCATTCAGATTGAGCAAAAAGTGCGAGTCCATTATTTAACGGATGGTAATCTTTGGTTCTGAATGCAGCGGTCACCTCGGTTGTTTTCACTTTTTCCAAATGAATAACCGGGACATTTTCTCTCAAAATTCTGTTTTTTTCAAACAAACTCCAGATATCTGCGACAGATATTGAATCATGACTAGCCTCGCTATACGCAGCTTTAATTTTCAACCGGGAAATATCTAATCCAAAACCAGCCTCCCATCCAATCTCATCCCATCGGTCGTAAAAATCCTGTTTGCCAAGGAAAGATGCTAAGGTGTTTTCTATCTGTGGCAATCGGTAAGCATCATCGGTTCGGCTTTCTTTAAATCCACTTCCGAATACGGTAATGTTTCGGTTAAGCCCAAACGTTTTTTCCATGGTTAGTCTCCCTGTATAATCGGGCGTATGATGTGGCTTCATACGAACACCCATCGATGATGTAATCCTAAAACTAGACAGGGAACGGCGATCCCAGCGTTTGTGAAAAAAATTAAGAAGAAGTCCTTCATTTCTATTATATACAAAGGTGAGTCCCTCAGGATGAATCCAGCTTTTTCTCGCACGTTCCGACCGCTCTTCCAATTCAAAATCAGAGGTACCCTGAATATTTTCCTCAGGATCAGTTTCGCGGTACAGCAATCCTTCTTTTATATTGCTTTCAATGATTTTCCCATTGATTACCACATTGCCATGTTTCTGGACTTTTCCGCCAACCACAACAATTTGACCATCCAACACTGCAGTTTCATTCAACCTAGCGTCACCTCCGATCAAGGTAATCTTGCCTTTGACGGTACCATCCACAATCAAATCGCCGCCGATGATCCGGATATTATCATAAGAAACTTCTCCCGAAACAATCACATGATCTTTATAAAAAATGATTTCGTCCGTGATAGTGTCCTCTTCATGCTGCCATTCAATTGCAGTTTTTGGTTCATCATTCACATCATCATATTCGTTTTCATGATTATCTTTAAATGTTTCACCCAGTTGCTCTCCAACTTCTTCGGCACCTTCTCCAATCTCTTCAACGACCTCGTCCACTCTTTGAGCTACCAACAGTATTGGCAGTACAAATGTAACTAACATAAAATATTTCATATTTCAATCCCTTTCAATGATAATTGAGCCATAGGCTGATTTGAGTGTAACCGGATGATTTCCATCTCCGATTACTGCTGATCCCTTCACGTGGTTTTCACCAAGGGTGATAGTGATTGGAAATTCAGATTCAATAGCCCTAGATGAGTGTGTTCCCGTAACCATTGCATCAATGGTGGATGAAAAATTGATAGGTAAAACGAGTTCAATATCGCCGGATAAAGCTTTGAGACTGATGGAATGATCCTGATCATTGTTAGCCCCAGTTTTTATAATATTTAAATCTCCACCAGAGGATGTGGCATTGATTGATCCGCTGATATATTTACCATAAACGGATCCACCCTGCGTGGATGCATTGATGTTTCCGTCAATGTGATTTAGTTCAATATCTCCGCCGGATGTCGCCGCGTATAATGCACCATTCAAAGAATATATTTCAATGTCTCCACCCGATGTTATTACATCCAGATATCCTTTAATATTATCGACATCAATGTCTCCACCGAAAGTTTTTGCTACAGTTTTTTCTCCTTCAATATATGATAGTTCAATATCTCCCCCGCTTGTAGTAACAGTCAGTTGTCCGGTAATATGGTTTGCGTCAATATCTCCGCCAAATGTTTTGACGATTAATAATCCATCTACTCTGGCAATTTCAATTTCTCCACCCGAAGTTGTTACTGTAAATGACCCTTCTGAATCCTTAATTAAAATATCACCTCCGGATGTTTTCCCGTCTACGCGTCCAGATAAATTCACAAGCTCGATATCGCCGCCGCTAGTCTGGCATTGAATGGCGCCTACAATTTGATCACATCCGATATTTCCACCTGATGTGTGTAATTCCAGGTTAAAATGACTTGGCAATTCAATAGCGTAATTAAAATTAACCCTGGGGGATTTCATAAGAATACCTTCGATCTTAAAGAGATCAGAATTGAGATTGCGAGACACTTTTGATTTTGATTGTTCGAATAATTTTTCAGCTTTCTTTTTAGAAAGTGATTTAATATTCATAGTTTCAATAATGATTATGTCGTCCCCGGCAGTACCCTGAATAATAACATCTCCTTTTACGCGGTTTACAATTAAAGATCGTTCATTTAAATCACCTAATTTCGATTTAAAATGATACGTGGTTTTTCCTTTAAATCGGTTAAACCCATCCAAGTTAAATGATTTCAAAATATCTTGGGCGATACTCACTTGAAGATTTAACATAATTATTGTTAAAATTATCTTCATTGCAATGACTCAATTTTTTCACCAATTTGAAATTCCTCAATAGAATCAAGAATTTCTATAGATCGGTTTTGAATGAATTCGTTTTCATCCATCATGGAAACTACCTGAAGAGCAGGTACAATATTGTTTGATGGATATTTAGCTAAAATTTCAAGAGAACCCATTCGAACCGCTTCATTTTCATCCTCTAATAAAACTTTCAGGCAAGCATTTGAAAGAAGATCATCAACTTTATATTTGTTGAGCAATTTCAGAGATCGCAATCGGACTCCCGGGTTTGGATCTGAAAGAATAGAGGACATTAGTGCCATTTTCATGGTATCATGCTGGGGAACATCATTCAGGTATTTTACCGCTTTTAGTCGGTTCCCCGGATTTGTATCCTTCAGGAGAAGATAAAGGAGAATCTTTTGAATATAGTCGTCTTCAGGATTTCCGCTAATATCGAAAATTTTGGAAGTTCTCATTCCAAATTGGATGGAACCTGCGCCATTTATTTCTTTTATATTTACCTGCTTTAAGGCGCCAGTCTCGATCAGTTCCAAAATGTTTGGATAATTAGTTGACGTTGATTCAACCTTGTGAATTGAAGAGTTGAAAGATAATTGACCAATAAAAAAAGCAATTGCTACATAGGCTGCTACCGCCCACATCGGTTGGCGTACATTGGCGAAGCGCATGAAATAATCTGGGATAGCCCACCGATTTGTTTGTGATTTTTCCTGTTCTAAGGTGTTTCGAAGTATCAACTGTTGACTTTGAAGAAATTCATGAGTTGGCCGTATTGTAAAAGTAGTTTTTGTCAAGTTAAGAGATGATGCGATTTCTTCCACAAATTGATAGAGTGCTTTATCGGTCCCAAGTGTTTTTTCGAATTCTAGCCGATCCTTTTCTGACATTTCATCAGAAATATAGAAGTACGCCTTTTCTTTTAAAGTTTCGTTGAGTTTAGACATATCTGTATTCCTTGAGCTGAATGCGAATTTTTTCCATTGCTCTAAACAAATATTTTTTTATGGTGCCTTCAGAAATATCCATGATGTTTGCTATTTCACGAATTTTCAATTCCTGCATATGTTTAAGGATAAATACAGTTTTTTGTTTATCCGGTAATGATTTCACAGCTGTTTGAACCGCAGAAATAATTTCTTCGGAATGTTTATTTTTATCGGAAGAATTTGAAATCCAGTCAAGTGGATCATACCCGGAATCTGAATCCACATCCTGAATATTCATTTTTGTTCTTTTTTTCTGATGGGTTAAAAAAGTATTAACCGTAATTCGATAAAGCCAAGTGTACAATTCACTTTCGATCCGAAATGATGATATATTTTTCCATGCTTTCATGAAAACATCCTGATAAAGGTCTTCAGCATCGTGTTGGTTTTTTGAAAGGTGAAATGCCAATGTCATAATTTGGCTATCATGTAATGCAACGAGCTGGTGGAAAGAATCTGAATCTCCAGCTTGGGCGTTGATGATTAGTTGTGTGGTCTTGTCGTCCAATTTGTAATGTTTTCACAGAGCGTTTGACTCACCATATGAAAAATGGTTGTCAATAAACTTACTAGAAACCGAATTGTTAAATATTACGGCTTCTGGTTTAAATTATATTTGGACTAAAGATTGGTTTCTGAAACGGTTTTTTTAACAGCCTCGAGCGTTTTATTCAGTTCAAGTTTTTCATTATCGGTTAAGTCGAATTCAAGAATTTTCTCTACTCCGCCGGAACCGATTACAGTAGGAACACCAATAAAATACCCATCAACCTCAAATTCCCCCTCGCAAAGAGCAGCACAAGGAATAACTCGTTTTTTATCTCGAATAAAAGATTCAGCCATTTCAATTGCGGATTGTGCAGGTGCATAAAAAGCAGACCCATTTCCAAAAAGTTTGACAATTTCTCCGCCAGCGAAACGAGTACGTTCTTCAATTGCATCTAGCTTTTCTTTTGAAATTAGGTTCTTTACCGGCACTCCACCAACTGTTGCGAGTCGAGTAATTGGCACCATGGTGTCACCATGACCACCCAGCACCATGCAGGTCACATCTTGCACTGACAACCCGGTTTCCATTGCAATAAAAGTACGGAATCTTCCACTATCCAAGGCACCTGCCATACCAACAACCTGGTTTTTGGGGAATCCGGAAACTTTATAAAATGCATACACCATTGCATCTAATGGATTGGATATGACAATCACAAAGGCTTTGGGCGCGTGTTTTTTAATATTGTCTGCAACATCTTTAATAATTCCGAGATTAATACCAAGCAGATCTTCCCGATTCATCCCGGGTTTTCGCGGAATACCAGCGGTAATGATTATAACATCAGCGCCATTAATATCTTTATAATCAGAAGTTCCGGTAATATTCGAATCATGGCCATCATGAGGTCGAAGTTGCATTAAATCCAGTGCTTTACCCTGTACCATTCCTTCTGCTTTAGGGATATCGAAGATTACAACATCGCCTAATTCTTTTTGAGCGGCAAGAAGTGCAAGGTTTCCACCGATTTGTCCGCCACCAATGAGTACTATTTTTTTACGTGCCATAATATGTTTTTCCCTTCAAAATTCAGGTAGAATTTAAAAACCCCATCTCAATAAAGGAGACAGGGTTTTTAGAATCACTTTTTATTATTTGATGTTAGTCAGTAATGACATTAACAAGCTTTTTGTTACTACCTTTAGTACTGAATTTGACGATGCCATCTGCTATTGCGAAAAGTGAATCGTCACCAGCTCGGCGAACATTTTGCCCCGGATGAAATTTTGTTCCGCGTTGTTTTAGAATAATTCCTCCAGAAAGGATTGTTTGCCCGTCGGCAACTTTTACGCCAAGATTTTTTGCATTAGAATCACGCCCATTTCTTGAGCTTCCCATTCCTTTTTTATGTGCCATGATTAACTATCCTCTTTTTCATTATTGTCCGGTTTGACTTCTTTTTTAGGGCTAGCCTTTTTCTTAACAGCTGATATTCCAATTTTATCAATCTGCAATAGGGTAAACCCCTGACGATGTCCATTTTTCCGATTGTATCCTTTCCGTCTTTTTTTCTTGTAGATCAGGATTTTTTTATCCCGACCATGTTCAAGAATACTAGCAGAAACTGATGCACCTTTGATGGTTGGATTGCCAGTTTGAACCTTTTTTCCGTCATCAGTAAGAAGGACGGAGTCAAATTGTACTTTTGTTCCAGGATCACCTTCCAAGCTTGCGACCTTTACTTTAGCGCCCTTTTCAACTCGGATTTGTTTTCCTGCGATATTTACGATTGCATACATAATTATTCCTTAATAAAGCCGGCGAATTTATGCTGAAGTTTTGTCCTTTTCAACCCCTAGCTCTTTGGTGAGGTCTTTTCCGGTTTTTACAGAAATGAATCTGAATTCACCACGACCCACTTCCAAATTGTTTTCGATAGAGATGTGGACAAAATTTTGCCACATTAATCCGCGTAAAACTTTACGTTTTTCTTCTAATAAATAATTTCCGATATCTGGATGAATTTCTAATTTTAATTTGATTCCTTTGAACTTTCCTTTATATCGCCTAAGCCAATGATCAATTCTCGTAATGAGTGTTTCTCTAGATAAAATCCTACCGGCCCCCCTACAAGTTGGACAGCCTTCGCTCATAGAATCTAATAAGCTTACTCTAATGCGTTGACGTGTCATTTCCAATAGTCCAAACTCAGATATTTGACTGACAGCGACCTTTGCGCGATCTTTCCGCAATTCTTTCCGAAGCTCGTGGTACACTTTTTTTCGGTTAGATTCTTCCCGCATGTCAATAAAATCTATCACGATCAGGCCGGATAAATCACGTAATCGAAGTTGGCGAGCGATTTCCCGAGTGGTCTCAAGATTTATTTTTAAGGAATTTTCTTCATGTTGTTTTTTCCCAATAAAACGCCCGCTATTCACATCTACAACCACCATTGCTTCAGTCTTTTCAATAATAAGGTAAGCACCACTTTTTAGCCAAACTTTTGGGCGAAGTAGTTTATCCAATTCCGCCTCAATGCCCATACTCTCGAAAAGAGGTGCCTTGATTTTATATCTCTCCAAACGAGACGCCATGTTTGGTGCTACATCCTCTAGATAATTCTGGATCTTTCGATATATTTTTTTTGAATCGATTACGATCTTATTGACATCAAAAGTAAGTAAATCACGAATGACACTAGACGCAGTCTCCATATCCTCGAAGACTATCCCAGGTTCTTTGGTACGTTTTGATTTTGATTCCATTTTTACCCAGGCATCCATGAGGTTTTCATAATCGTTTCGGATAAGCTCTTCGCTTTTACCATCGGCAACAGTTCGGACTATAAGCCCAAACCCTCTATCTTTTAATTGAGATGTAATCCCTTTTAGTCGTCTTCTCTCGTATTTATCCCAAATCTTTTTTGAAATACCGATATAGTTTCCATTTGGTACCAGAACAAGCAATCTCCCTGGTATGGCGACTTCAGTGGTTACTCTTGGCCCCTTGCCGGCAAATGGTTCTTTAATGACTTGGACGTAAATATCTTGACCGGTTGTCAGATCAACACGAATATTTCCATCATTTTTTCTATTCCGACTGTTTTTCCCTGTTTTCCGACCTTTGCCATTGGTCCTATCATCGTCTTCTTCTTCGATTAAATAATCGGTGTTCTCAATTTCTGAAAATGGTAAAAATGCATTTATCTCATGCCCAATATCCACAAAGGCAGCCTGCATGCCGGGAATAACATTTTCAACTTTACCTTTATATATATTCCCGACCATTCGTTGCTGATCTTGTTTCTCAACGTAAACCTCTACCAATCGGTCATCTTCGAGAATACCAATACGGGTTTCACCCATACTTTCGTTTATATAGATTTCTTTCTTCATGTTCGCTCCTTTAGCAATTGCGCAAAACGCATTGCTTTCTGTTAGGGCGGATGATATACGTGATTGACGAAGGACAGTCCCCAAGAAGGGGCGGTTCAGTCTGTCCAAAGGCCGTCAGTTAGTTGAGGAGGGATATGTTTTTGTGAATTTTTATTTTCGACAAAAAAACTGTGAACCTTGAAAAAAGCTTAAGTTAAGAGTCCGGTTCCTCAATACGACTTCATCCTAACCCCAAGATAAGGGATTTAATGTGTCAACCCAAGAGATTTCATTAATAATGTTAAGTTCTTGAAACCATTCATAACATTGACGTAAACTGACCATAGTCGTAATTTATGCCCTATTGCCGCGACGTGAAAGAATGGTGCTAAAAAGGTTAAACCCTGATTTAGCAACGGGTTTTTTTATTATGAAAAAGATGAAAAAAATACTCAACAATCGTATTATGGTTTTTGATGGTGCCATGGGAACCATGGTCCAGTCATATAACCTTAAAGAAGAAGATTTTCGTGGAGATCGTTTCAATAATCACCCGAAGGATCTGAAAGGCAATAACGATTTGCTTTGCCTCACACGTCCCGATGTTGTGGGGGAAATCCATAAAGCCTATTTTGATGCGGGGGCAGACATCGTTGAAACCAATACCTTCAACGCAAATGCTATATCCCAAGCAGATTATTCAATGGAAAATCTGGCATATGAGATCAATTATGAAGCCGCCAAAATTGCTAAGTCTGTTGCAAAAACATATTTAGATAAACCGCGATATGTTGCCGGTGCATTGGGTCCAACCAACCGCACTGCTTCTATGAGTCCTGATGTGAACGATCCGGGATTTCGAAATATTTCATTTGATGAATTAAAAAATGCATATTACGATCAGGCTAAAGGATTATTGGATGGTGGGGTCGATTTATTTTTAGTTGAAACTGTTTTTGATACGCTGAATTGTAAGGCAGCACTTTTCGCAGTTAGCACACTTTTGGAAGAGCGCGGCGTTGATATTCCAATTTTAGTTTCGGGTACAATCACCGATGCCAGCGGTCGTACCCTATCCGGGCAAACAGTCGAAGCATTTTGGCATTCTATTCGTCATGCAAATTTAACCGCCGTGGGTCTCAACTGTGCATTAGGTGCCGAACAAATTCGCCCCTGGTTGGATGAATTATCTACAATTGCAAATATTCCCGTTTTTGTTTATCCCAATGCGGGTCTTCCCAACGAATTTGGTGAATACGATGAATCACCGGAGGCGATGGCGGACATCATTAAAGAATTTGCTGAAAGTGGGTTGGTAAATTTGGTCGGTGGATGTTGTGGTACAACACCGCCACATATTAATGCAATTGCTAAAGCAGTTAAAGGATTAACACCGCGTAAGATTCCAGACATTAAACCGTTGACTAAATTAAGCGGACTTGAACCGGTCACCATTCGTCCCGAGAGTAATTTTGTAAATATCGGTGAAAGAACCAATGTTACCGGTTCAGCCAAATTTCGCCGATTGATTAAAGAAGATAATTATGAAGAGGCGCTTTCTGTTGCACGACAACAAATTGAAAATGGCGCACAGATTATTGACGTAAATATGGATGAAGGGTTACTCGATTCTGAGCAAGCCATGGAAACATTTTTAAGATTAATTGCAGCAGAACCGGATATTGCCAAAGTGTCAGTCATGGTGGATTCATCCAAATGGACTGTATTGGAACAAGGGTTAAAAAATCTCCAAGGAAAAGGGGTAGTAAATTCAATTTCCATGAAAGAGGGCGAAGCAGAGTTCATCCGTCAGGCAAAAATTATAAAGAAGTATGGCGCAGCTGTAATCGTAATGGCTTTTGATGAGAAAGGGCAGGCAGATTCTTATGATAGAAAAGTAGAAATTTGCACTCATGCCTATAAAGTATTAACGAAAGAGGTCGGCTTCCCGCCTGAAGATATTATTTTTGACCCCAATATTTTTGCAGTTGCCACCGGAATTGAAGAACATAATGGGTATGGAAAAGCGTTTATTGATGCAACCCGCACCATTAAGGAATCACTTCCAGGTGTTCACATTAGTGGTGGCGTGTCGAACCTCTCTTTTTCATTCCGTGGCAATAATGGTGTCCGTGAAGCCATGCATTCTTCATTCTTATATCATGCGGTTCAAGCTGGAATGGATATGGGAATTGTAAATGCAGGTCAACTTACTGTTTATGATGATATTCCTCCTGATTTAAAAGAACGGGTGGAAGATGTCTTATTTAATCGAAGAGAAGATGCAACAGAACGCCTTGTAGAAATTGCCGATGAATACCGCGGTGTTAAGAAGTCACAGAAAAAAGATTTATCGTGGCGGGAAAATTCTGTTGAGGAAAGATTAAGCCATGCACTGGTAGATGGTATTACGGATTTTGTGGTCGAAGATACAGAAGAAGCGCGTCAAAAATATGAACGTCCAATTCATGTGATTGAAGGCCCACTTATGGATGGGATGAATGTGGTGGGTGATTTGTTTGGCGCCGGGAAAATGTTTTTACCCCAGGTTGTGAAATCAGCGAGAGTAATGAAAAAAGCAGTCGCACACTTGTTGCCATTTATTGAAAAAGAAAAAGACGAGTTGGGATTGTCGGGAATGTCCAACGGCAGAATTATTATGGCTACGGTGAAAGGCGATGTTCATGATATTGGGAAAAACATTGTTGGGGTTGTGCTCGGATGTAATGGCTACGATATTATTGATCTTGGCGTCATGGTGCCATCGGACAAAATCCTTTCTACTGCGAAAGAAAAAGGTGCCGATATTATAGGTCTTTCAGGATTGATCACGCCTAGTCTGGATGAAATGGTTCATGTGGCTAACGAAATGGAACGACTCGAGTTTGATATTCCACTATTGATTGGCGGTGCCACAACGAGTCGCAAACATACCGCTGTAAAAATTGAGGAAAATTATTCCGGTGCGACCATTCATGTGATTGATGCCTCTCGAGCGGTGGGTGTTGTGAGCAAACTATTAAATGCAGACGAAAAAGAAACGTTTGTCGCAAAAACTCGAGCAGATTTCACTCAAATTCGGGAAACACGTGCAAAAGGGTCCAAAATAAAACGCCTTGATATTGGAACAGCAAGATCAAGGAGATATAAAATTGATTGGGAAAAATATCAAGTGCCAACACCAAAATTTCAAGGTATAAAAGTTTTTGATGATTACCCTTTGGACGAACTGGTGGACTATATTGACTGGTCACCTTTTTTCCATGCATGGGAATTAAAAAGCGTTTATCCGAGAATATTGACCGATAAAAAGTATGGGAATGAAGCGCAAAAACTTTTTGATGATGGTCAAGCTCTATTGAAAAGAATAGTATCTGAAAAATTGCTCAAAGCAAAAGGGGCGATGGGGATTCATCCTGCACATGCAGAAAATGAATCCGTAATTACAGATTGTGTAGAATTCAATTTTCCCCGACAAACGGTGGATAAAGGGGCAAATAAACCGAATTTTTGTCTGGCAGATTTTATTGCACCCAAAGATGACTTTATTGGCACATTTGCAGTGACTACAGGTCATGGAATCGAAACTATCGTAAAAGAATTCGAAGATCAACATGATGATTACAATGCTATAATGGTTAAAGTTTTGGCTGATCGATTGGCGGAAGCCTTTGCAGAGCGATTACATGAAAGAGTACGAAAAGAATTTTGGGGATATGATTTGGGAGAATCTTTAAGCAACGATTCCTTAATAAAGGAAAAATATGTAGGTATTCGTCCCGCCCCGGGATACCCTGCATGCCCGGACCACTCGGAAAAAGATAAAATTTGGACCCTCTTGAATGTGGAAGAAAATGCAGGTATTTCTTTAACAGAAAGTCGCGCCATGTATCCTGCAGCTTCCGTCAGTGGCTGGTATTATTCACACCCCGAATCCAGGTATTTTTCAGTGGGAAGAAGTTGATTAATTTATATTTTCTATGGATTAATTTCCATGGATGAATTCTGAATTAAATCTTGCCAAAGATGCTGCCATTGAAGCTGGCAATCTTATTTTAAAATATTATAAGTCCGATTATGAGATTGAAGAAAAGGGATTTCATAACCCCGTAACTACTGCTGATCATGAGGCTGATGCATGTTTAAAAGAATTGTTGATGAACGCTCGACCGAAATATGGTTGGCTTTCAGAAGAAACGGTAGATTCACCTGATCGTTTGGAAAAAGATCGGGTTTGGGTTGTGGATCCATTGGATGGGACGAAAGAATTTATTGAGGGCGTTCCAAATTTTGTGGTAAGTGTGGCGCTTGTGGATAATGGATTCCCGATTGTGGGCGTGCTCTATAATCCTGTAACAAAAGAAATGTTTACAGCATCCAAAGGTGAGGGATCATTTTTAAACGATGATCCAATTCAGTGTGCCACCAAGGAAAATGTAAGTGAAATGGTTATTCTGAATAGTCGATCTGAAACACGACGAGGGCTCTGGGCACCATATAACGGTACATTTGGCAAACTCAAGGCTGTGGGTTCTGTCGCTTATAAATTGGGACTGACTGCAGCAGGGAAGGCAGACATATTTGCATCTCTTCGTCCGAAAAACGAATGGGACATTTGCGCAGGAAATTGCATTATCAATGAAGCCGGTGGAAAGTTGATTGACCTAAAAGGGAATCTTGTTAGTTTCAATCAAGAAAAGACGCTTATTGAACCGGGCTTAATTGCCGGTGAAATTGTTGCAGTGGACAAAACGTATAGTATTTTAACAGGATATTAATAATGACAAACATACCAAAAGATGCCATCAAATGTTTAGATAAAGGTTTCGTTCGGCTCGTGGATTCCATGGGTGGAGATAATGCCATTGTGCAAGCAGCGCGGGTTAGCTATGGACAAGGGACAAGCAAAGTTTCCCAAGATCGCGGACTCATTCGCTATCTCATGCGTCATCGGCATACCACACCATTCGAAATGGTGGAATTCAAATTTCATTGTAAAATGCCAATTTTTGTTGCCCGACAATGGGTACGTCATCGTACAGCAAATATTAATGAATATTCTCTACGCTATTCCGAAGCTCGTGATGAATTTTATTATCCTGATCCGGAAAATATTCAATTCCAAAGTGCGTTGAATAAACAAGGCCGATCCGGAGAAGTCCCGCCTGAATTAAAGCAAAAGGTATTGGCATACTTTAAAGAGAATTCAGAAAGAAGTTTTGCCCTATACCAAGAGTTAAATGAAGCAGGTGTGGCACGAGAATTGGCACGATCGTTACTGCCTGTAAATATCTATACGGAATGGTATTGGAAAAATGATTTACACAATTTATTACACTTTATCGGTTTACGATCCGATAGCCACGCCCAGTTTGAGATTCGTGTTTTTTCTGACGCGATGGCCGAATCGGTTAAAAAGGTCGCACCCTTTGCATGGGAGGCATATCAGGATTATGTGATTCATGGGATGCGATTTTCTAAAATTGAAAAAGGATTGTTGGAGAAAAAACTTCCAGACCGCGTAATAGATGATATACTTGAAGATATTGCGTATCAAGTAGCTGCGACCCTTCATAAAGGTAAACCCAGAGAAGCAGCTGATCTATATCTATTATACAAAAAACAGGGAGGCTCTGATTCTGAAAGAGATTTCAAACTCAAATGGGATTCGGGTGAAATTGAGATTGGGAACGTGCGGGAGTTGCGAGAGTTTAAGAAAAAACTTATCTCATTAAAAAAATAAGAGGGAGTAATAATCTGCTAAAGTGGTGAGGTCCTTGTCCTTATTGTTTCTCACTTAAACACTTTCAATACTTAAAACACATGAACACTTCAAATAATTCAGGTCACCGACAACGTCTTCGAGAAAAATTTCTCAAAAGTAGCTTGGACGGTTTTCTTGATTATGAAATAATTGAACTTCTACTCACGTTGGGGACACCTCGATCCGATTGTAAACAGCCAGCAAAAGATGCCATGAAAAAATTTGGTTCCTTAAAAGCTGTTCTAGAAGCAGATTCCAAGGATTTGAAAAAAATAAAAGGTATTGGTGATAAAAATATTTTTGGTCTCAAGTTGACACAAGATGTGGCACGTCGCTTTTTAGCTGATCGAATTCTTGACATGGATTATATTCGATCTTCAGGTGATGTGTTGAATTATTTAAAGCATTCACTACGTGACAAAAGCAACGAAGTTTTTTTGGTGATCTATCTGAATGGTAGAAATCAAATACTAAAAATGGAAAAACTTTTTGAGGGGACGTTGAACACTTCAGCCGTTTACCCCCGGGAAGTAATAAAGCGAGCTCTTAATAATAATGCATCTGCACTTGTTTTAGTTCATAATCACCCCAGTGGAAATCCCAATCCAAGCCAGGATGATTTAACCATTACCAAAAAATTAAAAGAAGCAACAAAAACCATCGATGTATATATCCACGATCATTTAATCATTGCCGGAGATGATGTGTATTCATTTGCAGACCATGGATTGATTTGAATTGCAGAGCCACAGAGAACACGAAGAATAAATTATTTAGAAGAAGATAAATGGAATACTTTGACTATAATTATGACGATCTATTTAATCCTTTATTAGAACCTTTACATAATTTAGGTGGTTAAGGTTCTAATGTTGAAATAGAAGAAATAGTCCAAATAAATAAAGATTGGTTTTCCAATATATAATCTCTCTCTGTCCTCTTTGGCTAAACAATGAAGAAATTTAAAACAAAACTCATCACCTATGATATTTCCGGTGCTTGGACTTTTTTGACTGTTCCGTTCAGCGTTGAAAAGGAATATGGTTCAAAAGCAAAAGTGAAAGTAAAGGGAACTATTGATGGTGTCTCTTTCCAAAGTACACTTTTACCATTGGGTGGCGGGAAACATAACTTGGTGGTTAAAAAAGAAATTCGTAAAAAAATTAGCAAATATGCAGGGGATACGGTTTCTGTCAAGATGGAAAAAGATACAGCAAAAAGGGTTGTAAAAGTACCGCAAGATTTCCGTGATGCTATGAATCCTGAAGCTGTTGAATTTTTTGATGGATTGGCACCATCTTATAAAAAACTGTATGTAGAATGGATTGAAGGTGCGAAAAAAGAGGAAACCCGCTTGCGTCGCATTGCTAAAGCAGTAAAATTATTATCTGAAAGGAAAAAGTTAAAATGACAATTGGTACACAGTATGTTGGTTAAAATTTTTAATTCGTTTTGCATTTCTTGGAATGGGTGAAAAGTCGGTCATAAATTCCCCGTCACTTTAAAAGACAGAATTCAAATTCAACGATAGATTATGAAAAAAGAATATTTTGCCGGGACAAAGGGTGACAAACCCAAATCTGATTTAAAAATTACCTATTCACCAAGTTCTAATCCATTAGATTTTTTATTATCAAGCAAGGTTGATATATTATTTAGAGAATCTATTCTTAACCAGGCGAAGATGGTTTGTAAAGATTTAGGGATTAATTCCGGTGAATTCATCTTAGAAGATTTTGGCGCATTACCTTTTGTCATTGCCGCCCGTATTGAAGCAGTGATTAAAGCTGCTCATCCAGGCATCGCGGAAGAATCTTTACCGGAAATGAAACCTCATTGCAAAGGAAAATCAAATCGAGATCGTTTTCGTCGTAGTCGATTATATATTCCAGGAAATCAGCCCAAACTTATGCTGAATGCCGGCATTCACAAACCGGATGGAATTATTTTGGATTTGGAAGATTCTGTAGCATCGTCAGAAAAAGAATCCACTCGGTTTATCGTTCGGAATGCTCTGCGGACATTAGACTTTTTTGGTGCTGAACGCATGGTGAGAATCAATCAGGGAGAGATGGGATTAATAGACCTTGAGTTTGTTGTCCCTCACAATGTTCATTTGGTGCTTATTCCAAAAGCGGAAAGTAGGGAACAGATTATAGCTGTAGATGAAAAAATTTCGGATATCAGTAAAAAATGCGGACGGAAAGAACCGGTGTTTCTTATGCCTATAATTGAAAGCGCAAAAGGTGTGATGCATGCATTGGAAATTGCCGAAGCTTCACCAAATAACGTTGCACTGACGATTGGATTGGAAGATTACACTGCCGATCTTGGAATCGTGCGTACGGATGAAGGTAATGAATCTTTATTTGCACGCAGCACAATCATCAATGCTGCCCGCACTGCAGGTCTTCAGGCAATTGACACTGTATCAGTTGATATCAGTGACGAGGAAGCATTAAGAATTTCGGCCAGAGAAGCCAAGGCTCTTGGTTTTAATGGTAAGGGCTGTATTCATCCAAGACAAATTCAGCCAATTCATGAAGAATTTTCACCAACTGATTCAGAAATTGAAAGAGCAAAAAAAATTATATTGGCGTTTGATGAAGCCGAAGCAAAAGGACTTGGTGTGGTTTCACTGGGGAGTAAAATGATAGATGCTCCTGTTGTACAAAAAGCACAGCAGACCATTGATTTGGCCATTGCTTCGGAGCTGTTATCAAAAGATTGGAAGAAAAAATGAAAAAGCCAAAAATGGTGCAAAATTCTGTTAGCCGATTAGTTCCTGTTGAAATAAATGGAATTAAACAAACTCCATTTATGGGTGTTGATAAACATAAACCATCGGGTCCAAAAGCAGCGCCGCCTATTCGCTCTTGCTCTGGCTATCCAAAGGATGGGAATAAAATAATCGGATCTTTGCAAAAAGCATTGAAAAAATGCGGATTAAAGGACGGTATGACTATTTCGAATCATCACCATTTTCGTAATGGAGATTTAGTTATGAATCAAGTGTTCGATATTGCCGCAAACATGGGTGTAAAAGGTTTACGCTGGTTTCCCTCGGCTGCTTTTCCATGCCATAAACCTGTAATTGACCATATTAAAAACGGAACCATTGATTGGATTGAGGGCTCATTAAATGGACCTCTGGGTGATTTTGCATCAAAAGGAGGAATGCGCGGAACAGGCGTTTTAAGAAGTCATGGCGGCCGCTGGCAGGCGGTGCAAGATGGAGAAGTTCACATTGACATTGCTATTATTGCCGCGCCGACTGCTGATGAATTTGGGAACGCCACGGGAGATCGCGGTTCATCCGCGTGCGGATTATTGGGGTTTGGTCTGGTGGACACTCTGTATGCCGATAAAGTCATAGTTGTGACAGATAATTTGGTGCCATTTCCATGTGTGCCTTGGCAGATCCAGGGGCAGAATGTGGATTATGTAGTTGTAATGGATAAGGTAGGAGATCCGGAAAAAATTGTGTCAGGGACAACCAAACTCACCCGCTCTCCGGATAGATTATATATTGCTGAACTGACAGCAAAATTTGTTCAAGCTGCCGATATTCTTCAAGACGGTTTTAGCTTTCAAGCCGGTGCCGGCGGCACTGCGTTGGCATTTGCCATCTATTTGAAAGAAATGATGAAAGATGCTGGCATCAAAGCCCGATTCATCCGCGGTGGTTCCACCAAATATCTAGTGGAAATGCTGGAAGAAGGGCTTACTGATTTTATTCTGGATGGTCAAACATTTGATTTAGATGGCGTTCACTCAATGAGAGAAAATTCGGGCCATGTGGATACATCGCCTTTTACCAGTTATAATTGGCATGGAAAAGGAAATTTTGCTTCCATGCTGGATGTAGTAGTGCTGGGTGCTACAGAAGTGGATGTAAATTTTAATGCCAATGTAGTGACACATTCGGACGGTCGAATGCTTCATGGAATTGGTGGTTGGCAAAATTGCCTTTTCAGTAAATGTACTATATTACCCATCCCGGCCTTTCGAGATCGTATTCCCATAATTGTGGATGAAGTCACAACTTTGGTCGGTCCTGGAGAATTGATTGATGTTATTGTTACCGAAAGGGGCATAGCCATTAATCCGTTACGGAAAGATTTGATAAAGGCAACAAAAAACAGCGGTTTACCAATCAGAAAAATTGAGGAGATAAAAGCGGAAGTAGATGACCTTATTGGTGGTGCCCCTGAAAAACCAGAACTAACAGATGAAGTGATCAGCGTTGTTAAATGGGTTGACGGGACGGTTATAGATTCGATTTTTAAAGTAAAGGAATGATTATGAGCAATAAAGAAAACATATTAAAAATTTGGCCTGAAATAGATTGGATAAAGAATAAAGAATTAAAAGAAAAGGTATCCGCAGCATGGGAATGGGCAATCGATAATAGTGTATTGTCAGCAGATGACTTGATGGAAATTCCATTTTCACTCTTAATAAAAGATTGTAACGTAACCTTTATGAATCATAAGCGAACCTGTGTCCATCTGGCTGTTGATATTGCTAAACGTATGCAGGAAAATTTTGGTGATGAAATTGAGATTAATATGGATATACTCATTGCCGGTGCCATTTTAATCGACGTGGGGAAATTGTTAGAATACGAAATGATTGACGGTAAACTATCTACAAGTGATTACGGTAGCAAAGTCCGCCACCCATTCAGCGGAGTTGCCATTGCTGCGAGATTTGATTTACCGGCAGATGTTCAGCATATTATCGGTACTCATTCAAAAGAAGGCGAATTAGGTAAACGAACGGTAGAATCTATTATTGTACACCATGCTGATTTTGTGAGTTTTGAACCATTTAAAGCGTAAAAAATGTCACAAAATCTAGTTGAAAAAATAGCACAGAAATATACTGTGGATTTACCGCAGGGGATCGAAGTTCATTCTGGGGATTATATTTCGATTCAACCAGAACATATTTTGACCCACGATAATACAGCGCCCGTATCAGAAAAGTTTAAATCAATAGGCGCTGCCAGAATAGCCATCCCCCGCCAACCCATGTTTGCATTAGATCATAATGTGCAGGATACGTCTTCGTCAAATATGAAAAAATATACCGAAATCGAAACATTTGCGGAAAAAATGGGAGTAGATTTTTATCCGGCTGGGCGAGGAATAGGTCATCAGGTAATGTGTGAAGAAGGTTACGCTTTTCCCGGGACAATGGCTGTTGCTTCCGATAGCCACGCAAATATGTACGGCGGTTTGGGATGCTTGGGAACACCTGTAGTTCGAACAGATGCAGCCGCCATTTGGGCGACAGGTAGAACATGGTGGCAAATACCAACCGTTGCTAAAGTTGAATTGACTGGAAAAATATCTTCCGGAGTAACTGGAAAGGATGTAATTATTACACTTGCTGGGGTTTTTAATCATGATGAAGTATTAAACCATGCATTAGAATTTTCCGGGGAAGGAATTAATTCTTTATCCATCAATGATAGATTAACCATTGCCAACATGACCACCGAATGGGGCGCCCTTGTGGGGTTATTCCCTATTGACGATGTGACGATTCAATGGTTACGAAACCGAGCAGAATTTATTTCTAAACGGGGGTTGGAAGGTGTTCCTTCTGACGAAGAAAGTAAAAATGGCGAGCATCCGAGAATAAATCTTGACCGTATTCAGCAGTTGGAAGATGAACATCTTTCTAGAGATGCTGGTGCATTTTATGCAAAAGAATTAACATTAAATCTATCCACTGTTACCCCCCATGTTGCCGGACCGGATAATGTAAAAACCATGACGGCGGTAAAAGAAATGTCTAATCGAAATATCTCAATTAATAAAGCCTATTTGGTGAGTTGTACGAATAGCCGGACAGATGATTTAACTCAAGCAGCTGAAATTGTGCGAGGTAGAAAAGTAGCTAAACACGTTGAATTTTATATTGCCGCTGCTTCCAGCGAAGTCAAGGCAGCAAGTGAAGAAAAGGGTGACTGGCAAACATTATTGGCTGCAGGTGCTATTTCTTTACCACCGGGCTGTGGTCCCTGCATTGGATTAGGGATTGGATTGTTGAAAGATGATGAAGTCGGAATTTCTGCAACGAACAGAAATTTTAAAGGTCGTATGGGCAGCAGAAGCGCCAAAGCGTATTTGGCATCACCAGCAGTAGTTGCTGCTTCGGCTATAGCCGGTAAAATAACAGTCCCAGAATTTTATCCAGATACTGAACCTATAAGTAATATTGAAATAAATAGTCAACCTTCCGGAGAAAAAAGTTCAGTTTCGTTGTTAGAGGGGTTTCCTGAAAAATTATCCGGAGAGTTGATATTCTGCCATCAGGATAATTTGAATACTGATGGTATTTATCCCGGAAAATATACTTATGTAGATGGTTTGACACCTGACCAAATGGCTGCTGTTGTCATGGAAAATTATGATCCGGAATTTGGAAAAATTGTTGAAGAAAATGATATTTTGGTCAGTGGGTTTAATTTTGGTTCCGGCAGTTCAAGAGAACAAGCTGCTACTTCGTTAAAATATAGAGGTATTCAACTCGTTATTGCTGGTTCTTTTAGCCAGACATATAAGCGAAATGCACTGAACAATGGTTATTTGGTCATAGAAGCGCCGGACCTTGTGAAAGATTTGAAAGAAAAATTCGGTACCAAAAAATTGACAGTTAAAACAGGTTTGCTTGCTTCAATTGATTTCGCATCATCGGTGCTGCAAGTAGATGATATACAATATTCAATTTCTGCAGTTGGAACAGCCGCACAAGAATTAATCTTGACGGGTGGATTAGAAAACTGGGTGAAGAAAAGAATTTGATTCACAACGAATAAAACGAAGCAAACGAATGGAATAAATGTGAGATTCACAACGAACAAAACGAAACAAACGAATTTGGTTATTGAAATATAAACAATGAAAATATTACATAAAAATTTATCAGATTTAATCATTAAAACTGCCATTGAAGTTCAAAAGGAATTAGGGATTGGTTTTCTTGAAAAAGTGTATGAAAATTCGTTGATTATTGCTTTAAAATCCATTGGACTTAAAATGGAACAACAAAAGTTAATCAATGTGTTTTTTCGGAGTGAAAATGTTGGTGAGTATTTTGCAGATATAGTTGTAGAGAATAAAATTATTTTAGAATTAAAAGCAGTGGAAACACTTCATCCCAATCATTATGCTCAATTAGTCAATTACTTGAAAGCATCAGATTACGAAGTTGGTATGTAATAAATTTTGGTAAAATACCTATTCAATTTAAACGGCTGTCAGTACTAAATAAATAAAATTTCAAATAATATCATGAAATCAATCAATGATAGATGCTCTTAATTGTTTCGTTATATTCGTTTAATTCGTTGTTAATAAGGAGAAAAAATGGCAAATAGAACAATCGTAAAAATGCCCGGAGACGGTATCGGTAAAGTTGTATTAGAAGAAACATTACGCGTCTTGGATTCGGCTGGATTTGAAGCTGACTATGTTGAAGGAGATATCGGCTGGGAATTTTGGAAAACAGAAGGAAATCCCTTGCCACAAAGAACCCTTGATTTGCTTGAAGAACATAAAATCGCTCTATTTGGTGCTATTACATCCAAACCCAAGGATGAAGCGTTTGATGAACTCTCATCTGATTTACAGGAAAAAGGATTGGTGTATTCCAGTCCGATTGTGGGTTTGCGTCAACATTTTGGACTGGACATCTGTTTGCGCCCGTGTCGGACGTATACTGGAAATCCGTTGAATTTCATACGCAGAGGTGTTGGAGATGTAATTGATGAGCCAGAAGTGGATGTAGCAATATTTCGCCAGAATACGGAAGGGTTATATGGCGGAGTAGAGTGGAGTGACCCACCACCGCAGGTATATGATGCACTCATGACTCATCCTAAATTTCAACAGAATTTCGGTGACTCACCCAAAGAGGAAATTTCTGTATCAACGAGGATATTCACTAAAAATGCCACAGAAAGAATTTTGCGGGCTGCGTTTGAACATGCTAAAAAATACAGCTATAAATCTGTCACTGTTTGTGAAAAACCTAATGTTATCAGAGAAACGTCTGGAATGATGTATAAAATGGCACAGGAAATTCAAAAAGCAGATTTTTCCGATATCGCACTTTGGAATACAAACATTGATGCTCAAATGATGTGGCTGACTAAAAATCCGGAAAATTACGGTGTGATTGTTGCCGGGAATATGTTTGGCGATATTGTTTCTGATGGTTTTGCGGGACTTATTGGTGGGCTTGGTTTTGCCTGCAGTGCCCAATACAATCCTGAAACAGGTGTGGGTGTGTTTGAGCCAACCCATGGAAGTGCACCGAAATATGCGGATTATCCTGTTTCGATAGTTAATCCAATTGCCATGGTTGAATCCGCCTGCATGATGCTGGACTTCATTGATGAACAGGACATTGCATCAAAAATCCGGAAAGCAGTTGCCGATGTTGTAGCCGAAGGAAAAATCAGAACATATGATATGGCAAAAATGCGGGGGAAGGCTGATGTGGTTGAAAATGGCGCTGCATCAACATCACAAATGGCTAACGCAATCATCGAAAAACTTTGATTAACAACGAAATAAACGAAAAACACGAATTAAAAGAAAAGAAAACACCTTTTCGCTTGATTAGTAAAATTCATTGTAAATAAGGATAAAAATGGATAAATCAATTGCAAGACAAATTTCTGAATTTGCCGTTAACCTGAAATACGAGGATTTACCGGAAAATGTCATTTTTGAGGTAAAACGGTATCTTTACGATTCATTGGGTTGTGCCTTTGGTAGCATGAAAACACACGATGTAAATGTGATTCTGGACATATATCGGGAAATGGGCGGTTCATCAGAATCCAAAGTAATCGGTTTTGGCGATGAATTACCAGCGGTGAATACTGCCTTGATCAATTCGCTCATGATTCGTGCCCTGGATTTCAACGATATTTATTGGAAAGACGACCCCAGCCATCCCAGTGATATAATCCCGGCCGCATTGAGTACTGCAGAAAAAGTGGATTCATCTATGAAGGATGTGATAGTTGCTATCGTTCTGGCATACGAATTCGAGCAAAGACTATGTTTATTTGCAAAACCCGGTGTTCGTGAACGGAAATGGCATCATGCGACTTTGACCCAATTTGTATCGCCCATAGTTGCAGGGAAAATTCTTGAGCTGACGGTTGATCAAATGGTAAATGCCATCGGTATCAGCGGATGTCATAATCATACCATCGGCTGTCCTACAGCCGGGAAATTGACCATGATGAAAAATACAGTGGATCCCATGGCGGTACAAAGCGGTGTATTTGCAGCACTTATGGCACAAAAAGGGTATTCCGGAACGGAGAAAGTATTTGAAGGAAAAGAAGGATTCATGGATGCATTCATCGGGTGGAATGCGAAAGATGAATTATTAAACCCGACGGATATGGAAGGACGTGATGGCATTTCATCTTGGGGATGGGATGTTGAAGCATTAGTGGGAAATCTGGGGAAAGATTATAAAATCTTGGAATGCGGTATGAAAGCATTCCCCACGGAAGCCCTAACTCATACGCACATTTCCTGTGCCTTGAATGCCATGATCAACAATGATTTGATTTACACAGACATTAAAGAAGTCAAAGTAACTGCTTTTGCTCAAGCATATGATATTTTGTTTGATCCTACAAAATACCGTCCTGAATCAAGAGAAACAGCAGATCATTCGCTGCCTTATTGTATGGCAGCAGCAATTGTTGATAAAAAAATCACTACCGATTCTTTTTCTGATGAGAAATTAAACGATCCAAAAATCTTTGAAGTAATAGATAAAATCAAGGGCGAACCTTCACAGGAATTCGAAAAAATGTTTCCGGAAAAGCAGCCATCAAGGGTTGTGATTACTACAAACGACGGAAATGAATATTCCGAATACCTTGAATATCCCAAAGGGGATCCTCGAGAACCCATGACTATGGATGATTTGGAAAATAAATTTAATTCTCTTTCCGGAGATAAATTCAATGAAAATGAATTAACAGCTCTCAAAGAATTGATTTTTAATTGTGAGAATTTTACTGTCCGGGATTTTATGTCACAACTTGTGGTTAATTAGAAAGGAAAATTTATGAAAAAATTAGGACCCGATTTTTATAACATTACAGATCTGCTGTTAGAAGAAGAATTGCTGATTCAGCAAACAGCTTACGATTTCGTCCAAACGGAATTCATGCCCGTTATAAATGAACATTATGAGAATTCAACCTTTCCCATGGAACTGGTCTCCAAGCTCGGCGAACTGGGCTTTATGGGTTCATCTCTGCCGGAAGAAAGTGGTGGCGCCGGTGTGAGCAATGTGGCATACGGACTCATCCTTCACGAATTAGAAAGAGGAGATTCAGGACTTCGTTCTTTTGCCAGCGTGCAAGGTGCATTAGTTATGTATCCCATCCACGCCTATGGTTCGGATGAACAAAAAGCCAAGTGGCTCCCAGGTTTGGGTGCCGGTACAAAAATCGGTTGTTTTGGACTGACAGAACCCAACTTCGGCTCAAACCCAGGTGGCATGTCCACCCGATGTAAACGGGACGGGGACGACTGGATCATCAACGGCAACAAAATGTGGATTACCAATGGATCTGTGGCTGATGTGGCTGTGGTCTGGGCTCGAGATGAAGAAGGCATTGTTCGTGGATTTTTATTAGAAAAAGGAATGGATGGATTTACGTCCAGCGATATCCATGGAAAATTAAGTTTACGTGCGTCTGTCACATCTGAACTTTCAATGGTGAATGTCCGAGTTCCTGATTCTGCAAGGCTTCCAAACATTGAAGGATTGAAAGGGCCATTGGGTTGTTTGACCCAAGCACGCTACGGCATTTCTTGGGGAATGGTTGGCTGTGCTGTGGATTGTTACAATACCGCGTTGGAATATTCTAAAGAGCGGAAACAATTCTCCAAGCCTATCGGCGGATATCAATTGACCCAAGCCAAGTTGGCGGAAATGGTGACGCGAATCACCGAAGCGCAGTTGTTGGTTTATCGACTGGGACGATTGAAAGATGAAGGCACCATGACTTTTCAGCAAGTCTCCATGGCAAAGCGGAACAATTGTGAATTAGCCCGAGATGTTGCCAGTATATCTCGCGGAATATTGGGGGCAAACGGAATTACAGAAGATTACCCCATTATGCGCCACATGGCAAATATTGAATCGGTTTATACTTACGAAGGCACCCACGAAATGCATACCTTAATAATTGGGCAAGCTGAAACGGGAATTGCCGCTTACGATTCTTGATTATAAATTTTTATACCTTATTGATAGAATATATACCTTGTACGGGTATACCTATGCAAGGTAACTTTAGATAATGATTCAGTCCTTTTCAGACAAGAATACGGAAACATTTTTTGTTTTTGGAATCGTCAAGAAAAAAGTTGGATGGAGAAATCTTACTAAAATTGCAAAGCGGAAATTAGATATGATGAATTATGCAAATATTCTTTCTGATTTGAAATCGCCCCCATCCAATCGTTTAGAACTATTAAAAGGGAAATTGAAAGGTTGGTACAGTATCAGAATAAATAATCAATGGCGAATTGTTTTTAAATGGAATTCAATGGGGCCTTTTGATGTGGCAATTATTGATTATCATTAATAAAAAATAGGAGACATGTTATGATTCGAATTCAAAGAAAACCAACATCTGTTGGTGAAATTCTAAAAGATGAATTTTTGGCTCCATTAAATATGAGTCAAAAACAACTGGCTGACCATGTTGGGTGTGATGTTAAAGTGGTTAACCGACTTGTGAATGAGCGCACAGGATTAAGTGCTTTAATGGCTTTAAAATTGGCAGCGACATTTAATACTACAGCAGAATTCTGGCTAAATGCTCAAAAAGCCATGGACTTGTATATTGCAGGAAAAAATCTAAAAAAATTACCAAAAGCTGTCATATTAGATCCGGTAGTAGTTTAAAACCCATGCGAAGGATTTATTATCCTTCGCATGGGTTTTAAATCTCATTAATTTTGGTTATTTAAATAACCGAATTTGCCATACGCCAATTGAAAAATCGCAAAAATGGCAACAGTTGACCAACCAAGAGCGCCAATCTCATCTGACAATTGATTGAGGATACTGACCGCAGCACTAATGCCAAAGCCGATACTTAATGCTTTTGCTACAGCAGTTTTTGCATCGGAGTCGGGTGAATTGCTCAGAAACCATACGATTAGCGCTATCATAATATTGGCAGAGCCAAACCATCTGGCCATATTTACAGATGCTTCCATGGCCTCCTGTGATATACCATAAGGTGTCATGACTGCAATGGGTGCAATGACGAATCCAATGCCAAACAGTCCAGCAACCACTGTATTTATTTTGAAAAGTGTGTTAAGAGTCATTTTATTCACCTTTTGATATTGCATCCAAAGCAGCCTGCATACTCATGACAGGATGAATGTCCGCATCACCCAATTCTAGCATTGGGTCAAAAAATTGTACAATTTGGTCCATAGTATCTGCTTCTATAACCATGTAAAACGCATGGCCGGGTGGGTCCACATAAACCCCATGGACATTTAATCCAATTTCATCTGCGTTTTGAATGGCCTCCATCACTCTCGCTTTTTTATTTTCATCATGTGAATGGCAGGTTTGGTAACTATGCGTAATGGTTGCATGAAATAGCATTTTATTCTCCTTCTGGTTTGGTTATCCCTTCATAGGATAGACTAATGTAGCAATTTCTCAACAAAAAATAAATAGCATTTTGCCCAAATTGTTTTGTTCATAATCGATGAGCGATGTGTTGTAAATACATGGTGTTGCCACGTCTCCATATGATAAATTGCGTCCTATTAATCAAGGAGATCATTATGTATGAACCAACCATTAACTATTTAGCTGTACTTGTTTCGGCCATAATCTTTTTCATCATTGGCGGATTATGGTATTCACCGGTGTTGTTTGCTAATCCGTGGATCAAGGCCATGGGCTTCTCTGATGAAAAGCTGAAAGAGATGAAGGAAAAAGGTCCCGGCGCCAAACCATTTATTATTTCATTTATCGGTGGATTAGTAATGGCTTTTGTCACAGCCCACATTGTTGATTTTATGAAAGTAGTTTTTACAGATTCGGGAATGTCTAATCTTGCTATCGGACTCACAACCGGATTCTGGCTTTGGCTGGGTTATATTGCCACTTATTCACTCAACACCGTTGCATACGAAGATAAATCCTGGCAATTCTATTTCATCAATACAGGCTACCAATTTGTGGGTCTATTAATCATGGGAGCTATTTTAGCAATATGGGTATGAAACGCAGAAATTTCTTAAAAACAGGTGCAATTGGGTTGTTTGCGCCAAAGGCAGTATTTGGTAACACTGAACTCAAAACCAATAAAAATGATCCAATTCTTTTATCCACGTGGGACCACGGTCTCCCGGCCAATGAAGCAGGATTAATTTCTTTTCAAAATGGTGGCAATGCCATGGATGCAGCAGAAGCGGGTGCACGTATTCCCGAAGCGGATCCCAAAAGTACATCCGTCGGTTTTGGCGGTCTTCCCGACGAAAAAGGGAATGTAACCTTAGATGCTTGTGTCATGGATTCTACCGGCAATGCAGGGTCAGTCGCTTTTGTTCAGAATATTAAACATCCTGTATCAGTGGCACGAAAAGTGATGGAAGATACAAAACACGTAATGCTTGTGGGAGAAGGGGCAAGACAATTTGCTGTTTCACAAGGATTTGAAGAAATGAATCTGCTTACGGATGAATCTAAAGCAGCATGGGAAAAGTGGAAAAAGAAACGTCGCGAAATGACACCCCATGAAACACACGATACAATTTCAGTCTTAGCCCAAGATAAAAATGGTGACTTGGCCGGCGCATGCACCACCAGTGGCTGGGCCTATAAAATGCATGGCAGAGTGGGGGACAGTCCTATTATTGGTGCCGGCCTTTTTGTTGATAATGAAATTGGCTGCGCCGCCGCAACAGGATTAGGTGAAGAAGTAATCAAGACGACTGGAAGTTTCTTGGTGGTGGAACTCATGCGGCAAGGTTACGAACCAACGGAAGCATGTGAAGAAGCATTGAAGCGCGTGATAAAAAAACATCATGGCAATCCCGATTTTCAAGTTGCTTATATTGCTATTCGGAAAGACGGCAGGAATGGGTTTGCGTGTCTAAAAAATGGGTTTGATTATGCTTTGGTACAAGGTGGGGATAATAAACTGCATAAAATAAAGGGGATGATTTAAAAACATGTTTGAACGCTTCACACAATATTGGGTGCCCAAGGGAAAAGAACCCGCAGGTGTTTACAGGATAAATATCGGTGTTTTTCAAGGCTGGATTTCAGTCTTAATCAATACCATTCTTTTTGTGCTCAAATTAATGATCGGTGTAATGGCTGGCGCGATCAGTGTCATTGCCGACGCATTCCATACTCTGGCAGATGTCATCGGTTCGCTTGTAGTCATTTGGGGATTTCATGAATCCAAGAAACCGCCGGACCCAACCCATCCTTATGGCTATGGAAGGGCAGAGTATATAGCTACGCTCATTATTGCGGTTTTCTTGGGTGTTGCAGGGATTGAATTTGTTCAAGCATCATTTGAAAGAATCATGGTTCCGACACCTATCAATCCGGAATGGTGGATGATTTACATGATAAGTTTTACGGTAATCATTAAGGAGATCACTGCACGCTATGGAGAATTTTTATCGAAAAAAATTGCTTCCGGAACGCTTCATGCAGATGCGTGGCACCATCGTTCTGATGCACTATCTTCTTTGATTGTGGTATTTGCTTTAATCGCAAGTAAAATGGGTTATCTGTCTTTTGATGGCTGGGCCGGACTGGGTGTTGCAGCATTTATTCTTTGGACCGGATTTCATATTGCAAGAGATGCTGTGGACGACTTGCTTGGCAAACCTCCTACAGAGGACGAATTGGAAACCATTAGGGAAATGGTTGTCCAAGTGGATGGAGTATTAGGTATTCATGATATTACGGTTCACAGTTACGGCCGTGAAAAATTTATTAGTATGCACATTGAAATTGATGCCGATGAACCTCCGGCTCAAGCACATGATATTTCGGAAAAAGTTGAGGATGTCGTTAAGAAAAACCTAAACGTAGAACCTACAGTTCATATGGATCCAATTCATCCTCAACATCCAATTGTTAATGAATTAAGGGATCATTTGAATCACTATTGTGAATCTAATGATCAGATCACCAATGTTCATGATATTCGAGTTGTAGATACACCCGAACACCAAGTTATTCTTTTTGGAATGAATCTCACTTCTAACATTACTCATACTAACTTTATAACATGCGAAAATGAAATCCGAGATTCTGTTAAAAGTAAATTTCCGGAGTTCGAAGTTGAAATAAAGGTGTCGCCCTACCACCGGTACTAATCACAAATTATTCTTAATTCTCGATCGTAATAATTGGAGAAGAGAATTCTGTTTCTGTACCATTTATATTGACAACTGCCGCCCCGGAATTAGTCAGGCCGATAAATTTTCCGCGCATTTTTTCTTTACCATCTCTAAAGGAAATGTTTTTCCCAATATGTCCACAAAATTGGGCCCATTCTTTAATAATTTCTTCATCAGACTTAAAAAGATATTCCTCAAGAAAATTAAGACTTTCTGCCATTACCCGTTCGCGCTGAAAGATCATACCGGATTCTATGGACATGGATGTTGAAGATTCGGATAATTCTGTTTGCAAATCTTCAACTTTTTCATTCACATTTAATCCAATGCCGATTACCAAAGCGGATGGGTTTGACGCTCGGAATTTTGTTTCGCATAAAATTCCACTTACTTTTTTTTGATGGATCAAAATATCATTGGGCCATTTGAGATTCGACTGTATTCCAAAAAACTGTAACGTTTTTGCAATTGCAATCCCCGCAGAAAGTGAAAATAGCGAAGAATATGGTATTTCATTTGGCTTTAGGACTACGGAAAATGTCAAACTGTTATTCGGGCTTGAAACCCACGAGTTTTTTCCTCTTCCTTTTCCCCTGGTCTGATGATCGGTAATCACCACGGTTCCATGTTGAGCGCCGGCATATATTAAATTCCATGCTTCGGAATTGGTGGATTTTAGAATTTGATAATATTCAATTTTCCTTCCGATAACTTGGGTAGAAAGATTGGCTTGAACGAGTTGGGAAAAAGCCACAGTTATATTTGATGTTCGCCGAATATTTCTCTTAATGTATCAGAGATTTCTCCCAATGTGCATTTTTTTCGTACGCATTCAATAATTGAGGGGATGAGATTATCAGTACCTTTTGCGTGTGATCGGAGTTTAGCCAAAGCATTGGAGCATTCTGAAGAATCTCTAGAACTTCTGAATGCAATAAGCCGAGTAATTTGTTTTTCTTCAGCCTTACTGCTGATTTCAAGCAATTCGAAATCAGGTTCCGTGTCGTCCATAAATTTATTCACTCCAACAATCACTTGTTTTTTTGAATCTACATTTTTCTGATATTCATATGCGCTTCGGGCAATTTCATTTTGCACCCATCCGGATTCAATCGCAGAAAGCGCTCCGCCCATTTCATCAATTTCTGTTATGATCGATAGTGCTTCTTTTTCAAGAGTTACAGTAAGTTTTTCAATTATTTCACTTCCGCCAAGTGGATCTGCAAATTGTGTAACTCCGGATTCATGAGCGATTATTTGTTGTGTTCTGAGCGCCAATTTTGCCGATTCATCAGTTGGTAAAGACAACGCCTCATCTCGCGAGTTAGTATGCAGTGATTGTGTTCCGCCCAATACAGCAGAAAGCGCTTGAATGGTAGTACGCACAACATTGTTATCAATTTGTTGTGCCGAGAGGGTAGAGCCACCGGTTTGGGTGTGAAACCGGCACATCATAGCTTTTTCATTTGTTGTATGGAAACGTTCCTTCATGATGGTGGCCCAGAGTTTCCGTGCCGCGCGAAATTTTGCTATCTCAGTTAAGAAATCGTTATGAGCATTAAAAAAGAAAGATAGGCGTTTTCCAAAGGTGTTTACATCCAATCCGCAATTAATAGCAGCCTGGACATATGCGATTCCATTAGCAAAGGTAAAGGCCAATTCCTGCGCCGCGGTGGACCCGGCTTCCCGAATATGGTACCCGGAAATAGAAATAGAATTCCAATTTGGCAGGTGATTAGAACAATAATCAAAAATATCTGTCACCAGCCTCATAGAAACATCCGGTGGATAAATATAGGTTCCACGAGCGATATATTCTTTCAGGATGTCATTTTGGATAGTGCCGCGAAGTTTTGCTTTGTTGATGCCTTTGTTTTCTGCGGCTACAATATAAAAGGCTAATAGAATTGGAGCGGTTGCATTAATGGTCATGGATGTTGAAACTTGGTCTAATGGTATATTTTTTAGCAGGATTTCCATATCTTCAATCGTGGAAATGGGAACGCCAACCCGGCCGACTTCGCCTGTGGCCATGCTATGGTCTGAGTCAAACCCTATTTGTGTGGGCAGATCAAAAGCAACCGATAAACCTGTAACACCTTGCTCTAATAAAAAACGATACCGTCGATTAGATTCTTCCGCAGACGTAAATCCGGCATATTGACGCATGGTCCAGAGGCGGTCTTTATACATATTCGGATAGAGGCCGCGGGTAAAGGGGAATTGCCCCGACTTTTCAGGCATCAGTTAATTCCACGTTCTTTTTTAATCGTTTGGTAGGCTTTATTTACTGATTTGAATTTTTTATCGGCAAGAAGTTTTAATTCTTCTCCCAGATGAGCAACTTTATCGGGATGATATTTTGTTGCCATTTTTCGATAGGCTATTTTCACATCTTTGTCTGTTACTTTTGGATGGATTTCAAGAACGGTGTAAGAGCCATTTACATCTCCGATAAACATTGCTTTGATCGATGCGTAATCCTTTTCATTTATATTTAGATAATTGGATATTTTATTAATAACCTCAATTTCTAAAGGATGAATTTGTCCATCCGCTTTTGAAAGACCGAATAATACATGGATTAATTCTAATCGGCTCGGATGGTCCATGGATCTTTGGATTTGCCGGCAGACATCCCTGAGAGGATAATCCTGTTCCAAAATTTCCTTGAATAACGTCATAAATTCTTGAACTTGCTGAGATGAAAATTGATTTGTGAGGAATTTTTTTACGTAATCCAGTTCTGATTTTAACAGTTTTTTGTCGGCCTTTAACACTGCAGCGAGCAAAACAAGTAAAGATAAAATAAAGTCACCGGGTTTTGTGTTTGGCATTCGGCTTCCCGATTGGTAAGAATAAGATCTATAGGACTTGTTATCCGACATAGATGCAAGTGTATAACCAATAATGCCGCCAAGTGGGCCGCCAAGCGCCCAGCCAAATCCGCCCCAGAGTAGTTTTTTGCTAATTCTCATTTTGTATGCCTTGATTAAATAAAAACGTTATTTTCTTATCATCAATTTGACCATAATTCAGTAAAAGTACACAGGTTACTTTTTATGAGAAAGGTATATTCGAGGATGAAATTGCCTCTTAAAACACGGATAGCACTTCGATTCCACAATGCGAAACGACATCGAAGTCGGTTATCAAAAAAGCTCACAATCACTCAGAATGATCCAGGAATTTCATCTTTGTTAATTGCCATTCCGGAACCGGTAGATCAGCGTCGGGTTGCGTTGGCCTTCATCAATGCGTTAAAAGATTCCATCGGAAAAACGGGGCATATAACACTTCGCATTGTTGGAGATGAAGTTAATAGGAATAACATTGGGATTGATTTAGTGGATGATTTTCGAGGATATTCAAATACTGACATTAATCGATTCGGAATATTGAAATCTTCAGCTTTGAACCGGATTTTATCCAGGAAATTTGATGCTGCAGTAGATTTAAATCCGGATTTTCACCCCGTAACGGCGCAATTGGTTTGTGCATCAAACGCTCATTTGAGGATTGGATTTCAATCAGAAGAAAAAGAATCGTTTTTTAATGTATTTATTGAACGAGACAAAGAAGGTTTTATTGAAATGGGATATTTACGTATTCAAAAATTATTAGGATTATAAACTGAAAAAAACTTAAATAAACCTGTTGACGCGACCTATGCTCCCGATTATATTCTCGTCGAAATTTAGGATGATAAAGGAATGTTAGAAGGAATTATTTGCCCCGTTTGTGAAAAGACTCTCGAAGAGGTTTCTTTGAAGGAATCTTTGAGTTGCAAATCATGCAAGGTAGATCTGCGTGATCGTAAGTTTCTCGATTTTCTCGAATATTTAATGACAAACGGAATTGTTGAAGATCTTGATTTCTTTGATGCAAATGTTTATAGTGAAGATATTGAGCGACTTGAACCTGATGATGAAGAGGATGTGGATCCGGCAGAATTTGAAAAGAGGAAGGATACTTTCAGCCTTTTTGAAAATGAAGTCGTTCAGCAGAAAAGCCGCGAACAGGAGAAGGAAGATAAAGCTATTGATTATGAAGAATTCAAGGGAATTGAGGAAGATTGGGAAGAATTCAATAGCCGTGATTTTAAGAATAGTAAATAGAGGGGAATAACTCGTGACTGATAAGAAAAAAAATATTCAGCAAATCAATATCGAATTAGACGATAAAGTCAGTGGAGGGGAATATTCAAATTTTGTCGTTGTGACGCATTCACCGGCAGAATTAGTTATGGATTTTACACGACTGTTGCCGGGTGTTGCGAAGGCCAAAGTACACTCAAGAATTGTAATGGCTCCGCCGCATGCAAAAGCATTTTTGTTAGCCCTTCAAGACAACCTTCAGAAATTTGAAAAGAAATATGGTGGAATCAAATCACCAGGTCAGGATGGATTTTCGGATTTCGGTGTAAAACCGCCCAAAGAATCTCTACCAAATTAATATTTCACTTAAAATCCCCGCGGAAGTGGGGATTTTTATTTTAAAAACTATTTTGTAATCTAAGAACGATCACTCGCCCTAAGGATGGACCGCCAATAATTTCTGTATGTTTATTATCCAACAGATTTGAAATTGAGAGATTGGCAGTCGCATAATTATTTATTTTGTAACCAATATGTAAATCAAAAATGGTATAAGGTTTTATATCACCAAAATAAATACCGGATGACCATTTAAATCCGTCCACGTATCTAGCATTTAATGATGTGGTAATGGGCCATTTCTGTAGATTGTATTGAAGTTTCATCCCCGCTTTATTACGCGGTGCGTTTATAGGGTCTTTCCCCTTCGTGATTGGATTAAAGAATTCTGTCATACCCAAAAAGGAATATGTAAGATCTAAGTTTAGCCTTGGATTAATAAAATAAACTAAACTCGCGTCCAAGCCCCACATGTCAACTTCGCCATAATTCAAGTAACCCACAACAACGGGTGGCGTAAACCCGGGAGTGGTGTCCATAGCTGTAATCCCTTGAATCCCACCCCGCCAATGATTGAAAGACTCATCATAATCATCCTGGTCGATTATATTATTCTTTTCTAATTCGTCAATTGTATTATTAAGACCATCACCGTCGTAATCTCTTTCCAATATAGATTTTTCTATTACAATGGGAGTAATAAATGTGACCGGACTGACAAAACTGCTAAAATGACTTGTATATATATCTAGAGTTCCGAACAATCTATTGTTCAGTCTTCCTTTATAACCAAATTCCCAAGACCTAACCGTTTCCGGTTCAATCTCCGGTAGATCAATTAGGGTTTGACCATAAAACCCATCAATTCTAGGATCGGTAGAAGGATAAAAGAGGATACTATTGCTCGTATCAATTGGTAAATAAGTAAAGCGATCAATATCATAATAGTAGGGATTGCCTTGGGAATCTCTAGGAAAGTTGTAACCGCCATCAGCACCTCGTGCATACACTTTAAAAATCGAAACACGCGTTACATAAATATCTAAGAATAATGCTTGATTTGAGGGTGTATTAAATGCAGTAGCCCATGTTAATCTAAAATTCTGATTTTCCATTGGACGATAAACAAGACCAATTTTTGGCGAAACTTGCAGTCCGTCAGTTTTACTAAAATCAAATTTCCAATCAAGAGGATTGTAGCCCATTCCTTCACCCTGGTTATTGAACTCAATCATATCTGATAGTCGGTCATGTACATCGAACCGAGTGGCCTGGATAAATTCCCATTTTTTACTAAACTTCCAATTTACCTGGTAATATGCACCTATTTCGTTGACAGTATAACGATTATCCTCAGCCGCCTCATCGATGCCTTCATCAATATTCTCGTCAATTAAACCGTCACCGTCATTGTCAAGTCCATCTGCATAAACAATAAATCTTTGTCCGCCCAACCAGCGCACTCCGGGTTCTACTGTTTCACCAAATTCAAATTCGCCACTTCCATCTGAGTCCAAAAAATCAGGAATACCATTGGAATTTAAATCTGTAAAATCGTCGCTGTCACCGTCATTGTCAAGTCCATCTGCAATCGCCCCAAGAACAGCATCCGTTGAATCTAATAATGCACCTGTTGCAGTCCCGTTATCAGTCGCCCATTTCGAAAAGGCTTCGCCATCTTCATACCATGTATTATCATTAATATCGTGGAAAATATAGGGTGAACCAGATTCTCCAGTACCGTTGTTGTCGCGATTATCAGTATAATTTTTATCGGAAAGAATAGTGCCTCGTGTATCTGGCAAGGTAAGAAAATAATCCAATCCCCATACAAATCGAATATTTCCATCTTTCCACTCATTAACATGTTGTAACTGTGCACTGAATTTTTTTGAGCGATCATAAATAAGAGATCCTGTAGCCAAGTTGCGAGTCGGGTGAGAGGGGTCACCAGAATAACTGGAATTCAGGTAAGTTTGTAGGAAAAAGTTTTTCCATCGAATCCTTGCTTGGTAATAACGATAAACCCACCCATCAGCAAGGTATCGCGCAATCCCCGTAATGTTAATGTTTCTGGCCCAAGCGAATCCATGGGATAAGCTGACGGTTAAATCAGAGTTTGGTTCCCAATCTAGGCGCATGTCATAACGATAATTCCTGACGTTAAAAGTAGGATAATCATTGATACCATCATCATTTGCATCCATATATTTTTGCGGTAAATCTCCATAATTGACTGAAAAATCCATTTCATCAAATTCATCTACTCCAAGTTCCCCTTGGCTAGGCAAGCCATCTCCATCTAAGTCATTGTTATCAAACGAATCGTCCCATTCATCATTATTGTTAAGATCATCGAACGATTCTCCGTCCCAAACTCCATTTCCTTCTCCATAATCTCCTGTGCCGGGTATTCCATCTAATCCATAGTCTAATAAAACTTGATTTCCAAAAATATCTACCCAAATTTCTCCTACATCTGCATCAAATAGACCATTATTATTTAGATCAACGAAAGGTTCGTATGGTACATCAAACGTGTTCCCCATGTCATCTTTAAAGGGACCCCAATCATCATCATTATCCAATCCATCTGACCCCCAATTATCACCAAATTGACCGTTATCATTTGTGTCAAAAATTAGGTTGCCTTCAGAATCATATTTATAATCACCAAAACCAAATTTATGGGTTGATGCATCAGTTCCTTGATAATAGCTACCGAATCTATCAAGCCAAGAAGAACCTATTTCATCTGCTTCGTCTATTTCTCCATCTCCATCATTATCGACACCATCATACCAGGCTTCAGATTCATCATCGATACCTAAATCAATACCTTCATCAATTGCTCCATCGCCATTATTATCGATACCATCAGCATAGGTTTTACCAATTTTATCTGCTGTGACAAACCAAAGCGTTATTCTGTTATCTAAGGTAAAACGATTAAACGCATCAGATGCAGCTTTATCAACCATCTCTTGAGTAATTAAGGGTGAACCAGCTTCACCACCTGCAGTAGCGATCTTGTCTCCCCAAAGGAAACCAACCCAGGATTCATCAGCATCATCCACTTCATTGATCATTTCATAAGTAAACATTTGGTTTCCATTTTCGCCTGGAATTCCACCTCTGTCCAAGCGATCATGTTTTAAATTTGGGCGGCCGATAAATACAGGATCATGCCCTTCCCATTCGTCCTCATTAAAATGAACCCAATCTTTCCCAGCCAAAGCAACGCCTGAAATTTTAAAGCCAAAATTGCCTACCTTATGAGCGGTTCTAAAGGTGATCTTTTTTAATAAGTCAGCATCTGTTTGATCCATCCAACCTCCTTGGATATTGATGCTCGTTCCTTGGGTTCTGATGGGAGAGCTAGTAACAATGTTCAACACACCACTGTGTGCATTTGGACCATAAAGGGCAGAAGAAGGACCTAAAACAACCTCAATTTGTTCAACATCTTCAAAGGATACCGGAATAACATTGTAAGCCGTAAGTCTTAGTGAGGGCACATTGGCCATTCGGCCATCTGTTAGGGTCAGTAGTCGAGAGCTGAATGAAGAATTAAATCCTCTGGCAGTCATATTGTAACTGTCAATTCCGGACTGGGTGAAATCAATGCCTTTAACTCCCTTTAAATAACTGCCAAGATTTGTATTGCTTTCTCGTCGGATCTCTTTTTTGGAAATAACCGAAATTGCTGCCGGAGCATCCTCAACACGTTCTCGTCTCCTTGATGCCGTAACGACGTAAGTTTCCATCTGAATGGCTTCAGGTTCAAGGGTTAATTCAACATTTATGGTCTCTCCATCGCCCAGATCCAATTTATTTTTTAATGTTTGATAACCGATATAAGTAACAATTAAAGTATAATTGCCCGGGTTCACCCTCGAGATTGTAAAGTGTCCGTCGGTATCTGTAGATGCGCCCTGTGACGTTTCTTTTATAATTACATTTGCACCTAATAAAGGATCGCCATTGTTAGCATCGTTTATAGATCCCGAAATGGTGCCTTTTTGCGCCATTGCAATTGTTGTTACCAAGCATATAAAAAATAATCTTCTGATATTCATAGTTTATTAAAAAAGAACAGCCCCGTTTCTTTTAACGAAGCTGTTCTTTTTATTTTGTTGATTTTATTTAGTTTATTTATTTAAGCAACAACATTTTGCCCTGTGCAGTGCGATTATCAGATTTTACTTCATAAAAATACACACCACTTGGGACGCTGTATCCCTGATTGTCTTTACCAGACCATTTTACATCGTATGTACCGGCTACCAGATTGCCTTGATAGAGTGTGGCAACTTCTTCACCAAGGAGTGAATAGATTTTCACTGTTACATCTGAGAATCTATCAAGCGCGAATTTGATTTTGGTAACTGGATTGAATGGATTTGGATAATTACCCAAGAGCTTAAACTCGCTTGCAATAGGCGCATCACGATCCACACTCATAACTCCAGTATATAGGAAATGAGGATTAACTCGTTGAGTAGTATTATCTGGAATACAAACATTGTCAACCTCGTAAATCAATCTGCCATTTGCTGTGGTACCATCTAAGAGCATATCATGATCAGAGTCATTTACATTCACGCTGAAGGCGCCACTTGCTAAAGCACTTGCAAGGCCACCGAGCGATTGTGTTGGTCCAGATGCTGAAATGGCACCCAAATTACTCAAATCAGCGGCGACCGATGCAGTCATTGCGGCACCAACACCTGCACCAATTGTAGGTGCGGCAGCACTATCTGCAGCTGTTGCTGCAAAAGTATAGGCTATTGCAGTTGCTGCAGCGGTAAAAGCGCTATCAAAGTCAAGGGGATTTGCAGTGATAATAGGTGTTGCGACCGCTCCGAACGTACCGGCAGCTGTCAGGAAATTTTTAGTAAAATAATATCCCGTAAATTGCAATGCTTCATCGCCGGAAAATGGAATCCCATCATCACCCATAGGATCGAACAGGTATCCATGATTGGCAGGGAAAACGCCTGTATAGACTGTATCTCCTGTCGCACCTACTGAATCCGTTTTAATACCTGGACCACCAAGCATACCGTAATCTGTTGATACATTTATGGCAGGGTTTAATGAAGCAATATATGGGATAGTTGTTGTATCTACAGAAACAACAGGAACCCCAGTATGTCCGTTAAATTTCCCTTCACTATCTACACCCAAACCACTACTGACGCCGTCGTGTGCTTCCCAATAAACATCAAGCCAACTAAGTTGTGTATGGGCATCATCACTATAGTGAGCCGTTAACATTCCCCAGTTTTCCATCGCAGTACCTGGTCCAAATTGAACACCTAAAGTATCATTAATTAGATCCGCAGGTTGAAATTGAGCAAAAATCCCGGAAAGAGTAATACCCCACCCCATTTTATAGGCTTTAGAATCAGTTGGATCTGTAAAGCCCTGGGTGCTTAACCAAGTTCCAAATTCAGCAACGTTTGGAATAACCGCAGCGGTTGAACAATTAATGGTTGATGTTGTTGGATATGTACTCCCATCATTGATAGTAAATCTTCCATTGTCGTTCATATCAATATTCAGAGCTACACCTGGCGCGGTAGGATCACCGGTTAAAATGTAACCAAAAGCAGCTAATAATTCGGGAGTTACTAAAGGAACTAAAGTAGTTGCAATAGTGTCTCCAACCGAAAAACCTTTTAAAGTGTGCGTGTACATCGGACTTGCTGAGCTTGGCCACGATGCTGTTATGGCGTAAGTAGCAAGTGAGTCGTCAGCACTAGATGAGTCACGAACTTCGTATGTGTAGTGAACAGTTACGTAATTCAAGTCAAAATTCCCTTGAATTGATTCTGCCGGCAATGAAGCAGACAGCACGAGTGCTAGAGTAATACCTGTTAGCAATTGTTTTCTCATGTTGGATTTCCTCCGTTTATGGTTAGTGTTAAGCCTGCGAGCATCTGCAAGCAGGAACGTCTTAGAACTAGTGAAAATAGGTTAAGATACTTGACTTGGACAATCATTTTTTTTAATGGGTCATTTTTAGGTAAAATTATTTCCAGTCCCGTCGCTCAAGCCAACGTTTTATACTCCATAATAGGATTAATGTGCCAAAAATAAATAAGCCATTTGGCAGTACAGTATCAATCATGAAATCCATGGTAAACATAAGTTTTGACATTTTAGGATAAAATTCAAGAAATTCTTTTATGTTTTTAATGCCAATATGCAATTCAAAGCTATGAGAAATAAACTCGGTCTAATCATTGGTATATCAGTTTTTGCTCTGCTTCTTTTGCTTCCTCCACCTCAAGGGATGGATCCAAACGGGATGAGGGCAGCGGCAGTATCTGCATTGATGGCTATTTTTTGGATCACGGAAGCTATCCCAATTTTTGCGACAGCCTTCATTCCAATTGCATTGTTCCCTTTACTCGGAATTCTAAATGCAAAAGATATTGCCGGGGCATATGGGCATCATATTGTCTTACTTATATTAGGTGCATTTTTTGTGGCGAGAGCGATAGAAGCCAATCAATTGCACAAGAGGATTGCACTTGGAACAATTAAATTGATTGGAACCAGTCGTCAGAGAATTGTTCTCAGTTTTATGATAGCAACAGCGTTGCTATCAATGTGGACATCCAATAATTCTACTACCCTTATGATGCTCCCCATTGGGCTTGCAATTATTCAACATGAAAAAACACACGGTTCTTCCGATCCAGGGTTTAGCGCGGGACTCATGTTAGCCATCGCGTATTCAGCAAGTATTGGCGGAACAGGTACGCTGGTTGGGACTCCTCCGAATCTCCAGTTTGTTAGCACAATGAAAGAAATTTTCCCTGATTCTCCGGAAGTCGTCTTTTTGGATTGGATGAAAATTGGCATTCCCTTTGTAATTGTTTTCCTGCCGATTGCTTGGTTTTATCTGATAAAATATTTTCGTATTGAAGGTGGCTTGAGTGGTTCAGACAAAATTATTGATGATGAATACAAAGCGCTTGGTAGAATGTCAACTGCTGAAAAACGTGTCGCACTAATTAGTGTGTTATATGCACTTGGTTTCATTTTTCGCAGGAATCTTATCATAGGCGATATGATCATTCCGGGATGGTCTGATGTCTTGGGTGTTGAATCCTATACAAAGGATGCAACTGTTGCATTTTTGGCTGCTTTCGCTTTATTTATTTTACCAACAGGATCAAAGAAGGGAACCGGTCACAAAAAACGCCTACTGGAATGGAAAGACGCTCAATCTATACCATGGGGAATTCCAATGCTCATCGGTGGAGGGCTTGCTATTGCGTCAGCATTCCGGGAATCAGGATTGGTTTCTTGGATTGGAAATAGTCTCGATTTAACAGGAATACCTATATTTGTGGTTATCCTAATCATAGTTGCTTGTATGGTCTTCCTAACGGAAATCAATTCAAACGCCGCAACTGCTGCTGTCTTTTTACCCATCTTGGCGGGATTATCAAAAGCAGGTGGGTTTCATCCGTTTTTATTAATGGTGCCTGCCACCATTGCTGCATCCTGTGCATTTATGCTTCCATCCGGAACGGGCCCTAATGCTAGCATTCTTGCGAGTGGTCATGTGTCAATCCCAGAAATGGCGAAATGTGGGTTTGGGTTAAATTTTCTAGCTATTGTTGTCATTGTTTTGCTTATATATTTTGTTATAATCCCAGTATTTGGGCTTGCCAATAATGTACCTGTTTGGATGAATTTGTAAATGCTGAGCTCATCTATTATTTAGTTTTCCGAATAGCATATGTTTATTTTTAACCATCGATTTAGGCATTAAAATTCCATGAAAGAGAAAAATGAAAATAGCAGTATTAATTAAACAAGTTCCGGGGTCCGATTCTCCACTTCAGGTAAACGCGGAATCAAATTGGATTGACGAAGGCACAGTTGCTTTCGAAATGAATGAAAGTGATTCATACGCTTTGGAAGAAGCTATGCAAATAAAAGAAAAATCTGGTGGCGGAGAGGTGGTTGCCATTTGCATGGGTCCAGATCGGGTTCAAAAAATAATCCGCGAAGCACTTGCAAAAGGTGCAGACTATGGGATGCATATCAAGGAAGAAGATAATGGAGACTCCGATCCGCTTGTGACAGCTGCATTGCTTTCAGAATCTTTGAAGTCTGAAGATTTTGATCTGGTCTTGTCTGGCCTCCAATCTGATGATCTTGGTTTCGGCCAAATAGGTGTTCTCATTGGTGAAATGTTAGGAATGTCAACGGCGACTTTGGTCATGGCAACCGAAGTTTCAGACGGCAGTATTCGGGTAAAGCGCGAGCTTGAATCCGGTTGGTTTCAGTGGGTAACTCTACCGATTCCAGCAAGTCTTTCGATTCAGTCCGGATTGAACCAGCCACGATATCCTTCACTAAAAGGCATCATGGGAGCGAAGAAGAAGGAAATTAAATTGATTGAAAAATCCGAATTAAACGGGACATCGGCAAAGCAGTCTTTAGCAAATTTCCGCGTGCCTCAAGCATCAAAACAAACTGAAATGATAGAAGGCACAGCGGATCAGGCAGTAGATAGGATAATGGAAGTGCTAAAATCAGAATTGAGGGTTCTATAATGGATATCTTGATTTATCTTGAAAATAACAATGGCAATATCCACAGAATAAGTCTTGAAGCGGTAGCAGCGGGTCAGTCTTTGGCAAAAAAACTCGGTCTCAGTTTTGGCGCTGTTGCGATTGGCGATGGATGCGATTCGCTTGGTGTTGAAGCTTCCAAAATGAATCTCAATGATGTTATTACCATTTCTAATGATCAGTTAAAAATGTACTCTGCGGATGGGTATTCCTCCGCATTAGCTAAAGTTATTGATGCAGAGTCACCACAGATTATCGTAGCCGGACATTCGTATCAGGTACGAGATTTCATGCCTCGCGTGAGTGCAAAACTTGGAATTCCTTTTCTGTCAGATAACATTTCTGTTCGCGAGGAAAGTGGTAGTGCCATTTTTACAAAACAGGTTTTTAATGCCAAACTTATTGCTGATGTAACCTCAATCTCGTCCCAGTATATTGTTAGTTTCCAGTCGGCTGCTTTTTCATTGGACGATGTAACTCCCGGTAGTGCATTAGTCAGGTCAATGGATATTTCTCTTTCAAAAGATGACGTAACAGCATTTTCAGAAAGTCCTTTCCAAGAAGAGGTAGGTGGTCTTGATTTAACCAGTGCAGATATCATTGTTTCCATCGGTCGTGGCATTGGAAAGGAAGAAAATATTCCCATGGCAACCGAACTCGCCAAGGCGATTGGCGGCGAACTGGCTTCATCTCGCCCGGTTGTTGACTCCGGATGGCTTCCGTCTATTCACCAAGTTGGAAGTTCGGGGCAATCTGTTGCACCGAAGGTGTATTTAGCTCTCGGTATTTCCGGCGCCATCCAGCATGTGGTGGGGATGAAAGGATCTAAAAATATCATCGCCATAAATAAAGATACCGATGCACCAATTTTCGAAATTTCTGATTACGGAGTAGTTGGTGATATTTTAGAAATCATTCCGAAGCTAACCAAAGCATTACAAACCTAATCTAAATCGCCTTTGCTATCTAACCTGGAACGAATCATGTTTATTGTGATGGTCCTATTATCGCTAGGACTTTCATGGATGACGTTCAGCAAAATGTTTAAAGTTATCAGTCGGGGATCGGATCCCCTTGACTGGAAAAAAGCATTTGCACATTTTCCAAAAGGATTGGGAATATTTTTAAGCCAACGTACTCTTTTCAAAACAAGACCGGTTGTTGGTGGAATTCATGCCGCAGTAGCTTGGGGGTTTACGCTCTACATGGCTGTAAATGTGGTTGATATTCTGTATGGAATGATTCCCGGGTTTCATTTTATACCCAATCATTTTATTGGGAAGGTTTATCGATTATTTGTGGATATTTTTAGTGTCCTTGTAATAGTTGGAGTAAAATATTTCATATTTAGGCGATTTATTTACAAGGATAAAAATCTGACGATAAAAGAGCCGGTTTTATTGAACGAATCTGCTCGAAAAGGCATGCGTCGTGATTCATTCATTGTTGGGATGTTTATTCTCTGCCATGTTGGTTTTCGATTGATAGGTGCTTCATTTGAAGTGGCCTTGCATGGCCAAGATTGGAGCCAGCCTGCGGCTACAATATTATCATTTATGTGGATATGGTTGGGAATGACAGAAAGTGCGATAGCTTTTGGGGAACATATGAGTTGGTGGTTGGCATTGGGATTAATTTTAGGATTTTTACCTTATTTCCCATTTTCAAAACATGCTCATTTATTTATGGGGCCTCTTAATTATATGGCGGCAAAAGAGCGCCGTTCTCCAGCTACATTAGATATCATGGATCTGGAAGCGGAAGATGTTGAACAATTTGGGGCATCAAAACTCGAACATTTACCTCAAAAATCTTTTTTGGATGGGTACGCATGTATCATGTGCAATCGTTGTCAGGATTCCTGCCCTGCTTATATAACGGGGAAAGAATTGTCACCATCCGCACTTGAAATTAACAAACGTTATTATTTTAATGATCACTTAACATCTTTAGCAAAAGGGGACGAAACGACAGAACCATTACATCAATGGTTGCTTTCGGAAGAAGCGTTATGGTCCTGCACAACCTGCGGATTTTGTGTTGAAGTGTGTCCGGTTGGCAATGAACCGATGGTGGATATTCTACATATTCGTCAAAATTTAGTTCTCATGGAAAGCAAATTTCCCCAAGAAGCCATGGATGCATTCAATAAAATTGAAACCTATGGTAATCCATGGGGAATGTCTCCGCAAGACCGAGAAAAATGGATGGAAGGGTTAAACGTTCCGCTAATTAGAGAAAAGAAATCTGCAGAATATTTGTACTGGGCCGGATGTGCCGGTGCCTATGATGATAGAGGTAAGGGAATATCCAAATCTGTCGCAAAAATTTTGAATGAAGCTAATATAGATTATGCTGTTTTGGGAAATGAAGAAACTTGTACAGGTGATTCTGCTCGAAGAATTGGGAATGAATATCTATTCCAAATGCAAGCTATGCAAAACATGGAAAATTTTGAAAAATATAACATTAAAAAAATAATTACGCAGTGTCCTCATTGCCTTACTACACTTAAAAATGATTACAGCGAAATGGGCGCCGAATTGGAAGTCATTCACCATTCTCAGTTTATCTCACAATTGATTTCTGAAGGAAAGATAAAACCAGAAAAAAATATTACTGAAAAAATCACCTTTCATGATGCATGTTATATTGGACGCCATCAAGGAGAATACGATGCCCCGAGGAATGTTCTACAAGCAGTCATTAATAATGAAGAAAATTTGGTTGAAATGGCTCGAACCAAAGATCAAAGTTTTTGCTGTGGCGCCGGTGGTGGAAATATGTGGTACGAAATAAATACCGGTACGCGGATCAACATTGAACGATTTGAGGAAGCGATAGAAACTGGCGCAACAAAAGTTGCCACTTCTTGCAATTTTTGTATGATTATGATGGACGACGCTAGGAAAGTAACCAGTAAAGATGAATCTATGGAAGTGGTGGATATTGCAGAGTTAATTGCGGAACGCATTTAAAAGCGTTTCCCTTTGGGCTCTTAACGGTTAAAAAAAGAACCCCGAAATCCGATAAAGAAAAATTAGAATAGAACACTACCGGTATGGCAATCAATAATCATTTTTATTTACCCTTCGAGAAAGATGGAACCTTTGATTATTCAGCTGAATCTATTGCTAATCTAACTGAGTTTGAAAAATATCAGCTTTCTTTCCATCCAGAACGCCCTAAATATTTAGATTATCTTGAATGTTTTGACCAAGTTGAAGAATGTCTAGACAGTCAATCATTTGGATCTTGCCTGATTCAAACCCACCGCGCAGAATTTAGTGGAATAAAACTCATGCTCATCGGTCAGCAGAGTGGGCCATCCTCAAATTACAAGGAAATCCGGGAGGCTATGGTTCATCCTGAAGCATCAGATAAATGGAACCACGGAATGCCCACACCGGCATCGTATGAACGGGCTACCGAAGCGGTAAACATCGCTGATGCAGAAGACCGGATAATTATCACATTGTTAGACACACCCGGCGCAGACCCCACAGAAGAAGCAGAATCAGGAGGAATTGCTTGGCGCATTGGAAATACCATTCAGGCGTTAGCGGAAGCAAATCGCCCAACATTGTCCATTATAATTAATCGTGGTTGCAGCGGAGGCGCGATTGCCTTAACCGGTTGCGATATTGTATTGGCACTTGAATTTTCAACGTATTTGGTCATATCACCGGAAGCAGCATCCTCTATTTTGTTCCATAGCCGCAAGGAAGCCAACCGAGCTGCAGAAGCGATGTGGATCACCTCGAAGGAAGGTCTTCAAGTTGGCATTGTGGATGAGTTAATACCGGAATTACCGGGTCCTGCGCATAAATTTCCCAGTGAAACCAAAGCAGCAGTAACCCAAGCTCTTGAAAAATGGCTACCCGCATTTGCCCTTGTTCCCGATGATGACGTAATTAAAAACCGAATTCAACGCTGGAAGCAAATTGGTCAGTGGAATGAATGCTCTACTGAGGAATTAGAATCTGTTAAATCTGTTAAAACAAACATACCACAAAAGCCGTCCGGCGGATTTATTAAACGGCATTCAAATTGTACTACTGTAAATGGCGACAGAGTTTATGATCCTCAGCATTACAGTCAGTTAGAAGAAAATGACTTCGTGTGTCCAACCTGCCTACGCCGTTATACTAGGTTGACTGCGTGGGATTACATTCAGTATGCTCTTGATGCAGAATCTTTTTCTGAGCACGAGGAAACAAAATATATCGCTGATAAAGATATCTTGTCATTTCCCGGATATGATGAAAAACTGAAGGCAACCCGCGAAAAGACCGGGCTTATGACATCCATGATGACCGGAGAAGGAGAAATTGAAGGGAAATCGGTTGTATATGTGGGAACAGATTTTGGTTTTTTAGGAGGATCATTTTGTATGTCCTCGGCAGAAAAGATTTGGCGAGCGGCGGAAATTGCCATAGAAAAAAAAGTGCCTATAATTTTGCAGGTAGCCGGCGGAGGGGCACGCATGCACGAAGGTTGCTCTTCTATGGTTGGGATTCCAAAAGCTCATGTTGCTTTAACAAGGGTAGAACGAGCTGGGATTAATGTCATAACATTGGTTACTGATCCAACTTTAGGTGGCGTTGCCATCGGATATGGCTCAAGGGGAATTCGATTATTTGAAGAACACGCGGGGAATATCGGTTTTTCCGGCAAGCGCGTCATCGAACAATACACCGGACATAAAACCAGTCGGGAATTTCAAATGACGGAATGGCTCAAAGAAAAGGGTCACGTGATACATACATTCAATTTGAAAACACTTCGGGAAACTTTATCTGAGATAATAAAAAGTGTTTGAATGTTCATGTGTTATAGAATATTACCGGACTACAAAAAACTCTTTGCGGTTAAAAAAGAGAAGAGAACCAACCGCTGATTTATAAATCATTCCAAATGAACGAGTTTAATTCCAAGCTCTTCTGCGTGTTCGCGAATGCGTTCGTCCCTGTAAAATTCGCCAAAATAGATTTTCTTAATACCTGAGTTGGTGATCATTTTAAAACAGCTGTAGCACGGTGATGCCGTTACAAATATTTCAGCGCCTTCAATCCGCACACCGTTTGCCGCCGCCTGGACAATCGCATTTGCTTCGGCATGCACGGTTCGGACGCAATGGTTGTTTTCCATTTCGTGTCCGGCTTCATCACAATGCGGAAGCCCGCGAATGCTACCGTTATAACCCGTAGAAAGAATAGTTTTATCACGAACGATAACGGACCCCACATGCTTGCGGTCACAGGTGGAACGTGTGCCCACTTCCTGCGCAATGTTCATGAAATAATGTTCCCAGCTAACTCTGTTTTTCATAATTCTTTTCGATCAAAAATTTTCACTGCTGCACATGCTTCACCATACAAAACATGATCCGCAACTTGGGAAAGTTTAGCAGCTAATATACAATAGGCCCATGTGGGAATGGCCACTTCTGCACAGCCTTTAATCAACACCCGCTCGCCCTCGTATTGCGACCAGTCTGTTTCATCTGCCTGTTTCCGGAATGATTTTTCCTTCAAAATCCCGCCGTCGAGGAAATTATCCATACTGATAGTTACCATAACTTTTTAAATCCGTAGCGCCTTTGCATTACTTAGGATCTTCCAAAATTTTATCCACAGACATATAAGTTGGCTTATTACCCATAAAATAATGATAATCTAAAATAGCATATCCTTCTTGATGGCGCGTTGGACAAGTTGAACACGTTTTTCTTCCGTCTGTCCGATGCCGCAGAATGTCGAGGATTTTATCATCGGATTCTTTTGCACCTGCGACCAGATCTTCGTCAGTCTCGATGTACCAGCGAAGCGTAACAAGATATTTATTTTTATTTATGTCTTCAGATTTTTTCTTAGCCATTTGATGCTCCCTGTCATTTACTCAAATTGTGAACCGCGCAAGTTTACAAATTTTATGGTAAAAAAAAAGCAGTAACCGCAAAGCCCGCCGAGGGAACCGCTTAGGATGAAAAGGGGAAATTGAAACTTTGTGCCCTTATGTAAAACTTTTTTCTCAGCGCTCTATGCATTTAGCCTGTTTCAAGCAAAAATAGATTCAATTTTTTCGAGACTTTCTGCTAACTGATGAATATCTTCCTTTGTGGTGTACATATAAAAACTCGCCCTGCAGGTTGCTGATACGCCGATCTTTTTCATAATCGGTTGTGCGCAATGATGCCCCGCACGGATTGCAATTCCGTCGTTATCGAGAAATTGTGCTACATCGTGTGGATGAATGTTTTCAAGATTAAAACTCAAGGCACCAGCTCTTTTTTTAGATTTTCCATATACAGTAATGGCAGGATTATTTTCAAAAATGCTCAAAGTATAAATGAGCAATTCCTGCTCGTAGTCGTGAATAGTACCCATACCAATTTCATTAAGATAATCAATGGCTGTCCCAAGCCCGATTGTTTGAGCAATATTGGGTGTTCCGGCTTCAAATTTATGCGGAATGTCATTCCAAGTGGAAGATTCCATGGATACGGTTTTAATCATTTCACCGCCGCCAAGGAATGGATCCATTCCTTCTAATAAATCGGGTTTTCCATAGAGCACACCCACGCCGGTTGGCCCTAGCATTTTATGTCCGGAAAAAACAAGAAAGTCGCACCCCAGTTTTTGTACGTCCACTTTTGAGTGTGGAACGCTTTGAGCGGCATCCACCAAAACAACAGCACCGAAAGAATGTGCTTTTTCTACAATTTTTTCAATTGGATTAATAGTGCCAAATACATTTGACTGGTGTGTAATTGCAACAATTTTCGTTTTGTCCGAAATGCAAGATTCCCAATTTTCAAGTTCGCCATTTTTTGTAATCGGAATATATTTGAGATTTGCGTCGGTTTCTTTCGCAATCAATTGCCATGGAACGATATTACTATGGTGCTCCATTTCAGTGATTAGAATTTCGTCACCGTTAGCTAGATTTTTCCTTCCCCATGCATTGGCGACCAAATTAATAGCCTCCGTGGCACTCTTGGTAAAAACAATTGAGCGATGTTCTTTTGAGTTAATAAAGTCCGCTACATTTTCTCTAGCATGTTCAAAAGCTTGTGTTGCTTTATTCCCAATAGAATAAATAGTACGGTGAACATTTGCATTGAATGTTTCATAATATTTTAAGACAGCATTTGTGACATGTTTGGGCGTTTGGCTTGTAGCAGCGTTGTCCAGATAAACGAGGTCCGGATGCACAGAAAAAATCGGGAAATCTTCTCGAATAGATGTGGGATCGAAATTCGAACTCATAACATTCCAAGATGAAGACGAGCTGACTCCGACATCATCATTTGATTCCATGGCGGATCCCAAACTAGTTCTACATGTACTTCTGACACGCCCGAGATGTTCATTATTTTTTGGTTGACTTCCTCTGCAATAATGTGTCCCATTCCACAACCGGGAGCCGTCAGTGTCATTTTTATATTCACCTCAGTGCCACCATCATCTAAGCTGGATATTTCACAGGAATAAATAAGCCCAAGTTCAACAATATTAACCGGAATTTCCGGATCGTAGCAAGTTTTCATTACATCCCAAATACTATCTTCATTTACATTACCATTCGGATTAATGGGAAGCGGTGCGGCCTCTTCCTCTATTTTTTTTCCAATGGCCTCGGCATCTTTTTTATCAATTTGGAATAGGTTTCCGTGATACAGGATTGTGAAATTTCCTCCAAGCGCTTGGGTGATTTGTCCCCGGTCTCCCTTTTTTAAGGTAGCCTTCGTTCCCATAGGGACTTGAGTGGCATCAACATCGCGAAGTAGAGTTACATATTCGTTTTTGTCATTAAACATTATTTATTCAGTAGTAACTGTTTCGTTGGATTTATCAAGAATATTTTTCAAAGTATGCCATGCGAGGCTTGCGCATTTCACCCGCGCAGGATATTGATGAACGCCAGCCATTACGGCTAGTTTTCCCATAGATTCAATTTCGCCTTTGCCGGTTGTGACCAATTCATGAAACTGGTGAAATAATTTTTCAGCTTCCTGCGTCGTTTTGTCTTTAATAATCTCTGTCATAATGGATGAAGACGCTTTGAAAATGGCGCATCCCGATCCTTCAAAATGAATGTCCACAATCCTGTCACTTTCCAAATGTGCATACAGTTTCAATCGGTCACCACAAAGAGGATTGATCCCTTCAAGTTCGTGGGTTGTGGTTTCCAAAGGACCAAAGTTTCTGGGACTCTGATTATGATCCAAAATGACTTCCTGATATAGTTCACGAATATCTTCCATCACATTTTATTTTTCTGTTTATCTAACCAATCATTCAAAAGGTTATCCAGATATTCCTGTGTTGCCTTGTCTTGGATATTTTGGATGACCTCACGAGCGAATCCATTTATCAAAAGTAATCGAGCTTCATTTTTATTTAATCCACGGCTTTGAAGATAAAAAATTGCCTCAGGGTCCATTTGTCCGGAAGTAGAACCGTGGGCGCATTTGACATCATTTGCATAGATTTCTAACTGTGGATTTGAATTCATCAAAGCTGATTCGGATAAAAGTAGATTTTTATTGGTTTGAATTGCGTCTGTTTTTTGAGAATCCGGGCTCACAACAATTCGTCCATTAAATGCGCCGGAGGATGAATCCGATAAAATATATTTGAAAAGCTGACGGCTTACGCATTGAGGCTGATCATGATCCATAGTGACAAAATGATCTAAATGTTGCATTTCATTGGATAAACAAAGCCCGTTCAAATTGGCTTCTGATCCTTCGCCGTTAAGGCTTACGGAAATATCCTGACGGTATAATTTAGAACCTGAAGCAAAATGCATTCCATGTAAACTCGCATCTGATTCTAACTGGTAGTGGGTTGATGCAACATGTGTGGCGTTAATCCCGTCCTCTTGGATACGGATATGATTTAGCCGAGCATTATTTGCTAGAGAAAATTCTGTAACGATATTTTGAAAATATTCGGTTTTGCATTTTCCAATATAATGTTCGATTATGGTAGCTTCAGAATTGCTTCCTGTTTTTACTCTTACTCTAGGATGAGTCATTTGCAAATCTGAAATATCTGTAGTTTGGAATAGAATGTGGATGGGTTTTTCTAAAATGATCCCTTTGGGAATTTCAATTAAGATTTTAGAACTCATTAATGCTGTATTCAATGCGTGAAACGGATTCTCATTTGTATTCAACTTGCTCAATATTTCTGATGATTCCTCAGCCGATATATCCATTATTGTCCGTACAATTATGCTATCCGGGAAGGATGACATTTGTTTTTGAAAGAAGTCGTTTACAAACACGATTTTATTGAAATCGCTGGTAATTGGGATGGACTCTGGGATGGTTGATGGAAAAGCATTTTCTTTTGGCAAACGAAAATGAGCGGATTCAAGTTTGGAAAAATCAGAATATTGCCAAGCTTCCCAAGAGCGTTTTGGCAGACCAAGTTCATTGAATTGATCTAAGCCTTTTTGTCGAAGCGCTTTCGATTCTGCCGTTTCATTTTCTCGGTGGTTTGCAAAAAATTCAAATTCAGATAAAAAGGAATTCATGCAGATTTTTCCTCCAACCAGGAATATCCTTTTTCCTCTAGTTTTTGCGCCAAGTTTGCTCCACCCGATCTAACAATTTCCCCATCCATTAATACATGAATTTTGTCAATATCCATATATTCCAGAATACGTTGGTAATGTGTAATGACCACAATTGCTCGATCTTTGTTTCGGTAATTATTTACACCTTCAGCAACAATTTTCAGCGCGTCTATATCAAGTCCAGAATCTGTTTCATCTAAAATGGAAAGGGTTGGATCCAGCGTCAGCATTTGGAGAATTTCATTCCGCTTTTTTTCACCGCCTGAAAATCCATCATTCACCGCCCGCGATAAATAATTTTCATCCATTCCAACTAGTTTTAGTTTTTCACGGATGAGTGTTAAAAATTCCATTGCGTCTAATTCGGGTTTCCCAAGGTACTTTAATTTTGCATTAAGCGCCGCTTTCAAAAAGTATGTTGTATTGACGCCGGGAATGACAACGGGATATTGAAAAGAAAGGAAAACTCCTTCCAAGGCGCGGTGTTCCGGTGACCAATCTGCTATGTCCTCGCCTTTGTACAGAATTTTCCCTTGGGTAATTGTATAAGTATCACGTCCAGCAATCACTTGCGAAAGGGTGCTTTTCCCGGAACCGTTTCTGCCCATAATGGCGTGTAACTCACCGGCATTTACCGATAGGTTGATTCCTTTGAGAATTTCTTTTTCATCTACACTGGCATGTAGATTTTTTATTTCAAGCATCGAAGAAAAATTCCTTAGTTATTTATATCTGCTTTAAAAATGTTAGTTTGTCTAGGGTTTTCTACATTTCGGTTAGACGCAAACACGAGCTGCTTTCCATCATTTGAAAAGACTGGGAATGAATCAAATGTAGTATTGGTAGTCAAACGTTCTAATTTTTTTGTGCGAATATTTATAATATAAATTTCAAAATTATGACCAAATGTGTTGTACTCGGTATTCCAATCGTCCATGTTAGAAGAGAACACAATGTGGTTTCCATCGGGATGCCAAGAAGGCGCCCAATTGGTTGCATCATTGTTTGTGAGTCTTACTTTATTAGAACCGTCTCTATTCGCAACATAAATATCTAATGGAACGGCATCGATATATTTCTTACTCAAATTTTCACTCCATTGTTCAGTTTCTTTTGGAGTAGATGGATACCATCCTCGCCATACTATTTGTTCCCCATTCGGTGAGTAGAATGCGCCACCGTCATATCCAAAATCATGAGTAATGCGCGTAAGTTCTGATCCATCATAATTTATTTCGTATAAATCGATGTCACCATTTCTCATAGATGTAAATATGATTTTTTCTTCGGTTGGATGTACAGTTGATTCCGCGTTGTAACCAGGGACGTGTGTGAGTTGTTTCAATCCTTCATTAGTATTATAGCTGAAAATCTCAAAATTGCGTAACGGCCAAATATATTTATGTGGATTTGGATGTTTATAAACATCGGGGCAGTCAGGGCCATCTGCAAGAGTAGAAGAAAAGAATATCGTTTGATCATCCAGAGAATAATATGCACATGTAAATGCGCCATCCGTTTGAACTAATGGGACAATATTTTCTCCGGTAGATGTCATTGTATAAATTTTATCACATTCATTTCCATTGCGCTTGGATTGAAATACCAAATGTGAACCATCCGTTGAAAAATAGGCTTCTCCATTGTCTCCGGAAAAAGTCAACTGTGTGATTTCCCCAAGCGTGAAAGTATCGGAATTGGAGCACCCGGAAATGAGCAATATTATCCCAAGGTACCCGCTCAAAAAATTCGGATACCATGTTTGATTGTTGGTTATTTCTTTTTTCATATTAAAATGGCACCTTTTGTATTATTTCGTGTTTACCTCGTAAGACTTTTACATCAATTTCATCACCTTGTTTAATCTCCGTCAGCCTCTGCATATATTCATAAATATCATCAACGGATTTACCATTCATTTCAATAATAATATCTCCGTCCAGCAATCCACCTTTTTCGGCAGGTTTATCTTTTAGAATGGCATCGATACGCAATCCTTTTGTTTCCGAATAGGTATAATCCGGCATAATTCCCAGTGAAACTTTAAATCGTTGACGTTCTTCTCTTTTTTTCGGCCCCGCTTCTTGAAAAACAAAACGATCATTCATAGTTGCATATTGAATTGCTACTGAAAAGACTAATTCTAAAACGGATTGCATGCCGATATAATTAATTTTATCGGCATCATCTGTTGGAGTGTGATAATCACTGTGAGACCCGGTAAAGAAGAACAATACAGGTACATCGTTTACATAAAAGCTGGAATGATCAGAAGGTCCATATCCTTCGGGTGAAAATGAATGTTGGATATGTTGAGACTTGAGAATTTCTTCAAGAGATTTCTCCAGATCGATGGCGGTTTGGGTTCCGCTTATACTAATTTTTTGTTCTGTTTCATCTAAACGCCCAACCATATCCATATTTATCATAATTTGAATTTTACTTTTATCAATCAAATTACTTTTCACAAAATATTTTGATCCCAAAAGCCCCATTTCTTCCGATCCGAATGCTATAAATATCACACTTCGTTTATTAAGTTTTTCTTTTGAAAATTTTTCAGCCAATTCGATTAAAACAGAAGTCCCAGACGCATTATCATCCGCTCCATTGTGAATTTCATTTTCATCAGGCCTGCGAGATCCGGAATGGTGACCGCCATAGCCGAGATGGTCATAATGAGCGCCAAGAACAATATATTCATCCTGCAATAACTCATCAGTTCCGGGTAGAAATCCAATGACATTTTGTGTTTGAACGTTAGTATAAACCACATCAGTTGTTACAGAAACAAGTTGATTGACTTCAATGGCATTAATTATGTTTTCATCAGAATTCAGTTCGACCTCTAATGATGCAATTGTTTTATGAGATTCTTTTAATACTGAATCTACAAGGTGTCTTCGTACATGAATTATTGGAAGGCTAATCGCCGAGGAACCTTGTTCATATTGCATTGGAATCAGTTCATCTTTTTCATCAAACTCTACTCCGGAAACAAATATAACTCCGGCTGCTTGATGATCTTTTGCCACGGTAATTTTTTGTCGAATTGAACTATAAGCGTTGTATTCTCCATGCGGGTTATTTCCATCGGGTGACCCCCTCAAGATTAAAACCCATTTCCCTGAGACATCCATGTTCGAATAATCATTCCGGGATAGACTGTCGGTATTAAAATCAAAACCGTAACCAACAAACGTTACCGGTGCTTGAAGAGAGCTGCTTTGCGAATATGAAATAGGAATAAAATCTTTTTCCACTTCGTAAGATGATTCCCCAATTTGCATTGAGTTTGATTCCCCCAAAGAAACATCAGTTGTGACTTCAAAATATTGGAAACCAGCTTCACCTAATAATGTTAATCCCGATTTGATGAATTTGTTTTTGACATAATTTGCTGCCAACATTCCTCCGTCTGTGCCGGGGAAGCGTCCTTCGAGATTATCCGATGCTAAAAATTGAACATGAGATTCAAGTTCATTGGATGTAATTGCAAGGGAAGGCCCTGCACAATAAAATTGTATCAGCACTGCAAAACTGAAAAAGATAAACGATTTAATTCGAAACATTATTTTTAGTATCCTTTCTTGTTATTATTATTGTATTCAATCTTGGAGGAATTTTATCCCACCGATCCTTCAAGACTAACTTCCATAAGTTTTTGTGCTTCTACGGCAAATTCCATTGGCAATTCTCTAAAGACTTCTTTACAGAATCCGTTTACAATCATCGAAACCGCATCTTCTGTGGAAATTCCGCGTTGGTTTGCATAAAAAAGTTGGTCCTCGCCAATGGTTGATGTGGATGCTTCGTGTTCCATTTGGGCGGTCGGATTACGAACATCTATATAGGGAAAAGTATGTGCTCCGCATTTATCTCCGATTAAAATAGAATCGCATTGAGAATAATTGCGAGCGTTCTCTGCATTCTTCATAATTTTCACTGAACCGCGATAAGTGTTTTGTCCCTGACCTGCGGAAATACCTTTTGAAATAATGGTGCTTTTGGTATTCTTTCCTATATGGATCATTTTAGTTCCGGTGTCTGCTTGCTGAAAATTATTTGCCAAAGCTACAGAATAAAATTCGCCGACTGCATTATTGCCCTTTAAAATGACACTTGGATATTTCCAAGTAATGGCAGATCCGGTTTCTACCTGTGTCCATGTGATTCTTGCATTATCTTCGAGACAAGTACCGCGCTTTGTCACAAAATTATAAATACCACCCTTGCCTGTTTTTGGATCTCCGGGGTACCAGTTTTGAACTGTCGAATATTTGATGGTTGCATCTTTGTGGGCGATGAGTTCCACAACAGCAGCGTGAAGCTGATTTTCGTCTCGCATCGGCGCTGTGCATCCTTCAAGATAACTAACCTGGCTCCCTTCATCGGCAATAATGAGTGTGCGTTCAAATTGCCCTGTATTTAATGCGTTGATACGAAAGTAGGTACTGAGTTCCATAGGGCATTTGACGCCTTTTGGGATGTAAACAAAACTTCCATCAGAAAATACCGCCGAGTTAAGAGCCGCGAAAAAATTATCGGTATGCGGAACAACAGACCCTAAATATTTTTTTATCAATTCAGGATGCTGTCGTACTGCTTCGGAAAAAGGACAGAAAATGACTCCATGTTTTTTTAATTCTGATTTGAAAGTAGTGGCGACAGAAACAGAATCGAATACGGCATCTACCGCAACACCGGCAAGTTGTTTTTGCTCTTCTAAAGGAATACCGAGTTTTTCATACGTTTTAAGAAGTTCGGGATCCACATCATCCAAACTTTCGTATTTGGGCTTATCTTTTGGCGCGGAATAATAACTGATTGCCTGATAATCAATGGGATTATAGGTCACTTTAGCCCAATTTGGTTCTTCCATTTTCATCCAATGGCGAAATGCTTTTAGTCTCCATTCGAGCAAAAATTCCGGTTCTTGTTTAATATCAGATATTTTTTTAATGACATTTTCATCTAACCCAGGCAGAAAAGTATCTTGCTCGATTTCTGTCGTAAAACCGTATTGATAGTCTTGGTTGACGGCTTTATCTAATATGTTTTGATTCATTGTCATGTTTTTATGCAGAGAAACTCGTTCCGCAACCACAAGTTCTTTCTGCATTTGGATTTTTAATCTGAAAACCGCCAGAAAGCATATCGTTTGAAAAATCTATTACAACCCCTTTAAGGTAGAGGTAGCTTTTTAAATCACAGTAAATGGTTACGCCGTTGCTTTCAAATACCTTGTCGAATTCTTTTTGCTCTGATTCGAAAGACATATTGTAGCTCATCCCGGAACACCCGCCGCCAACCACAGAGAGCCTAAGCGCGTGCCCGGGTTTTTCTTCTGATTCCATCACTGCTTTTAGTCGCTTTGCCGCTTTGTCGGTTATAACAATCTCTGCATTAGTATAATTTTTGGCAATTTGATTTTTTGTTTTTTCCATTATTCCCACTCCGTATTAATGTTAGATGTTTCACCAGTTTGTCCCGTCGAAGGACTAGGCGAAAATCCAAGTTTATTTTTTGCTTCCTCACTCATCATCTTCGGTTCCCATGGCGGATCAAATGTTACTCGGACAAATGCTTGATTAATACCGTCGTTTGCTTCGAGTTTGGTGCGAATATCTTCCGCCATATGCTGCCCCATTGAACATCCGGGAGTGGTAAGCGACATAACAATATTTACGTCAGATTGAGCACCTTCGTAATTATCCTGAATGTCGATTTCATAAATAAGTCCAAGACTCCATAGGTCCACGGGAATTTCAGGATCGTAACATTGTTTTAATACTTCAATTACATTCTCTTTTGTGATTTTGGCCATGATGTCTTCCTTTTAAATTAGACGGATGTAATTTCCCTTACGGTCATGTTTGAAAACATTTTTCGTAGGCTGTCATTAATTTTTTGAATGGGAGAACGGATTGTACAACAATCTATTTGAACACACCCTGAATCAAAATAGCAATCCATTAATCCTAATGGCCCTTCAACCTTTTCGAAAAATTCAGTTAGGGTGATTTTATTTAAATCTGCTTTAATGCGATAACCGCCATGAGGGCCTTTCACCGCATCTACAATTTTTTCTCGTGCCATAAGCTGCATAGTTTTTGCTAGAATTTCATTTGGAATAGCGTACCGATCGGCAATATCTGATGCAGATGTTACTGTGCCAAATTCTTTTGCTTGCATGTGTCTCAGAGCTAAAAGAGCGTATTCAATTTTTCGTGTAATTTTAAGCATAATTTTTCCTATTTATTCAAGGTTAGCAATTTACCCAATCAAAAAAATATAGACCAAGACTTATTTACGACTAATATAGTCGGATTAGTATGAATTCATGGTAGTTTTTGTAGAACCTCAGCATATGAAGAAAACTCCAAGAAATTTTTTTCATTGGATAGCTTGAGTGGTATTATTATTTAGTGTATATTTCTTAGCTCGAAACGAAATAAATATAGGAATAATAATGGCAAAAGCTGGAAGATCTATTAACGAATCAAATCGCAGTCTCAGTCAATATTTGGAAGAGATTGGAAAATACGAACCGCTTCATCCGGATCGCGAAGTGGAATTGGCAATTCGAATCAAAAAGGATGATCGCCTTGCGCTCAAAGAAATGGTTGAATCGAACCTGCGATTTGTCGTGTCAGTTGCAAAAGATTATCAGGGGCAGGGTCTCCCATTAACTGACCTTATTAATGAAGGGAATCTGGGTCTAATTAAAGCTGCCGGAAGATTCGATGAAACAAGAGGATTTAAATTTATTTCTTACGCTGTATGGTGGATCCGCCAATCTATTTTGCAGGCACTTGCTGAACATTCAAGAATTGTACGTCTTCCGCTTAACCGTGTAGGAACTATTTCTAAGATTACTAAGACCGCAGAGAAGCTTGAAGCAGAGGTTGAGCGTGCACCACGTGATAATGAAATTGGGCGAATGCTGGAAATGACGAGTGATGAAGTTGTAGATGCAATGCGAATTTCCCGGCGTCATCAATCGCTAAATGAACCTTTTCGCGATGGAGAAAAAAATTCACTTCTAGATGTAATTGAAGATGATGGCGAAACACCGCCAGATGATTTATTGATGAGCGAATCGCTCAAAGATGAAATCCGTCAATCCCTAGCTACGTTAAAGGACAGGGAGAAGATGGTTATAAAAATGTATTTTGGAATTGATCGGGATTATGCGCTGACTCTGAATGAGATTGGAGAAGAATTCAGTCTCACTCGCGAACGGGTCCGCCAGATCAAGGAGAAGGCAATAAGACGCCTTCGTCATCGATCCCGCAGTAAATCACTAAGAACCTATTTAGGGTAAACCAATTGACAGGAGGTGAATGAATTGGTTGAAATTCAAGTAAGAGATGGAGAACCGCTGGAACGTGCGCTGAGACGTTTTAAGAAAAAATGGGAACGCGCAGGTGTTCTCAGAGAGGTTAGACGCAAAGCGTTTTTCGTTAAACCGAGTGATGAAAAAAGGGAAATCCGGAAAAAAAGTATCCGAAGAATTTCTCGGCTTAATCGGCTTAAAAGACGATAAATCGAACGAAACATTTTTCCGAAAAGGCTCGTAGTATTTTACGAGCCTTTTTTATTTTAACCTTATGATAAATCGAAGTATATCAGGAATTCGAGGGCTCGCAGATTCAGATCTGTCCCGCGAATTTATTAAATCCGCAGCCTCTGGCGCTCACCAACTCCTGAATCCGGGAGTGATATTTGTTGGCCGAGATCCAAGACCTTCCGGATCGGATATTTCTGATTACTTCATCCAGACATTATTATCTTTCGGAAGGGATGTAATTGAAGTTGGTATTGCACCCACACCCACTATTCAGTTTATGACAGCTTCCACGGATGCTGCCGGCGGAATTGTTGTTACCGCAAGTCACAATCCATCTGAATGGAATGGCCTAAAATTTATAACCAAAGACGGTACATTTTTTGATTCAGAATTGTGCGGTAGATTATTTCAATTAATGGATACTGGAATTTCAATTCCTAAGGCACAAGACAGAGGTTTACACCTTCCTGATCAAAATTCAATTCAACGTCATATTATTCACATAGTAAGTCTCAAATGTATTAATACAAAAGCGATTCGTAGTCGGAATTATAAAATTGTTGTAGATGCGGTAAATGGCGCAGGTTCAGAAGCAATTCCTCATTTGCTGGAATCATTAGGATGTGAAGTCATTCGCCTGAATTGTGAAACCGATCTTGATTTTCCGCGATCGCCTGAACCACTCCCCAAAAATATTACAGATCTTTGTTCGGCAGTCATTGAGTCTGGAGCAGATGCTGGTTTTGCATTAGATCCTGACGGGGACCGATTAGCTATTGTTTCCGACAAAGGAATCCCATTGAGTGAAGAGTACACATTGGTCATGGCAGCGGACGGATATCTTGCCGAAAATAGTTCAAATAAATATATTGTTACTAATTTATCGACCACGCTTGCTCTTGAAAAGATAGCTGACCAACATGGAAGTATGGTAAAAAGAACTCCGATTGGTGAAATTCATGTTGTCAATAAAATGAAAGAATTGGAATCAGAGTTAGGTGGGGAAGGGAATGGTGGTGTCATTCTTTCCGAAAATCATTATGGTCGAGATGCACTAGTTGCGTCTGCTTTGGTGCTACACCGAATGACACAAACCGATAAGCCATTAAGTGAATGGTTTCAATCGCTTCCTCAATTTAAGATGGTAAAAGATCGGATTGAATTGGGTGATTTCAATCCTGAGGAACTTTTTACAAAAGCAAAAATTGTTTTTAAGAATGCAATAATTGACTCTCAAGATGGATTAAAGTTCACTTGGGATGATCGATGGATTCACATTAGAATATCCAATACTGAACCTATTATGCGAATTTATTCTGAAGGTCCAACAAAAGAGATCGCCCAAAATCTTGCGAATAAAGTCAAAGATATTATTTAATGAAGTCGTGCAGGCAAAATAGGCTAAATTTCTGGTATGTTTTGATGAATTGATTATGGAAACTTTTATTAACCGAATTGATCAAGTGGGTGCACAGGAAAGAGTTTCAAGGCTTTTTTCTCGAAGTGTCAAAAAAGAATCAAAAATGGATGCTTTAAAAACTGTTTTAAGCATGATCGATTTGACGACGCTGGAAGGGAAAGATTCCCCGGGAAAAGTAAAACAGTTATGCTACAAAGCGGCTCATTTACATGATCAATTTTCAGGTTTGCCATCCGTAGCGGCTATTTGTGTTTATCCCACTATGGTGCCCGTTGCAAAAAAAGCATTAGAAAATACAGATATAAATGTTGCGTCTGTTGCAACGGCTTTTCCAGCGGGAATGGCATCTCTTGAATATAAATTGGAGGAAGTAAAGAAGGTCGTTGCTGATGGAGCCGATGAAGTGGATATGGTCATTTCCAGAGGAAAATTTCTTCGGGGGGAATACACGTATGTAGCAGATGAAATATCAGCTGTAAAAGAAGCCTGCGGAAAGGCACATTTAAAGGTCATTTTAGAGACAGGCGAATTGGTAACATTGGATAATGTTCGTTTAGCCAGCGATATTGCCATGGCAGCTGGAGCTGATTTCATCAAAACATCCACAGGAAAAGTATCACCAGCGGCTACACCTCCCGTGGTACTTATTATGTTAGAAGCGATTCGTGATTATTACAAAAAAACAGGTAAAAAAATAGGCATGAAACCGGCTGGAGGAATTAGTAAAGCTAAATTGGCCATTCAATATTTGGTAATGATAAAAGAAACATTAGGGCAGGATTGGCTGCATGCTGACTTATTTCGATTTGGCGCCAGTTCTTTAGCAAACGATGTGTTGATGCAAATTGTTAAGCAATCAACCGGCGTTTATCAATCCGCAAATTATTTCTCAATGGATTAAGGTAAATCAAACATGGGTAAAAAAAGTAAAAATACAGATACAAAACCAGATTGGTCATATAGTCCCGCTCTGGAAAGTACAGATCATGTTCAGATTAATAAGAAAAACGATCTGTTTATTGATGGAAAATTCATTACGCCGATAAAGGGAAAATATTTTGAAACAATAAATCCTGCGAATGAAGAAAAGTTGGCTGATGTAGCTGAAGCGGATCAATCGGATGTAGATAAAGCTGTCAAAGCGGCAAGAACTGCATACGATAAAGTCTGGTCAAAAATGGATCCTGCTGAACGGGGAAAATATATTTATCGTATTGCACGCTTGATTCAAGAACGCGCCAGAGAATTTTCAGTTATTGAATCCATAGATGGGGGAAAACCCATTTGTGAATCCAGAGATATTGATATTCCTTTGGTGTCGGCTCATTTCTTTTATTATGCAGGCTGGGCGGATAAACTAGAATATGCATTCCCTGGAAAAATGGCAAAACCCATCGGTGTGGCCGGACAAATTATTCCATGGAACTTCCCTTTATTAATGGCCGCATGGAAAATTGCACCTGCATTAGCGACGGGGAATACAGTTATTTTAAAACCAGCTGAAACAACGCCATTAACGGCTATGAAATTAGCGGAAATAATTCAAGAGGCAGATTTACCGCCCGGTGTTGTGAATATTATTAATGGTGCTGGAAAAACAGGACAGTCTTTAGTCGAACATCCTGACATAAATAAAATCGCCTTTACGGGATCGACAGATGTAGGAAAATCGATAATGAAATCAGTTGCAGGCACAGGTAAGCGATATACCTTGGAGCTGGGTGGAAAAGCAGCAAATATTATTTTCGAAGATGCAGCAATAGATCAGGCTGTTGAAGGCATTATTGATGGTATCTTTTTTAATCAAGGACATGTGTGTTGCGCTGGTTCCCGGCTGTTTGTTCAAGAAAGTGTGGCTGAAACGGTCATATCAAAATTGAAAGACAGGATGGAATCATTAATTGTAGGTGATCCTCTGGACAAAAATACAGATATCGGCGCCATCAATTCAAAAATGCAATTAGATAAAATTAAAATGTATGTGGATATTGGTCAAAAAGAAGGTGCTTCAATTCACCAATCATCGTGTAGTTTACCGGAAAAAGGATATTGGCATGCGCCGACAATTTTTACAGATGTAAGCCAATCTCATCGCATTGTGCAGGAAGAGATTTTTGGCCCTGTGTTGGCGATTCAAACATTCAGAACGGTAGATGAAGTCATCACCAAGGCGAATAATACGCCCTACGGACTTTCCGGCGGTGTGTGGACAGATAAAGGATCAAAAATATTTCAAGTATCCAAAGCCATTCGATCCGGTGTATTATGGGCGAATACGTTCAATAAATTTGATCCAACATCACCATTCGGTGGATATAAAGAAAGCGGCATGGGTCGAGAAGGTGGATTAGAAGGGTTAATGCCTTATGTTAATCTGGTATAGTGGGAGAATAAATGAAGAGTAAACGAGAAGAAATAAAAAAAACGTACAAATTATATATTGGTGGAAAATTCCCCAGAACGGAATCGGGACGTTATATTAAATGGACGGATCAAAAACAATCGACTCAAGTGAATATTTGCCGAGGATCACGAAAAGATTTTAGAAATGCCGTGGTTGCAGCGAGAGAAGCGTTATGCGGATGGGCTAACCGAACAGCTTACAATCGCAGTCAGATTCTATATAGAATAGGAGAAATGCTGGAAGGAAGACGAAGCCAGTTTTTGGACGAATTGATTCTTCAGGGTTCGTCCAAAAAAGAAGCAGAAAATGAAATCAACCAATCCATTGACAGATTAATATACTATGCGGGCTGGGCGGATAAATATCAGCAAATATTTAGCAGGGTAAATCCTGTGGCTCTGCCCTATTTCAATTTTTCCTATCCAGAACCGACAGGAGTGGTTTCAGCCATCGCACCGAATGAGTCATCTTTAATCGGGTTGGTCTCAGTTGTTGCGCCCATCATTGCTGGTGGGAATACGGTTGTTGCATTGGCATCAGAAGAAAATCCTCTGTGTGCCATTACATTTGCAGAAGTGCTACACACGTCAGACGTCCCCGGTGGCGTGGTGAATATTTTAACAGGACATCGATCAGAATTGTTAGAACAATTTTCGTCTCATATGGATGTGAATGCAATTGTGTATTGCGGGAATGCATCAGAAGAAATCAAGCTCGTTCAGGAAAATGCAGCGTTAAACGTAAAACGGCCGATTGTTTATTCTAACGAAAATTGGCTTGACAAAAATACGCAGGATCCATATCGAATTTTGAATACGTTAGAAACGAAAACAACATGGCATCCGGTAGGGGTATGAGTAAAACAGTCGATTATATTCAATCAAAATCTCAAGGAATAAATCCTAAAGTTGGCATTATTTTAGGTTCCGGTTTAGGATCTTTCGTGGATGTTTTGGAAAATCCTGTTTCATTATCCTATGATGAATTAGGTGGATTTCCTGATGCGGGCGTTTCCGGGCATGAGGGAAAACTTCATTTAGGAAAAATCAACCATACCGAAATAGTTGTTCTTCAAGGACGAGCTCACTATTATGAATCAGGTGTTGTGGATGCTATGAAAGTTCCCATTCGTACATTGGCTGGACTTGGGTGTGAATCACTGATTTTGACCAATGCCGCCGGGAGTCTAATGGAAGCAGCCCAGTCGGGAAGCGTAATGGCATTAACAGATCATATCAATTTTACAGGTGTAAATCCATTGTTTGGCGAAGAAAGCAATAATCGATTTATGGATATGGCTGACGCCTATAATTCGGAAATGCGTTCAAAATTTCTAAATATTGCCGATAATGAAAATATTAAACTTCACGAAGGTGTTTATATTTGGTTTTGCGGTCCCAGTTTTGAAACACCGGCAGAAATTCGAGCAGCGAAAATGATGGGTGCAGATGCAGTGGGTATGTCCACAGTTCCGGAAGTAATATTAGCACGTCATGCCGGAATGAAAGTGGCTGCATTGTCTGTAATGACAAATATGGCAGCTGGTATGAGCGATGAAGCTTTGAACCATGAATTAACAATGAAAAATGCCGATAAAGGGATTCAAGACTTGAAAACATTGCTAGTTCGTTTTTTAGAATTGTATTCATAAAAATCGTTTTTACCCCGAGATTCTTATACTGTATTTATATTTTGTAACATAATGAAATGAACGAAAATCCCCTAAAAAAAGGTAGCGAGCATACTCTTTTGATTGAGTCTCTTGCGTTTGGCGGGAAGGGAATTGCCAAAGTGGACGGCTTTGTTGTGTTTGTCAAAAATGCTATTCCCGGACAAAAACTTCGTGCGCTGATATATAAAAAACGAAAAGGTTTTTCTGAAGCACGCCCACTAGAAGTACTAGAAGAATCATCGTTCAAAGTTGAACCCCCTTGCGAACATTTTGCACATTGTGGTGGATGTACATTTCAGCAGTTGGAATATGATGAACAGATAAAACAAAAAATACGACAGGTTGAAGATTTATTCAGGCGTCAGGCCGGAATTGTTGACTTTACGGTAGACGAAGTGATTGTCGCAAAAGAGCAATATTATTACAGGAATAAAATGGAATTTTCTTTTTCCAATCGTCGCTGGGTTTTAAATGATGAAAGGGAAGACGTTAAGTCAGATTTTGCACTTGGCCTTCACATCCCCGGCAGGTACGATAAAATTCTCACAATATCTGAATGTCATATACAACAACAGCTTGGAAACGAAATATTGAATCTTGTGAGAAAAATTGCAATAGATCAAAATTTGAAACCGTACGACGTTAAAACGCACATCGGATTTTTACGGCACCTCGTACTTCGGTTTGGAATAAATACCGGTGATGTAATGGTCAATTTGGTCACAAGTTATGAAAATACCGACTTACTAAATTCTATGGTTGAATCACTAACGCAATCGTTTCCACAAATAACATCTATAGTAAATAATGTAAATACGCGTAAGAGTGATACCGCCTACGGCGAGGAAGAAATATTGCTTTTTGGCATTCCTTCTATAGAAGAAAAACTCGGTGACCTATCTTTCGAAATATCTTCTAATTCGTTTTTCCAAACTAACACCAAACAGGCAGAAAATCTTTATGAGGTTGTCTCGAAAGGATGCGGTTTGACGGGGAAGGAAATAGTCTATGATCTCTATTGTGGAACTGGTTCCATTTCCCTCTTTTTAGCGCGAAAGGCCAAAGAAGTTCACGGGTTTGAATGGATTGTTTCTTCTGTAGAAGATGCTACAAGGAATGCGATTTGCAACGGAGTTGGAAACGCATATTTTCATAAAGCAAATCTTGACCGTCCACTTAATCTAAAAATAGGATTGCCTGAGCCGGACATCATTGTGCTAGATCCACCGAGAGCGGGTGTGAATCAAAAAACTCTTCAGTTTGTTTCTGAATCTTCAGCAAAAATAATTATTTACGTTTCCTGTAACCCATCTACCCAAGCTCGAGATGTTGTTTATTTAAGGGAAAATGGATTTGACTTATCGAATCTTACCCTGGTTGATATGTTCCCTCATACACCTCACATTGAAACAGTTTCTGTCCTAGAAAGATTATGAGTATTCACCCTACACAATTACCCCTAAAAACCTTAAATTATTCTTATGACACTTTGGCTTCGAACTCTTTTTCGCAACAGTTTTTTTCAAGTTTTCGCCGGTATTATTGTCGTGATGATACTTGGAGGCGCTGTTGTAAGGTTTCTAGAACCGGGGAGTATAACCCAAGAAAACAACCCATTTTGGTGGGCGATAGTAACCATGACCACCGTTGGATATGGAGATTACTCTCCAGAAACTCCCGCAGGAAGGTTTGTAGCGGTTCTCATCATGTTTGCCGGAATATCTCTAGTTTCACTTTTAACTGCGACGATATCATCCATATTTGTCGCAAAAAAAATTCGGGAGGGTAAAGGATTGGAAAAATTAGATATTACAAACCACATCATTCTCTGTGGATGGAATCCAAACGCTGATAGAATACTCGATTCCATTGGTCATTTAGCGGGCAAAGTAAAACAGGAAGTGGTTATGATCAATGACCTGAATGAAGATGCAATAAATACAATTAAAAATAAATATCCTCAATTAAAACTCTATTTTGTGTCCGGCGATTTTACGCAAGAACAAATCCTAGGAAGAGCCAACTTAAAAGATGCTACCACGGTTATCATCATTCCGCATGCAGTTGATTCCTCGGTGAGTAGCCCTGATGAAAAAACTATTTTTGCAACTTTAACGATTAAAAGCATTGATTCGAAAATAAGGGTTGTTGCTTACCTTGTTGATCGTGACAACCTCACCCACCTTCAGCGAGCCAATGCCGATGAAGTTGTACTAAGTGATGATTTTGGTGCTTTTATGCTTGCGTCTCATGTGATGGATCCCGGTGTTCCACAGGCTGTAAGCAAACTCATGGATAGTCGATCCGCATCACGATTTAAACGGGTTGATATTCCTTCCGAATTTGTCGGAAAAACTTATGACAGTCTTTTTTCACATTTCAAGGATCATTCTGGTTCAATATTAATAGGTGTTTTTTCCGAAGAAGAGAATCTTGGTATCGGTGCTATATTATCTTCGGATCCTTCGTCGTTAGATGCATTTATTGAACGAAAATTGAAGGAAGGTGGAATATCCCTTCAGGAAGAAAGTAAAATTAACGTGATCATTAATCCAAAACAGGAATATTTGATTAACGAAAATGAACGAGCTATCATAATTCCGTGAGGTGAATATGGGATCAATAGAATTAAAAGATTTCACTATTTTTTCTGGTTTTTCTCCAGAAGAATTAGAAACATTTAACCCCGTAATAAAACAGGTAAATGTTCCTGCCGGGGGGCAATTAATCCGAGAAGGAGATGTGGGTGACAGTATTTATCTTTTGCAGTCTGGAGAAGTCGAAATTAATCAAGCCTTAACGCTTTCAATGAATAAAAATGAATCTGATAATCGGGAAAAAGCAATTATAAAACTTTCAAGTGACCTCAAACCACTATTTGGAGAAATGTCTCTTTTCCATGAAGGTGATCGTCGCACCGCTAATGTGAAGGCACTTTCGGATTGTACTCTTTCACAAATAATGAAAAATGATTTATTTGAGATTTGTGAAACCCATCCAACAATAGGATACAAGATCATGAAAAATCTGGGCGGTGTCCTATCCGGGAACCTTGTAAAAGCAAACCAAAATGTTCTCAAACTAACCACTGCTTTCAGTTTGATTTTGGAACGTTGATACTTCAAACATTAATGACAGAATCTACCCTCTCAAAAAAATATTCTTGGGAATCTATCGAGGATAAATGGTATCAACATTGGATGGACGCCGGCTATTTTCGTGCGAAAACGGACTCTAAAAAACCACCTTATACAATTGTAATTCCTCCTCCTAATGTGACGGGGGTACTCACTATGGGACACGTGTTAAACAACACCATCCAAGATATTCTTATTCGTAAAGCGCGGATGGAAGGGAAAAATGCTTGTTGGATCCCCGGAACCGATCACGCTTCCATCGCTACCGAAGGGAAAGTTGTCGATAAACTCAAAAATGAAGGAATATCCAAAGACGATTTATCTCGGGATGAATTTCTAAAATATGCTTGGGATTGGAAAGAAGAATACGGTGGAATTATCATTCGTCAGCTCAAAAAACTCGGCTGTTCGTACGACTGGGAACGAGAGCGATTCACTATGGATGAAGGATATTCCAACGCTGTTCTTGAGGCTTTTGTAAAGCTATATGAAAAAGGTCTGATTTACCGCGGACACAGGCTGGTGAACTGGTGCCCTGCGTCCAAATCTGCCATAAGTGATGAAGAAGTAAATCACAAAGAAGTGAATGGAAAACTTTGGCATTTACGCTACCCTGTAGAAGGTTCTGATGAAGTCGTTATTATTGCAACAACGCGTCCGGAGACCATGTTGGGCGATACAGCTGTAGCAGTTCATCCGAATGATAAACGGTATAAACATCTTCATGGAAAGTTTATTCTTCTACCCTTGGTTGGACGAAAAATTCCAATAATTACAGATGAATATGTGGATATTGATTTTGGAACCGGATGTTTAAAAGTCACACCTGCACATGATCCGAATGATTTTGTTTTGGGAGAAAAACACGATTTAGATTTTATCAATATCATGAACACAGATGCCACATTGAATGAGAACATGCCAAAACCCTATAGGGGACTTTCAAGAGAAGATGCTCGGAAAAAAGTATTGCTGAATCTCGAAAAAGAAGGTGTTTTGGAAAAAGTTGAAAATTATGTACACAAAGTTGGGTATTCTGAGCGGGGTAATGTACCAATCGAATATTATTTATCAGACCAGTGGTTCGTCAAAATGAAAGATCTTGCAGTTCCTGCAATTGAGGCAGTCAAAACTGGAAAAATAAAATTTCACCCCGAACACTGGACAAAGACTTATGATCATTGGATGGAAAACATTAAGGATTGGTGTATAAGCCGCCAATTGATTTGGGGACACAGGATTCCTGTATGGTATTGCAGAGGTAAAGATAAAGACCAATGCCAAATCGAATGCAGACAACCGATTGTGTCTATCACAAAGCCGAATGCTTGTTCAATTTGCGGATCAAAAGATCTGGTTCAGGATCCGGATGTATTGGATACTTGGGCTTCCTCTTGGCTTTGGCCGTTTGGAGTTCATGACTGGCCGGCAGAATCCAATGACCTCAAAACATTTTATCCGACAGATGTTTTGGTTACCGGTCCAGACATTATCTTTTTTTGGGTTGCTCGAATGATAATGGCTGGCGAGGAATTCTTGGGTGAAATCCCTTTTTCCGATGTGTATTTTACCAGCATTCTCAGAGACGAAAAGGGGCAAAAATTTAGTAAATCTCTTGGGAATTCACCTGATCCTTTTGAACTTTTTTCAAAATACGGTACGGATGCTGTACGATTTGGGATGATGCTAATGGCGCCGCAAGGATTGGATGTCCTTTTTTCGGAAACCCGTTTGGAAGTTGGCAGAAATTTCATGAATAAATTATGGAATGCCGCAAGGTTTGTGCACATGAATCTCAAGGACAATGAAATACCAACAATTGACATTGATAAACAAAATTTAGATTTACCAGAAAGGTGGATATTATACCGCCTGAATCAAACAATTGACCAATATAATCGACGATTATCAGAATTTCATTTTAACGAAGCTGCAAAAACTTTGTACGAATTTACATGGAGTGATTTTTGCGATTGGTATGTTGAAATCGCAAAAACACGGTTCTTTTCGGACAATGATGAAAAAGCTGAAATTGCCCGAGCGGTGGCAGTAAGGGTGTTAAAAAACATTTTGAAATTGCTTCATCCTTATGCGCCATTTATGACGGAAGAATTATGGGAATATTTTAAATTTGATTCAGAACCAGATCTGATTAAAGCAACGTGGCCGGATTCAAGCTTTCCCTCGGCAAATCAAAACGAACTTGGCTCGATGGACATTTTAAAAGAAGTCATTACAGCTGTGAGGACAATCCGTAGTAGAATGAATGTTCCCCCTGCAAGCAAAGCAAATGTGTTGGTACGTTCACCAAATGGATCTACGGATGTATTGAAAAAATATGAATCCATCATAAAATCACTTGCTAAAATTGAGAACATGACTTTGGGGGAGAGCATAGAAAAACCAGATCATTCTGCAACTGCCGTCATAAGGCAGATGGAAATTTTTATTCCCCTTGAAGGTTTAATTAATCTGGATGTTGAGCGAGCCCGCCTTACCAAAAGACAATCTGAATTGGATGGGTTTATTATTCAGATCCAGAAAAAATTAAGCAACGATAATTTTTTATCAAAAGCTCCTAAAGATGTTGTCCAAAATGAGAAAGAAAAATTGGCTGACATGGAAGCAGAACTTGAACGAATTAATTCAAACCTTGAGATGTTATCATGAAAAAATTAACCTTCATATTCTTCACTAGCCTGATCCTTGGAGAATCCAACAATGCAGTTATGACAATTTACAAAGACGGGTATGCTCTGGTTAAACAACCTGTATCTTGGAAAGAAAAAAAATCACCCGGAATACAAACACTTCGATATCAAGAGTTGCCCGATGGCTTAGTGGACGATTCACCGTTTTTAACGTTGGATAAGGGACAAATTATGGGACAGCGGTATTTTGGGAATCTTTTTTCTGGTACCAAATATTTTATTAACATGATAGGTGCAGAGGTGACTGTTGGCATTGAGGATGGAGACGAATATACCGGTGTACTTCTGGATTATCATACTAACTCGGTAACGTTACAAACGAGGCGTGATGTTATTTCTCTAAATCAAATAGTGTTTATTTCGCATCGAAATCAAATTGGAAACCCCAGAATTAATCCATTACTGGAATGGGATGTAAACATGGAAAACGCTTCTTTCATCAGTGGGAATTTGGCGTATTTATCATATGGGTTTGATTGGGATGCGCATTACCGTCTGGTGCTAAATGAAAGTGAAAATTCCGCAGATTTTATATCCGAGGCAAATGTGATAAACCAAAGCAGGATGAATTTTAATAATCTTTCACTTCAATTAGTGGAGGGAAATCTCAGAAGGCCTTCTGCTAAAAGTGGCCTGCAACCTCAAAGGTATCGATCGGGACGTGCCACTGCATTAGATATAGCACCAGAATTACCATCCGAGGAAACACTTGGGGATTTTCATATTTTCAGACCTTTAAAGGAAAAAACTGATTTTATTAGAGGAGAAAAAATTACGGTCAGATTGTACGAAACTCGATCGGTATCTTTCGAAAAAATGTATGTGTTTGAAAATTCAGAAAGATCCAAGAGAGAAGAACCTCTTAATGTTGAAATTTCATTTGCCAATTCTGAAAATAATAATCTAAATATTCCGTTGCCACAGGGGAAGGTGAATCTCTACTACGAAAATGGTGCTTCGCTTGAATTTGCCGGAGAGGATTATCTCAGACAAATTCCAAAAGGTGAAACAGCCACGGTAAAAGCAGGTCGCGCGTTTGACGTAATCGGAAAGCGAACTGTATTAAATTATAATCGTCAGCAAAAAAGTGAAGAAGCATCCATAGAAATTGTGATAAAAAATAAACGGGAAACGGACATTGATGTTAGAATTGTAGAACATATCCGTGGCGATTGGGTTGTTAAAGAAGCATCCGAAAATTTTACTAAAAAAGATGCTTCCACCATTCATTTTCCGATAACAGTAAAATCGGGATCGAGTAATACACTTTCTTATACGTATCGAAAGGAGTGGAATTAAGTTCCAGTGGCCGAACCCGGCCTTGAATTCAACACTCCCATTCAGTTCCTAAAGGGTGTCGGTCCGTCTCGCGGGTCTGCAATGCAAAATGCAGGCATTTCAACCATTCAAGATTTACTATATTATTTTCCACGGCGGCATCTTGATCGAACGGCTGTTAGTCAAATAAAAAACCTCCGAAAATCTACATGGGCGACGGTAGTCGCAGAGGTTATGGTCTGCGACGAACGTCGGACGCGCCGAGGAAAAATGTTTGAAGCAACCGTGTCAGATAATAGCCAAATGCTGAAATTGGTTTGGTTCAATGGGGTGGATTATGTAGCAAAGTCACTTAAAGTTGGGGATCGCATCGCCGTTCACGGAAAAGTAGAATTGTATCAAGGAATGCAAATGGTTCACCCAGAATACGACCGTTTAGCTGAAGGTGATGACCCACTTCATTCAGGAACGGTTGTTCCAATTTATCCATCTACAGGTGAATTAAAACAAGTAGGGCTCGACGGCAGAGGCTTTCGCCGAATCGTTCGAAATATGTTGGAATCGCTACCGGAAGTTCCAGACCATTTTTCGGAAGATCTCTTATCTCAACAGAACCTCATTTCGTTGAATGATGCGATTAGACAAATTCACTTTGCGGACCAACCTGACCTTCTTTTAAAATCCATAAAAAGGCTGAAATTTGATGAACATTTTTTTCTGCAGTTGTTAATGGCATTGAAAAAGGATTCCATTCGACGAGCGGGGGCAAAGGCATTAACCGATGTAAGTAGTAGCGCGGTTCACATTATTGAAGAATTAAATTATGATTTAACCTCTGCTCAAAAACGAGTATATATGGAAATTAGTGAAGACATGGGAGTCCCAACACCCATGAACCGTTTGTTGCAAGGGGACGTAGGATCAGGCAAGACCATTGTCGCGGTTTTGTCAGCATTGAAGGCAGTAGATAACGGAATGCAGGCGGCGGTGATGGCTCCGACAGAGATTCTTGCACAACAGCATTATCGCACCTTTAAAAAAATCCTTTCCAATCATGATATTTCTACAGCTCTTTTAACGGGGAAAATGAAGGCAGGAGAAAGAAAGTCAACCTTAGAAAAAACACGATTAGGAGAAATAGACATTTTGATTGGAACTCATGCAATCATACAGAAGAATGTGGAATTCAAGAATTTGGGGTTTATTGTTGTTGATGAACAACACAGGTTTGGTGTAAATCAACGAGGATCGTTAATTGAAAAAGGGTGGAATCCTCATTTGCTTGCAATGACTGCAACGCCAATTCCCCGGACGCTTGCAATTACGTATTTAGGAGATATGGATTTATCTGTAATTGATGAAATGCCCAAGAACCGAATTCCGGTTATAACCAAATCGGTTAATCCGGGGCGGTTGGGTAAAGTGTACTCGTTCGTTAAGGATGAAGTGAAACTGGGTCGTCAATGTATGATTGTTTTTCCCCTAGTTGAAGAATCCGAAAAATCGGATCTTGCAGCAGCGGTAGAAGAACATCAACGACTATCAAAAGAAATATTTTCTGATTTTTCGGTTGGATTAATTCATGGACGAATGAAACAGGATGAAAAAGATAAAGTAATGTCTAAATTCGAGATTGGCGAAATTAATATACTTGTTTCAACAACAGTAATTGAGGTTGGTATTGATGTTCCCAACGCAACGGTTATGATAGTGGAACATGCAGATCGCTTTGGATTAACACAACTTCACCAATTGAGAGGTCGGGTTGGAAGAGGCATTGATAAGAGTTATTGTATTCTGGTTGAACGAAAAGCCACTGATAAAGGTAAATATAGGCTTGCCGTAATGGAACGAACAAATGATGGTTTTGAGATTTCAGATGAAGATTTGAGGATGCGTGGCCCCGGCGAGTTTTTTGGTGAAAAACAAAGTGGATTTATTCGATATCGTATTGCGGATTTAATGAGGGATGGCAAAATTATAATGCAGGCGAGGAAAGTTGCATTTGAGATAGTCAAAAAGGATCCTCACTTAGCTCAAGATGAGCATATCCTTATCAAAAATAGGTTTAATAGAGAATATGCAAAAAATTTATCTACCACAGGAATCTCATAAAAATTGATGGGAACCAAACAGAAAAACTTTGTGTTTAGAACCAAAATGTTCATTTTATTAAATAAAAAATATTTTTTCTATCAAAGGTAGAAAATCAATACCTTCCCAAGCTCAAAAAGAGTATTTCCTACAACATAAAAATGGAATAAGAATGAGTACAACAGAAAATAATACACAAGACCCGCTATTTGTGCATTTGGTCAGCACGTTTACCCAGAGCGCATGGATATCTATGGGTAAGGTTAAAAACCCTGTTTCAGATGCATTGGAACACAATTTAGAACAAGCCAGTTTTTATATTGATTTGTTAGACATGCTACAAAAAAAGATGACCGGTAATTTGTCTGAGTGGGAAATCCAGTTCCTTTCTCACAGTGTCAGCGAACTAAAGCTCAATTTTATTGATGAAAAAAACAAGAAGAGTGAACCAATAGAAGAGGATATGGCTAACACGGAAGGTGATAATAAGTCCGATGCAGAATCCAAAGATGACGATGAAACTGAATCAGAATCAGCAAAAGATGATAGTGAGAAAAAGAATGATGAAAGTGGAAAAAACTCTAAGAAAAAAGAAAAGTCGGACAAATGATTTCTACACCCTACCTTAGACTCAATAGGCTGATTGCAATCCTTGCTCTTGGATTGTCTTTTGGTGTTTACTTTTTTACGATGGCGCCAACGGTGAGCTATTGGGACTGTGGTGAATTTATTGCCACATCTTATACCATGGGTGTTCCCCATCCTCCCGGCAGTCCAATGTTTCTGCTACTAGGAAGAATTTTTACGATGATTCCAATCAATGCAGATATTGCCTATCGTATGAATTTAATGTCTCCATTTTTTAGTGCTCTTGCTGTGATGCTGCTTTATTTAATTACCGTAAAATTTATCACACATTGGCGAGGATCTGTCCAAAACAAAACAGATGCTTTAGTCGTTTTCGGTAGTGCCTTTATTGGAGCAATGGCGTTTGCAGTTTCGGACAGCCATTGGTTCAATGCTGTGGAAGCAGAAGTATATTCTCTAAGTACTTTTTTTACAGCAATCGTAGTTTGGTTGATTCTTCATTGGGCTGAGCGAGCTGATGAGTCCGGGCATGAACGTTACATTTTGATTATCGCCTACATGATTGGCATGGCAACCGGAATACATTTATTGAATCTGTTAGCTCTTCCGTTTATTAGTCTGATTTTTTATTACCGGAAAATGGAATTTCAATGGAAAACCTTCATGATAATGGTAGGTGTTACGGGAGTTATTTTTGTGGTAATCCATAATGGAATTATTAAAGGACTTCCGCAACTTGCCAGCGTAATTGGACTTATAGGGGTAGCCATATCATTTATATTTCTTACAGGACTCATGATTTGGTCTATTTTGAAAAGGCATCAGCTAATGTCTTTATGTATTACGTCGATTTTCCTCATTCTAATTGGATACTCCAGCTATATCGTAATTTTTGTTCGCTCGGGTCAGAATCCAAACATTGATGAAAATAATCCGGAAACGGTTGAGCGAGCTATTGCTTATCTCGAACGGAAACAGTATGGAGCCTTTTTCCAGTTCCCAAGACGATATCCTAAAATGAAACCCAAAACTGAGATTGTTGGAAATCCGGATGTAATTGTGCGCGATAATCGCGGTAGGCCAATTCGCAGAGATTTCTCTTCCAGACAGGAAAGAAAATACAAATTTCATGATCTGGAAAAGCAATGGGGTTATTTTTGGAATTATCAAGTAAATAAAATGTACTGGAGGTATTTTTTATGGCAGTTTGCGGGCCGAGGTCCAAATGATGGTCACGGTGTTCAAGTTTCTGAGATAGGAGCAAATGCTCGAGAAGATGGCGTAGATTGGCTTCAATTTGGATTTCCTTTTGCTTTGGTTTTAGGAATTTGGGGAATGATATATCATTTTAAACGTGATCCTGAGCAAGCCTTTACAGTGTTAACATTATTTTTGATGACCGGTTTGGCGATTATTATTTATATCAATCAAGATAATCCGCAACCTCGGGAAAGGGATTATTCTTATGTGGGCAGTTTTCTTGCATTTTCTATTTGGATTGGCGCAGGCGTTGCTGCGGTTTCAGAATTAATTGAAAAGAAAATTAAGAATAAAGAATTGTCGTTCCGACTTTCGGCAGGGACTATGATGGCATTCATTTTTCTGATGCCGGGAGTGATGACCGTGGCAAATTTTCAAAGTCATAACAGAGCCGGGAATTATGTTGCCTGGGATTACTCTTATAATCTTTTGCAATCCTGTGAGCCAAATGGAATCCTTTTTACCAATGGAGACAACGATACTTTTCCATTGTGGTACCTTCAGGAAGTAGAAAAAGTACGGACAGATGTTACCGTTGCAAATCTGAGCTTATTGAATACCGGGTGGTATATCAAGCAGCTTAGAGATTTGCGCAGGACTGCAACTCTTGAGGGGAAAGAAAGGGAATTGGAAAGTTTTTTAGACATTTCTGATGGTCAAATATCTAAAATTTCAACCGGTCTCACCCGATGGGAGAAAAAGAATGTCAGAATAATGGTTCCAAAGGATATTGAGAATGAAAAAGGATACATTGAATGGGAAGTAAAACCCACCTATGCTAATATAGCTTTGCGTGTTCAAGATCTCATGATTTTAAGAATTTTAAACGATTCTAAATGGAAATATCCTGTATATTTTGCGGTCACAGTTCCTGCAAGCAATCGCGTTGGACTTGAGAAGTTCCTTGAAATGGAAGGCCTAGTTTATAGAGTTCAAAGCCATGAAGTAAACTATCCGCAAGATCCAATTAATGCAGATCGAATGGAGGATTTGCTAGTTTCTGATGTAAGCCGTCAAATTTGGGATGGAGGGTTTTCAAACAAAGATTGGCAGGATGCAGAAGGCGGAATTTGGTCTCGAGGTCCAAGTGATTCCTATCTTTTCAGAAATATGGGAAACAATGATATTTACTATAATAAACAAGTCATTCGATTGATGCAGAATTACAGAAGTGCTTATATGCAATTAGCGGCGCATCATTATTTTAATTCAAGAAAACTGAGTGGGAAGAAAAATTCAAATCCTGAAAAAATTGAAGAATCCAAGAATAAGGTAGTTAAAATTATCAATGAAATGAGTGAAAATATCCCTGAAAATACCATTCCGATGGAATCCAAAGAATTGCATTATCAAATGGCCCGAATTCTTGGTGAAGTTGGAGAAAGTGCCCAACTTGATTCTATTTTAGGAATGCTCTTAGATCGAAACGATTTGACGGTTGAGGATAGGATCGAGTATGGACGAACATACATGACAGTTTTGAAAAATTATAAGAAAAGTGCGGGAGTATTTTCTAACCTCCACACCGATTTAAGAGCATTGAGATTACGAGGATATTCATCGGACAAGGGTTTGGAAAGAAAGTGGAAAAATTGGCAATCTTACTATCCGACTGTTGTAACATTTTTAGCCAAAAATTACCAAGAACTTAAACAATATGATGATGCAACAGCTTTGCTTGAAGAGTGGCTATTGGAATATCCTCAAGATAAATCAGCCAAATCTTTGCTTGATGAAATCCGAAAACAAATTGAGAATAGCTGATTATAATTTCACTAAGAAGGGTTAAACCCTTTTGGTATTAATCGTGGAAAAAATTCCCCACATTTCAATCATTGTCCTGAATTATAATGGGCTTCGTTTTCTGAAGACCTGTTTTGATTCGCTCTACAAAACGACCTATTCTAATGTTGAATTGTTGATGGTGGATAATGCGTCTGATGATGAAAGTGTCCGTTTTGTAAGAAAGAATTATCAGAAAGTTAAAATTATAGAAGCAGGTGGGAACATCGGATATAGTGCTGGAAATAATTTAGGCATTAAACATGCTTCCGGTGAGTATGTTTTGTTATTGAATAATGATGTTGAAGTCACACCTGGTTGGCTTGAGCCAATTATTGAGGAATTTCAATCCGATGAAATAATTGCTGCCGTTCAACCCAAAATAAGGCATATGATCAACAGAGATGAATTTGAGTATGCCGGCGCTTCTGGAGGATTCATGGATATTTACGGATTTCCATTTCTTCGGGGTCGCGTTTTTTACACTATCGAAAAAGATAATGGTCAATATGATGAGAACAGAGATTTATTTTGGGCTTCCGGCGCCTCGATAGCAATTCGGAAAAGTGTTCTTGATGAAATCGGCGGTTTGGATGATGACTTTGTTCATCACATGGAAGAAATTGACCTTTGCTGGAGAATGCTACTGGGTGGGTACCGGCTTCGAATTCGAACCGATTCGATGATATACCATTATGCCGGTGGAACAATTAAACCGGACAGCTTTATGAAAGTGTATTGGAATCACCGGAATAGCGTATTTATGATGATGAAAAATTACTCAAAAAAACGGCTGGCATATTTGCTTCCTTTTCGATTTTTATTGGATTATTTGGTTGTAATTAAAGCCATTTTAACATTTGATTTTGAGAAAACTACAGCTGTCTTAGAGGCACATAAATGGCTGATAAAAAAGTTTCCAATAATCAGAACTAAGCGTAATGATGTTCAGTCGCTTCGAAAAGTAGACGATGGTTCACTGGACCATCTTATGCTTCATCGAAGTTTAGCGATTGATTATTTTCTACGCCATAAATTAACTTTCAATGACGTATGGCAATAGATTTCCGAAATATTATCCTCACTGGCGGAAGTGGACTTTTAGGTACTGAGATAAAAAATCAGGTACCGGAAATTCAAGCACCGCCGCATGATCAATTTGATGTAGAAAATTATGGTGCGATGGATGAATGGATTTCTAAATCAGAATGTACCACGTTAATCCACGCTGCAGCTTTTACATCGCCTCCTAAAGCTGAGGAAGAACCGATGAGAGCAATCTCTGCAAATATTATCGGTACTGCAAATATCGTGCGAGTTTGTTCAAAACATGATTTACGATTGGTATATCTTTCAACTGATTACGTATTTTCAGGAGATCGTGGGAATTATTCTGAAGATGATGCTTTAAATCCACAAAACCTGTATGCATGGTCAAAACTTGGCGGAGAATGTTCGGTTAAGATGTATGCTAAATCCCTCATCATCCGTACTTCATTTTGCGAGCAAGTTTTTCCGCATGACAAAGCTTTTATTGATCAATTTACTTCACGGGATTCAGTCAAGGTGATAACTCCCATGATTTTGGATGTTGCTTTCAGAGAAGATTTAACCGGGACAATTCACGTTGGCACCGAACGAAAAACAGTAAAGAATCTTGCTATTAAGCTTGGAAAAACAGATGTAGGGGAATTAATGCGGGATGATGTTTCTTTTAAGGTGCCGTTTGATACGTCATTAAATTTAGATCGATTAAAAACCATAAAAAATAAGGATTCGGATTCATGAAAATTTTTGTTGCTGGAGGTGCAGGATATATAGGATCGAGGTTGGCCCCGGATTTATTGGTTCATCATTACGATGTTACTGTTGCTGATTTGATGTGGTTTGGGAACCATTTACCAGAAGGAGTGAATTTAATTGAAAAGGATATTTTTGATCTGACCGCAAAAGATTTAGAAGGGTTTGATCAAGTCATATTTTTGGGTGGAGTGTCAAATGACCCGATGGCTGAATTTTCGCCGTCCACAAATTTTATTTCCAATGCAGCTGCCCCGGGTTACCTCGCCTACATAGCAAAGGAGGCTGGTGTAAAACGCTACATATATGCTGATTCATGCTCAGTGTATGGTTATGCTGCCGATCAATTGTACGGCGAAACAGATCCCGTCACATGTTCGTATCCGTATGGAATTTCAAAACTACAGGGAGAGTTTGGCGCGCTTCACCTTCAGGATGATTCTTTTTCTGTTATCTGCCTTCGCCAAGGTACAGTCTCCGGATACAGCCCGCGAATGAGATTTGATCTTATTATTAACACAATGTATATGACGGCAATGACAAAGAAAAAAATAACAGTCAACAATCCTTCTATTTGGAGGCCGATTCTTGCGATTGAAGATGCAGTGATGGTTTACATTCGTTCTATTCAGGCCGATTCCCAAATTAGTGGTGTGTTTAATGTTGCATCAGGAAATTTTACCGTGGGTCAAGTTGCTGATAGGATTTGGGAAACTCTGTCACAAAAATTTGGAATGAAAATTGATATGGATATTAAAAGTATCGAAGATTTCCGGAATTATAAGGTAACCACCCAAAAGGCCCAAAATGTTTTAGGTGCAACGTTTAAGGGTTCTATCGAATCTGTTTTATCTGAACTTGCAGAAAATTTTCCTGAGGGATTTGATTTTGATTCAGATAATTATTATAATATAAGAGTATTTGAAAAATTATTTAAATAATTGAATATGATGAAGGTTGAAACAACACCCATAGATGGATTAATTGTCCTGCAGCCAAATGTATTAGCAGATGATCGCGGATTTTTTATGGAGGCTTTTAAGAAATCGGTCTTTAATGATTTTGGAATTAAAAAGGAATTTGTACAAGATAACCATTCACGTTCTTCGAAGCATGTTATTAGAGGTATTCATTTCCAGTGGAATCCACCCATGGGAAAACTCATGCGAGTAACACGTGGTTGTGCATTTCTTGTTGCGGTGGATATCCGGCATGGCTCGCCAACCTTGGGTGAATGGGTTGGGCGTGAAGTAAATGAAGAAAATAAAGTGCAAATTTATGCACCAGCTGGATTTGCCAGAGGATTTTGTTCTTTAAGTGAAATAACAGAAATTCAGTATAAATGTACCGGAGAATATAATGCTGCCGGCGAAGGAGGTATTCTGTGGAACGATCCGGAAATTGGTATAGAATGGCCGATTGACAATCCGGTATTATCTGACAAAGATAAAAATGCCCAGAGCCTAAGCGATTGGCTCAACACGGCAGAAAGTCAAAATTTTTCTGTTTAATTCTTAGTTTCTTTTACCATATTCCTAAGCAACACCGAAGCGCTTCCAGAATCCATTTCGCTTAATCTTATCAGGATTGGGTATTGTTGAAGGGTGGTTAGAGTTGTTGTTAACTCTTCGACATGTGCTTTTATGAAGTATTGCGTTCTAGCTCTAGGGAAACGTTCATAGACCAGTTCAAAATTTTTCATCATGGTTTGGAACTCTTCAAGAGCCTGTTCTGTTTCTCCTAATTTGAACAGTTCCATCCCATAATAGTAACTGAATTTTCCTTCACGAAAAGCAGAGTTTGAGGTAATATCATTAATCATTTTCGTTCGCGATGCCCAACCATTCGAATAATCCGACCCAACGCCTCTTAATGCGATGGTCCTAGCTTTTTCTATATGTGGAGTTCCTCGTAAAGGTTCATATGTGTCCATTTCTCCTGCGAGAATGAGATGTGCATAAAAAGCAAGAAAACCTCCTAAAGGATCAAATTGGACGGGATCATAAAAAATGGTTCCACCGGAATTATAATAAAATTGAACCGAACTGTCAAAAAATCTCTGGTCTGTATTGGTAAAAAATAACGCCTGAATAAGGAAGGTATTTTGTGATCCTTTAGAAACAGCACCTTCAAAAATTAGTTGGATATTCAAGGGAATATTGAGATTTTTCCAATCATCATCCCATACAGAAAGTTGAAAAAATCTTTGAATCTCAACTGCAAGTGATGTTATTTCTTGACGTTCATTTCCCCGCAAAAGCTTGTCGTTCAGTGTTACACTTATCTTCCCAAATTGGGCTAATGTAACAGAAAACAAAAAGGATGCGATTAATATCCGGATTGGTTTGATTTGCGTTTTCATTTCACTGGAAAATACAAAAGTTGGATCGGGGCAACAATCATTCAAATTTTGAAAACTTACGTGTAATTTTTAGCATGGCAAATCTAACTGATCTAATCAAGAAAAATAAAGAAGCTACTGAAATTCTTGAGTTATTGGGGAAGCTCGGAGAAAAATCCGGAATGGATATATACGTGGTTGGCGGCTATGTGCGTGATTTATTCTTGGGAAGGCCTGTAAAGGAATTTGATTTGATGGTGACAGGTGACGGAATAAAAATGGCAAACCTCATTGCCAAAAAACTTGGGATTAATAAAGTAGTCACATTTGAAAAATTCGATACAGCACATATTCCCAGTAATCCCTATCCGATTGAAGTTACAGGTGGACGGACAGAGGCGTATGAAAAGGATTCTCGCAATCCACACAAAATAGAACCAGCTGATATCCAAACAGATCTCAGACGCAGAGATTTTACTGTCAACGCAATGGCAATAAATTTAATGCCAACTAATTTTGGTGAATTAATCGACCCATTTCAGGGAATTGTGGATTTACAGTCAAAGAGGCTGGTAACACCCTTAAGCCCGGATGAAACTTTTTCTGATGATCCATTGAGAATGATGAGGGCAGCATATTTTTCCTCGGAACTGAATTTTGAATTGGATGACAAATGTTTGAAAGCGATGGCAAAACAATCAGAACGAATTTCTATTGTTTCTCAAGAAAGAATTACGACTGAGTTAATGAAGGTTCTTGCATCGCCAATACCTAGCATTGGCTTGCGAATTTTGCAATCTGCAGGTTTACTGAAATTTGTTTTTCCCGAAATTGATATAATGGTAGGTCTTGAGCAAACTAGCAAATGGCATCACAAGGATATTTATACGCATACTCTTCAGGTTGTAGATAACGCAGCGGCTCTTTCTGAAAAACCGGAATTGAGATTTGCTGCGCTGGTTCACGACATTGCAAAACCGAGGACTCGCAGATTGGTTAAGAATAAAGGATATACATTCCATGGCCACGATGAAATTGGTGCACGAATGGTTGACAAAATGGCAAGACGGATGAAACTTTCTAATCATTTAAAAGATTATCTTCAAAAATTAACTCGACTTCATCTTAGACCCATTGCACTTGCTCAAAAAAATGTGACGGACTCAGCTGTACGTCGGTTGATGGTAGCAGCGGGAGAGGAAATTGATGATTTAATGAAACTTTGTCGGGCGGATATCACTAGCCAAAACCCCAAATTGGTAGAAAAATATATGGGGAATTTCGAGCGCGTAGAAGAGCGAATGCGGAATGTCCAAGAAAGAGACGCCATGAAAGCATTTCAGTCACCGGTACGCGGGGAAGAGATTATGAAAATCTGTGACTTAAAGGAAGGCAAAGTGGTTGGAAAAATTAAAAAGGAGATTGAATCTGCTATCTTGAATGGTGAAATTGAAAATTCACACGAAGCTGCTATGGATTATTTATTACAGAAAAAGGATAAACTTCTATTCTAAATTCGTCAATCCTTTCGCTTGATACGAGAACGGGTCTTAGCCTAACTTCACCTCTTGTAACGGTTCCCATTTAATGTCAAATTCGCAAAAAGTCACAGAGGAAGACGTCTTAAAAATTGCTGAGCTTGCACGGCTAGCTCTTCGAAATGACGAGGTCCCTTTATTTACGGAACAATTTAATAAAATCTTGAATTATATGGATCAATTAAACGAACTAGATACTGACGGAGTAGGGCCACTAAGCCATGTGCTTGATCTTGCAAATAACACTCGGGAAGATAAACCGGAGAAGTCTTTAGATCAGGAAACTGTTTTGAGCCTTGCACCAAAATCAAAACATGGGCATGTTGCAGTTCCGCCCGTCATCCAAAAAACTGAAAAAGGGTCGTCCAAGTGACTACCATTGGCGTAATACCGGCTCGTCTGAATTCTACACGTTTTCCTCGAAAAATTCTTGCCCCCATTCAAGGGAAACCGATGGTTGCTATTGTTGCAGAACAAGCTGAAAAATCAGAAAAATTGGATAAAATTTTAATTGCAATCGACAATAAAGAAACCCAAGACGCGCTTAAATCCTATAAATTAAAAACAGTCATGACATCAGAAGATCATACATCGGGGACAGACCGAGTTGGGGAGGTATTGTCAGAAAATAATGCCGATTTTATCATCAATATTCAGGCAGATGAACCGGGATTGAAGCCTGAGATTTTGGATGCTATGGTTGAAAAACTGTCTGAGTCCAACATTTCTATGGTGACAGTAGTTTCTACAGTTTTAACAGCGAATGATGTCCTAAATCCGAATGTCGTGAAGACTCTTTTGGATGAAAATCAAATTGCAGTCTCATTTACACGAGAATCCAGCAATTGGGGTTCTGCAGGTTACTTTCGACACATTGGATTGTACGGATTTACAAAAAATTGTTTAAATCAGTTTATCCAATTACCACCCACTGAATCTGAAAAAATTCATAGGTTAGAACAACTGAGAGCTTTGGAAAATGGTATTAACATTCATACAATAATTACCGATTACCCTCACTATGGGATTGATACTGAAGAAGATTTATTAGAATTTGAATTCAATGGCTAAACCTGTAAAATATATTTTTGTTGTTGGAGGTGTCATCTCTGGTTTAGGAAAAGGCATTGCTGCTTCATCCATCGGATATCTTTTAAAAAGCGCTGGTCTTAGAGTGACTATTCTTAAACTGGATCCATATTTGAATGTGGACCCGGGGACAATGAACCCTTATCAACATGGAGAAGTATTTGTACTGGATGATGGTTCAGAAACTGATTTAGATCTCGGTCATTATGAACGATTTATTGATGTTGATATGAGTAAGAATAACAATGCTACTGCCGGTCAGGTGTACCACACAGTTCTAGACCGGGAGCGATCTGGAGATTATTTAGGTGAAACGGTACAGGTCATTCCCCATATCACGGACGAAATAAAGCAAAGAATTCTTGCGGTGAATACACCAAAAAAATATGATGTTGTAATTTGTGAAGTTGGAGGTACCGTTGGTGATATTGAGAGTCTTCCATTTATGGAAGCTATTCGCCAAATGTCTGTAAAAGTCGGTTACCGCAATCACTTAATTGTTCATGTAACTCTTGTGCCGTATGTTAAAGCGAGCGAGGAGTTGAAAACTAAACCCACCCAACATTCGGTCATGAAACTTCGCGAAATTGGATTGGCGCCAGATATGATATTATGTCGCTCAGATTATAAATTAACAAAAAGTATCCGCGATAAAATTGCTCTTTTTTGTAATGTTCCAGCAAGTCATGTAATTGAAGGAAAGGAAGTAGAAAGTATTTACGAAGTGCCATTAGTTTTTGAAAAACAAAAAGTGGGCGAATTTATTACAGAAAGGCTTGAGTTAGATCGCACCCCTGTTATTGAAGAATTAGAATTATTTATTTCAAGATACAAAAACCCGAAACACGAAGTCAAAATTGCAATGTGTGGGAAATACAATGCATTGCCCGATGCCTATAAAAGTGTGTTGGAGGCATTTATTCATTCGGGAGTTGAAAATGATGCTCGAATCATGATAGAATGGATTGATACAGAAAACATTAAAAATGATAATGATGCGGCAAAAGTTTTTAAAGAAATAAACGGAATATTGTTGTTACCCGGGTTTGGTTCACGTGGTTCTGCGGGTAAAATCAGATCTTGTAAATATGCACGTGAAAATGATATTCCTTTCTTGGGGATTTGTCTTGGGCTTCAGTGTGCTGTCATTGATTTTGCAAGACATGTTTGTGGATTAGAAAAAGCCAACAGTACTGAATTCAATAAATCTACACCAACCCCGGTGATTGATTTAATGGAGTCACAAAAAGCAATTCGTAGAAAAGGTGGAACTATGCGATTAGGTGCCTATGATTGCGAGATAAAATCCGGTACAAAAGCGTATGACGCTTATTCAAAAAAGAAGATTTCTGAGCGCCACCGCCATAGATGGGAAGTCAACAATCGCTACAGGACAAAACTAGAAAATGCTGGGATGATTTTTTCAGGATTAAATACGGAACTAAACTTGGTTGAAATGATAGAACTTCAAAATCATCCCTGGTTCGTTGCAAGCCAATTTCATCCGGAATTGAAGAGCCGAGTAAATAAGGCGCATCCGCTGTTCAGAGATTTTGTTGCTGCTTCAGTAAAGCACAAGAATAGAATTAGCTGACATGAATATCGTATCCGTTGGAACCATAGAATTCGGGAAAGACCCTATGCCATTGATAGGAGGTCCTTGCGTTATTGAAAGTTTGGAACATTCTCTCAAAATGGCAAGTTCTATAAAGGAAATTGCTGAAAAAATTGGTTTTCCTTTTGTATTTAAAAGCTCTTTTGATAAAGCAAATCGAACATCTATTCATTCTTATAGAGGTCTTGGATTTGAAAAAGGATTAGAGATTCTTTCAAAAGTAAAATCTGAATTTGATGTTCCAATTTTAACTGATATTCACAATGCAGAACAGGCAAAACCAGCATCTGAAGTTGCTGACATTTTGCAAATACCCGCATTTTTATGCCGGCAAACAGACTTACTTATTGCAGCTGCAAAAACCCAAAGTGTCGTTAATGTGAAAAAAGGTCAGTTCCTGTCTCCATGGGATGCAAAAAATATTGTGGAAAAACTGAAAGAATCCGGCACGAATAAGATCTTGCTAACAGAACGCGGGCATCAGTTTGGATACAATAATTTAGTCTCGGATATGAGGTCTATTCCAATCATGCAGAAATTTGATTATCCCGTTATATTTGATGCAACTCATAGCGCTCAACTACCGGGCGGAAATGGTGATGGGACGTCCGGAATGAGAGAATTTATTCCGGTTGTGGCTCGCGCTGCAGTTGCCGCCGGAACTGATGCAATTTTTATGGAAATTCACGATAATGTGGATGAAGCAAAGTCCGATGCATCTACCCAATGGCCTCTTAATAAACTTGGTGAATTACTAGAATCTCTAAAACGGATTCGATCTGCTATCTAATTAACATGTCTGATTTACATAAAAAATTAACAAAAATTAAAATGGTGATAACTGATGTAGATGGCGTTTTAACCGATGGTTCTATTTACAAAGGATCTAACGGAATGGAATTAAAACGTTTCAATGTTTCTGATGGTGCCGGTGTGGCGATCGCACGTGCAGCCCATTTAAAAACCGCCATGATATCCGGAAGATATTCTGATGCGACTGAAGAACGCGCTAAGGAACTCAACATTGAGGATGTTTATAATGGTTCTCTAAATAAGATCGGACCTTACGAAGAGATAAAATCAAAACACAATCTCAAGGATGAAAATATAGCTTTCATTGGTGATGATCTTATTGATATCCCAGTGATGGAGTTAGCGGGGGTGCCGATTGCTGTAAACAATGCAGTAGATTCCGTTAAAGAAATTGCTATTTATATAACCAAAACAAACGGTGGTGACGGAGCATTTCGAGAAGCAGTAACTTGGATTCTTAATGAAACAAACACTTACGAAAAAGCGTTGATTGCGTTAAGAAAGACTATTGATCAATCTTAATATTAACAAAGTTATGAAATCTGCTTCAAATATAACTTGATGTTTAAGATCCGAATTTCACTCGTATTATTTATTCTGATAGGATGTTCGGAACTCCCCGAAAATTCGATGGAGTATTCCCGCAGAGAAATCCCCGACCAGGAAAGCTGGGGGGTTACAATCACTTTGACGGATGAAGGATTGCGCCGCGCTGTTGTGAAATCGGGACATTTACAAAAATTCCATGATCGTCAGTTCATCAATTTAGACCAAAATGTTGACATAGACTTTTTTGATGACAATGAAAATCACACAAGTAATCTTTTATCTCAATTTGCAACAGTGGACGAAAAAACAAATTCTATGAAAGCAGTTGGACAAGTTATTGTGGTATCTGACAGCGGCGTAACTCTTTTTACAGATACTCTTTCATGGGACAATAGAAAAGAATTAGTTTTCACGAATGATTCAGTAATGGTTGTAACAGAAGAAAAAGACACATTATACGGTGTTGGTTTTGAATCTGATATGGGACTAGAATACTGGAAAATTTTAAAGCCATCCGGAGTCATTGGACAGGATAATAATGATGACTGAGAAACAAATCCTAAGTACAAAAGGACTGTATAAACAATACGGGAGGCGTTTGGTGGTTAGCAATGTTGACCTAGAAGTCCGCAAAGGTGAAATTGTAGGTTTGCTTGGTCCAAACGGAGCTGGAAAGACCACAACGTTTTATATGATCACCGGTATGATCAAACCTACAAAAGGTAAGATTTTGTTAAATGAAAATGATATCACCAACGAAGCTATGTATCGTCGCGCCAGAAAAGGAATCGGATATTTGGCTCAGGAGCCCTCCATTTTTGGGAAATTAACAGTAGAAGAAAATCTTAAACTTGTGCTGGAAATGAGTTCTTTTAATAAAGACGCTCAGGAAGAAAAGATAGAAAAATTATTAGAAGATTTAAGTATTACCCATTTGAGAAATAATAAAGGGAACAACCTATCCGGGGGCGAACGACGACGAGTTGAAATCAGTAGGACTCTTGCTTTGGATCCGGATTTCATTCTTTTGGATGAACCATTTGCGGGAGTAGATCCAATTGCAGTGGAAGATATTCAATCGATTGTTCATTCTCTTAAAAAACGAAATATTGGAGTTTTAATCACCGATCATAATGTTAGAGAAACGCTTTCCATCACGGATCGATCTTATCTTCTTTTTGAGGGTAAAATTCTCAAATCCGGAACATCGGAATCATTAGCCAATGATGAAGAGGCGCGCCGCCTTTATTTGGGCGAAAAATTCAAACTGAATTAATGGTAAAACTTCAACAACAACTACGCCAAAAACAATCGCTGACTCCGCAGCAAATTCTTCAAGCAACAATGTTGCAAAAAAATGTGGCAGATCTTGAGGATAGTATTATTGAAGAATTAGAAAATAATCCGACGCTTGAGCAAGAAGAATCAAAATTAGATCAGGATTCCGAATTAGACACAGATGGTAAAGACGAGGTGGATTGGGATGAAGAAATGGATGATTATGAACCGGGCTATACGGCTCCCAGAAAAGAGGAATCGCTAGATCTTCCGCTTCCTGATCGACCTGATTTTATCGCTGGATTAATCAAACAAATTGAATTACTTGGGATGGGTACGGAAGAACTGGAAATAGCAAAAGACATTATCTGGAATTTGGATGAACGAGGTTATTTATCGACTGATTTGGAACTATTGGCCGATAGATTCGAGATTTCAAAATCAGATCTTGATCATACATTAAACAAAATCTATATGTTGGAACCTAAAGGATTAGGTGCTCGAAATTTACGGGAATGTCTTTTGCTTCAACTAAACAACAAGACCGGTTCTTTGGCACATCAAATTCTTAGCGACCATTTTGATGATTTTGCGAATCATCGTTATGAAATAATTGAAAAATCCCTTTCTTGCTCAAAAGAGGATCTTTCAACGGCAATTGGCCAAATTTCCAGTTTAAATCCTAAGCCGGGTGAAGCCCAGCAAATTACCAAGGATGAAACGGTCATTCCGGATGTTATTCTGACAAAAAGAGATGACGAGTGGTTCGTTACGACGAATGATAATTGGATACCGGAATTGAGAATTAACAGTACTTATAAATTGATGGCAAAACAAAATTCGCAGAATGCGGAAGCGAAACGATTTATACAAAAAAAGATCAATTCTGCAGAATGGTTTATTGATGCTTTACACCAAAGGAGAAAGACTTTAATCAACGTTTCTACTGCAATTTTGCTTAGGCAACCTGAGTTTTTTAAGGGTAATATCAACTCTATTTCGCCGATGAAACTTCAAGATATTGCTGATGATATATCCATGGATGTTTCCACGATTAGCCGTGCAACACGCGGGAAATATGCAGATACTCCCTATGGAGTATTCGAATTAAAGTCCTTTTTTTCGGAATCGATTGGACTTAAATCTGGAGAAGAAATCAGCAATAAAATGATTAAACTTGAAGTGAAAAATATTATAAAAAAGGAAAACAAATCGCATCCGCTAACGGATGAAGAAATTATGGAATTTTTAAATAATCAAGGATTCCCAGTCGCGCGTAGAACCGTAGCAAAATATAGGGATCAATTGAAAATTCCAGTTGCCAGATTGCGCAGACAAATTCAACAATAGAAAGGATTACAAATGGCTAGACGTATTATTATAGGAGATCAGGAAGTGAATATCCCCGATAGACTATTAAAGTTAGGACTTGTTCCATTAATTGGGATTGGTGTGTTGCTTTGGTTTTTATCGGGAATCTATATTGTGGGGCCTGATGAAATAGGTGTTGTCCAAACATTTGGGAAGTACACAAGACAAGCACAATCCGGGCTTAATTATCATTTCCCGTTCCCGATTGAAACCGTACAAACTCCAAAAGTAACAGAGGTGAAGCGAATTGAAATTGGTTTTCGAACAGTGGGGCAAAATCAATATCGAACCATATCACAAGAAAGTCTCATGCTCACGGGTGATGAAAATATTGTGGATGCAGAAATGATAGTGCAGTACAAAATAAAGGATCCCGTCGCGTACTCTTTTAATTTTGTAAAACCGGAATTAACAGTCAGGGAAGCGTCCGAAGCATCTCTGAGAACTGTAGTTGGGCGTCACAACATTGATGAAGCTCTAACCTCCGGGAAGTTTATGATTCAGGAAGAAACCAAAGAACTGTTACAGTCTATTTTGGATAAATACGATACAGGTATTATAGTTGTAGCTGTTCAGCTTCAGGATGTTTCACCACCGAAGGAAGTGATTGCGGCTTTTAAAGATGTCGCTTCGGCAAAAGAGGATAAAAATAGAATGGTCAATCAGGCGCAGGGGTACAGGAACGATATTATTCCAAAAGCGCGGGGGGAGGCACAAGCACAACTACGAGAAGCTGAAGGATTTAAAGAAGCACGAATTAGTCGCGCTCAAGGTGATGTAGCAAAATTCAATTCCATGTTGAAAGAGTATAGAAAAGCAAAAGCCGTCACAAAAACTCGGTTGTATCTTGAGACCGTAGAAAACGTTTTATCCAAGGCGGATAAAATAGTGATTCCAGATTCTGAGGACGGAAATGTTTTAAATTTATTGAATCTTAACCCTAAGGGAGGCAAATAAATATGAAACGCATTATACTTAGTTTAATAGCATTAGGAGTTCTGTTTGTATATACTTCAGTATTTACTGTAGATGAACGTGAACAAGTGGTCGTTCTTCAACTTGGGAAACCCGTTCACACCATTACCGAACCCGGATTGAATGTAAAACTTCCATTTCCATTCCAGGAATTGCGCAGATTTGACGATCGGTTATTGGAATATGATTCTCCCCCTGAAGAAGTGTTGAGTAGAGATAAAAAAAGTTTAATCATTGATAATTTTGTTCGGTGGAAAATTATCGAACCGCTCACTTTCTTAAAAACCGTTCAAGCTATTCCTATCGCATTAAGCCGGCTTGATGATATTGTGTATTCCCAGCTTCGACGGGAAATTGGTACACATGATATGGCAGAAATTATCACAGAGAATCGCGAGATCATTTTAGAAAAGGTTACCGAAGAAAGTAAAATAGCTACAGCGCAATATGGCATTGAAGTTGTAGATGTCCGTATTAAAAGAGTTGATTTGCCAAAAGAAAACGAAAAATCTATTTATGCTAGAATGGATGCAGAACGAAAACGACAGGCAAATAAATTCAGATCTGAAGGTGAGGAAGAAGCTCAAAAAATCCGAGCAACTACTGATAAAGAGAAAACTATCATTTTAGCCGAAGCCTATAAAGTAGCGCAAGCCACTCGAGGAGAAGGTGAAGCAATAGCACTTGAAATTTATGCAAAATCATTCTCTTCCGATCCGGATTTCTACGAATTTGTGCGGACGTTAGAGGCGTACGAGAGGATTATTGATGACAAAACGACCTTGGTTTTACCGGCAAAATCAAAATTGTTTGAATTATTAATGAACTGATTCATCGGTGAATAATGCATAATCATTTTCTTCACATTTCAGATTATTCTAAAGAAGAAGTTTGGAATTTTTTAAATCTTGCAAAAGAATTAAAAATAAAGTTCCACAATAGAGAGAAATTCAAACCGTTTCAGGATCAATCTCTCGCGATGATTTTTGCCAAACCGTCTGCGCGGACACGCATTTCTTTTGAAACAGGATTCGAATGGATGGGAGGGCACGCACTCTTTCTTGGACCCAATGACATCGGAATCGGAAAGCGTGAAGCGATTAAAGATATTGCCCGAGTTGTATCTCGATACAACGATATGATTATGGCGAGGCTTTTTGACCATAGCCATATGTTGGAACTGGCAGAGCATTCATCGTCTCCTGTTGTAAACGGACTGACGGATTACAACCATCCCTGTCAAATAATGGCCGATATACTGACTATTTGGGAACGCCGGGGCAATTTGGATGATTTAAAAATAACCTACATGGGAGATGGGAATAATATTGTGCATTCCTGGCTTCATTTGGCAAGTGTATTTCCCATGCATTTTATCTGTTGTTGTCCAAGTGAGTTTGAGCCGGATTCAAAAACAATTGCAATGGTAGATAATTCAACCGAATCAACATTTGAACTTTCCCATGATCCTTCATCCGCTGTAGATGGCGCTGATGTAGTTTATACGGATGTCTGGGCGTCTATGGGACAAAAAGATGAAGCTGAAGAGCGCGAAAAATTATTTGCGGATTTTCAAGTCAATGAAAATCTTATGGAAAAAACAGGGAAGGATTCATTATTTTTGCATTGTCTTCCCGCGGAACGCGGACGTGAAGTTTCCGACGGTGTTATGGAAGCTTCGTATTCGGTGGTGTTTGATGAAGCGGAAAACCGTATGCACGTGCAGAATGCAATTATGGTTTCGCTTAATACGTTTAAGTAGGAATTATTTTAACTTAATCTGTTTCGACCCAGCGAAGGTCGTAGGTCCGATATTCAACATCATTTTCATCTGATAAGGGTACAATAACTTTAAACTGTGTAGTGGCGCCCGGTTCTAATGCAGAATCGGTTATTACGCCGGTGGAATAGGTTATTTCGGTTCCGCTGACAAAAGAAGAATCTTTTCCGGCAATGTCAGTGGTTTTGGTCCAGAGATTTGCAATAACACGTACAAAATCTGCTCTGGATTTACCTGTATTTTTTACCATTCCGGTAATTTCTTCTCTATCCGGGAAAGCATTTACAAAAGGTTCTCCAAATATTTCAATTTTTGCACTTACAGGTTCTTCTTCGAAAATATGTAATACTTTTTCTGAATCAATTTTTAAACGGCCAAGGCTGGTCTGAAGAATGATAAAATCTAAATTTTCTTCAATCAATTCTCCGATAATAATCGTTCCGTTAGTTAATTCAACCCGATGTCTGAGTTGGGGGATTTTTATTAGGTTGAGCAATGCTTCATCCAAGGATGGCACACCTTGAGATTTTTGGTAAAATTTAACCATCATTTTAAGTGAATCTATTTCACTTTCAAGTTTGTCTATACGGGGTTCAAAATTAAAAAATTTATCACCCATTTCTAGCATTGGTTCTTTATCATCTTCTAACCGTAAAGGTGGGATAGGAACGATCGGATCTGAACCCTCGCCGGCTGAAACTGAATCAATGGATGGTATATCTTGCAAGCTTAATGAATCGGTGTTTAGACTGTCTAGAGGTTCCTGCGCCAGCAAAAAACCTAGGGTTGTGAGTAGAGTAATTTGTCTCATCATTGTGTTTTTCCTAGATGCGCTTCAAACGCCAATCGTCTCAATGTTTGTTCATGTGATTCCAATTCTCCCATGGCATCCAGCGATCTGATAATGGCATTCCTATAAATATAATTATCTGATGTTTCTAGAACATTAAGCAGTTTTGGGATGACGTTCTTGTCACCAAATTCACCAAGTTTTTGAATAGCTTTCATTCTGAGCGCCGGAGAATAATCCTCATTTAATGCAATTTCTGTTACCGCAAGCCGCACTTCTGCATCATTGAATTCTCCAAGTGCGTCTAATACAGTATTCAGCATGCTGAAGTATTGTTTTTTCCCCGTATTGTAAGTCTGGAGCAGAGCAAGTATCAGATTTTCTTCTTTCACACCGCCAAGCGTATTAAAGGCAAAATCACGCACTTCCATATTGGTTTTTGGATCTCCGAGCAGTTCTGCGAATGCGGTAGCTACTTCCATCGGTTCTTTTTTCCCCAGAATTTCTATGGCGCGGTTTCGGATTCCAACATTGATTTCCGGATCTTTAGAAATGGAAAGTAAAATCGGAACAACTTCTGCAGTTCCGAGAGCACCGAGTGTTTCCGTCAAAAGTTTTTCTGTTCGGTTCAAATTTGCTTTACTTATTTCATATAATTCTAATAGCGCAAACACTTGATCTTTGGTCCGCACTTTATTCAAATTTCGGATGAGTGCCATATGTAGTTCATTTGTTTTTTCTTCCACTTGGTGCATTGCGCGAACCATTGCATCAGCAGCCTTTGGATTATCTTTAAACGTTGCGAGTAGCTCAATTGAGGTGTTCATTAAAGATAAATCCATCGCTTCAGCATCTGCCACAGTTTGAGCGATAGCATTTAAGGCGGTAGGATGATGCGTTTCTGCTAATGCTTTACCGGCGGCGATTCTGAAATCAAACGGTTGGTTTGAGTCGTGATAAATGCTGATGAGCTCTTCAAGCGCCTGAATTTTACCTTCCTGATATGCCATTCGTAGTCGCTCCACTTCATCAAAACTAATTTCTGCAGTAACATCTTTCTTTCCGAATAATCCCTTTATCTTAGAACAACCATTAAAGGATAAAACACTTCCTGCCAATAAAATTAAAACGATTTGCTTACACATCATTTTTCCACGTGTTGAGAGAAAATTCATTGCCATCAAACAATCCGTAAGTGAAGATAGAAAGCCAATCTCCTAAAATAACGAGTTTACCTGGACCAATATCTGTGATGGTGGCCTGATGGTAATGCCCACATATAATAAAATCAGTGCCGCTCTCCGTAAGTTTGGAAGCAAATTTCTTCAAATCGTTTAATATCTTTCGGTTATAAGTATCATCGTGTTCATAATGTTTACCCTTTTTGGAAATCCATTTGCCAAATTTATACCCAATGTTAGGGTGAAGATACCGATAAAGCCAAATAAAGGCTTTGCTCTGGATAAGTGATTTTAACAATCTGTACCCACGATCCCAAGAAAGATGCCCATCGCCATGCGTTATGTAAAATGTTTTTCCGTTTATGTTAAATGAAGTGTCTTTAAAATACGTATGTGTTGTGATTTCCTCTGTAATAAAGTCCAAAACCCAGAAATCATGATTACCCAGCATATAATGAATATCCACACCGGATTGCTTGACAAGATATAATTCATGATAAAAATCGAAATAGGATTTTGGAATCACATCTCTATATTCAAAATAAAAATCGAATATATCGCCGACAATAAATAAGGTGCCGCCTGTTGACCTTACCTGTCTGAGGAAGGTGAATAGTTTCTCGCGCCGAATTTTCTCCTTCTCGGATTTGTCCAGCATGAGATGAATGTCGGAAATAAAATAGACGGGTAAGTCCATAGCAACGGAAACTAAAAACCTCGTTCCATCGAGTCAATTGAATTGTATTGATAATTAGATCATCTATATTAACTTTCTATCAGTGAATCCGTCAGAGAAATAGACTTCATTATTCTAAGGCGAATTCAATACTAGAAACCATTAAATAATGTCAGGAATTCGTAAATTACTGTCATGGAACCAATGTTGAATCATACTGGTATGAAAAGAATGAAACATCTCAATTTAATCTGGATCCTTTGCTTGTTCGCTCAGGGTGGGCTTGCCCAATCTTTCGGACAAAATAAAGTTCAGTATAATGTTTTCGATTGGTCTTTTATCTCTTCGACTCATTTTGATATTTATTATTATCAAGATGAAAAACATATCGCAAAATTCACTGCCGAAGAGGCTGAGAATTCCTATGAACAGATTTCAAAACATTTGAGATGGACCCTGAAAGATCGTGTTTCCATTATTGTTTACCTATCCCACAACGATTTCCAGCAAAGTAATGTAACACAAGCTTATATGGTGGAAGGCGTTGGTGGCGTAACAGAATTGTATAAAAATAGAGTTGTCATTCCTTTTGAAGGTAATTATGAACAATTTAGGCATGTAATTCACCATGAGTTAGTTCATGCAATGATTAATGATATGGTTTATGGAGGGTCGTTGCAAAATATGGTATCGCGGCAGGTTAAAACTCGCTTACCTCTTTGGGCAAATGAAGGTTTGGCAGAATTTTTGTCTATGAATTGGGACACAGAAGCCGATATGATTTTACGAGATCTTGCGATTAACGAATATATTCCCGCCATTGAAGAATTGGATTATTTCTTAGCATATAAAGGTGGTCAATCGGTATGGCGGTTTATAGCCCAGAAGTATGGACGGGAAAAAATAGGGGAAATATTTTGGGAAATACACACAAGCCAATCTACAGAAAAAGGGTTTAAGCGTGTTTTGGGAATGGATTTTGAAGATCTAACTAACCAATGGCATAAATATCTGAAGAAGGAATATTGGCCGGACGTGAAAGATAGGGATGAAATTGAAGATATCGCGAAACGTCTAACGGATCATGAAAAGGAAAAAAACTTCATGAATTTATCTCCGGCGTTGTCTCCGGATGGTAGCCGTATTGCGGTATTAAGTGATCGGCTGGGACATACAGATATTTATTTATTGGATGCGATTGATGGGACAGAAATAAAACGGCTCGTAAAGGGAAACCGATCCTTAGATTTTGAAGAATTGAAATTCCTCCAACCTGGAATATCTTGGGCACCTGATAATGAACGCATAGTGTTTGCAGCAAAATCCGGGAAACAAGATGCACTTTATATTATCGATGTGAAAACACTCAAAAGAGAAAAGATCCCCTTTGATTTAGACGGCATTTTCACTGCGGCGTGGAACCCTGTAAAAAACCAAATCGCGTTTGTTGGTAATGATAAATCTTCCAGCGATCTTTACATATATGATTTGGATACCGAAACGCTGACAAATTTAACAAATGATTTTTTTGCAGATTTTGATCCGGCATGGAATCAGGATGGAACTGAAATTGCATTTGTATCATCGCGTGGAGATCAATTTCAAACTGATCGGCTCGGAATGATAGATTCTGAATTTGAAATGGTAGATCACGATTATGGGCAACGAGACATTTACACCTTAAATATTGAATCCGGTTCAATGTCTCGGATTACTTCCACAAAATATCATGAAAACGGTCCAATTTGGATTGACCAATCTCAAAAACTATTTTTTACTTCTGATAGAAATGGTGTGTGGAATTTGGTATCTCATGATTTGACAACCGGATCGGCTGAAACGGTTACCAATGTTTTGACCGGTATCTTTCAACCCAGTCTTTCTTCGAACGGAGAATTGATGGTTTTTTCCGGATATACTGATAGAGGTTGGGATGTATTTACTTTAACGAATCCGAGCAATCTTGAAACAAAAGACATTCCAGTGACAGGGTTTATTACTTCTGCAGAAACTGATGGGGATGTACTCGCGGATTTGCGACAGGATAAAAATAGAAGTGGTCGCCGTGGTCGTGGTAGGGATTTTGCCAGATACATTTTTGCTCCCGATTATGTTCATAACAATCAAGATAATAATGAAGAAGCTGATGTTGATTTATTTACTGGGCTGGACAGCTTGCGAACCGAAGATGGCGGATATATTTCTCAGTCCTATAAAACGAAATTCTCACTTGATATTGCCACAGGCTATCCATCATACAATACCATGTTTGGCGCTTCCGGGATGGCCATGTTTGCCTTTAGTGATATTATGGGTGATCATCAAATTATTTTGGGAACCGAGCTGGTGCTTACCTTAAAAGACAGCGATTATTATCTCAGTTACGCGTATTTAAAAAATCGGACCAATCTTTATCTTTCCGGGTTCCATATCGCAAACCTATTTGATGCAGGCATTCGGTATTATCCAGAAACTGGTTTTTTGAATCAACTTGTTGGTAGGCTCAGGCATTATGGATTATCCGGTTATGTATCGAGACCGTTTAATAGATTTAACAGATTAGAAAGCGGGATATCTCTTAATTTTATTGATTACGACCTCTTTGAGCTTGATTCATGGACCAATACAACTGCATTAGATACCGCATTTGGTTTTTCGATTTTAACTCCGCATATCGGTTGGATTTATGATAATTCCGTAAATGGATATACCGGACCGGTTGATGGATTTAGAACAAATTCAACGATCCGGTTCAGTCCCGGTATTGGATCCAAAACCCTTAATTTTACCACATTTTCCATTGATCTACGGAAATATCAAAGGATTTCTAGAAGGGTAACACTTGCCGGAAGATTAACATTGGGGGCAAGTATTGGAAATGATCCGCAAAAATATTATCTTGGTGGAGATGGACTTTGGTTCGCAGGATTAGGTGAAACAAACGGTAAGCAAGATCCAAATCAATGGCAACAGAATTTACTTGTTGATTCAAGCCGGACATTTCTAGAAGATATTTACTTATCAGAATATGTTTTTCCCCTTAGAGGTGCGCGATTTGCTGAACGATACGGGAAAAATGTAGCGCTAGCAAACATTGAGCTCAGGTTTCCATTTATCGATTATATTGCGCTTGGTTCCGGCGGTATTTTTGGGAACATCCATGGAATCCTATTTATGGATATTGGAGCTGCATGGGATTCTATGGATGAATTCAACGATCAATCAATGTTGCAAGACAAATACGGAACATCCATTCCGGATTCATTTTCACCGGTTTTTTCGACATTCGGCGTTGGCGTAAAAATACCGTTCCTTTATTTATTCAGAATAGATGCAGCATGGGATATAGAACCCGGATTTACCACGTCTCGTCCTCAATGGATTTTTTCTATGGGATATGATTGGTAATTTATTTTACCCTTTGGTTCACAGTTGTTGTTTCATAATTAAAATAATTCACTTTTGAAATTTACCGTAAATCATCAGGACTCTCGAACATCAGCGAGAACCGGCGTGCTAGATACTCAGCACGGAAGTATTAAAACACCAGTTTTTATGCCGATTGGGACACAAGGTGCTGTTAAATCACTTTCACCTGAGGAAGTGACCTCACTCGGATCAAACTTAATTTTAGGAAATACATATCATCTTTATTTGAGGCCGGGACATAAAATTATTGAACGAGCCGGCGGTTTGCACACTTTTATGAATTGGCCGGGTGCTCTCTTAACCGACAGCGGCGGTTATCAGGTTTATTCACTTTCAAGGATGAATAAAATTTCCGATGAAGGGGTTGAGTTTCAGTCACATTTGGACGGAAGCAGTCATCATTTTACGCCAGAATTTTCAATGGAAATTCAGCGATCACTTGGGTCGGATATTATTATGGCATTTGATGAATGCCCGATTGGGAATGCAGATTATAAAACGGTTCAAAAAGCAGTTAATCGAACGACGGATTGGGCAATTCGTTGTAATGATTATCTTTCCAAGTACGGTCCAATCCACGATTGGGATCAAACATTATTTCCGATTGTACAGGGAAGCGTTTTCGAGGATCTAAGATTTAAAAGTGCGGAAGCTTTGGTTCCATTATCGACGTGCGGGATTGCCGTTGGCGGATTGGCTGTTGGTGAAGAAAAAAGCGCCATGTTTGAAATGATAGAATTCTTGGATTCAACATTGCCAAAAAAACAGCCGCGGTATTTGATGGGAGTAGGAAGGCCAACCGATCTAGTACGATCTGTTCGTGCTGGGATGGACATGTTTGACTGTGTGCTTCCAACACGGAATGCTCGAAACGGACAAGTGTTTACATCAAATGGCGTATTGAACTTGAAAAATGAAACCTTTAAAACTGATTTGGATCCGGTGGATGCATCCTGTTCCTGTCCACTTTGCGCCCAATATTCGAGATCATATATCCGTCATTTATTAAATGTAAATGAAATTTTCGGACTACGACTTGCCTCTCTTCATAACTTGAAATATTATCTATCGCTTATGGATACCATGCGAGCAGAAATTGAACGGGACAACTTTAAAGTTTGGTCAGATGATTTCCTAAAAATGATGTCCGAATTCAAAGGAATGTAAATACAAGTGATTCCTTCCATAAATTTCGGTGCAGAATGCATTGCAATTATGAATTCAATATCATGAATAAAAAACAATCAACCGCTTCACAAAATAATCAGTTACATGATCCGCGGCGCATCAGGGAGAAGCAAACTGTGGATGCAATGATACAAATATATTGTAGGAAAAAACATGAGAAGACCAGCGATCTTTGTTCCGAATGCAGCCATTTATCTGAATACGCTAAGCACCGCCTTATCCATTGTCCATTTGATGAAGATAAACCAACTTGTGCGAAGTGCGAAGTACATTGTTATAAACCGGATATGCGTGAAAAAATAAAACTCGTGATGAAATTTGCAGGTCCACGTATGTTGATGCATCATCCCATTATGACGATTCGGCATTACATAGATGAAATGTCAATTTTGAGGGAAGCTTAATCTTTGGGTAACGGTTTCGGATCAAAAACCGTTCTAATAATCAAATAAAAATTGGTAATATTATATACAATAATTGGGGGTAAAACATGCATCATTCCATTACAATCATCCTACTTTCATCTTCAATCTTGTTTGCACAGCAATCATTAGGGGAAAAGTTTACCCTTGAATCACCCACATCGGTTTCATCCATTTTAGATGCACCGGAAACATATGTAAACAAACAAGTACAAATCACCGGTACTATTATTGATGTTTGCAAAATGCGCGGGTGTTGGATTGAAGTTTCAAGCGATCGAGAATATGAAACTATTCAAGTCAAAGTGGACGACGGTGTTATTGTATTCCCAGTAACAGCAAAAGGGAAAAAAGTTGTAGCAGAAGGAACGCTAGAAAAATTAGTTCTCTCAGATGAACAAGCATTAAAAATGAAAAAGCATGAAGCGGAAGAAATTGGTGAAAAATTTGATGAATCTTCTTACAAAATAACAGAATCAGATAAAACCATTTACCGATTAAGAGGTCTTGGCGCAGTCATTGATAAATGATGAAGTGGAGGAAATGGAATAACATACTTCACCGTGATTTGGGTTATTTGGCAGTTGGATTAACGGTAATCTATGGTGTCTCAGGGATTGCAGTAAACCATGTTGCAGACTGGAATCCAAGTTATAAAATTGAAAATTCACGTCATCAAATTGACGTTTCAAATGTTAGTCTTCCACCCAATGAAAAAGATATAAATGCAATACTTCAGTCTCTGGATTTAGATGAAAAAATTGAATCCACGTTCATGATAGATCCAAATAATATCAGGATATTTTTAAACAACAAAACGCTTGATGTAAATTTATCCAATGGAAATGTATCTTTAGAAAGTATTCAAAAAAGAGCCATTTTACAGGAATTTAATGCGTTGCATTTGAATCATCCTAAAAAGTTATGGACTTGGATGGCTGACATTTTTTCCATCGTTCTTATTTTCTTAGCTGTAACAGGGTTGTTCGTATTAAAAGGAAAAAAAGGAATTACCGGACGTGGCGCATGGCTAACCGGGATCGGAGTATTGATTCCCCTGGTCTTCTATTTTTTCTATTTTTAAAAAAAACTTGTTACTAAAATAATGAATAAATAGACTAGCGCATGCTAAGAATAGGAACTAAGGCACCCAAATTTTCTTTGATTGAAGCTTCCGGCGAAGTATTGAAGCTATCGGATTTATCCGGGAAAAAAGTGCTTCTGTGGTTTTTTCCTAAAGCAAGCACCCCCGGCTGAACAACTGAAGGCAAAGGATTCCGTGATGAATTCAAACAATTTGAAAAAAGGAATACTGCCATCATTGGGATGAGCAAAGATTCACCTAAAGCATTGCTGAATTTTAAAGAGAAAAATAATTACCCATTTTATTTGGTTAGCGACCCGGAAATGGAAACGATTAAGGTTTACCATGCGTGGGTGCAGAAAAAACTCTATGGTAGAGAATATATGGGTATTGCCCGCGTGACGTATTTAATAGATGAAAATGGAAATATTGAAAAAGCGTATGAAAAAGTAAGTGTCAAAACCCATGCAGAAGATGTGATGTGTGATTTAGGCTGATTAGCCTGATTAATCCATGTGATATGTAAAATTCATCAACGGCATAGGAAGTCCTTCCATATCCAAAACGTAAAGACCGCCAAAGTCGACGGAAATTTTTCTTCCGATAAACCGAATTGCTGTCATTATGGGTGACTCGTTGATATCCGCTTCTGACGGTTTCCAGAATTCGAAAACTAAGGCAAGACTTGAAGTCATTCTATAGTTTCCACCAAGAACAATGATCGGATCACTTGAGAAATCCCAAGTGTTATTCTGATAAGAATATCCCCACCCAAGCGATGCCGAAAAATGGGTGAATCGGTCACCGGCGGTTGCAGTAGAAAATGCAAAACCAGATCCGGTTATTCCACCCTCGTCACTGTTCTCACTGTCTTGGGCTGAACCCCAATCCGGCCATTTGATGAACATCATCCCAGTCGCAAACCTGAACTTACCCTTGGCCGGGAAAGAATATTTACCAGAAGCAACAATTGGAATCTCTTCAATTGGCATTCCCGGAAATACAAATGCGCCTGCTTGTACGGAAATGCTATTTGTGAATCCTCTATTGTAAGAGGGAAAAAATAAACAAAAATCACGGCAGTAAGATTTATTGTGTTCAATTGGGAAAGCGGAAGGTGCAAACAAATACATGCTTTTATTCGGGTCAGGCCGGTACACTTCACCACTAACTTCGGTAATGACCATATCCACTTTTTCTTTTATCCGCGCTTTGGGGACTTTGATTTCGATCCCGCTGTTGGTTTTCATGATATAGTCAAATTCTGTTTCGTCAATTATTTCCCCTAAGAATATGTTTCCGTCATATGTGGTGATTTCAACTGTTTTAACTGTGCCGCCATTTTCCCCTTGAACCGAAACTGAATCCTGCGCTACCAGAAACCAGCTAAAAAAGAAAAAGTATGATAGAATTTTCATAATGTCCTCTGCATGTGGTTTAATAGTTTCACCATCAAATTACACATTTTTTATATTCTTACAAAACCATCCGCTCTGAAAACGTTCTTCATTTTTTTCCTCATCTAAATATCCCATCATGATGGAATGCCCTTCAATTTTTAATGTTTCATTTTCATATTCAATTCCCGTCATATGAATGGGATTGGGTCCAACCGATAAAACTGCAGTATTTTCAGGTAAAATGCTGATTTCATTTTCTGAGAGATCTTCGAGTTTCTTCCACTCATATCGAAGGGCATAATCTTTTTCGAAAGAGCAGCTAGGGTTTTTTTCCGAGAAAGATCCTCCTGAATAAAGAGGAAGTATAGTTTGCAATACTAACCACGCAGTCGATGTCGCGTCTAAATCAGAAAACAAAACTGATCCTGAGGATAGGATTAATGATTTTTCTACTCCATATGTATTTACCAAAACATTATAATGACTCAATTGAATATTTCCCCCTTTTGTGCAATACACGACAGCTTCATCTTTTAACAAAGGTATAACCGTAGGATTGAAGGATTCAGGTTGATCATCAAGGCAATTTGGAAAAGGATTTTCTGAAATGCTAAAACTAGCACCGGTAATGTTTGCGGCTTCATCTGCTATTGAAGAATCTGCAATGACTAGAGATGCACCTAATGTCCAAATCGCAAAAGCGAGAATTTCAGCATAGGGAAATTGGATCGGTTCCAGAAACACGCGTTCTTTGGGATTTACGCCTTGACTCATTAGCCAATTTGCTGTTTGCTTGATTCTATTGTGAACATCAACTCGCGTCCAACCGAGATCTGAGTACAGAAGCTTGTCACCATGTTTAATAACCATACCATCAACTATAGCAGCAATGTCTGGGTAGGGAACCATGTACTCAATCGGTTCTACATCTCCCAAACACTGGGCTTGATAGATTTTTTCTTTTAGGTTTTTTTTCAACTTTTTCCAATCACCTTTCAATTCAATCCTTTAACAGTATGGGACGAAAGGGGCGGTTTTTTATTAATCTGGATTTATCTATCCGGCTTAATTTGCCGAATTGATTCAAATGTATCTGTTATGCGAGTATAGTTATTACCTGCAAGCCGTCCAACAGGATTTAATGATTCGAGATTAATTCGGCCATCTTGAAAAACAGAATCATCCACATGAAATAACACCACAGTTCCAATTACAATAAATCCGCTTCCGGCTGTCCCGTCTCCGATTTCTACAATTTGATTGAGTTCACACTCAAAGTTGACTTTGGATTCTTTAACCAGCGAAGGCCCAACTTTCTTTGATGGAGCCGGTGTTAATTCTGAAATATCAAATTCATTTACGTCTGGTTCAAAATCAGTGGAGCATTTCACCATTTGATCTACGAATCCTTCGGACACGATGTTGATTACAAATTCCTTATTATTGCGGATATTATTTAGTGTATCTTTGACTTTTCCGTCGTATCCACGTCTACTCGGTGCAAACATGATGGTCGGCGGGTTAGCACAAACACCATTAAAATATGAAAACGGCGCCAAATTTGGGGTACCGTCTTTTGAAAGTGTAGAAACAAGAGCAATTGGTCTTGGCACAATGGAACCAATCATGATTTTATGATTGTCCTTAAAAGACTGATTCGCGGGATCGATAATCATTTCAGAGCATTAATTCTGAAACAGGATCGATGTTTCATTGTTCATTTTCGGCCCAGGAATAGGGATAGCTGTCAACATCCACATCTTTTGAGGCCGTAGTGATTTTCAATGGCTTAAACGTATCAACCATTACGGCATATTCAAATGTCTCTTTAGCACCAATAGATTCTTCGATTTTTCCCGGTTGAGGTCCGTGAGGAAGTCCCATTGGATGAAAGGTGATGGATCCCTCTTCGATCCCTTTACGGCTCATGAATTTTCCTTCTGCATAGTAGAGGAGTTCATCTGAATCTACATTGCTGTGCGCATAAGGCGCAGGGATGGCTTCTGGATGATAATCAAACAACCGTGGTACAAAATTGCAAATAACAAACCCGGGAGATTGTAATATTTGATGAATAGGCGGCGGCAAATGAACTTTCCCTGTAATTGGCATAAAATCTTTTATATTAAATACCCACGGAAAATAATAACCATCCCAACCCACAAGATCACAAGGATGTGTTGCATATTCATAGGTTTGATAACCGCCATTGAATCTTGTTTTTACAATAATAGGACCATCAGTTTGCGGTTCTACAAATTCTGGAGTTCGAATATCTCTTTCGCTAAAGGGAGAATGTTCAAGTAATTGTCCTTGCCGGTTTCGGTAGCGGTCAGGGGTTTCTACCGGCCCGGAAGATTCAACAATGAATAAATTCAATTTTTCACTTACAGCTAATTGCCAAATGATTCCCCGCGGAATAATCAATTGATCGCCTGATGAAACTTCCAAATTTCCAAAATTAGATTTAAATAACCCTGATCCATTGTGAATAAAAATAATTTCGTCAAAATGACCGTTTCGATAATAATAATTCATATTTTTTTTCACATGTGCTTTAGAAAGGACGCAGTCATCATTAAAAAATAATGGAATACGAGCAGTTATTGCATCACCGTCAGATTGAAGATTGTTGCTTTTTAAATGGTGATGGCGGTGCTCATTATTCCAAGCTTCCAAATGGATTTCCTGAAATTTTCCTACCTTCGAAACAACAGCAGGTTCGTGGATATGGTACACATTGGAATACATGAAATTGAACCCTTCTCGACTAATCAACTCCTCCCAATAAAGATTTCCGTCACTATTTCGAAATTGAATATGACGCTTAGTGGGTATGTTTCCTCTTTGTTGATAAAATGGCATTATTCCTCCCTATATAACCTTGTTTTCTAAAACTCCTAGTCGCTCAATCTCGAGTCTGACAACATCGCCTTTTTGAATCCATCCACCTGTATTTTCAGGTTTTAGTTCCATGATGCAACCTGTGCCGACGGTTCCAGATCCGATGTATTCACCGGCAACAATTTGAGTATTTCGACTGGCACGCTCGATAATGTCTCCCCAAGAATGATACATGTCGTTTGCATTCCCATCGGAAAGTTGTTTCCCATTGACATGGACGGTCATGCTAAGTTGCAATTTCCCATCGCTATCCCATGCATCTGCTAATTCATCTGGTGTCACCATATACGGACCAAAACAGGATCCAAAATCTTTTCCTTTTGCTGGTCCCATGTTTAACACCATTTCTTCTTTTTGAAAATCTCGAGCAGACCAATCATTTAAAATGGTATAGCCACCAATAACAGTGTCGGCATCTTTTGCGGAAATATCTTTTCCTCCATTGGCGGTGATAATTGCCAATTCCAATTCAAAATCAAGCTTTTCACAACCATTGGGAAAAGGAAAACCTTCCTTATGACCAAAAAGGTTCACAGGATTTGAATAATAAAAAACCGGAAATTCATACCAACTTGGATGCATGTCTAAACCTCGTCCTTTTCGAGCTGCTTTTACATGTTGTTCAAATACATAGAAATCTCTGAAAGTGGCAGGATCATTCACCGGCGGAAGGAATTTTACATCCGGTTGATTTTGCGCGATTAAATGTTCTCCTCCCAGCAACTCGGTTAAACCGGAATCCGGTAGAGCTCTATCAAGATTTTGTAATGCAGGCAGCAAGGTATTCCAGTTCTTCAGACACGATTTTAATGAGGATGGAATAGATAGGAATTCGGATGAACCGGATGATTCATGGATATATATAGCCGCTCTTAAAACATCCACAACCATTTCATCTTTGATGAAACCAAAACGATGAGAATCGCGACCTTTTTCAATGTATGTTACAAACTTCATTAGTGTCCTTTCAATTAAAGATTACCGCGGGCATCTTGCTCCCGCTCAATTGATTCAAAAAGTGCTTGAAAATTTCCCTGCCCAAATCCGCGTGACCCTTTTCTTTGAATGATTTCATAAAATAGCGTCGGGCGATCTTCGACTGGTTTTGAAAAAAGCTGGAGCAAATATCCTTCATCATCACGATCAACCAGGATACCAAGATCTCTCAGTTTTTCCATCGCCTCGTCAATCGTGCCGATACGGTTAGACAAATCATCGTAATATGTTTCAGGGACATATAGAAAATCCACACCATTATTCCGCAGTGCAGTGATCGTTTTAATAATATCCTCGGTTAAAAGAGCTATATGCTGAACGCCAGGGCCTTCATTAAAATCCAGATATTCTTCAATTTGAGATTTTTTTAACCCGGATGCAGGCTCATTAATGGGGAATTTTATTTTCCAGTTTTTAGATCGCATTACACGACTTTTTAATGCGGAAAATTGAGTTGAAATATCGTTTTCATCAAACACGACAAAATTTGTGAAGCCAAATACGTTTTCATAAAAATCTCGCCATTCATTCATTTTTCCTTCTTCAACATTCCCTACAATATGGTCAATGAAAAGCAAGCCGGGATCATCAAATTTTAATTCAGGTAATGTAAGTGGCTCATAATCCGGCGCCCAAAGTCCGTCATAATTTTTTGTTTCTACGAATGAATGAATCGTTTCTCCATAGGTTTGTATGGCGGATTTTTTAAAAATACCCGTTTTGTCTTCCCAAGATTTTGATGAATGAACAGATTTGGCGTTTCGGCTAACACAAGAATCATGGGCTGTTTCGGCGCAATCCACAGAGAAAGCAACATCTCGTACACCGTCGCCATGTTGTTTTAACCAATCAGAAGCCGGATGGCTTGAAGTGAGGGGAGTTGTGATAACAAAGAAAATTTTGTTCTGTTTTAAAACGTAACTAACGCTATCATTTTGACCTGTTTCAGGTCCGGAGTAAGCATGCGGTTGAAATCCAAAAACAGATCGGTAATAGTGGACAGCCTGCTTTGCATTTCCCACATAAAATTCTAAATGACTTAATTCTGTTATAGGGAAATATTCAGTTCCCGTCCATTCGGTTGTAATCATTGCCATGATGGCGCTCCGTTGATTAAAATTGTGAAAATGTGGTTCTATAATTCATTGATATCTATAGAATTTCTGTAAGCTTTTTGATAAAATCATGATTTTCTTCTTCGAGACCAACCGATATACGAATACATGTCGGCCAGCCAAATGCAGTTAACGGTCTAACGATTATCCCTTTATTTAGTAGTGTATTAGAAATGTTTGCAGCTTGTTCTTTAGATTCCCAAATGGTAGTAATAAAATTAGTAACACTTGGGACAGTTTCTACCTTCAATTTTTTGAGCTCACCAGTCAAATATGTTTTTCCATTTTTATTTAGGTCCAATGTTTTCTGAAGAAAATCACCATCATCCAATGCTGCAATGCCTGCAACTTGAGCAAGAAGAGACGGTTCAAACGGTACTTTTACCTTAATCAAATTTTCGATCAAACTTTCATGGGCGAATCCGTAGCCAATCCGGATTCCTGCTAAGCCATACGCTTTGGAAAATGTGCGAAGTGTAATCACGTTATCATAGCGATAATTCATGGAGTCGGGATAGTTGGGATAATCATGAGCAAACTCATAATAGGCTTCATCCAAAATAATGAGCACTCTCGCTGGTACTTGCTCATAAAAATCATCAAATTCTTTTTGCGATACATAGGTTCCCATCGGATTATCTGGATTAGCGATATAAATAATTTTGGTATAATCATTGATGGCGGCAGCCATGGTTTTTAAATCATATTGGTTATTTTTCATGGGTACCCAATGCACTTTTCGTCCGGACGCATTTGCAAGAACTCTGAAACCGATAAATGAATTCGCTGCCGATACCAATTCATCATCACTTAAAAGAAATGTCCGAATTATTGTGGACATGATGCCTTCTGATCCGGCACCTAATATAACGTTGTCGATTTTGACATTAAACTTTTCAGCGAGTTTGGTTCGCAAAGAAATGCCGAGGGCATCGGGATATCGATGTGAGGACTGTAATGATTGCTTTATTGCAGTCATTGCTTTGGGAGAAGGACCGAGGGCATTCTCGTTCGATGCCAATTTGATGACTTTTTCAATCCCAAATTCTCGAACGACTTCCTCTATCGGTTTGCCCGGTTTGTAGCTGGCTAAATTTTTGATGTAAGATGGAACAAGTGCCATAATGTTTTAAAATTATCTTAAAGAAGGTGATGTATTTATTCTATCGCCTTTATTTGAATTTACAACTGATGCGGACTAAACTCCCAACCGTGAAGCATAGAAAAAATAACAATTATACCGCTATTTCTTGGGTTTTGGTGTCATTCATCGCCTTTTCGTGTGCGGCAATCCAAAGGCCAGACGGTGGGCCTGCTGATTCTAAGCCTCCGGAAGTAATAAAAATAATTCCTGAAAATAAATCGCTTTATTTTAAAGGAGGAAACATCTCGATCGATTTTTCGGAGTATATAGCTGAAAAAACCATAGAAAAATCTATTCGATTTTCACCGGTGTTGGAATTGGATTCAGAAATCATCTTGAAGAAAAAATCGATTACCATTCCATTTCCATCAACTTTAATGTCGGACCAAACCTATGTAATAACATTAGGACGCCAACTCACTGATGAGCACGGTGTCCCGCTAGCCGAACCAGTACAAATTGCTTTTAGCACAGGGAATATTATTGATTCGGGGATGATTAACGGTAGGATTTTTGGCGACGAATCATTTTCAGTTCATCTTTGGAAATTTAATCCCGATTCAGTTTCCGATAGTCTTTTTGCGACAGAGCCTCACTTTGTAGCCGAAGCAGATGATAAAGGATTTTTCAAATTCAGTTTTCTTGGACCCGGTCATTATAAGGTTTTATCTCTTGATAGTAGAATGACCGGAATGCCATTAAATCCAACTCGAATGGGATACGGGATTCCGTCGGAACCTTTCATTTTTCTGGATTCTTCAGAAACGATTTCTGATGTCAATATGATTCCATTTCGCGAGGTAGAGAATTACACATTAGTACGCGCCGAATGGTTAGGACCGGATTGGGCACAAATCACTTTTAACAGAAGTTTGTCTTCCAAACACGATTTGAATTCCGCTTTCTTAATGCCAGACTCCGGAATGCCCTTGTATGCTAAAACATTTATTGATCCAATTGACTCAAATGTGGTTAATCTTGTTTTTCCTGAAAATTCACCACCCGGTATTTCATCTATTTATATCGAAAAACTGACTTTGGGAGATTCTATTTTAATGGAGTCCGGCAAATTAGATGTGCGAGTTCCTGCCGATTACGATACGGCTAAAATCATGTGGGTTAGTCCAACGAAAACCATAAACATTATTCCAGACAGCGAGAATCAGCCATCGTTGGATTGTATAACCTCCCATCCCGTCAAATTTTCTGAAAATATATCTTCTAATATTCGGTTAGAGACGATGGATTCGATTGAAATTGAGTTTGATACTAATATCAATTCTCCGGTTCATTTTCAAATTAAACCAAAGAATGGCTGGGATGAAAATCAGAAATACATCCTCACTATTTTTGGAGAAGGTATCAAAACAACATCGGGGATTTCGGTAATTGATTCCGTTACATCTATAAAGATTTCTGTTGGGGATTATATTGGTTACGGATCTTTGGATGGAGAGGTTTACAACAATGGAAGGGATAAATTATTGGTACAGGCAATATCCCTTGAAAAGGAACATCCTATGCTAACTTCTGTTGTAAATTCTGATAATGAATTTAGGTTTAAAAAAATCCCTGAAGGCTTTTATACGTTAATGTTTTTTCAAGATACTGATTCAAATAAACACTATTCTCATGGGTCAGCATTCCCACACCATGTAGCCGAATGGTTTACAGTTTTGCCAGATACAATTGAGGTTCGGGCAAATTGGGATAAAGTGATTCCGCCAATATATTTAGGAGGAAATAAATAATGTATGCTGTCATTATGGCTGGTGGGAGAGGAACTCGATTTTGGCCATACAGCCGTACCAACCGGCCCAAACAGCTATTGAAGATCATCGGTAAAGAAACCATGCTTCAGATGACCGTTGACAGGCTCAAGAAACTGAAATCTGTTGAAGGTATTTTTATTGTAACAGGTAAAGATTTAGCTCCCCTAATCCAAAAAGAAATTAAAGGAATCAGCAAAAAAAATATTATTGTGGAGCCATCAGGGAAAAATACTGCTCCATGTATTGGTCTTGCCGCTTTAAGGATTAAACAAATTGATGAGAATGGGGTGATGGGAATTTTTCCGGCCGATCATCTTATTGTTGGGCATCGGCTATTTCAAAAGGCACTTTTCACAGGATCGAGGATCGCAAAGCAACATGACTCTCTCGTAACCATTGGCATTACACCTAGCTATCCGTCCACCGGATATGGATATATCCAACATGGCACACGACGGATTAAAGGATTTCAAAATGCCTACAAGGTGAAGACATTTGCGGAAAAACCCCACCTAAACTTGGCAACTCGATTTATTAACAGTGGAGATTTTCTTTGGAACGGAGGCATGTTTATTTGGAAAGTTTCTGCATTATTAAATCAAATTGGAATTCACATGCCCGAATTAGGAGACCATCTTTATCAAATCCAGACATTGAAAAAAAAGAAAAAATCTATTACAGGTGTTTGGGATCAAATTTCCCCAGAATCTATTGATTATGGGCTTATGGAGAAGTCAGATCATGTGCATGTAATTAAAGCAGAATTTAAATGGAGTGACGTTGGTTCTTGGAACTCGGTTTTTGATTTATCTCCTAAAAATAAAGATGGAAATGTGATTCGCGGAGATGCAACGTCCATTGATGGAAAGAATAATTTTATTGAAAGCAATGGACGGTTCACAGCTGTTGTTGGAGTGAATGATCTTGTAGTTATTAATTCTGAGGATGCAACACTTGTGGTGCCGCGAGAAAAGGTAGAAGATGTAAAATTACTAGTTGATTTTTTGAGTTCAAAAAACAGGGACGATTTGCTTTGAGTAAAAAATTAAAACCTGAAAGATTGATGACCTTATTTGAGGAATTAGCCGAAAAACTTAATATTAAATTGGTTTTGGGAACCGGAAATTTTATGGGTGGTTTTTGTACGCTTGAAAATCAACAGTATCTTGTTGTAAATAAAATGCAACCGATTGAATCTCGCTTACATGTTTTAGCTCGTGAATTTAATGCGTTAAAGGTGTCGGAAATGTATCTCGTGCCAGCACTTCGAGAGTTCATCGAGGAATCAAACGCAATAATTACTGTGATTTAATACCGGATAAACGGCTTGCCTAAAGTCTGCGTGATTTGTTACACTTTAGCCCATTTTCCACAGCCTAAATTAGATAATTCAGAATGGTCGATTTGAGACCGTTATAAAATTAAAAAAGGAATAATAAAATGAAAGAGTATGCATCGGGAGACATTCGAAACTTTGCACTAGTTGGGCATGGGACTTGTGGAAAAACTATGCTTGCAGAATCTATGTTGGTCTGCGCCAGCGAAACAAATAGACTAGGGTCCATCGAAGCGGGTAGTACCGTTTCTGATTACCATCCTGAAGAAAAAGAAAGACAGATTTCCATCCATTCTTCTCCGCTTCATTTAGAATGGGAAGGAAAGAAATTCAATTTTATTGATGCACCAGGTTATATGGATTTTATCGGTGAAGCTATCAGTTCTTTGGCAGTTGCAGACATTTCAGTTGTTGTGATTCACGCGGTAAATGGTGTTGAAGTTGGAACCGAGCAAGTCATTGATTATTGTTCCAATTTTGGTATTCCGAAAATTTTGGTTGTAAATGGATTGGACCGTGAGCACACCAAATTTGAAGAAATTCTCGCACAATGTAAAAGACGGTTTGGCAACAAAGTTTTCCCCATGCAGTTGCCCGTGAATGCAGGACCGGGATTTAACCAAATTGTTGATGTCCTCCGGCGAGAACTCATTACTTATAAAACAGATGGAAGTGGATCTTTTACCGAAGAATCTTTGCCGGAAGATTGGGAAGCCAAGGTGAATCAACTCCATGAGGAATTAATTGAATATGTTGCTGAATCCGATGATAGTCTCTTAGAAAAATTCTTTGAAGAAGGTGGTCTTTCAGAAGAGGAAATGAGAGGTGGGATTCATAAGGCTGTTCAGGATCAGTCGTTTATCCCACTGTTTTGTACTGCAGCTGGAAGTAATGTTGGTGTTGCAAGACTCATGGACTTCATGTCAAAATATGGTTCATCTCCAATGGACAGGGAAAAAGTCAAAGCCGGAGTACCAAACTCTGAAGAAGAAATTGAGGTTCGCTTGGATGGGGCGGATCCTGTTGTTTTTGTATTTAAAACGATCAGCGAAGCGCACGTTGGTGAATTATCTTTCTTTAGAGTTTATTCAGGCACTGTCAGCACTGGCATGGATCTTTACAATGCATCTCAAGGGCATTCAGAAAGATTCGGCCAAATGTTTGTTTTAAACGGAAAAAATAGAACCAGTTTATCCACACTGAATGCAGGAGACATTGGTGCGGTAGTTAAACTTAAATCAACCCACACCGGTGATACGCTGTGCGACTCTAAACATCCAGTCCATTTAACAGGTGTAAATTATCCGAATCCTAATATTCACATGGCGATTAAATCAAAATCCAAGGGAGATGAAGAAAAACTTGCAGTCGGACTGGCAACGCTTCACGAAGAAGACCCAACTTTTGTCTATCATGTAGATGGTGAGCTGAAACAAACGGTTATATCCGGACAGGGTGAATTACATTTGCAAGTTGCAGTTGGAAGTTTAAAACGGAATTACAATGTTGACTTGGAAATGATGAAACCTAAAATTCCCTATCGGGAGACCATTAAAGGGAATGGAAGTTCAAAATACCGGCATAAAAAACAATCCGGTGGCGCCGGGCAGTTCGCAGAAGTATGGATGAGGGTTGAGCCCACAGGAAGAGGAACCGGCGTTGATTTTAATGAATCACTTGTTGGACAAAATGTTGATAGGGTTTTCGTCCCTTCGGTAGAAAAAGGCGTCATTGCAGCTTGTACTGAAGGGATTATAGCCGGCTATAGAGTTGTAGATGTTAAGGTAGAATTTTATGATGGAAAGCAGCATCCGGTTGATTCAAAAGATATTGCTTTTCAAATTGCAGGGAAGGGTGCATTCAAAGAAGCTTTTAAAGGTGCAAAACCTTGCCTGTTAGAGCCAATCATGGATGTTTCCATTAAGGTCCCTGAGGATTTTATGGGTGATGTTATGGGAGACCTTTCTAGTCGTCGCGGCAAAATTCAAGGCATGGATTCTGAAGATGCTTTACAGGTGATCAACGCACAAGTTCCTCAAGGAGAATTGCATCATTATTCAACGAGATTGCGTTCACTTACCGGCGGCCGTGGATTGCATACCGAAGCATTTAGCCATTACGAGGAAATGCCAAGAGAGCTTGAAAGCAAAGTAGCTTCTGCACACTCAAGTTCAGACGAATAATATTTTTGTGGATAATATGAAAAAACTTTGGGCTCCTTGGAGGATAGAATATGTTTCTGCGCCCAAAGAAGAAGGCTGCATTTTTTGCGATAAATCAAAAAGTGAAGATGACAGAAATAATCTGGTTTTACACCGGGGACAACATGCATTTGTTCTTATGAATTTGTATCCTTATAATAACGGGCATCTCATGATTTCACCTTATGAACATACATCAAAACCAACCGAAGTGGGTAAATTAGTATTAACTGAAATTATGTCAATGGCAAATCACAGCATGTCGATATTAGCAGATACCATCAAAGCAGAGGGTTTCAATTTTGGTGCGAATATTGGTAAAGCCGGAGGCGCAGGGATTGAAGAACATTTGCATTATCATATTGTGCCAAGATGGAATGGCGATACAAATTTTATGCCCGTTATTGGAAATTCTAAAGTCATGGTTGAAGGTTTGCTAGAGACTTACGATAAAATGAAACCGATGTTTGCAGAGATTTAAAGATGGAATTGTATTCACACACTTGGCTTCCCTTTATTTACCTTTATGGTCTCGGCGGGATCCTTTTTATCTTCGGTATCTATATTACGATAAAGGCAGGTTCATTTGATTTACAACGAAGAACCCATAAAAAATGGATGTGGATTCTTTTATTCGGTTTTGTTTGGTATTTGATGATGCATGCACTGATGACCTGGGCTGCATTGGGAATAATTTCTGTTTATACCGTACCGATTGTTCTACTTGGAATGGCGGTAGTTTTTATTGTTTTGGCGTTATTGTCTAAAAAGACTAAAACATAATGCAGACATTTCATAACATAGGTACATCAACTGACTGGATTGTAATGGTGGTTTATTTTATCGTCATCATGCTTTTTGGTAGTTATTTTGGACGGTATACAAAAAACACTTCTGATTTCTTTTTTGGGGGTAGAAGATTTTCGTGGTGGCTCATCACCATGTCTATTGTAGCGACTGGTGTAGGAAGCCATAGTTTTGTAAAGTATTCGGCTAAAGGGTTTGAACATGGAATATCTTCTTCCATGACTTACTTGAATGACTGGTTTTTCATTCCATTTTTTATGTTCGGGTGGCTTCCGATAATTGTTTATTCAAAAGTGCGGTCAATTCCGGAATATTTCGAAAAACGATTTAGTCCATCGGCAAGATTCTTAGCCACCATCCTGCTACTTTTATACATGATTGGATATATTGGAATCGGGTTCCTTACGCTTGGAAAAGCAGTCATCCCCATGTTGCCGGAAGCATTTACCCTGTTTGGAATGACCGTGCCGATTACGCTGATGGGCGCTATAATTGTCATTGCAATAATCACGGGGATTTATATCACATTTGGTGGGCAAACCGCTGTGATTTTCACTGATCTGTTGCAGGGTTTCATCCTTTTGTTTGCAGGACTACTCTTATTCTTTTTTGGAATTACATATCTAGGTGGATTTGATATATTTTGGAACTTATTACCCATGGAATGGAAACTGCCGTTGGCAGATTTTAACCAGCCGTCAAATTTTAATTTTGTGGGAATATTTTGGCAGGATGCTATAGCCGGTTCTATCGGATTTTTATTTATGAATCAAGGGCTCATCATGCGTTTTATGGCGTGCAAAAATGTAAATGAGGGGAGAAAGGCCGCTGCAATAAATATCCTATTTGTGCTTCCCATTTCAGCGATTGTGGTTGGGAATGCGGGATGGGTCGGAAAAGCAATATCAGTCAAAAGTCCCCATATTGTGAGCCCATCGGTTTCTCCGGATCAAATTTTTGTTGTTGTAGCAAATATTATCGCCAGCCCCGGTATGTTTGGTTTTATAATGGCTGCATTAACCGCAGCGCTTATGAGTACGGTTGATACACTTATTAATGCAACGGCAGCGATCTTCATCAATGATGTATATCGCCCGGTCAAGCAGTTCCTAAAAAGCATGGCGGTTTCGGAAATTGAAAGAGATAAAAAAGAATTGCTTGCTGCTCGCTATGCGTCAATCGGTGTTACTGCGTTGGGGGTTTTAGCGGTGCTTGCTTTCAAAAATTTTCCCACAGTATATGAAGCACACGGGTTTTTTCATTCAACTTTAACGCCTCCACTTGTTGTTGGAATATTTTTGGGTGTTTTTTGGAAAAGATTTACACCTTCAGCTGTTATAACAACTTTTGTTGGAGGTGTGGCACTCATGATTCTCGGCGCAAGATACCCCGGAATTTTTATTGCACCGTTTGATCATGGTATAGAAATGAACCAGGCACATCCGTATTCTTATATTCGTGCGTTGTACAATACTTTTGTATGTGTTGGTGTGGCCGTAATTGTTACTATAACCACCCAATGGCAGGTGAAAATAATTTCAATTATCAGAAATGGTAAAAACTCGAAGATGATTATGAATACAATTACGGCACTTGCAATCGCGTTCTTTGTAGTAGTGCTAATGAACATATCAGATCTTTATATGCAGTGCCTATCTGCGACTGCCGTTCTTATTTTTATCCCGCTTTTGGTAACCTATTTTGTAAAATATGACGAGATCACAAACACAAATGGATTGACTGCAGGTTCAATCAATGTAGCACGGAAATTATTTAAAGGAGCCGCTCCTAATGATCAAGAAGGTCAGAAAGTTCTTGTCCATTTTAAACAAGTTGATGGCGATGATACGGTAGTTCATTTTTCGACCGAGGATATGATATTAATGAAGGCGAATCCCGGCGATCTTGTTTACTTATCAGATAAGAGGAAATGGATGGGTGGTTTAAAATCAATTCATTCTGTGTTTGGAAAACCCCATGACGAAAAAGGAAAAGTCTATATTACTTCAAGTCAAATCAAACATGGTTTGTTCGTAAAAGAAAAATTGTTGACAGCCGAAAAGGAGATGTAGTTGTCCTTTGCGCTTCAATCCCTTAATTTCGCCGCGCAAAATTTCTTAATTTCAGAGTAGATTAAGCTTTCATTCCGTGGGTCGCTAGGTTTCAACGGACGGGGAATATTGAACATCACTGATTTTTGAAAAAATAATTAAAACGATCCGGAGTAGCTCAGTTGGTAGAGCAGGTGACTGTTAATCACTTTGTCGGGGGTTCGAGTCCCTCCTCCGGAGCAAACTGGGTCGGTAACACGAACCGGTTAACACATCGAGAAAGTAGGCCCTTGGATCATAACTCCAGGGGCTTATTTTTATCTCCCATTTCTCGTCGGGGAGCTGTGGTTTTTTAACTGATACTTCCTTTATTATTAAGTGTAATAAATCTCGTAATCTGTCTCCATCTATATTCTTTAAATAAGGGACTACTTTCTTTAAATAGGATAATAAATCATCAGGTGTCATCGATCGAGATGAAAGGAAATCGTGTTCTGACTCAATGCTAAACAAATTATCATTAATGTTTTTGAGATCACTTTCTAGCTCATTAATTCTGTCAGTAAGTGACTTTGGTGCGTTACCAGCTTCTACAGATGTAATTAAATTTTTTAACTTAAATTTTATTGATTTTTTGTTTCCGAGTAATTCTGCCTTTTTGGATTTCAGTTCTTTTATCCGCTCATTATCATTTTTTACAGCTTGAGAAGCCGATATTTTTTTAAACTCATCTTTATTTGTGGTAATCCTGTGTAACCAATCAAGTACAAACATCTCCATACCATTTGCGACAACTTGCCCTCCAGGACACGCTTTAGAGCCATAATGCTGAGCTTTGGTGCACTTGTATCCATAATGAATGTTGAAAGTGCCATCAGCCAATTTCTTTTTGGTTTGAGTGGTAGTCATATTGCTTCCACAATATCCGCATTTAATTAGATCAAGGAGCAGTAAATCAGAAGTTTTTGGTTTTCCCAATCCTGGATTAAAGGCATTTTTCTTTTTTTTCTTTTTTACTGTATCAAAGAGTGATTTAGTAATTATAGCCTTGTGTTCGCCCGGAAATGTCTCGTCATGAAATTTAATCACTCCAGTATAGGTTATATTAGAAAGGTAATCAGATATTTTATTCTTATTAAATTTAGCATTTCCTCTAACTTTACCTTTATTAGGCCCATTTTTTGTAGTGAGGGTAGGTGTTCGAAAACCTTCATTATTTAACCTTTTTGCAATTTCAGAAGGATTTACACCTTGAGAGTATTCCTGATAAACTCTTTTTACTAGCTTTGAATACGACAAATTAACAACCAGTTTTTTATTTTTTAGTTTATAACCCATTGGAGGGTTTCCGCCAATAAATTTCCCTTTTTTTGCAGTTGCGTAAGATTTTTCAAAAGTTCGTTCTGCAATTAATTCTCTTTCTAATTCTGCAAATATTATTAATTGGTTTCTAAACATACGACCATATGGGTCGTTATTACTTAGATTGTGATTTAATGAATTAATCTCAATATTATGATCGGTGAAAATATTTAATATTTCAAACCAATCTCTTGCGCTACGGGATAACCTATCAATCTTGGTGAAAATGACTAAGTTTACTTTTCCATTTTGCGCATCGGCCAACAATCGTTGTAAAGCTGGACGTTTTTCTATTGTACTCCCACTTTTTGCACTATCCACATATACGTCATGGACTTGCCACTTTTCCCTTTCACACCAAGCTTTTAATTCTTCCTCTTGATGATCCAATGAACTGTATTCCAGAATCGTTTGGTCATAAGTGGATACTCTACAATATAGCGCAGCTATCATTTTATCGGGTTTTGGTAGTTGTTTCTTTTTTCGCGGCATTTTTAATTCACTTCTATTTTATATAACCCCAATCAAAATTATTGATATCAGAATAGCCCAAATTTACAAACACCATGTGTGACTTTTCGAAATTCTTCCATTTTTTATCGGGCATTATATAATCACCTGATTGAGAAACCCCATTATTTAAATAATCTTCTCCACTTTTCAAAATGATATCGTTAAATACTAAATCTTTTTTTCCTCCTTTACTTACAGCACTTCCATTCAACAGTGCCTGTTCATCCCAGTAATTAACGCCCTTATGCTTGAAAGCTTTTGCTCCAAAATTTATGCATGTTTTTTTGATATTATTTGCTTCCTTTTCATCTCCAATTAATGGCATGCACATTACTCTGACAAAAACATCCTTTTTTGAAAATGCATTAAAGAATATTTCAGAAGAAGATTACGAAATGCTCAATCTTAAATTGAATCCAGATACTGCAAAATTGAAACCTGAACATTTTATATCTCATTTATTTGAAAAACAAAATAGTAATAATTATGCTAAACTTTTCGATGATACATTAATGGATATCGCAATCAATAATAATGATATTTTCTCCGTTAAAACGGAGGGCGGAGCAAAAATACTTCTTTTTGACAGGGTCAGTGAGTTTATTACCGATATTTCAAAAAGAAATGACTTTTGTAGGGCAATCATTAATCAACTAATCAAGTTTAGTTTCGAAGAAATGAGATCGGATAAAGTATGAATCGCATCTGCCAACAAAGCAATAGAGCCCACCAGCAAACTGAGGCTCATTTTGATGATAAATAAAATCCCGTTGATAAAAATAGAAACCCAACCCTGAA